>ENA-ORCR01000153-ORCR01000153.1-marine-metagenome-genome-assembly--contig:-NODE-153-length-67790-cov-3.932524_pt1 | contig 67790 bp, 46 predicted proteins | sample MGYA00237782_ERZ508514 | MGnify/ENA primary metagenome ERZ508514 (study PRJEB26185, sample SAMN06268960) | marine metagenome | isolation source: Eden Landing Ponds, San Francisco, CA, USA | place...
GGGCTACGCCATCTCGGCCATGAGCCTGCTGTTCCTGCAACTAGGCGTCGAGAAGATCCCGGTGACCCACCACATCACCCTCATCGGTGCGGTCGGTGCGGTCGTCATCGCACCCGTCGCCGGGAGCGTCGCCGCGCTGATCGCCGCCGGTGTGTTCGGCGCCGTCAGCGGCCTGCTTGGCGAAGTGACCCAGCGGATGTTCTACGCCCACTCCGGGACGCACGTCGACCCGCCCGCGATGGCCATCGCGCTCGCCATGATCGGGGTCGCAGTGCTCTCACTCATCGGAGTGCTCCCGAACGCGGGGTACGTCTGACCAGGCAGCTGCCTCCAGCGGGCGACACGCAGTTGCCCTGGCTCTCCCACCACGACCCTTTTATATAGCGAGATTGATCTGACTCACAACCACCGCACTGACACCCCTCATGGATCTGGACGCGAGAATCAAACGACGCCAACGCCGCACCGCTGGCCCTCGCCTCGTCGAGGACTACGAGTCGCTGTCGCCGGTCGCGCACATCGACGAACCCTCCGACCGCGGGCCGGTGTTCGAGCGATTGCTGGACCACCTCGATCCGGTCTTCGACGGAAAGTTGCCGCCGAACGCGTACGTCGCTGGCCCGATTGGCGCCGGCAAATCGGCCATCGTGACGGCGCTGTTTTCTCACCTCGACCAGCTATCGACCGAACGCCGTTCGATCATCCACACGAGCACGCGTGCTGCCACCCCGACGTCACCGGCCTTTGCCTACGTCGACATGCGCGAAACGACCAGCGAGTTCGCCTTCTACCACGGCGTGCTCGACGCGCTCGTCGACGAGTCAGTGCCCGACCACGGGATCAGCACGAGCGACCTCCGCGAACGCCTCCACGACTTGCTCGGTCGGTCGCGAACCGGCGTCGTCGTCGCCGTCGACCACGTCTTCGAACCTGACGGCACTGACGCCGACGAGTTGATCGACCTGTTCGCCGGGCTCCCGAGCAACGTAAGCTGGCTGGCTATCGGCCGAGAACCACCCGAATCGGTGCCGCTGACGGAGTACACCGCGACGGAAATCACGGTCGACCACTACCGGCACGAGATGCTCGTCGACGTGTTGATGACCAGAGCCTCGCTGGGGCTTACCCAGCAGGCGCTGGGCCACGAACTCGCACGCCGCATCGCGCGCTGGGCCGACGGGAACGCCCACGACGCCCTGGCAGCGCTGTTCGTCGCGACTGACCACGCGACCCGCGAGGAACGAACCCGTCTCTCCGAAGCCGACGTGACCGCGGCCATCGAGGAGATTCCGCCCTCGTCGGTGTCGCTCGGCCGCGTCCTCGCGCTCCCGGAGAACAAACAGTTCGTCCTGCGGAAACTCCTCGACCTGGACGACGCGGACCGCGCGTCCGTCACCGCGACGACGGAAGCCATCAGTTCGGACCCCTCGGTCGACCTCTCGCCGGGCACGGTCAAACGCTACCTCTACGAGATGGCAGAGTTCGGCGCCGTCGAACGCGTGCAGTCCGAACGAACCAACGACAAGGGGCGACCCCCGAGCCGCGTCGAACTGCGCTTCCCCCCGACGGCGTTCCGCCGGCTGTACGACCTTCGCCAGTAACATCGCGCCCGCGGACGCTTCTGGGGAATTCTTATCTCGTCACGCTGCTTACGTCCCCTATTCCGACCGATTGACCGTCGCTCGGCAGAACGCTACCTATGGACTCGACTTACATCGGCACTATCGACCAGGGCACGACCGGGACTCGGTTCATGGTGTTCGACCACGATGGGCAGGTCGTCGCGAACGCGTACGAGCGCCACGAACAGATATACCCCGAACCCGGCTGGGTCGAGCACGACCCCGTCGAGATATGGGAGTGCGTCGAACGCGCGGTCTCACGCGGACTCACCTCGGCCACACTCGACCCGACCCAGCTAGCTGCCATCGGGATCACGAACCAGCGCGAGACGACTGTCGTCTGGGACCGGGAGACGGGCAAGCCGGTCCACAACGCGCTGGTCTGGCAGGACAGACGAACGACCGACCGCGTCGAGGAACTCGACGAAGCGGGCAAGGTGGGATCGATCCGTGAGAAGACCGGACTGGAGGCCGACGCCTACTTCTCCGCGACGAAGGTCGAGTGGATCCTCGACAACGCCGATCCAGTGAAACTGTCGAAAGGCCGTACCGAGGACCTGCGTGACCGCGCGCGAGCGGGCGAACTGGCGTTCGGGACCATCGACTCGTGGCTCATTTCCAAGCTGACTGGCAACCACATCACGGACGTCACCAACGCCTCGCGGACGATGCTCTACGACATTCACGAGGGTGCGTGGGACGACGCACTCCTCGAGGAGTTCGGCGTCCCCGAGCAACTGCTTCCGGAAGTCCGCCCGTCTTCTGACGAATCGACCTACGGGACGACCGACCCCGACGGCTTTCTCGGTGCGGAGATTCCCGTCGCAGGCGCGCTCGGCGACCAGCAGGCCGCGCTGTTCGGCCAGACCTGCTTCGACGAAGGTGACGCCAAGAACACCTACGGCACCGGCTCGTTCTACCTGATGAACACCGGCGAGGAAGCCGTCTCCTCCGACCACGGACTCCTGACCACTATCGGCTTCCAGCTGTCGGGTGAACCCGTCCAGTACGCGCTCGAAGGATCGATGTTCGTCGCCGGCGCTGCCATCGAGTGGCTCGAAGACGTGGACCTCGTCGCAAACCCCGCGGAAACTGCGAACCTCGCGCGCTCGGTGGACTCGACCGGCGGCGTGTACGTGGTGCCCGCCTTCACCGGCCTCGGTGCACCCCACTGGGACGGGCGCGCCCGTGGAACCATCGTCGGGATGACTCGTGGAACCAGAAAGGCGCACGTCGTTCGGGCGACCCTGGAGGCAATCGCCTACCAGACCCGCGACGTCGCCGAGGCGATGGAAGCGGACGCGGGCGTTCCGATCGAGCGGTTGCGCGTCGACGGCGGGGCCGTGCGAAACGACTTCCTCTGTCAGCTCCAGTCGGACCTCGCCCAGGTCGACGTCGTGCGACCACGAGTCGACGAGACGACGGCACTGGGAGCGGCCTACGCGGCCGGCCTCGCCGTCGGCTACTGGGACTCCATCGACGACGTCAGAGCGAACTGGCAAGTCGACCGCGAGTTCACGCCCGAGATGGACGCCAGCACCGCCCGCTCGCAGTACGAGCGGTGGGGTGACGCGGTCGAGCGTGCCAGAGACTGGGCAGCGGACGATACCTGACTCACGGTAGCAATCGGAGCCCGACCCGACGAGTCAGTCCGAGCGAACGTGGGAGCGGTCGCCAGTTCCGGCGGTGAGTGCACTGGCGAGTGCCCCCTTGACGACGACGTCGTCCCCGAGGTTCGTCAACTGGACGTCGGGGACGTTCGAGAAGACGACGTCCTCGAGACGCTCCCGGATCGGGTCGAGGACGCGCTCGGGGTTGTTGAGCGTGACGGCGCCGCCGACGTAGATGACGAGCGGCGCGTAGGAGTCGACCATGTTCGCGATAGCGATGACGTTCCACTGGGTCACCTGGTCGAGGACGAACTCGGCGAACTCGTCGCCCTCGCTCGCGTGCTGGAACACGTCTGCCGAGGAGAAGTCCGGACTTTCGAGCGGAAGCGAGGTTTCGACGGGGTCCTCGTCGTGCAGCCGTTTGGCGTATCGATAGATGTTGTTCCCCGAGCAGTACGCTTCCCAGTGGCCGTCGATGCCACAGCCACAGGTCATGAAGCCGTTGGGGTCGACGGTCATGTGTCCGACTTCGCCAGCGTTGCCGTCCCAGCCCTGGACGACGCTCCCGTCGATGCAGACGCCGGCCCCGATACCACTGGAGATAGTCAGATAGATCATGTCGTCGGGGTTGCGGTCGGAGTAAAATCGCTCGCCGATGACGCCCGCGGTGGTGTCGTTGTGGAGGTAGACGTCCTCGCTGTCGACGAGTTCGCCGATGGGGCCAGTCAGCGGGATCCGGTCGATAGTGTCCGGGAGGTTTGCGGGGTTGTCGATGACGCCCTCTGCGAGGTCGAGTGGACCGATAGACCCGATGCCGACCGCACGGATCTGGGTCGGTTCGACGCCGGCCTCCTCGCAGGCCCCGCGAAGCGCGTCGAGTACTGCCTCGGTGACCGCGATGCCGTTCGGTCCCTGCGGTGTTCCCGTGCGACGCGAGGCGAGGACGCGCCCCGAATCGTCGCCCACGACGGCGCGGATGTTTGTCGCGCCGAAATCGACCCCAGCGTAGGTGGCCATTGTGTTCGTGGAGTGGACCCTCCGCTACTTAACTGCACATATTTACCCGGCACCGAGTACGGGTTTCTCGGGGCGGTATCGACGTACCCGACATGGCCTCCGATGAACCCCCGCTGCCCCGACGACCAGCGCCGGTTCCGGTGATCGGCTGTCGGTGAGTCGGTCAGATCCCGCTCGTGGTCGTGCGCTCGCGCGCGCGACTCTGGATGGCCTCGTCGTAGACGATACCCCGCTCGGCGTCCAGCGTCACGACGGTGCCCGATTCGACGTCCTGCGGGAGTGAGGCGTTCGATATCATCGGCACCTCCAGTTCCCGTGCGACGATGGCCGCGTAACTCGTCATGCCGCCGTGGCGGTCGATGACGCCCGCTAGCTTCTCGACGTCGCCGGCGAACTCACCGTCGAAGTCCTCTGGGATCGCGAGAATGGCTCCTTCTGGCACGTCCGAGAGGTCGCCGTCCTCGGTCCAGTGGAGTTCGCCCGAGACGAGGCCTTCGACGACGGACCGGCCGGAGGCGATGGTTTCGGAGGCGACGTGGACTTTGAGCATGTTCGCCGTGTTCACGCCTTCGAGTTCGGTCATCATGCCCGAGAGGACCACGACGGTGTCGCCGCTCTCGGCGGCGCCCGTATCCAGCGCGGACTGGACGGCGTTGTTGATGACCGCATCGGCACCGTCGGCCGTGTAGGGCGAACTCTTGGGGATGATGCCCCAGGAGAGTGCAAGCCGGCGGCGGACGTCCTCGCTCGGCGTCGAGGCAACGATGGGGATCGACGGGCGGAACTTCGCGGCCTTGAGCGCCGTGTACCCGGACTCACTCGCCGCGACGATGGCAGTAGCGTCGATGTCCCGTGCCAGGAATCGGGCAGAGCGCGCGAGCGCGTCGGTTCTGGTTTCGTCCGCCGTGGGCACCCGCTGTTCCCGATTCTCGGCGTATTCCGGCGACTCCTCGACGTCGCGGACGATCCGGTCCATCGTTTCGACGACTCTCGTGGGGTGGTTGCCGATGGCTGTCTCACCGGAGAGCATCACGGCGTCGGTGCCATCGAGCACCGCGTTGGCCACGTCAGAGGCTTCGGCGCGTGTCGGCCGGCGGGCCTCGATCATCGAATCGAGCATCTCCGTCGCGGTGATGACCGGGACGCCCTCCTCGTGACACCGCCTGATGATGCGCTTTTGGATCATCGGCACGTCTTCAAGGGGACACTCGACGCCGAGGTCCCCCCTGGCAACCATCACGCCGTACGCCGCGTCGATGATACCCCCCAGGTTTTCGACGGCGAGTTCTCGCTCGATCTTTCCGATGATCGGAATGTCCGCGCCCAGGTCGTCCAGCGCGTCCCGGATCTGGTAGATGTCTTCGCCGTTGCGGATGAAACTCGCGGCGACGAAGTCGACTTCTTTATCCGCGGCGACCTGTAGTTCCTCCCGGTCTTTCTCGGTGATGACGGGCAGATCGAGTTCGACGCCGGGGACGTTGACCCCTTTTCGCGCGCCGAGTTCGCCACCGTTTTCCACCGTGGCCGTCACGACGCCGTCTGACACCGATTCGACCGTCGTCTCGATGCGACCGTCGTCGAGCAAGATGAGGTCGTCCGCTGAGACCGAGGAGATGTCGTGGGAGACACCGATCTCTTCGGGCGTCGCCTCCTCACCCTCGACGAATCTGACTGTCGAGCCCGCTTCGAGTGTGATCGCCTCCCGGATCGGTGCGGTTCGAACCTCCGGTCCGGGCAGGTCGAGCATCGCTGCGACCGGTGAGTCGATCCGTCGGTCGACCGTTCGGATACGGTCGATGAGTTCCCGGCGGTGTTCGGCCGATCCGTGACTGGCGTTCATCCGTGCCACGGACATCCCGGCTCTCGCGAGCGATTCGATCGCCTCCTCTGTCTCGCTCGCGGGGCCGAGCGTACAGACTATCTTCGCGCTACGCATGTCGGCAACCGACCTCCGTCGGGAGGGGCGTTCGGGTCATGTGAACGGCTTCCCCCGGCAAGGATAAAGAGCTTTGTCAACCGTTCTTTACGCCCGGTCCGTCCGGCGATGCCGGGAGCCTGGTGGCGGGAGTCAGTGTTCTTTCCGCTCTCGAGGGAGTCACCCCATCACCCCTCGCAGTGGGCGGGGAACTGCCCACACGTCGCTGGCTGTGTGCTGGAGGCTTATCGCGAAATCCCGGTCTGCTCGCCCGATTCGACGACCTGCTGGACCTCGTCGGGTGTGACGAGCGCGATGTCGCCGGGAATCGTTCGCTTGAGTGAGGCAGTCGCGGCGCCGAACTCCAGGGCGTCGGGGACCGACCCGCCGTCGAGCCACGACGACAGGAATCCGCCGACGAACGCGTCGCCCGTGCCGACCGTGTCGTACTCGTCGGCCTCGAACACGCCCTGTTCGTACACGTCGCCGTCGACGAGCGCCAGTGAGCCCTCGCCACCACGGGTGATGAGGGTCAGTTCGAACCCGAACTCCCCGTCGAGTTCGCGGGCGATGGCTTCCGCGTCGCCCTCGCGGTCCAGGACTGCCCGGGCGTCGCGCTCGGCGACGACCAGGACGTCGATGTCGTCGAACAGGCCCTCGAGCGTGTCGCGGGCCTCCTCCGGCGACCAGAGTTTCGAGCGATAGTTCACGTCGAAGACGGTGGTGGTGTCGTGGTCGCCAGCGTGTGAGAGGAGGTCCTGCGTCGTTTCGAGCAGCGTGTCAGAGAGTGCGGGCGTGATACCGGAGGTGTAGAACGCGTCGGCCTCGGCGATGCGGCCGGTCGCGAGTTCGTCCGTGCTGGCGGTCGTCACGGCGGAATCGGAGCGGTCGTAGATGACGTTCGTCCCGCGTGGTTTCCCGGCCATCTCGACGTAGTAGGTCCCCATGCGGGCGTCGTCGTCCCAGACGATGTCAGTCTCGAGGCCGTGGTTGCCGAGCGCGCTCGTGACGCGTCGGCCCAGCGGCGACTCGGGCAGTTTCGAGAGCCAGCACGCGTCGAGGCCGAGGCGCTCGGCGGCGACGGCGACGTTGCTCTCCGCACCGGCGACGTGGACGTCCAACTGGTCTATCGCTTCGAGGCGTTGCTGTCCGGGCGGCGAGAGTCGAAGCATCGACTCGCCGAACGTGACGAGGTCCGTCATGGCTCTCGATGCGCGGTGGCCCGGCTTAAATCCGAAGGGATTGCCGTCGCCGCAGGCGGTCCCGAGGACTGGGACCAGCCACGGCCGACCCAGATCCGACCAGACCTGTGCTAGATCCGTATCGAGTACGTATCGTTCGTACACAGATGATATGAGAGAAATTTTCCGAGAGAATGCCTGACAGTGGTGTCTACCGTTATCACACTCCAAAGATATATAAGAGATACTCAGCGATGCACCCTATGGGCACGTGGGGATTCGCCGGTCGGAGTTGGCCGCGATACCGGTGCGGGTCGGAACCGTCCGCCCCCGACCGGCCGGCGTTCAGTTGCCCAGACGGAGACAGCACATATGAGCAGTGATGACGCGGATCGAGACAGTGGGATAGTCATGGGCGTGGTTCGGGCGGTAACACCGGATTTCGTCAGAAAACGGTTTGCACTGAAGTTTCTGATCGTCTTGCTCGTGATGGGCCTGGCCATCAGTGCGGTCGGCTTTCTCGGGACCCAGCAGTTCGTCGGCCACACGAGCAACCAGGTCGAGAACGAGTATCGCGGCCTCGCCGCCCAGGAGTCGAATCTCGTGAGCCAGTGGATCGAGAGTAACCGACTCTCGACGCGGTTGGCCTCGACCGATCACGCCTACCGTGGCCAGGACAGCGCGAAGATGTCGCGGACGCTCCGGAATCGCAAGTCAGAGGAGATGCCCAGTGACGTGAGTTCGATGCACGTCGTCGAACGGGTCTCTGGCGGCTACGAGTTCGTTGCCAGCGACACCGTTCCACCGGGGACCGCGCTCGACCAGGGGCCGCGCACCTGGATTACCGACCGGAACTTCGGGAGCACTGACCAGGTGAGTACGTCCAACGTCTACCAGCCGCCGAGCGGTGGCCCCGTCGTCGGATTCGCGAGCCCGGTCAACGGAACCGTGAATCGGTATCTGCTCGTCGAAGTCGCGATTACAGATATCTCGAGTCAACTCCAGGGACACGACCGCGCCGAGGGCGGGTTCACGATGGTCGTCAATTCGAGCGACGTGATCCAGATGGACGAGCGACGGACCGTCGCGGAGATGGATACGACGACGGACCAGACGCTACGCCACTACGGAGACCACCACGTCATCGAACGGGCGCTCGCCCTCACCGAGGAACCAGCGGCGGTGATATCGGAACGGTCCAACGCGGAGGTGATGGACGAGGAGTACGCGGTCGGATTCGCACCGGTCATCGTCCCGGGGAATCCCGACACCTGGGTCGTCGCGGTTCACGCACCGACCGACGTCCTCTTCGGTGACGTGCGAACGGTCCAGCAGATGGGCATGCTGGCGACCGGTGGTGCCGTCATTCTGATGTTGCTCATCGGTGCGGTGCTCGGGTACAACACCTCCCAGTCTATCGACCGACTGCGAGGCAAGGCCGAGGCGATGGAAGAGGGCGACCTCGACGTCGACATCCACTCCGGCCGTATCGACAGCATCGGCCAGCTATACCACGGCTTCGCGGAGATGCGTGACGCCCTGCGGACGCAAATCGACGAGGCCGAACGCGCCAGGAAGGAAGCGGAAGTCTCCCGTGCAGAGGCCATGGAGCTGAGCACCTATCTCCAGGACAAAGCCGAGGAGTACTCCGACATCATGCAGGCGTGTGCGCGCGGCGACCTCACCCAGCGGATGGAACCGGAGGGCGAGAACGAGGCGATGGACCAGATCGCAGCGGACTTCAACGAGATGGTGACCGAACTGGAGATGACCACCGGACAGCTCAAAACCTTCGCGTCTGAGGTCGAAGAGAGCGGTGGCTCGGTCCAGGAGAGCGCCGAAACCGTCAGGGACGCAAGCGAACAGGTCGCGGAGTCGATCCAGAAGATTTCCGACGACGCCTACGACCAGCAAGACCGTCTCCAGACCATCTCCGCGGAGATGGACGAGGTAGCGGTCCAACTGGAAACCTTCGCCGAGGACACCCCGGAAGTCGACTTCGGGGACTCCCTGGAGCGTATCCGCGAGGTGGCGAGCATGATCGAGCAAGCAGCGGACCTCGCCGAAAACACCATGTCCGAGAGCGAGAACGTCGCCGGCGCGGCCGAGGAGCAGGCGGCCGAACTCAACGGAGTCTCCGCGCGCGCGGAGGAACTCACCCGATATGCCCAGTATCTGGGTGACGGACTCGGGAACTTCGAGACCGAGAACGAACACGAGTTCGTGTTCCAGACCGGCGCGGGGTCCTCGACCGCAGAGACGGCCGACGGCGACGAACCGGCAGACGAGTAACCGGGGTGGGGCTGGGCCCCGATCCCCGATCGTTCACCGTCGCCTATATGTCGACAGCGGTGTCAGAATCGTCTGTGCACCCTACGCTGGACGACCGCACCGCACTCGTGACTGGTGGTGGCGGATTCATCGGAAGTCACGTCGCAGACGCGCTCCTGCCCGAGGCCGAGGTCCGGATTCTGGACAATTTCGTCTCCGGCGAGCGCTCGAACTGTCCTGACGGGGCGACCGTCATCGAAGGGGACGTGCGAGACGAGGCCGTACTCGCCCGGGCGATGGCAGACGTCGACGTCGTCTTTCACGAGGCGGCGATCGTCAGCGTCGCTCGATCCGTCGAAGACCCGACCGAGAGCCACGACGTGAACCTCGACGGGACGCTGGCAGTCCTCGAAGCAGCGCGTCGCGCAGACGCCCGGGTCGTCCTCGCCTCCAGCGCCGCTATCTACGGCGCTCCCGAGTCGCTCCCGGTGACAGAAGCGGACCCGAAGACGCCCTCCTCGCCCTACGGCCTGGAGAAACTGGCGTGTGACCACTACTGCCGTCTCTACGACGACCTCTACGGGCTTCCAACGGTCGCCTTGCGATATTTCAACGCCTACGGGCCGCGACAGACGGGTGGTGATTACGCCGGGGCTATCGTGGCGTTCACCGAGCAAGCCAGGTCCGGTAGCCCCCTCAAAGTCGACGGTGACGGCGAGCAGACGCGCGACTTCGTCGCCGTGGCGGACCTCGTACAGGCCAACCTGCTCGCGGCGACGACAGAGGAAACCGGCGAGGCGTTCAACGTCGGCACCGGCCGGGAGATTTCGATCCGGGAGACGGCCGAACTGGTTCGCGACCGGGTGGCACCCGAGGCGGACATCGTTCACACGGATCCGCGCCCGGGCGACATACGCCGGAGCGTCGCCGACATCGAGAAGGCTCGCGAGCGCCTCGGCTACGAGCCGACGGTGTCACTGGAAGCCGGACTGACCGACCTGCTGGGCTGAGTATCCGGTGTGAACCCAGCGGATTGGGGCAACTGACAACAGCGTGGGTGAATCGTTCGAATGCCGGACAGTCGCTCCCCCGCCGAGTCGCTACTCGATGGCCACGTCTGGGCTTGCCTGGAGGGCGCGGCGACACGCGGTCATCTGGGGGTCGCTCAGTCGCTCCCTGGCAGTGGCCGCCGAAACCCACTCGCTGTCCGTGTGTTCGTCGCTGAGCGTCACTGGGTCGCGCTCCGAGGAACAGCGGTAGTACACCGCAAAGCGGTCCTTGCCCTCGTCGTTCTCCCAGGTGTATGCGTGGACCGGTTGGTGAATCGCGACGGTCAGGTCGACCTCCTCGAGCAGTTCGCGCTGGAGACACTCGGTCACGTCCTCGCCCGCTCTGATTCGGCCACCCGGAAGTTCCCAGCCACCGTCGCTCGCTCGCCGGATGGTGAGGGCCGTCCCGGCCGGCGAGCAGACGACGCCACGGATGCTCCCGGTTGCCCGCAGGAGCTGTTCGTCCATGTCCACGCTTGCGTGCGATACGGTGTTAGTCTACCGGTTCGGACAGGAATATGACACGACCGGTGTGCACCGACGGACGCGAGTGTCCGGCCAATCGCGTCAGGGCTCGACCTCGGTGAGCGTGACGGATCTGGCCTCGTAGTCTTCGATGAACGCGCCGGTCCCACCGATACTCACCCGGCCGTGGTCCTCCGTCTCGACGATGAGGGCGTGCTCCGATGCGAACGAACTCGACGCGGGTTCGACGAGGCCCTGTCGCGTGTCGACGAGTCGGCCCGTGATGGTGGTGAAATCGTCCTCAGACGCGGTCGTGTAATCGCCGCCGCGGGCGGGTCTGGCCGAGGCTTCGACGTCGACGGGGACGTCTTCGCGGAGGTACCGGGTCGCCGTGAACGCGGCGTTCCGGAGACTCTCGTAGGTCTGTGGGAGGTCCGGCGGGTCGCGGACGTACGCCTCCTCGGCGATTGGCCAGTAGTTCCCGAGGAAGGATGTCACCAGGACGGGCACGAGTTGTTCCTGGACGAACGCGATGGAGCGTTTGTTGCTGTTCGAACGAAGCACCATCTCGGCCGGCGCGAGCAGGCCGATGTGGTTGTCGACGGTCAACAGCACGGGCATCGCTTGCGGACTGGTCCGGACGACGCTGGCGAGGCCGGCCACGTCGTCGCTATCGAACTCGTCGACACCGGTGACGACGACCAGTGTCAGGACGTCTCGCTCGACGCACTCCAGGAGTTCGGTCTCTATCTCGGGGAGGATGCTCTGGGGTACGGTCAGCGTCACCTCGTCGGTGGCGGCGTCGATGTACTCCGTGAGGCGTTTGATGACGGTGACCCGTGACTTGATCACGTCGAACTCCTGCCCGGTGATGTCGGTCTTGGAAAAGCGCTGCTGGAGGGCGGGTTCGAGTGACTGGAGTTCGCTGGTCAACTGCTGGATGACCTCCTCGGGTGGTCGCGCCTCGATGGTCGTCGGTACGACGTGGTCGTTGACGTCGACGAATCCCCGGTTTTCGAGCGTCTCGCTGATGCTGTAGACGTATCGCTTCGAGACGCCCGTCTCGTCGGCGATTTCGCTCGCCTTGGCCTCTCCCTGGTCCAGGATGGCCATGTAGGTGTCAATCTCTTTGTCCGACAGCCCGAACTGTCGGAACTGTTCCGCGATGGCCGCGTCGTCGAGTGTCTCGTCGGAAGGGGACATGTGGGTAGTCTCGTGCGAACGGACGGTCTGTACGCGCCCGTGTCGATATCGAACCAGATGGGGGCTGCTCGAATAAAATCTATGATGTGAAATCACCGCCCAAAAGGACGAGTTACTATTTCATCGCACTTTGATAACCGTTATTACGCGCGTTCCCGATCAAGCGGTATGACCGAGACGCAGGACAGACCGGACGACCGACGGGTTCCCGGCGGAGCCCCCGCACGGTGGACCGTCGGTGAGAAGTACGGGTTCACCACGTTGGGAGACCACGAGGACCCCAGTCCGTCCCGGGTCTGGTTCACGCTCACGGAAGGTGCTCTCACGGAGGCGCGCTTCCCGCGACTCGACCTCGTGAGCGTGCGCCTGGTGGAGTTCGTCGTCAGCGATCCGGACAGCGACTACGCTGTGAGAACGTATCGGGCCGACCGTCGACGCCCAATGGCCGTCGACCGCTCGACAGAACGGGTCGACGAGCGCTCGCTGCGCTTCCAGCAGACCATCACGAACACGGGGGAGCGCGACTGGACGGTGACCATCGAATCGGTGCCCCACACCGACGACGCCGCACTCGTGGACGTGGACTTCACTGCCGAGGACGGAACCGACTACGACATCTACGTCGTCGTCGACCCGGCACTCGGTGGCTGTGGCTCCTACGACGACGCGACAGTCGACCGGTCGACGGGGACGCTGACGGCAGTTCACGACGGGAGTCGTGCGCCGGACCCGACCGTCACCGACGACAGCGGTGCCGGGTACGAACCGGCGGTCGCCCTCGCTGCAGACGACGGCTTCGACTGGGCGAGCGTGGACGTCGTCGGTGGGGACCGATACGAACAGGTCTACGGCGGCGCCGCGGTGACGGAAGCGACCGAGGAGGCGTTCGGGAACGTCGCTCTCATCGGCCGGGTTGGGTCTGGAACCCAGTCGTTCTCCAGCGCGGTCGCGCTCGGGTTCGCGGAGAATCAGGCAGTCGCGAGCGCACAGCAACGGGCCGCGAGCGCGCTCGAAGACGGTATCGAGGCTGCGGCGACCGCCCTCGACGAGTCCTGGCACGCCCGTCTCGACGACGTGGAGGTCCCCTCGTGCGTGCGTGACGACGACCGATTGCGCTCGCGATACTATGCCGCGCTGCTGGTGATGACCGCTGCGGAGGCCAAGCAACACGCTGGCGGCGGTATCGCGAGTCCCGCAATCCCGTGGGGCGACGCGGTGGCGGCCGACGACCCGGCCGACTACGGCTACGGGCACGTCTGGGCGCGCGACCTCTATCACTCGTTCACGGCGTTCGAAGCCGCGGGCGACCTCCAGCGGGCACTAGAGGCGACGGAGTACCTCTACGAGACCCAGTCGCGCCGGAACGGGTTCGTCCCACAGAACACGTTCCTCGACGGCGAGATGCGCTGGTCGGACGAACAACTCGACCAGGCGGCGTTTCCCGCAGTGATGGCCGCCCAGCTGGCCCGCCGGTACGGGTACGAACCCGGTTCAACGGCCTACGATTATCGTGACGTGGCCGACTCGGCCGACTACCTGGCGACCCGCGGGCCTTGGAGCGAACAGGAACGCTGGGAAGAGGAGGCAGGCTACTCGCCGAGTACCATCGCCGCCGGTATCGCGGGCCTCGTCTCCGCTGGGTGGCTGGCACGCCAAGCGGGCGAGCGGGCCGACGCGCTCGCCTACGCGGCGACCGCCGACTACTGGCGCGCCGGCGTCGATCAGTGGACGGTGACCGAGACAGGCACACCGAGGGCGGACGACGATTCGGTCCCGCGGTACGTCCGCGTGAGTGGGACCCGAGACCCCGACCGTGGCGCCACGCGCACGCACCGGAACGGCGGCGGCACCTACGACGAGCGGCGCGTCCTCGACGGTGGCTTCCTCGAATTGGTCCGCCTGGGCGTGAAACCCGCCGACGACCCCGTCGTCGAGACCACGCTCGACGCCTACGACGACGACATCCGAGTCGATACGCCCCACGGCCCCGCGTGGTACAGGTACACTGGTGATGGGTACGGCGAGAAGGCCCGTGGGTCGGGCGCCCCGTGGGCGGTCGACTCCATCGGCAAGGGTCGGCTCTGGCCGTTCCTGACCGGCGAGCGCGCGGAGTACGAACTCCTCGCCGGCACAGAGACCGGCGCACTCGCACCGCGGGCGCTCCTGGAGACGCTTGCCGGGTTCGCAAACGACGGCGACATGTTCCCCGAACAGGTCTGGGACCGCGAGGACGACAACGAGTACGGCTGGCAATTCGGCGGCGGGACCAGTGCGGCCACCCCCCTGTCCTGGACCTGCGCCCAGTACGTTCGGCTGGCACACAGCATCGACGCGGGAGAACCGGTCGAGCGCCCTGCCCTCGTCGCGGAGCGATATCTCGATGGCGACACTCCAGGAGACGGTCCGGCGCTCGACGTCGACGTCTCGGTCGACGGAACGGATCCCGTGGCCACAGTGTCGGGCCGGACGGACGCGGCCGAGGTCGTCGTCAAAACAAACGCCGAGACCGTCAGGATCACCCCGGATGGCGCCTTCGAGCGGACCGTCCGACTCGCCGATGGTCGCACACTACTCGTCGTCGCCGCAGATGGGACCGAGGACCCGCTCGATGCCGCCACGACCCTCGTCGAACACCGGCATCGACTCCCCGAATCCGAGGCGGATACCGGCACGTCGCCGAACTAACCGGTACGTCGGCGGCAGAATCAGGGGTCCAATTCCTGCCTCGATTTGTGAACGAATATTTCAGCAAACTTTTTACCTCGTTTTCCACAAGGGTTCAGTAGATGAGGCTACGGCGCGCACTCGACGACTACAAGCGGGTCTGCGGTCACGAGACGCGGTTCCCGGGGGAACGACGGACGACGAACGGCCTGTTTTCCGGGCTTGACGACCGACTGGTCTTCGTCGGCGAAGACGGGTCCCTCCGTGACCACTCGTATCCGCTCACGGGGCTGTTCGGCATCGAGCGAACACGATTCGGCATCGAAACCGCCGACGGCTGTCACTGGTTCGAAGACATGCAACCGGTGTCACAGTCGTATCGTGACGGTACGGCGCTCGTCGAGACTAGCTACGAGCGTGGCGGTCTCACTGTCGTCCAGCGGGACCTCACGGTGGGACGGACGCACGTTACCCAGTTCGAACTCTCAGGGGAGGTCCCGCCGGAGGCCAGCCTCCGAGCGTTCGTCGCGTTCGCACCGGACGGGCAGGAAGGACAGGTCAGCCGCCTGCATCACGAGCGTGCCGTCGAAGTGTATCACGACAGCGAGCACGATTACGTCGCCACCGGCACCGCCGCCGCCGACCAGCGCGGCCAGACCCAGGAGTCGCTCGCGGAACTGCTCGACGAGAGCGTCCTGGAGTACCCCCGTGGCGACAGCGACGGTCGGTACGAGGACGACCGGGTCAGTGGCTACGTCGACCTGACGGTCCCGTTCGAACACGGCACGGCCACGCTCGGGACGCTCCTCACCGACGTCGAAACGGTCGACCGCGAGACGGCACTCGACCGCCTGACCTCGCTCACCGAGCGACTCTCCGACACCGGAGCGATCCGCCAGCAGGCACGGGAGCAGGTCGCTGGCGACGACGCGCCCGTCAGTGCCGAGTCGGCGATCAGCACGGACCGGCGCGTCTTGCGACTGCTCGCCTCGGACCTCGGCGTCCGTGCCGCTGGCCCGGACCCGGACCCGTTCTATCAGCACTCCGGCGGCTACGGGTACACCTGGTTCCGTGACGACGCCGAAATCGCGACCGCACTGCTCCAGGCCGAGGACGCCCTCGCGCCGTCCTTCTCGGAACACTACAGCCCGAATCTCGACGTCTACCTCGAGACCCAACTGCCCGACGGGTCCTGGCCCCACCGCATCTGGCCGTACAACGCCCGCCTCGCGCCCGGGTGGGCGAACGCTCGCATCGAAGCGGCCGCGGGTGACGCCGACTACCAGGCCGACCAGACTGCCAGCGTCGTTCGGTTTCTCGCGACGGCGCTCAGGGAGCGGGAATCGGAGACCCCCGACGCGGCGAGCGGTGCGATCGAACGCGGGATCGAGAGTCTCGACGAGTCACTCGCGGCGGACGGCCTTCCCAAGACCTGCCAGAACGCCTGGGAGAACATGACCGGGCGCTTCGCCCACACCGCAGCCACGTTCCTCGGCGCCTACGCCGCCGTCGCTCGCGCGCCAGTGGGGGAAGCCGGTCGCGAACACGCGCTCCAGCAGGCCCAACGGATCTACGCCGCGCTGGACGACCTCTGGTCCGCGGAGCGCGAGGCCTTCGGGATGCGCCTCGTCGACGGCGTCCTCGACGACCGACTCGACTCGGGATCGCTCGCGCTCCTCGAGGCCCACCGCGAGTTCGCGGCCGTCGCGGACCTCGACGACCGACGCGTCGACCGCCTGGCGGCCCACTACGAGTCCCTCCGCGAGGGCCTGACGCGGGAGACCGACGACGTTCGCGGGCTGATCCGGTTCGAGGGGGACGAGTGGCGAACGCGCACCCAGTCCGAACCGAAGGTCTGGACCGTCTCGACGGTCTGGAGCGCGAAAGCCGGTGCGGAACTCGCGACGATGCTCGCCGAGCGCGACGGCGCTCGCGCGGGGGCCCTGTTCGCTGCAGCACGGGCCGACCTCGCCGAAGTGATGCCCGGAGGGTCGCTCACGGCCGCAAACGGGTACCTCCCCGAACAGCGCTTCGACGATGGGACCGCCGACTGCGCGACGCCGCTGGGCTGGCCGCACGCGCTCCGGACTGCGACAATCGCACTCCTCGACCAGGCAGGGGAACGCGACGCCGAAACGCCCGCCGCGACGAGCAGTCACGACTAGCAGCCCCGACCGACGCGGATCGGTTCCGACGGCTCGGGTCATTGTTCCTGTTTGAGGTAGTCACGTGACCGTCAGCGGAGAGACGTCTCTCTGCAACGCTGTCGACAAGTCGATGAGAGCAGAACGAGCGTGGCTCGGCCGCGAGGTGTGACTCCGAAGCGTCAGACGTCGGTCGGGCGGGCCGCCACTCGTTTGATGCCGCCGATCACGGCGTCGCCGGTCTCACTGTCGAAGAGGTGCACGTCCGTCTCGTCGAAGGTCAACTGCACCTGCTCGCCGACGTCGAACGAGAGGTCGGCACTGACGCGTGCGATGAAATCGTCTGCCTCGTCGTCGCCACGCGCGCCGAGTTCGATGTCAGCGTCCCTGCCGAGGGTCACGTAGAGGTAGTTGTCGCTACCGATAGGTTCGACGACCTCGACCACCGCGGGGACGGTGGCAGGACTGGCCTCGCCGGCCACGGCGACGTTCTCCGGTCGGATGCCGAGGACGTACTCGCTGCCGTCGTCCACGTCGTCTTCACGAGCGGCCGAGAAGTTGTAGGTGAACGAGTCCGTGACGCCTTCGAGGTCGATTCCGTTGCCGGTGCCGCGGGCCCGGACGTTCACGAAGTTCATGCTGGGCGACCCGATGAAGCCGCCGACGAACTGGTTCGTGGGGTTGTCGTACACCTGCGTGGGCGCACCGACCTGCTGGAGTTCCCCACCGTCGAGGATGACGATGCGGTCGCCCATCGTCATGGCCTCCTCCTGGTCGTGGGTGACGTACACCGACGTGATGTCCAGTTCGTTCTGGAGGCGCTGAATCTCGGTACGCATCGTCGTGCGCAACTTCGCGTCAAGGTTCGACAGCGGTTCGTCGAACAGGAAGACGTCCGGTTCGCGGACGATTGCGCGCCCGAGCGCGACGCGCTGTTTCTGCCCACCGGAGAGTTCATCCGGCGTGTCCTCGAGCAGGTCCTCGATGCCCATCATCTCCGCGGCCCACATGACCTTCTCCTCGCGTTCGGCTTTGGAGAGGTCGGTGCTCATCCGGAGGCCGAAGGCCATGTTCTGGTGGACCGTCTTGTGGGGATACAGTGCGTAGTTCTGGAACACCATCGCCACGTCGCGGTTCTTTGCGTGAACGTTCGTCACGTCGCGGTTGCCGATCGTAATCTGCCCGCTGGTCGGCGTCTCCAGGCCCGCGATCATCCTGAGGGTCGTCGTCTTCCCACACCCCGACGGGCCGACGACCGTGACGAACTCGCCGTCACCGATCTCCAGGTCCAGGCCTTTCACCGCAACTACGTTCCCGTTGTCGTACTCCTTGCGAATGCTATCCAGCTCGAGCCGAGCCATTTCTACACGATATACTGTGCCGGCCCGATAAAACTCTTGCCAAAATTGGAAGTAATATTTCGTATCTTATTTGTGGTTCGGCGTGTGAGGATCAGACACACCGCCACGAGTGAACGCACGTATCGGCTCACTAACGGGTTTATTCGCGTGTGAGCAATCCTTTCGTGCGTTCGACCCGTGACGATGTGCACGCATCACGCCAACGGGGCACGCTGGGGTCCAGACCACGGCGAATGGACCCGTTCAGAGTCAATTCTGGGGCGGTCTGGACCAATTCGCACGGTCTGTGGTGGTCGCCGTCCATAATAATTAAATACATGAAGTCATAATTCATCACTCGTTCACATGGAGCTCGAACGGAGACGGTTACTACGACAGATGGCTGGCCTCGGCGCTGGTGCCGCGATTGCCGGCTGTGTGGGTGTACAGGAATCCGAACAGAACACGGACAACGGCGGATCTGGCGACGGTGGCGACGGCGGCGACGGCGATGGCGGCGACGCTTCGACGCCGACGGCGACCGCAACCCCCGCGGCCGATTCCACCGAGACACCCCAGGGGACGGATTCGGGCACCGCGACCGGTGAGACCGACCAGTACTCGCTGGTCGAGCCCGACATGGCCGAAGGGGCAACCGGCTCGGTCTGGCACGCACGCAACAAGGCCTCGACGCAGAAGTTCGACAAGACGGTCGAGGCCTTCAACGGCGAATACAACCCGAACGTCGACAGCTCGAAGATCGCGGACCTTCGCAAGAAGACGACGACGGCGATTCCGTCCGGCCGTGGCCCGCACGTCTTCGAGTGGGTCCACGACTGGGGCGGCGAGTACTGGAACCGCGGGTTCCTGTCGGACCAGAGCGAGAATCTCCGCGTGTCCACGGACATGTTCACCGGTGCGGGCCAGCGCGCGATGCAGTTCGATGGCAAGGTCATCGGCCTGCCGCGCTCGGCCGAGTGCCCGACGCTCATCTACAACACGGACATCGTCGACGAACCGCCAGAGACCCTCGAAGAGATGAAGTCCATCATGGAGGAGTACCACGACCCGTCCAGCGGTCAGTACGGGCTCTCCCATCCGGTCAACACCTACTTCATCAGTGGCTGGGTCCAGGCCTTCGGCGGCACCATCTACGACGGTGAGTCCGACTCGCTCGGCATCACCGACGAGGAGACGCTCAAAGGCTTCCGCGTCGTCAAGGAAGACCTCTGGCCGTACATGCCGAAAGACCCCAAGTACGGTCCACAGGCCGCAGCGTTCTCCTCCGGGAGCGCGGCCTTCGCCATCAACGGCCCGTGGTTCCTCAGCACGCTCGACAAGAAGGGCATCAACTACGAGGTCGGAACGTTCCCGTCGGTCGGCGAGGGCACTGCCCGCCCGTACACGGGCGTCAAGATGTTCTACTTCACCAAGCGCATGGACAAAGAGCCCAAGAAGGGCAAGGCCGCTCGCCAGTACGCCGAGTGGTACGTGAGCAACGAGGACAAACTCGAGTCCCTCGCACAGTCCCAGGGCTTCATCCCGGTCCACAAGGACGTCGTCGAGAAGGGCGACCTCCCCTCGCACGTCAAGGCCTTCGCAAAGCAGGTCAACGACGGGACGCCGATGCCCAGCACGCCGCACATGAACGCGGTCTGGGCGCCCACGAAGAACAACTTCCTCAGCTACCTGCAGGGAGACGCGGAGCTCGAGTCGGCGATGAAGAGTGCCGAGAAGAAGATCAAAAGCAGCTGGAACAGCTAACGACGCAACCCATCAATGAGTAGCGCCACCGGAATCATCGGGCAGGTTCGCGGGCGGTCGGTCCCGTCGCTGAGCGACGAGGACAGGAACTTGCTCCTGGTCTTGCCAGGGCTCTTCCTGTTCTCGGCGTTCATGTTCTTCCCGATGATTTACGTCGTCTACCTGTCGATGACAGGGGCCAACGCGGTCAACATGTTCAACCCCGAGCGGCCGGTGCCGTTCGTCTGGTTCGACAATTACCTGAGCCTGTTCTTCGCCGATGAGGCGACTCAGAGCCTGGGAACGTTCGTTTCGATGTTCCTTTCGGACCCGCTGTCGGTCTGGGACGGACAGTTCTGGAACTCGTTCCTGTTGACCTGGCTGTTCCTCGGGATCAGCGTCGTGCTCAAGATCGGCTTCTCACTCTCGCTCGCAGTTGTCGTGACGGCGAAGAACGTCCGCGGTTCGCGGCTGATGCGCGCGTTTCTCATCATGCCGATGGGACTGCCGGGCGTGTTCACCATCTCGATCTGGCGAGGTATCTTCAGTAGCTCCCGGTTCGGGCTGTTTAACCAGCTGTTGAACTTCCTCGGCCTCGGGACCGTTAGTTGGCTGGGCGAGCGGTGGCCGGCCTTCCTGTCCTACATCGTGACCGAGATGTGGTTGGCCTATCCGTTCATGCTCATCATCACTGCCAGCGCGTTGCAAGACGTCCCGGAAGACATCATGGACGCAGCGAAAGTCGACGGGGCTGGGTTTTTCCACCGCTTCCGTCACGTGACAATCCCGGCGATCAAACGACCGGTCCTGTTCGCGACGATTCTGACGGCAGCGGCGTCGTTCCAGCAGGTTCTCATTCCGTACATCTTCAACAGCGGTGGCCCGAGTAGGAAGAACGAGCTCATCCTCGTCTACGCCTACCGGGAAGCGTTCGACGTGTCGACGCCGAACTACGGCCTCGGCTCGGCGATCAGCGTCACGGCCATCCTGTTTATCGGGATGTTCATGTGGTTGAACGTCAAGAAGGGTCGACTCGCCGATGGGGTTGATACGGAATGAGCTTCATTGGTCGAATCGCCCGAAGCTTTGCCGACGACGCACGGAACGTCGCAGGCGCTCCCCGTCGGTTCGCCGAGGACGCTGCCTACACCGTCCAGGGCCTTCGTGACGGGACCGTCTCGCCCAAGAAGGTCGCATGGACGATCATCGCGACCCTCGGCGGGATACTCGTCGTGGGTGCGGTGCTCTTCCCGCTGTACTGGATCTTCACGCAGTCGCTGTCAAGCAGCGGGGGATCCATCTACGCGGCCGGAGGCTTCACGTGGCTCCCACCGAAGCCGACGCTCCAGAACTACATCTGGGTCGTCGGAGACCTCATCGTGAAGGGGTATCGAATCTCGGTTTCCGTCCCACTCACGGGACTGGAAGTGTTCTTCGAGACCCCGCGGATCGAACTGCTCGACGCGAGCGAGCACGGCGTCACCAACCCGTCGGATTTCAAGAAGTACATGGCGAACAGCATGTTCGTCGCGATTCCGACGGTCATCCTGGCGATGTGCGTCATCATCCCGGCGTCCTACGCACTGTCGCGTCGCAAGTTCATCCTTCGGCGCAAAGTGCTGTTCATGTACGTCCTGTTGACGCAGGTGGGCGGCGGGCTTGGCATCGCGGCACTCGTCGCGCTGTACGCCATCTTCGTCCAGGTCGGCATCGACAACAACAAACTCGCACTCGCGGTCTACTACGCCGGCACGGCGGTCCCGTTCAACACCTGGTTGCTCAAGACCTACATGGACGGGATCCCGGTCTCCTACGAGGAGGCCGCCATCGTAGACGGTGCGCCGCCGTGGCGCGTCGCCATCGAAGTGATCCTCCCGCTGGCGAAGGCCGGCCTCGGAACGGTGTTCATCTTCACCTTCCTGACTGGCTGGACCGAGTTCCTCGTCGCCCAGACGTTGCTCTCGACGGACAACTACACGTTGCCCGTCGGGCTGTACACGCTGATCGGCGAGTACACGACGCCGTGGGCACGCTTCTCGGCGTTCGCTCTCATGTTCGCCGCACCGATCATGCTGCTCTATCTGTTCACGCAGCGCTACATCGAAGGTGGACTCTCCTTCAGTGGGATGGAGGGATAACGGACTTCGGCACCTGGCATCCAGTATCGGCACATAACCAACCTTTCCGTACGGGGCCAAGGCCCCGGGTCGATGGGGTTCGAGCCAAAACCCATCGCTTGCCAATCGAAACCGCCGCATCGCCGCATCGCGGCACGCTCACCGTTTGACTCCCGGTGGGCACCCTTTTGATATCACTGTGTTCCTGAGCGACGCGCACGCGGCCTGTTACAACAGTGAAGAAATACTTCACCAATTATTTTGTAGTTGGAGCAAGTACGGGAGACAGAGCGAAATTTCATGCCAGGAGACAGCGAGCAACCGGACGGGCGGGCCGAGGCAGACGACGAGGCAGGGGCTGGACCCACAGTGACCGAGGCAGGCGCAACTCCACCTGCTTCGGCGGGCACCTCTCGCAGACGACTCCTCCAGCTAACTGGACTGGCGAGTGCAGTCGGCCTCGCAGGCTGTCCACTGGGCGATACGAACGCGGGGGACACGCCGGCCGCGACACCGACCGAGACAGCCACCCCGACGTCGACCCCGACGCCCGAGACGGCGACCGACGAACCCACGGCGACCGACGAACCGACCGAGCCAGCCTCGAGTTCGCAGTTCGCGTCCGGGTCCCCCCGGATCATGCAGGTCGGCGAGTTGCTGATGGACCCGATTTTCACCGACGCGGGGCACGGATTTGACCGCGACAACCTGGCGCCACGGATGCTTGACCCACAGCGGGACCCAGACAACTACGACGCCAGCGCTTGCTCGTGGACTGTTGCCGAACGGCCGGATGGGAGCGAGGCCGAAATCAGCTACTCGCCGACCCCGTACGACGACGGCGCGACCCAGTACGACCCGGGCACGCACAACACGGCAGAGTTCTCCCCGGACGCGCCCGGCCGATACGTGCTCGAACTCGAAACCCCCGAGGACACCTTCGAACAGACCATTCACGCCTTCCCGGCCGAGCCATCCGGTGCAGGCGGCCAACCACAGTTGACGCTCGACGGCCGGGTCGACGAAGACGCGGGCGAGTTCGTGATCACCGCCGAGGCGTCACTCGCGCCCGACAGCAACGCGATGCCCTCCGACCTCGACGTCGTCTACCTGCCCGAAGACGGAGTGAGTCTGTCTGCCGAGGACCTGGACGTCGACGACGCGACGTACGAAGCACGGATTCCCATCGACGCAGTCGACGAACCCACCAGTTGCTACGGGGCGGCCTTCGACGGGATGACCCACAGCATGACCGACGAGGTCAAACTCGACCCGTCGGAACCGGCGGTCTCCCTGCCGAACAGACCCCCGGAGTGGCTCGACGACGCGGTCATCTACGAGATATTTACGCGCTCCTTTGCCAGCGGTCCCGGCGAGACGGACTTCGAATTCCTCGCCGAGAAGGCCCAGTACCTCGGGGACCTCGGCGTGGACGTGGTGTGGCTGACCCCGATCGTTCCCGCCTGGAGCGCGTCGATTGAAGCCGAGACGGACAAGCACGCACCCGGCGGACCACACGGCTACAGCACGGGTGACTACTTCGACGTGGCCGACGACCTGGGCACGCTCGAACAGTTCGACGCGTTCGTCGACGCCTGTCACGACCAGGACATCAAGGTCTGTTTCGACTTCGTCATCAACCACTGTGGCTGGACGAACCCCAAGTTCCAGGACACCGTCGCGAGCACGGGCCGGGAGTTCGACAACTTCTGGCGATTCCCCGAGATCAGCGACTGGAACACGGACTCGAAGTACTTCGACTGGTTCGACCGGATGGAGGGGTCGACCGGCCTCGACGCGGCACCCGCCCAGACCAGTTTCTTCGGCGTCCGACTCCAGCCGAATCTCAACTACGGCAACCTGGCCGTCCGCGAGCACATCCTCGCGGCCGCGGACTTCTGGTCCGACCGCGTCGACGCCTTCAGGTGTGACATCGCCTGGGGCGTCCCCCACAGCTTCTGGAAGGAACTCCGTGAGTTCGTGAAAGCCAAAGACACCGAGTTCATGCTGCTCGACGAGACCATCCCGAACGACCCCTCCTTCGCCGAGTCCGAGTTCGACGTCCACTTCGACACGAAGGACTTCATGGGCACGGTCAAGGAAGTCGCGGCCGGCAACGCGAAGGCCCGGGATCTGATCACGGCCATCCGCAAGCGCACGAACGAAGGATTCCCGTCACACACGCGCGTGGTCAACTCCACGGAGAACCACGACGAGTCGCGCCTCTACGTGGAAGTCGAGGAGGGCGGCAAACGCGAGAATCCCGCGAAGGCTCAGCGGGCGGCCGCCGCTGCCGGATTCACGCTTCCGGGCGTTCCGTTCGTCTACTACGGGCAGGAACGCCTCATCAGTGAGCACGGCCACCGACGGGAGAGCCCATTCGCCGACCATCCCAACATCTCGGACGACATCGAGCAAAATCCCTACTCGCGCGGGTTCATGAACTGGGCCGAGAACGGCGATACGGTTCCCGAGGACCACCTCGCCTTCTACAAGCGCCTCATCGAGTTCTACCACGACTCGCCGGTCCTCTCGCCCGACTCGACTATCGTCCGCGAGTGGCACCAGGCCGAGTCGGACGACGTGCTCGTGTTCGGCCTTGACGCCGGCGACGAGAAACGGGTCGTCGCAGTGAACTTCGCCGACGCCCCCCAGACGGTTCGACTCCGGTCGGCCGTCGACACGACCGACCTGTTCGGCGGCGCCGACATCCTCGAGGGAGAACGTGCCGACGGGACCAAAGCGGTCACCATCGACACGCTCGCAATCCTGGAGACGCCGTCGCTGCTCGGCCTGGGCAAGCGCGTCATCGGCCTGGACGAACCCGCTGGTGACGACAACGGTCCAGGGAGCTACACGTATCCGACCACCGACGCTGTCGCGCCGGGTGCGTTCGATCTGACCGCCTTCGAGGTCCACGAGACGCCAGACAACTACCAGTTCGTCGTCGACGTCGACGGGCCGGTCGAGAACCCCTGGGACCTCCAGCACGGCTTTTCCGTCCAGCACCTCCAGTTCTATCTCCGCCATCCGAAGGGACTGTGGGGTGACGACGCCGCGCGAGCGGGCGTTGGTATCGAGTTCGACGAGCGCTACCAGTACGTCGTCGTCGCTGACGGCGCCAGGGGAGCACGACTGGAGACCGCAAGCGGCGACCGACTCGGCGATGGCGACGTGGCCGTCACGCCGGACGGGAAAATCGTCGTCGAGTTCCCGAAAGACCCGCTGCTGTACAACATCTCCTCGCTGTTCGTCGCACCCTTCATGCTCGGGTACGACCCTGAGTCACCCGGGAACGTCATGCAGGTCCAGTCGCAGGCGGGCGAGCGAACGTTCGGCGGCGGGAGCGAGTCCTCGCACAACGTCATCGACGCAGTCCTGCCACAGGAGGTGAGCCAGTCGGACGCGCTCGCATCGGGTGAGGACGGTGCGTCACCGCCGTTCACGCCGCTCCGGACGTCCTTCGAGGAAGTCGCGTCGTGGTCCGATCCTACTGGCGACGACCACGGTCCGGGGAGCTACACGTATCCGACCAGCGACGACTTCTACGAGAACGCGTTCGACCTGACGGACGTCGCCGCCGCGGAAAGTCGCGAACGCGTGCGATTCTCGTTCGAACTCGACGCGGATATCAGGAACCCGTGGGGCCTCCCACGGGGCTTCTCCCACCAGTTCTTCCAGGTCTACATGCGGGACCGGGACGCCACTGATAGCCAGCCAGCGACGACCGAAGGCCGATTCGGCACGAACCTCGAGTTCGACTCGCCGTATCACTACCGCCTCGCCGTGAACGGTGAGGGTCACGCGCGCGTGGAGAAACCCCATCCCGAACAGAAGTTCGGTAGCATCATCACGAACGACGTCGGCGTCGAAATCGAGGACGGCAACACGGTCCACATCGACCTCCCGAAAGGGTCGATAGGCGGGTCCCTGGAGGGGCTGGAACTCTCGTTCATTGTAGCGCCATACGACGGATATGGCACCGGTGGGCTCCGAGGTATTGCATCCTCGAAGGGCGAGTATACCATCGGCGGTGGCAGTGACGATTCGATCGATCCGGCCGTGATGGACGTGGTCACGCCAGACGGTGTGGCCCAGTCCGATGCGCTCGCGTACGATGCCGAGAACCCGGCGACGCTTCCGTACGTCTCGTTCGAATCCGGCACGGAGTAACGCTCGGAGACTCCGGACGGCCTGATTCGACCTCCCATACCCCGGATCGCTCGACTTCGACGCTGGAACGGACGGGATGAACCATACCGGAACTGGACCGGACGGACCAGGATGGGTCGGACCAGGACGGGCCGGAACTGGACAGGCCGGACCAGGACGGGCCGGAACTGGACAGGCCGGAACAAGACGGGCCGGAACAGGACGGGATGGTTCGGACGATTCTACCGTGGGTTCACAGCGATACCGGACCCTGTCCACCTGACCAAAAATTCTGTTGAATACGTTCCTCGTGGTTCGAGATATATGTAAACACGTAAGTGAGCGTATTCGCAAAGAGGTGGCATGCAGCAGCCAGGCCCGCCACGGTTTGTCACCGTGGGTGAAGACGTTGAGTTGGCACCTCGCGACCCCGATCCGTCGGCAGCCTACGAGTGGACCATCGCCGAGGCGCCACCGGAGAGCGGGGCCGACGTCGGCGACGGTCCGGTCGTACACCTCGTGCCTGACCGTACCGGCACCTACGAACTCGAACTGAGTGGGCCGGAGGGCGCTCGCTCGCAGCGAGTGCGCGCGTACCCGGACGTCCGCGCCACTGGAACCTTCGAGGCACCGGTGTCGGAGTTGCCCGACCACGACGAATCCGATGTGTCGGTCGTGGGCCCCTGGAACGACTGGATCGTCGGCGAAACCACGCCCGACGTGCGCGGCGATAGCTACGTCCTCGAACGTGAATTGCCGCCAGGCAAACACAAAGCAGTCTTTCTCGTCGACGAGAACTTCGAGGACGGACTCACTCGCTGGGCCACCGTCGAGGGGCCGGCCAAACCCCGCGTCCAGCTAGACGCGTCAGTCTCGAACGACACCATCGTCTTCGACGCGTCGCCGCTTCCGGCGCCTGATTCGGACTCGGAGCCTGGTGACCTCGACGTCGAGTTCTTCGTCGAAGGTGGCGACGACCGGGACGCGTTGACGGTCGACGGCCACGAAGCACGGTATCCGGTCGACGAGATCGACGACTCGGTGCGCGTCCACGCAGTCGCAGTCGGTCGTCGACACAGCGTCGCCGACGCGGTCGAGGTGGACGAAACCGGGTCGGTCGTCAGACTGAACGAACCGCCCTCCTGGGTCGAGGACGCTGTCATGTACGAGGTGTTCGTCCGCTCGTTCGTCGGCGACGTCGGGACGACGTTCGACCGATTGGCCGACCGGGTCCCGTATCTGGAGTCGCTCGGCGTCGACGTGCTCTGGCTCACACCGATTCTCGAGGCACGAAGTCCCGCCCGCGGTGATGACGCGCCCGGTGGCCCCCACGGCTACGACATCATCGACTACTTCGACGTGGCCGACGACCTCGGGACGCGCGAGGAGTTCGCGGCCTTCGTCGAGACGTGCCACGACGCGGGGATTCGCGTCGTCTTCGACCTGGTCATCAATCACACCTCCGTCGAACACCCGGCTTTCCAGCAGAGCGCCGCCGGCGTCGAGGAGTACCGTGACTGGTACGTCTGGGAGGACGCCGACGACGCAGTGGTCCCCGACGCCGTCAGCGAGCGCCACGCCGGTACTGTCCAGTCGGTCCCGGAGCACTACTTCAACTGGTGGAGTCTCCCGAACTGCAACTACGACTCCCTCGCTGTCAGGGACCACTTCCTGTCCGTCGTCGACGAGTGGGCCGACCTCGTCGACGGCTTCCGCTGTGACGTCGCCTGGGGCGTCCCCCACGGCTTCTGGAAGGAAGTGCACGACCGCGTCGATTCCGAGTTCCTGCTGCTCGACGAGACGGTCCCGCGCGACCCCGACTACGGCGAAGGCGAGTTCGACGCCCACTACGACACGACGCTCTATCACACACTCAGAGACGTCGGCAGCGGCGAGGAGCCAGCGACCGCCGTTCTCGACGCACTGGCGGCGAGCGCGCGTGAAGGGTTCCCGCCCGATTCCGTCCAGATGCGCTACGTCGAGAATCACGACGAGGACCGCTATATCGAGGAGTGTGGCCGGTCGGCACTCAAAGCCGCCGCAGCCGTGACCCTGACCACGCCCGGAATGCCGATGATTTACTACGGCCAGGAGTCCGGCCTCCGGGAATACCGTGGCGACATGAACTGGGCGACCGGCGACGAGCAGTTGCGGGTGTACCATCGCCAACTCGTCGACGCGAGAGCCGAGCATCCCTCACTCCGCAGCGAGCGCGTCGAAGCGGTCGAGTGCACCGTCGAGACGGGGGCCGAAGACGCTCTCCTCGCGTATGCGCGCGGCAGCGGCGACCAGCGAGTGATCGTGGTCGTGAACTTCGACGACAGCGAAGCAGTCGTCCGACTCTCGGAACCGGTCGAATCGACAGACCTCGTCACCGGCCGTTCCCTCGAATCGAGCACCGCAGGTGACGACGTGCGTGTCCCGGTCGATTCCGTCGTCGTGCTGCCCGTGGCCTGAGACGACTGGGTCCAGTTTCAATTGGCCGCCCCCAATCGAGCGAGTGTGGTTCGGTCACGGCAAGTGCACCTCGGCAGCCGGTCCTGAAGATAGTACTAGACCGCTGAGTACTATCGGTTACTATCTACGTCTAAATAGAATATTCGAATAGCGATGCTCGCCAGTGAACGGGTGAACGACGCGTGCAAGATCCTCAAATACGCCACAGAGGCGAGTCCTACGCGGATTACGACAATCGATCGGCCATTTCCCGAACTAGTGGCAAGTAGTAGTCAGTTAATTTCTGAACCGCCATAATCGGTAGTTTCGGGTTGTGAAAGTGCTATTTCCGACATTGGGGTCTCACATTCGATGCGATCCCTCGAATTCGAACACACAACAGGACAGAATAGTACGAAGAATGGTAATTCTGCGCGTATCACGGTCAGTCACGTGGTCGGAGACGTCGCGAGAACGTTATCAGCGGAGGGCCACCGTCGGACGAACCTTTCAGCGGAGGGCCACGGAACTATCTGGTCTCCATGCCGGGGACACAGCACCCGCAACCAGTCCACTGTTAGTACACAGTTCCGCGATCTCATTACAGACATAACACTGTAATCAACACCGGCAGTGTACAGTGAGTGCACCGTTCGAGGAGTGCGCCCACCCAGGGACCGGTTTCGAATAGTGGGTGCACTAGCGATGGACGTCCCCGATTTCGCTAGTGCCGAACTGGCTATGATTGGTGACCCTGGCGCTGCTGATAGCCGCTGTTGACACGCGGACGTCGATAGCGAGCGTGCGGACGGCGGATCGTGGACCGATTTTCCGGTTCGCGAAGGGATTTAACCGAGACGGAGCAAGCGGATAGCGATGACCTACACAGTCGCAGTAATTGGAACCGGTGCGGAACCTGACGACCCGGGCCGAGACGGCTACGCGATGGCCTATCATCACGCGACGGCGTACCAGAAGGTCGACGCCTGCGAACTGGTCGCCTGTGCCGACATCGTCCGGGAGAACGCCGAAGCCTTCGCCGACGAGTTCGCCCTCGACGAGGACGGTATCTTCGAGGACTACGAGACGATGCTGGCCGAGGTCGAACCCGACGTCGTCTCTATCTGTGTCCCGCCCGCGATTCACGCGGACATCGCTGTCGATTGTATGCAGTGCGAGTCCGTCTCGGCGATTCACTGCGAGAAGCCCATGGCCGACACCTTCGGCGATGCCAAGCGGATGACACAGGTAGCCGAGGAGACCGACGTCCAGTTGACCTTCAACCACCAGCGGCGGTTCAGCGACGCCGTCCGCACAGCGAAAGAACTGCTCGATGCCGGAGAGATCGGTGACCTCCAGCGTGTCGAGTTCGCCGCACCCGTCGGCATCTTCGACTACGGCAGCCACTCGTTCGACCTGTGTAACTACTTCAACGACGAGACGGACGGCGAGTGGGTCATGGGACAGATCGACTACTCCGAGGAGAACGTCCTCTTCGGTACCCACAACGAGAACCAGGCCATCGTCCACTGGGAGTACGAGAACGGCGTCCACGGCCTCGCGGGGTCGGATAGCACTGGCACCGGTGGCCCAGCAAGTGCGTTCGCGTGCCATAACCGCCTTATCGGTACCGAGGGTGTCATCGAGGTCGGTCCGGAGAGCGAAGACGACGAGGAAGAGCTACCGACCCTCCGGATCCGCCGTGACGGCGAGGGCTGGGAAGCCGTCGAGACTGAGGACGGCCTCCACGGCTGGGCGTTCATCGACCGCGCAATCGCGGAGAACGTCCGCTGTCTCGACGCGGACGAAACCCCGGAGCTGTGTGCCGAGAACGCCCTTCGGGCGACGGAACTCATCTTCGCGACCTGGGAGTCCGCTCGCAAGCGCGGTCGGGTGGACCTTCCCCTGTCCATCGACGGGAATCCGCTCCAGGAGATGCTCGATTCGGGCGCGCTCGACCCTGCACCGGTCGGCGACGACTGAATAACAGCGAACGCGAGTTCTCGTGGACGCGGCGCATTTGTGGCTGAACAGAGTGTTTAATACGATACTGGGTAATCGTCCCGTCCATGGAAACTGGCGTATGCTACTTCCCCGAACACTGGCCGCGCGAACAGTGGGCAACCGACGTGGAACGGATGGCCGAAGCGGGCATCGAATACGTGCGGATGGCTGAGTTCGCCTGGAATCGGATGGAACCAGAGCCAGGAACCTACGACTTCGACTGGCTCCAGGAGGCCGTCGAACTCGTGGGCGAAGCGGGGATGCAGGTAGTGCTCTGTACGCCGACGGCCACACCGCCGAAGTGGCTCACCGACGCGTACCCGGAGGTCCTCCAGGAGCGCTACGACGGAACGACCGAGGAGTTCGGGAGTCGCCGACACTACTGCTACAACTCGCCGGAGTATCACCGCGAGACTCGACGTATCGTGGAAGAGATGGCCTCGGCCTTCGCGGACAACGACCACGTAGCCGGCTGGCAGACTGACAACGAGTACGGCTGCCACGGGACGATCCGCTGTTACTGCGAGCACTGCTCGAGTGCGTTCAGCGACTGGTTGCGCGAGCGCTACGATTCGATCGATGATCTCAACGAGTCCTGGGGCAACGCCTTCTGGAGCCAGGAGTACTCGGCGTTCGACGACGTCGAGGTCCCGGGGCCGACCCCGACCGATCACCATCCGGCGCGGCTGCTCGACTACCGGCGGTTCGCCTCCGAGAGCGTCGCGGAGTACAATCGGCTCCACGTCGAGGCGCTCCGCGAGGCGAACGACGACTGGTTCGTCACGCACAATTTCATGGCCGACTTCGACCAGTTGGACGGCTTCGACGTGGCCTCGGACCTCGACTTCGCAGCCTGGGACAACTACCCGACGCTCCACAGCCAGGAAGCGCCGGACACGCCGGACCCGGCCTCGCCTGCAGGGGCCGAGATACAGCGCGTCGGCGACCCTGACATCCCGGGCATGAACCACGCGCTCTACCGCGGCGTGAGTGACGGCCCGTTCTGGGTGATGGAGAGTCAGGCCGGCGACATCCGCGCGTTCCCGTACTCGGCCGAACCTGCCGACGGAATGATCCGCCTCTGGACCCACCAGGCGGCCGCACACGGCTGTGACGTCATCTCCTACTTCCGTTGGCGGCGCTGTCGCTTCGGCCAGGAACAGTACTGGGGCGCCCTGACCAACTACGACGGTTCGGACGACCGGGGCCTCTCCGAGGCCCGCCGCGCAGCCGAGGAGTTCGAGGAGTTGCCCGACCTGGAGGCACCAAGCGGCGACGTGGCGATGATCGTCGACTACGACAGTCTCTGGGCGCTCGATGCCGAACCCCACTCGCCAGAGTACGAGTACTGGGCGCACCTCCGGACGTACTTCCGTGCGCTTCGCGCCCGCGGCGTGACCGTGGATCTCGTCCCGACGAGTGCGGGCCTGGACGAGTACGCCGCTGTGATCGCTCCGTCGCTGCACCTCGTGGACGACGACCTGGCCGACAGACTTGCCGACTACGCCGCCGGGGGCGGCGAGTTGCTGCTGACGATTCGGACTGCGATGAAGAACGACCACGACACCCTTCGCGAGGAACTCGCACCTGGTCCCCTGGCCGACGCGCTCGGCGCCCGCGTGGAACAACACGAGAGTCTCTCGCCTGGACTGGAAACACGCGTCACCTACGACGGCGACACCTACGAGTTCGAGACCTGGGCGGAGTGGCTCGCTGTCGAGGACGCGACGGTCCGGGGCCACCACGCGACCGGCGTCGCCGAGGGCGAACCGGCTATCGTCACGTCGGAGCACGGTTCGGGACACGTCTCATACGTTGGGGTCTGGCCGGGTGCCGACCTGGCCGATGCGCTCACCGCAACCGTGCTCGACCGCGCCGCAGTCCCTGCCGCCGAGCGACTGCCACAGAACGTGCGACTCACCCACCGCGACGGCTACACGTGGGTCACCAACTTCCGGGACGAACCACTCGAGGTCGAGGTCGACGAGGACCGCGTTACCCTGGGTGAGACGACGGTCCCCGGTCGAGATGTCGCCGTGGTGGACCTCCCGCCCCATCAGATCAGCGTGTCACTGGAGTCCTGACTCGCTGTGCGATTCGGTACCTGACCGAGAGAGGCGTGTCAGCGAGCGACCGAGGCCGTCCAGTATCGCGATACGTTTCGAGCGAGTCCGGGTCCCGACGAATTCAGCGAGAGGGCGATTTTCGGGCGTCTGAGGGACTCTGATCACCATCGGCTCCGTTCGTTCGGAGAGACGTGGCGGCAGATATACCAGATAGGAAACGATAACTTATTATAGAGGATGTAGTAATATGCGGTTGCATATCTCATGCCCAACGCTTCAGAACATAGTGCTCGCCGGCGACAGCTGTTGCGAGCCATTGGTGCGGCAGGTGCGGCAGGACTCGCTGGCTGCAGTGTCAGCAGTGGTGGTGGTGACGGTGAGAACACACCATCCGGTGGAAGCGACGGCGGCTCCGCCGACGAGAGTGACGGTGATGGCAGCGATGACGCCTCGACGCCCGCGATGGCAGACTCCGCGGACGGCTGGGCGTGGAACATCGCTGCGAAGTCGCTGCAGATTGCGGCCGACTCCTACAACGAGGAGACGGACGCCGAGGTGTCCGTCGAAGAGATGGGCGGCGACTCCTGGGAGCAGAAGTTCCAGACCGCAGTCACGAGTGGGAGTGGCGCGCCGGACTTCTCCGCTGTCCAGAACTACGACACGACGAATTTCGCGAGCATCGACGGCCTGAAAGACCTCACTACCCGTATCGAACAAGCGGGCATCGAGGAGGACATCATCGAAGGCAAGTGGCAGACCGTCAGCCACGACGGCAGCTACTACGCCATTCCGTGGGACATCGGCCCCACCGGCGTCTACTACAAGCGCGACGTCTACGAGGACGCCGGCATCGACGTCGATTCGATCGAGACGTGGGACCAGTTCATCGAGGCAGGGAAGCAGCTCCCCGACGACGTCGCGATGATCAACCTCCCGCCCCAGGAGATGTCCACGATGTGGCGCATGCTCCTGCGCCAGCTAGGCGGCCAGGCCTTCACCGACGACGGTGCGGTCAACGTGGCCAGCGAGAAAAGCGTCCAGGTCGCACAGCTGATCAAGGACATGCAAGCGGCCGGGATCACGACCCGTATCGAGATGTGGTCCGGCGGCTGGTTCACCTCCTTCAAAGAGGGCACGCTCGCGTCCCTCTCCAGTGCGGCCTGGATGGACGGCGTGCTCCGCGCGGAACTGCCCGATACGGCCGGGAACTGGGGCGTCTTCAAGCTGCCCGCCTTCGAGGAAGGCGGCAATCGCGCTTCGAACCGGGGTGGGTCGAACGTCGCGATTCCCTCACAGATCGACGACGAGGCGACGGTCGAGCGTGCCTTCGACTACTGCCTGTACGCGATGACCGAGCCCGAAATCCAGAACAGGATCCTCGAAGAGTACGGCATCTTCCCGTCGCTGAAGACGGCCTACGACGCGGACATCTACGAGCAGGAGTTCGATTTCTACGACGGCCAGCAGATCTTCAGCCTCTTCGCAGACGTCGCAGAGCAGATAAAGCCGTACAACTACACCGTCGACACGCCGGAAGTCCAGGACGCAGTCGAGACGGAACTCGGCAACATGCTGGAAGGCAAGGCGCCGGTGAAGGCAATGGACGACGCGGCAGCGACCGTCGCAGACCGGACCGACCGCGACCTCGCCTGATCAACCGATCCTCGACGACCGACCAGGACCATCGGCCATCATCCTCGCACACCAATTTATGCATACGTCACGACCGACTACTCGTACCGTGCCGACACCGTCTCCTGTCCAGGGAGGATTCCGTCGATGGCAGTGCCACGACAGTCCTCGCAGAAGGGCTCCGGGAGCGCGTGTGAACAGAACGGAGACCACTCCCTCGGTGTCGGCGCCGCCGGCCGGACTCGCCACGGGGAGCGGCGGACTGGCGACGACCACAGGAGGGACCTGAGCGCGATGGTGATCAACGCACTCCAGTCGAGACTCAGGTCGTCTGGTACGTACCGACAGCTTTCCGATCAGGTCCGCTACGCTCGACAGGACCTCTCGGCGGTCGTCCCGACGATTCCGGGACTCCCGTACGTGTACGTCTCCCCGTTTTTCGTCCTGTTCGGGATCTTCCTGCTGTTCCCGACGGTGTACACGCTCTACCTGTCCGTATTCGACTACGTGGGCGTCTCGAACGAAATCCTCCTGACGGTGACCATGGGGCCGCTCCAGCTTTCGATCCCCGAGATCGCGAATCTGGAATTCGTGGGACTCGCCCACTACCAACGTCTCATCTTGCGGGACTCGCTGTTCCACAAGTCCCTGTTCAACACCTCGTTCATCTTCTTCGTCCAGGTGCCGCTCATGGTGGGACTCGGGCTCGCGACGGCGCTCGTCCTAGACTCGGCGTTCATCCGGGCGAAAGGGCTCTTCCGGACGCTCATCGCACTGCCCGTCGCGACCGGGCTGGTCGCGTACTCGACCATCTTCCTGCTGTTGTTCAACGACCAGGTCGGCCTCGTCAACTACCTGCTCGCCCAGGTTGGACTCTCACCAGTGGCCTGGCTCGGCAGTGCCTGGGGTGCGCGGTTGACGCTCGTCATCGCGGTCACCTGGCGATGGCTCGGGTACAACATGATCATCCTGCTGGCGGGGCTCCAGACCGTTCCCCAGCAGCTGTACGAGGCCGCGGAGATCGACGGTGCCTCACGCTGGGAGAAGTTCCGCTACGTGACCCTGCCCCAGATCCGCCCCGTCCTGCTGTTCGTCGTCGTCTCGTCGACTATCGGGACCTTCCGGATCTTCTCCGAACCGTACGTCATAACCGGGGGCGGTCCGTCGAACGCGACCATAACCATCGTGCAGTACATCTACAACCAGGCGTTCCTCCAGTTGAATCTCGGCTACGCCAGTGCCGTCTCGGTCATTCTGGTCATCCTCGTGAGCATCATGTCCTACGTCCAGATCAACTACGGCGGTGAGGAGTAATGCGGTCCGAAACACGCACCGAAGCGCTCTGGCAGTTCGGCAGCTACATCTTCCTGCTGACGATCGTCGTGCTCGTGCTGATCCCGCTGTACTGGATGCTCGTCGCGGCGACCATCCCACAGTCGGAGTTCTTCTCGTGGCCCCCGCGTGTGATTCCCGGGACCCAGTGGTTCGCGAACTTCCAGGCGCTCCAGGAGAACGTGAACTTCGTCCGAAGCATCGGCAACAGCATCTTTATCTCCGTCTCGTATACGATCCTCTCGCTCATCCTCTGTTCGATGGCCGGGTTCGCCTTCGCGAAGTACGAGTTCACGTTCAAGGAGCCACTCTTTTATTTCATCCTGGCGACGCTGGTGCTCCCCATCCAGATCCTGATCATCCCACTCTTCCTCCTGATGGTGCAGATCGGTTGGACGAACTCCTATCTGGCAGTCATTCTCCCCTGGGCAGCGAATCCGCTGGGAATCTTCCTCATGCGCCAGAACATGAAGGCCATCCCGGATTCGCTCCTGGAGTCCGCGCGAATGGACGGTGCGACGGAGTTCCAGCTGTACTACAAGATCGCACTGCCCACGATGCTCCCGTCGCTCGCGGCGCTCTCGATTATCCTCTTCCTCAACCAGTGGCAGGCGTTCCTCTATCCGCTGGTCATTCTGCAGGACCCGCAGATGTACACGATCCCACTGGCACTCGCGGAACTCGTCGGGCAACAGCGTGTGTACTTCGACCAGATCATGGTCGCGACGTCGCTCGCCGTGACCCCGATATTCGTCGTCTTCCTCACGATGCAGCAGTACTTCATCAAGGGCATCCTCTCCGGTTCGGTCAAACAATAGGTGATCAAAATGGCAACAATCGACATCACGAATCTCTGCAAGGCGTTCGGCGACGGCGACGAACAGGTCATCGCAGTCGAGGATTTCACCCTGACCATCGAAGACGGGGAGTTTCTCGTCTTCGTCGGTCCGTCTGGGTGTGGCAAGACCACGACGCTGCGGTGTATCGCTGGCCTCGAAGACGCGACTGACGGGTCAATCGAGTTCGACGGGCTCGACGTGACGGACCAGCGGGCCCGTGACCGAGACGTCGCGATGGTGTTCCAGAACTACGCACTGTACCCGCACATGACGGTTCGGAAGAACATCGGGTTCCCGCTCCGGCTCTCGACCAGGCAGTCCTCGGACGAAATCGACGCCCAGGTCGAAGACGTCGCGTCGATGCTCGGCATCGTGGAACTGCTGGACCAGAAACCGAAGGAACTCTCCGGGGGCCAGCAACAGCGCGTCGCGCTGGGCCGGGCCATCGTCCGTGACCCGGAAGTGTTCCTGATGGACGAACCGCTCTCGAACCTCGACGCCAAACTCCGTTCGACGATGCGAACCGAGTTACAGGAGTTGCAACAAGACCTCGGGGTCACCACGGCCTACGTCACCCACGACCAGACCGAAGCGATGGCCATGGGTGACCGTATCGCCGTGCTCAACGACGGGCAACTCCAGCAGGTCGGGACGGCCAGCGAAGTCTACCGCTCGCCCACCAACGAGTTCGTCGCGAGTTTCATCGGCAGTCCGAGCATCAACACGTTCACCGCAACGGTCGATGGCAACGTTCTGGACGGACCGGGTGGCTTCGAATACGAACTCGCTAATTCCGGACCCGTCGACGGACTGGACGAGGTCCGTGTCGGCATCCGTCCGGAGGACATGACTCTCGAATCCGAGGGAAGCATGCCGAGTCACGTGACGGTCGTCGAAGAGATGGGCAACGAGAACTTCCTCTACGCCGAGATGGGTCCGGTCGACCTGACCGCTCGCATCGAGAGCAAGATGCACCCCGAAGCAGGCATGGCTGTCGACTTCGGCTTCGAGGAAGACGACCTGTACCTCTTCGACGTGAACTCGAGTGAGTCGCTGAAGACGAAGACGAGCGAGACGGACGTCGAGTACGAGGAGTACGTGCAGGCCGACCACTGACGCGTCGCCCCGGACCGGTTCGCACCCGTTAGTATCCGCTCGTTCCTTTCCAAATTTCTGCCGAGAGGTCACTTTACTGCTTGCAGGTCGTTGGACCGTGGTCTCCCGAAGGAGTCGTCCCCAATCGCAAGCCATTGCAGCGGTGGTGGACACACGTTCCAGGGATTGGATCGACTCTCGGGCGACACGCAGCAACCGTCACCCTACTTTCACGACCACCCGCCGCTCCAGAGCGCATCTGGACGAATAGCTCACTGATTGTGGATTGCAGTTGGCCTCAATTTCTGTCGTCCTCCAGGCACCACAATTCTGCCGAGTGACGGAGTTCGTCACATCGCTCCGTAGAGCCGCTGAGCCTGCGCCACTGCACTCGAAATGTAGTCAGGGATCGTTGAACACCCCCTAGTCGACTCGCGCACGAGCCTGGCCATTCCGTATAGCGATATATGGTTTATTCGTCCGAAATTGCGCAGGCTTGAAGCACCAACAAACGGTCGTTATCTAAGTTTATTGAGGGCTTTGGTGTGTGAGTACTGCCGATCGAGGGTGGCGACGAACCGAAGCGAGCTTCCTTCGTGCGAGGGGCCAGGGCCACTTCGAACCCAATGACGGGAACGTCTGCCAGGAGATTCCTCAATCGTGATACGGTGTAGAGTTCCCTCCAGGCTTGGAGTTTTGGCTTCGCCGTCTGTCTTCGTTCGGTGCGAATCTGAAACGTACTGGCGCCTGTATCGGACTGTGGGCTAGTGGGCGAATCGCCTGTGGGCGTCAACCTAACTCGGACCGTCGAACGTCGGCCAGGCACAACTACTCCGGACATGACGACGTCTCGGTACCCGATCCAGTACCGGTTCAGACCCCGTGTGATACTCGAGATGCGTGTTCCGGTGGTTTCGAGGCACGACCCCTGGGGTTCGACCCCTGGGATTCGGCCTGCAGGCCAGCCACGCAGGAGCACAACGCCGCTGGCCTACCGACAGGGCGCAGATACCGAGGGGTTGCCATTTGCATCCGATTCAGCTGGAAGTCTCGTTTCGAAGTGCTGACTGGAATTGTGGGGGGCTGTCGGGGCAGATTTCGCTCGGAATCGCTCACGTGCCACCACCCTCACATCACGACGTGCCCGACCTACTCACCTACCTGCCAACGCCAAACACATCCGACGCAGGCCCACAAGTCCGTGGCCGAAACCGACAGTTTCCCTGGCAGTGGGTTCGGACGCTGTCACGCCATCCAGGCGGCATCTCTTCTGCGATGCATCAGGGAGGGCTGCTCAGTTGGGCACACCATACGGAGTGTTCGGCGTCTTCAGGACCCGCACAATCGGAGCGGACGGTGTGATTGTACCTGCCCCTCAGCACTGCTGAGCGAGCGCTCAGGGGCTTCCCTCCGAGGGGTTGCGGTATGGGCTGTTCTCTGGTTCGCCAGCCGCCACTGGCCTGATTTTCTGGTAATTCGGTTCGATGTTCACCCGTCATTATTCCACACACCAGGCTCCGGTAAGGGCAAATACCGCTTCGGAGAACCCCAGGTAGCAGACGGAAGAAAGGGCCGATGGTCCACTGTATTCGACCCCGCCGGTTCCTGCCAAGGACTGCACTTCGGAGCCCCGCTTTCGTCTGACGATCAGTGACACCCACTCAAGTAATCCCTTCGAAGGCACAGACCGCCTGGAACCAAATACTATCCCTGATTGTCTCCCCCATCATGCGTTTGCCGACCCTGCCGAGGACCATCGCAGGAGGACGGCCCTCATGAGCGAACAGCTGTGAATTAGCATCTCGAAGGCCTTCTTCAGCAGGTTCAGACCCTTGCGTTCGAACGCCAATTTGAGTCGACTGTCCGCAGGCAAGGGGCCGGCGGGCGAAACTGTCAGTATCGGTATCTCGGTGAGAACCAACCAGCGGTCTGAGACGTCCGACTCTGCACAGCTAGCGCGAATGATCACCCGTCGTTGCCGTCTGAAAATACCACTCTTCGCGGTCAGGTCGGTGGAGCGGTGTCGCTGCTTTGGGCCTTCACCCAGTGCTGGAACCACCCTCACTTGCAGCCGCGATGCATCCGGGGCATCAGCCACCCCGCGGGGAGCCATCTCTGGTGCTGTCCGACCGCTGAGTTCGCACGATTCACTCGCTGCGATTTCCGCTATACACCACCTTCCTGATACGAGGATCTCCCCCTGCTCCCTTCCAGACCTCACCCCCCAGACAGGAGTCCGCCGATGCAATCGAGTATGCGAAGAGGACAGTACAATCAATACTCTGCCAATTAGTTAGATGTGAATTTGGTTCTTAGGGCATCTCGAGAACTAAATACACAGGTAAGTAGACTCCATTTCGGCGTACGAGAGACGTAGTTTCACAAATAAGGGTCTTTATCCGGGAATCTGGCGATAGCTTGATTGTGGTGGGGTGCAATACCCCAGTCAATGACAGAGTCGGACGTCGAGACGTCGCGGGTTTCGGTACGAACCTACGTACCAGAATACCAACGTGATCGGTGGGACGACCACGCGGCGGACTTGGACATGAGTCGCAGCGAGTTCGTCCGGTCGATGGTCCAGGCGGGCCGGCGTGGCTTCGCCGATTCAGAAACGGACGTGAGCGGCCCCGAGACGTCGGATCAGGGCGCCGGGTCGGAGAAACCCGCTGCAACCCCGTCTTCGGACGCTGACCCCCAGGGGTCGAGCATGGAAGACCGGGTTGTAGACGTCCTCCGTTCGGGGGACTACCTGTCCTGGGACGAACTCCTCGAGGCAGTCGCCGACGACATCGAGGCCGAACTTGAGTCGGCCTTGCAGGACCTCCAGTCCAGTGGTCGGGTCACCTACAGCGGTCGCAACGGAGGCTACACGATCGATGAGTAGAGCCGATCGCGGAACGGCCGCCGCGGACGACCCCGTCGGCTACTTCCTGGAGGACATCACCTTCCAGGGCAAGAGTCAGCGGACGAGAGACGCATACGAACGCGTCCTCCGCGAGTTCGAGTCGTATCTGACCGGGCGTGGGCTCGGACTCACCGAGGCCAACCACCGTGACTGTATGGCCTGGATCCATCAACTTCGCGGGGCAGTCGGTGAGAGTACGGTCGCGACGTACGCGTCCTATCTCCACCGATTCTACAGCTACATGACCGAAGTCGGGACCTTCGACGACAATCCGATGGCACTCGTCCTCGAGGAAATCGACGAGTCGATCAACGTGGACCCCGAGCGACGGGACATCTCCGTTCCCGCGATGCGTTCGTTCGTGGCCGACGTTCGGCACCCGTTGAACCGTGCCGTCATCGTCACGCTCCTGAAAACGGGGATGCGAGCGGGAGAGCTCTGCAATCTCGATCTCCGCGATCTGCACCTGTCGGTGTCGGAGGGGCGTGCTGACCATCGGCCCCAACTCGACGGGAAGCCGGATTCGCTCTACGTGGACGACGACCCGTCTGCAGGACACTCGTACAACGGAGAACAGCGGACTGCATCGAACAAACGAAAGCGGGCGACGACGATTCCCGTCGACGACGAACTCGCACGTGTGCTCGTCCAGTGGTTGGCCGTTCGGCCGGACCCCCGTTCGACGGCCGACCCACTGTTCGTCAGTACCGCAGACGGCTGGGGGAAACGCCTCACACCGGATATGGCCCACCATATCGTCGAGACGCAGGCCCGCGACAAGGGCTGGTATCGCAACGGTGGCGGCGCCGAAGAGAACGTCACGCCCCATTACTTCCGCCACTTTTTCACCACGCACCTCCGCGACCGGACCGGCGACAGAGGTATTGTCAAATATCTCCGTGGTGACGTCGCACAAGACGTCATCGATACCTACACCCACGACTGGGGTGATCGCGTTCGGGACGTCTACGAGGCCAACATCTACAGTCTCTGCTGAATTCTGACCGGCGACAGACAACTGATCTCAATTTTGACCTCGCACATCCGACACAGTCGATGCCCAACACCACACGAATAAACCGTATGTCGCTATACCAATTGCGAGTGCCCGAGGTGAACGATCGTGGGGGTATTTGTGGGCGAGTTGATCGTCGAAATCCACGCGCTGAGCGCTCGGCGTTGGTGTTCGTGCGATTGTGTTGGACGGATGGGGTCGGAAATGTTCGTTTCACCCCTTGGACTGTCGCTCCGACGCGACACGTGCCACCGAGTTCCGTGATGGGCGATCAACGAGCTGGCCCAGACTGATCGAACGGGTCGCGGACCCAGGTGTTCGATACGGCAGGACAGATCCACACGGATCTCCTGTGTTCGGTCTGTCCGAACAGTACCGTATTCCGAGAGAACTACCGTCGGTATCACTCCACACGGTTGCACGTTCCATTGGCTGGTGATCACGTACGAAATAGAAGCGTTCCATCACAAAGTGAACGCGCTAGGCTCGCAGAGGCGGCCAAGCGGCGACAGCTCTCCAATTGCTCTGCTCTCCGACTACCTCCGAGTCGCCCCTTGGCCCCTTCTTCTCAGACCAGTACACAGACGAAGGCGCCCAGGACAGATCCCGCTTCCGAGCGATAATCGAATCGACGGCCCGCTGTGATGCGAATCCTGATTACAGGCATAGGTACGTAATTGAATTTGTGACGGACAGCCACGGTACCGCATGAACAGTGACCCCACCTGTCCGCATAGCGTGAACGGAAGTGCCGATCTGTCGGACACCGCCCGTTCTGGCATTTGTCCGAGCACAACCCTCGAAACGTGATAGAACGGACTACCAACACCAGTGACAGGACGGTAGTGGCTCGAACGTCTGTTCGGCATGACTAAACGTGAGCCCGTACTTTCAGAACGAGGAGAGACACTGTGGGCCAGCGGTATTCGAAAGAACCGGGCAGTGGACCGTGCGGTCCGCCGTTCTGTATGAATAAATAGTCGTTCTCAGGGTTCGGATATCATCGTGGAAGGAAGAACGTCGGCATCTCGACAATCAGCGCGTCTCGCAAAACGGGGGAAATCGCAGGTCGGCTTACGTGTTGAGGTAGACCGTCTTGATCTCGGTGAAGAAGTCGAGCCCAGCGTCACCCTGCTCGCGGTAGGTGTTGGTCGAGGAGTCCTTCACGCCGCCGAACGGCACGTGGAGTTCGAGGCCGGTGGTCTTCTCGTTGACCTTCGCGACGCCTGCTTCGGTTCGCTCGATGAACTCGTGGGCCTCTTCGAGGTCCGTCGTGACGACGGACGAGGAGAGACCGAACTGACTGTCGTTCGCGGCCTCGATGGCCTCGTCGAAGTCCTCGACTTCGGTGACGGCGAGAACCGGGCCGAAGACCTCTTCCTGGAAGATGCGCATGTCGCGCTCGACGTCGGAGAAGACGGCCGGCGTCACGTAGTAGCCGTCGTCGTACTCGTCGCCCTCGGGGCGCTGGCCACCGGTCTCGTGGGTCGCGCCCTCGTTGGCGGCGACGTCGACGTATTCGAGCGTGGACTCGAGTTCGCCCTGGCTGACGTGCGGGCCCATGCCTGGGTCTTCGAGGCCCGGGCCGATGTCGATGGACTCGGCGTACTCGACGATGCCCTCGACGAACTCGTCGTAGACGTCCGTGTGAACGATGGCGCGGGAACAGGCGGTACAGGCCTGCCCGGTGACGCCGAACGCACCGGCGCCGACGATGTCGACCGCTTCGTCGACGTCTGCGCTGTCGGTGATGATGGCCGGGTTCTTGCCGCCCATCTCGGCCTGTGCACGGGCCTTGTTGTCGGTTGCTGAATCGTAGACGTGGTGACCGACCTCGGAACTGCCAGTGAACGAGACGGCGTCGACGTCTTCGTGCGAGGTAATCGTCCCGCCGACGTCACTGCCCGAACCGGGGACGAAGTTGATGACGCCGTCCGGGAGGCCAGCGTCTTCGAGCGCGCGGACGAGTTCCGCGGCCGGGCCGGGCGCGTTGGAGGCCGGCTTGATGACGATGGTGTTGCCGGTCGCCAGCGCCGGTGCGATCTTCCACGCGGGGATGGCGATGGGGTAGTTCCACGGCGTGACGAGGCCAGCGACGCCGAGGGCCTCTCGTTTCGTGTAGACGGAGGTTCGCCCACCGCTCGGGCCCTTTCGCTTGCCGGCGTTGTCAGCGGCCTTCTCGGCGTAGTAGTAGAAGATGTCGATGGCTCGCTGGACTTCGGGGCTGGCCTCGGAGAGGGTCTTGCCTTCCTCCGCGCTCAGTTTCTCGGTCAGTTCTTCCTTTCGCGCTTCGAGCAGTTTGCCGGTTTCGCGGAGGATCGAACCGCGGTCGGGAGCAGGCATCGCCTCCCAGTCGGCCTGAGCATCGGCAGCAGCGGCGATGGCCTTCTCGGCGTCCTCGGTGGAACCTTTCGCGTATTCGTCGACCGTCTCTGTCGTGTCGGCAGGATTCTCGACTGCGAACGTAGCCCCGTCATCGGCGGATACCCATTCGCCGTCGATGTACAGGTTCGTGGTGTCTGTCATGCAACTTTACATCGGTAGGGTGCGCACTTACGAGTTTTCATACAGGCGATGTCTGGCCGTTTTCGTTGACTCAGATCCGTGTTTACGTTCGATCCGCGGGCAAAGAGAGCGATGTGGGAACATTTATAGCATATAAGTTTGCAGGTCTATGCGTCATGGTCGATTACGACAAGATCAGCGACCCGAACGCCGAGTATACGATGCGAGACCTCTCGGCGGAGTCGATGGGCGTCTCCAACGAGCGCGGGGGTATCCGCGACGCGGAGATCACCGACGTACAGACGACGATGGTAGACGGGAACTACCCCTGGATCCTCGTCCGCGTCTACACGGACGCGGGCGTGGTCGGCAACGGTGAATGTTACTGGGGCGGCGGCGACACGGCAATCATCGAACGCATGAAGCCGTTCGTCGTCGGCGAGAACCCGCTGGACATCGACCGCCTCTACGAGCACATGATCCAGAAGATGTCCGGCGAGGGCTCTATCTCCGGCAAAGTCATCTCTGCAATCTCCGGTATCGAAATCGCCCTCCACGACGTCGCGGGCAAACTCGTCGACCTCCCCGCCTACCAGTTGCTCGGTGGCAAGTACCGAGACGAGATGCGGATCTACTGCGACCTCCACACCGAAGACGAAGCCAACCCGCAGGCCTGCGCCGAAGAGGCCGAGCGCGTCGTCTCCGACCTCGGCTACGACGCCATCAAGTTCGACCTCGACGTGCCCTCGGGTCACGAGAAAGACCGCGCCAACCGTCACCTGCGCGGCCCCGAAATCGAGCACAAGGCCGAAATCGTCGAGGCGACGACGGAAGCCGTCGGCGACCGCGCCGACGTGGCCTTCGACTGCCACTGGTCCTACGCCACCGGCAGTGCCAAACGACTCGCCAAGCGCCTCGAAGAGTACGACGTCTGGTGGCTCGAAGACGTCGTCCCGCCGGAGAACCACGACGCCCAGCGCGAGGTCACCCAGGCGACCGCGACGCCGACGGCAACCGGCGAGAACGTCTATCGGACCCACGGCAACCGCGACCTCATCGAGAACGAAGCCATCGACATCATCGCCCCCGACATCCCGCGGGTCGGCGGCATGCGCGAAGGCCGCAAGATCGCGATGATGGCCGACATGTACTACATCCCCGTCGCGATGCACAACGTCTCCTCGCCCATCGGGACGATGGCCTCGGCCCAGCTGGGCGCCGCCATCCCGAACGCGCTCGCCGTCGAGTACCACTCCTACGAACTCGGCTGGTGGGAAGACCTGGTCGACGAGGACGACCTCATCGAGGACGGCTACATGGAGATCCCCGAAGAACCCGGCCTCGGCCTGACGCTCGACCTCGATACCGTCGAAGCGAACATGGTCGAAGGCGAGACCCTCTTCGACGAAGCGTAGGCTCCGTCGAACACACCTCTGGAGTTTCACTCACTGAAACGGACCGGTTCGAATTCTCTATTTATACCGCAAGCCCCCGGAGGCCAGAACGCCAGGGGTTCCCTCCAGGAACTGTCAACGAATGCAAAGAATACAGTTTGGCGGAACAGAACAGGTAAGTAGGGTGGTGTGAAACACGTGCGCATGGAACAGCCCAAACATCCAGTAACCACAGTCGACAGAACGTTACAGATAGTCGAGATTATTCAGGAACTGGACGGTGCGGGCGTCTCCGAGATAGCCCAACAGGTCGACGTGGGCAAGAGCGCGGTGCACAACCACCTCAACACGCTCGCGAACCGGGAGTACGTCGTCAAAGAAGGTGACCAGTACCAGATCGGCCTCGCCTTTCTGGGACTCGGGGCGTACGCACGACAGCGAAACCAGATCTACGACGCCGCACACAAGGAAGTCGACAAACTCGCCGACGAGACGGGTGAACTCGTCAATCTCCTCGTCGAGAAAAACGGGATGGGAATCTACCTCTACCAGGCACAGGGCGACAACGCCGTCGAACTCGACACCTACGAAGGTAAACGCGTTCGCCTCCACTGCACTGGCCTCGGGAAAGCCATTCTCGGCTATCGCCCCGAGGAGGAAGTCGAGGAGATACTCGAGGAACGCGGGATGCCATCCGAGACCGAGCACACGATCACCGACCAGGAAGCATTCTACGAGGAGCGCGAACAGATTCGCGACCAGGGCTACGCCATCGACGAGGAAGAGCGACTCAATGGCCTCCGGTGTGTCGCCGCACCCATCACCGACGACGAGGACCGCGCCATCGCCGCCATCAGCGTCTCCTGTCCCGTCCACCGCGTCGACGACGAACGCTTCTACGACGACCTCCAGCAGGCCGTCCTCGGCGCCGCCAACGTCGTCGAACTGGAGCATAATTACTCCTAGAACCCATCTTTTTCCCGCTCGGGTATCCTCGGCGCGTTCCACGCGCCTGCGGGTACCTCTCGCGGCAAAAACATGGGTGAAAAAGGCCGGACGCTTCGCTCACTTCGATCGCTCGCGTCCGGTGAACCGGCGCCTTCGGCGCCGGATGCTACTACCGAATTCTATCATCCATCAAGTAGCAGCACACGGAGAGAATTGATAGAAAACGTCCGCGCGAGCGGAGCGAGCGCGGTTCACCGGAACCGAGCGGAGCGAGGTTCCGGATTTTTTCACCCATGTTTTTGGCTCGGGGGTCGCGCCCCGCGCGACCCCCGAGCGAAAAAGATGGTCTTACATCATGCCGCCCATGCCGCCGCCCATCCCGCCCATGCCGCCGGGCGGGCCGCCTGCGCCGCCTTCGTCTTCGTCTTCACCGCCGACGGATAGGTCACCCGCGGAGACTACGTCGTCGATGCGGAGGATCATCGTCGCCGCGTCGACTGCGGAGTTGACTGCCGTCGTCTTCACGCGGAGCGGTTCGACGACGCCGTCCTCGAACATCTCGACGAGTTCGCCCGTGTCGGCGTCGATGCCGACGTTGACGTCGCCGCCGTCGTGGCGCGCGGTCATGTCGACCAGCGCGTCGATGGCGTCGTGACCGGCGTTCTCGGCGAGGGTGCGCGGGCCGTCCTCGAAGGACTCGGCGAAGGCTTCGACTGCCAGCTGTTCGCGACCCTCCACTGAGTCGGCCTCGGCACGGAGCGCGAGCGAGGCTTCGATCTCTGGTGCGCCACCGCCGGGGAGGACGTAGCCGTCCTCGATGGCGGCGGAGACGACGCCGATACTGTCGACGACCGCTCGTTCGACTTCGTCGAGGACGTGTTCGGTGCCGCCGCGGAGGACGATGGTCCCGACGCCGTCGGTCGGCAGGTCGCTGAAGACGGTCGTGCTCTCGTGGTCGGCCTGGCGTCGCACGGTCATGTCGCGGATGACGCGTTCGGAGATGTCGCCGACGTGGCCGAGGTGCTCCTCGGTCACGAGTGCGAGGTCACCCACGCGCTGTGCGCCGGTCGCCTGCGAGAGGCGCTCGCGCTTCTCGTCGTCCACGCGGCGGTAGGCGGTGATGCCCTCGTTCGCGAGGAGTTCCGCGGCGTAGTCGTCGATCCCGCCGTCGGCGACGACGACGTCGGCGCCGGCCTCGGAAATCTGCTCGATCTTCTCGGCGAGTTCGGACTGCTCGCGGTCGACGAAGCCCTGGAGGTCGTCCATGTCGCCGATGGTCGCCTCGACGCCGATTTCGGTCTCGGAGACCTCGATGTCGCCCTCGTAGATGAGGACCTTCGCGTCCTCGCGCTCGATGGGCATGTTGTTGTTGACCGGTTCGATGTCGAAGAGGATGCCGTCGACGAACTCGGAGTCGTCGATGGAGGCGCCGTAGAACTGGCGGACCGCGACCGCGTCCTGGTCGACGGTGCCGTCCTCGCGAACGGCGGACTGGACGCCCGAGACGACCATCGACGAGAGCAAGTCCTTGGCGGTCTCCGCGCCCTTGCCCGTCATGGCCGTGCCGGCGACCTGTTCGAGGAGCGCATCGTCGTCGGGGTCGACCTCGGTGGCCATGTCTTCGAAGACCTCGATGACCGTCTCGGCCGCGTGACGGTAGCCAGCGACGATGGAGGTCGGGTGAATGTCCTGTTCGAGGAGTTCCTCGGCGTTGGAGAGAAGTGCGCCAGCCAGAATGACTGCAGACGTCGTCCCGTCGCCGACCTCCTCTTCCTGCGTGGTCGCGACGTCGACGATCATGTCGGCGGCGGGGTGGTCGACGTCCATCTCTTCGAGGAGTGTGACGCCGTCGTTCGTGATGACGACGTTCCCACCCTGGTCGACCAGCATCTTGTCCATCCCGCGGGGACCGAGCGTCGTCCGGATGGTCTCCGCGACTGCACGCCCTGCCTCGAGGTTCATGGACCGGGCGTCCTCGCCCGACGTCCGCTGCGATTCGTCGGAGAGGACCACCATGGGTCCGTCGGCCATTTGTCGTGCCATGTGTGTTGCCTACCGCGTCTGGCAGAAATAAGATTTGCTTTCCGACCGCAGCAGTGTTCTGAGCGCCCCGCTGCAAACTGGCAGATCACTCCTCCAATCGTCGACTGGGCCCGCCCTCCGGCGCTGTCAGCGCGCTTGAAACCGATCTGCGGGGCAACACCAACCGACGGCGCTGGGACACGAATCCGTGTCTGAGCGACAGACAGCACGGATTCTGGGCTCGGACCGACGTCGAGCGAACGGCAGAAAGACGGGACTGCGCTCAGTCCCCGAAACTGGACGATTCCTGGGCGTCGTACTCGTCGTCCGGCCCCGCGAGCTCGGTGCTGTTCCAGTACTCGTGGGAATCGAGCGCCCGGAAGCAGGCGGCGTCGGACTCCCCAGCGGTGTCGTACAGGTCCGGGTGTTCCTGGGTGCAGACCTCGCGTGCGTCCGGACACCGCGTGTGGAACTTACAGCCCGATGGCGGGTCCTCGGGGTCGGGCACGTCCACCTCTCGCACTGGCGGGTCCTCCTGGATGCGCTGTTTGGCGAGGTCGGGGTCGACGGTCGGCGTCGACCACTTGAGGACCTTCGTGTACGGATGGGTCGGATTGCCCAGAATTTCGTCCGGCGGGCCTATCTCGACGATTTCTCCGAGGTACATGATCGCGATGCGTCCGCCCGCTCGCTTGGCGAGGTAGCGAGCGTTCGCCAGGTCGTGACTGATGAAGATGTACGAGGTGCTGAACGTCTCCTGGAGGTCCAGGATGAGGTCCATCATCCCGACGCGCAGGCTCACGTCGAGCGCCGAGATGGCCTCGTCCGCCAGGATCACGTCCGGGTTCATCAGGAGGGCGCGCCCGAGCGCGACGCGCTGTTTCTCGCCGCCCGATAGCTGGTGGGGATACCGCTCGGCGTAGTCCTCCGGCGGCATCATGTCCACGTACTCGAGGAACCGATAGATCGTATCCTCGCGCTCTTTCGGCCCGAGTTCCGTCCGGTACTTCTTGAGCGGGTCCGAGAGGATGGCCTTCACCCGTCGCGAGGAGTTCAGCGCGTTGGCCGGGTCCTGGTGGATGATCTGCATCGCACGGCGGATGTCGGTGAACTCGATGTCGGCGCTTCGCGGGTCGTTTTTCGCCTCCCAGATGTCCTGACCGCGGTACTTGATCGACCCTTCGGTGGGGGTCTCCAGGCCGACGGCCGTCTTCCCGAGCGTGGTCTTGCCGCAGCCGGATTCGCCGACGAGAATGACGATGTCGTTCTCGTAGAGGTCGAAACTGACGCCGTCGACCGCCTGCACTTTCTTGTCGGTCAGCGCGCGCTTGACGATGCCACCTGGCTTGTAGTGGACCTTCACGTCCTCGACCGAGAGGATCGGTTCGTCGCCCGAAGCCGCGCGCGTCGTCGATTCGTCGGCCGTGATGTCGTCGGCCGTGGGTTCGTCTGTGCTCATCAGTTAGTCCTCCGTGACCCCGTGGTCGAGTTTGTATTCGAGTTCGTTGCGCGCCTGGTCCGTGTAGAAACACGCCGCCTCGTGGTCGTCGTCGACCGTCACGAGGTCGGGGTCCTCTATCTCACAGCGGTCGTCGGCGATGGGACACCGTGGGTGGAACGAACACCCCGTCGGGATGTTCACCGGGTCGGGCCGCGCGCCCTCGATCGGTTCCATCGCGTCGATGTCCGAGTCGATACTCGGCACCGACCGCAGGAGCGCACGCGTGTACGGGTGTGCGGCGTCTTTCAGCAGCGACCGCGTGTTGCCCACCTCGATGAACTCGAAGGAGTACATCACGCCGATGCGGTCCGAGAGCCCGGCGACCAGTGGCAGGTCGTGCGTGATGAAGACGATGGTCAGCTCGAACTCGTCGCGTAACTCACGCAGCATCGAGATGATCGACCGCTGCATGAGCAGGTCCAGCGCCGCCGTCGGTTCGTCCATCACGAGCACTTCCGGTTCGAGGACGAGCGCGAGTGCGATGAGCGCACGTTGTTTCATCCCGCCCGAGAGCTCGTGTGGATAGGAGTTCATGACGCGGTCGGGGTCGAGGTGGAGCGCCTCGAAGAGGTCCCGAACGTGGCTCATCCGCTCGTCGAGCACGGCGTTGTGGGCCTGGATGGTTTCGGTGAAGTGGCCCTTGATCTTCATCGTGGGGTTGAACGAGTTCATCGCCCCCTGGAAGACCATCGAGACCTCTTCCCAGCGGAACTTCTGGAGTTCCGCGTCGCTCATGCCCAGGACGTCGACCGACTCGTCTCCGACCGTGTCGTAGGAGCCGATCTGATCCGTGCTGGGCGAGTTGTCGTCCTCGTCTTCGCGCGGATAGTAGGTGACGTCACCTGAGAGGTGCCCCGGGTCTTCGACGGCGTCCATGAGCGCGGCGGCGAACATGGACTTGCCGGAGCCAGACTCGCCGACGATGGCGAGAATCTCCTCGCGGCGGATGTCCATGTCCACGTCGTTGAGGACCCACGCCTGCCCGCGGGACATCCCGAACTGTACTTTCCCGTCCCGAACTTCCATGACGACGTCCTCGTCGGCGTCGTCCTGTTCCTCGGTCGTCTGGTTCTGTTGTCCGATAGCCATGTCAGCACACCTCCGTTCGAATCGTCAGCACGCGTCGCCGCATTAGAGACCACCCGCGTCTTCCTGTTCGTCTTCCGGAACGGTCTCGGAGTGGCGCGCCAGCAGGCGCGGGTTGAACACGCGGTCCAGCCCCTGCGAGAAGAGGATGAGCGAGAAGCTCATCCCCGAAATCGCCAGCAGCGGGAAGAACAGCCAGTGGCCCGCCCGTCCGGGCGCGGCCACGGCGTTCCCCTGTCGGTAGGCCAGTTGCATCATGACGCCCCAGTTCAGCGAACTGAACGGGAGGACGCCGATGAAGTACAGGGCGACCGACTGGAAGATGACGCCCACCGCGGCCCCGGCCGCCGAGATGAGGATGAAGGGTGCGACCTTCGGCACCAGTTCCTGGCCGACGATAGTCGGCGTCGAGAGTCCGATAGACCGGGCGGCCTCGACGAAGTCCTCGTCACGCAAGGAGAGGACCTGCGACCGGAGCATTCGCGCCAGCCCCGGCCACTGGTCGATGGCGATTATGGTCCCGACGATGAAGGGATCCTCCGGCGAGAAGATGGCTGCGAGGACGATGATGAGCGGCAGGCCGGGCAGCGTGATGAACACGTCTGCCATCGTCATCAACACGGTGTCGACGACCCCGCCCTTGTAGCCCGCGATCATCCCCACGAGGACGGCCACACCGACGGAGAAGACAACGCCTGCGAGTGCCATCTTCATCATCGCCGGCGTCGAATGGACGAGCGTCTTGAAGACGCCTCGGCCCAGGTTGTCCGTCCCGAGGGGCATCGTCCAGTCGACGAACGGCTTCAGGTAGTAGGGCCCCTCGTTGATCTGTGGCGGCGGAACCAGCCAGACGCCCACGGTCCCCATGAGGAGATATATCAACACGCCGAAGCCACCGATGCGGGTGCGCCAGTCGGCCCACGCGACGCGGAACGGCGTCGCGATGTAGAAGTCAAAGGCCCGCCGTGCGCGCTCCGCTGGCGGCGTCCGTCTGCGTTCGACCTCCTCGTCGGTGCCGAAGATGCTCTCCTGCGTGACGCCTCCGTCGCTCTTTGGTTGTTTCTCGGCCATCGTTAGAAGCTCTCCCTCGTTGCGCCGGTACCCGCTCGCGGGTCGATGAGCCCGTACGTGAAGTCAGCCACCAGGATGGCCAGGACCGTGATCCCAGAGAAGAACACGAAAGCGGCCATCACGAGGGGGTAGTCCTGATTGACTGCCGCTTCGAGCAGGAACCACCCCACGCCGTGGTACTGGAAGATGCGTTCGGTGATGACGTTCGAACTGAAGATGCCCGAGATACCGAGCATGAACCCGGTGTAAATCGGGAGGATGGAGTTCCGAGTGAGGTATCGGGTCAGGATCCGGTTCGTGCTGAGTCCTCGCAGGCGCGCAGACCGGAGGTAATCCGCCCCGATGACCCGGACAGACAGCGCCCGCATCCCGATGGCCCCGCCGGCGAAGCCGACGATGAAGTTCGACATGATCGGCAACGCCGCGTGCTGGGCCACGCCGATCATGAACTCCAGGTTGAAGCCAGGGTCCGCGGCCGGCGGTGCGCGACCGCCCGTCGGGAACAGGCCCCACTGGAAGGCGAGCACCGAGAGCATCACGATGGCGGCCACGTAGTAGGGAATCGAGCGCATGACCAGCACGAAGACGGTCAGACCGGAGTCTATCTTGGTCCCCTCGTGCCAGGCCATGAACACGCCCACCGCGATGGTCGCCGTGAAGCCCAGCATGAGGCCGTAGACGCTCAGGAAGATAGACCAGGGCATGCCGCGGAAGAGAATGTCGAAGACCGGGTCCTGGAAGAGGATCGACTCACCGAAGTCACCGCGAAGAACGATGCCACTCAGCCACTCGAAAAACGCGATCGGTATCGGTTTGTCAGGATTGATCCCGGTGAGTTGTTCCGCTATCTCTGCGACTTCCGCGGTGTCGACCTCCTGGCCACGTTCTTGCATTCGTTCGATGCGCGCAGCCATGATGCGTTCGACGGGCCCACCCGGAACGAGTCGGTACAGGGCGAACGTGATGAACATTCCCAGGAGGAACGTCACGATCGCCTGGCTGAATCGGCGTATGTAATAGTTCATAGTGTGTGTTGGTGTCCCAAAGTGTCTTAATTCTTCTGTCAGAGTGCCATGACGGCGCTGTAGACGATGTACAGGGCGTATCCGATGGTCGGCACGGCCGCCACCTTGTACGCCTCGTCCATCGTCAGGTCACGGACGTCCGCGATGGCATACGCGCCGATGTACCCGGCCCAGAGGGCGAAGAGGACGCCCGCCAGGGTTGCCGCGACAACGACCATCTCGCCCGCCGCAAACGACCAGATAGCGGCGGCGACGTCGGCTGCGATACGCGACTGGATGGCCACGTCCGATGCCTGGATGTCCATGGTGAACGAGTAGTAGGCCATCGCCCCGGTGTGGATCACGTTCGCGAAGAGGACCGGAAACAGGACCCACGCGCTTCGCTTCATCGTCAGGTACGTCGTGCCGATGGTCGTGTAGAGCCACCCGACCAGGTACATGCCCATGCCGTACCAGATCCACAGCAGGAATGCCCCGATGAACGGTTCGAGGATTCGTTGCTGGAGGTTGAATCGAACGTCCTGATTGATGACGACCGCCTCGATGGAGTCGAACTGTGCGATCAGTTCCTGGAGCACGAGGTAGTTCCCCACCGCGCCGACGATTCCGACGACTGCAACCAACGCGAACTCGGATTTGATCCCGCGCGTGCCGATGTACTGGTCGTAGAATCGGTCGGGGTCGGTCAGCAGCGCTCGGTAGAGGCCCAGCGTTCTGCTGACGTACGTGCCCGGATTTCGGACTGCGTTTGAAACACCCATTGATTGTCTCCTGTGTCAGGTCAGGCCGGCGCCTCGATGGTCGGCACGGGAATCTCGTCCAGGACGTCCCGGACGATGTCCGATTTGTCCACGTCGTTCACCTGCGATTCCGCGGTCAGGCCCATCCGGTGGGCGATGACCGGCTGTGAGACCGTCTTCACGTCGTCCGGCGTCACGTAGTTGCGCCCTTCGATGACTGCCTGGGCCCGCGCCGTCTCGTAGAGACGCTGGGTCCCACGGGGGCTCATCCCGGTCTCGACGCGGTGGTCCTCGCGCGTCGCACGAGAGACCGCCGCGATGTACTCCAGCATGTCCTCGGTGACGGTGACCGTGTCCGGAACCGCCTGCAGATTCATCACGCGGTCGTGGTCGAGAACCTGTCCGACCGTCGGCGTCGTGGCCGTGCGGTCGTTGCGTCGTCGGAGCAGTTCGACCTCTCCGTCGACGTCCGGGTACCCGATACTGGACTTGACGTTGAAGCGGTCGATCTGTGCCTCCGGGAGCGGGAAAGTCCCCTCTTGTTCGACCGGGTTCTGCGTTGCGATGACGAAGAACGGTTCGGGGAGCTGTCGCGTATCACCCTCCGTCGTGACCTGCCCCTCGCCCATGGCCTCCAGCAGCGCCGCCTGTGTCTTCGGCGGTGCGCGGTTGATCTCGTCCGCGAGGACGATGTTGGCGAAGATAGGACCCTTGTTGAACTCGAACGCACCCTCCTGTTCGTTGTAGATGTACGTCCCCGTGACGTCGTTTGGGAGCAAGTCCGGTGTGAACTGGATACGCGAGAAGGACAGGCCGAGCGCTTTGGCGAAACTGTTGGCCGTCAGCGTCTTCCCTGTCCCGGGAACGTCCTCCAGCAGGACGTGGCCCTTGGAGAGCAATCCCACCAAGACTGTCTCCAGGAACTCCTCCTCGATGATGACCGACGATTGTATCTCGTCGATTACGGCATCCAACTCGTCACTGGCCTCCTGGATCGATAGTTCGGTCTGTGCCATGGTAAGATAGCCCGTGCTTCTCCTCTTAATACTGACGGTGTTCGAACGATCGTTCACCCACAATTCCTGACTAACACGACAGTTAGCGCCCGATCGCTCGCATCCACGATGAATGGAATCCTCCGCACGAGAGGACAGCGCTATCGGCGGGTTCGTGAGTGGAACGAGTGGCGCCCCACTCCGAATGTGGGGGCAACCTGATTGATTTTCGACCAGAGGTAGTCCCAGACGCACTGAGGAGTGGCTAATCGCTAACACTCCGTGCGTGGGTCTGTCCAGAGAGTCTCCGCGTCTGCCGCTCGTACCGCCTCAGCTGTTCAGATTGTAGAAACGCGTGTTCGGATTGGGGACCGCCGAACGTCAGTAGTGGGTTACTGACGGATCGACCAGATGAGGAACAGGGCCGAAAGCAAGAGCAGTGCGAGGGCCGGAATCGTCAGGCCGCCCGAGGGGACGAGGAAGATGCCGTAGGAGAGGCCCGCGGCGACGACGCCCACGAAGATGGTCGCCGCGGCGTGCACAGACTCGCCTCGCTGGGTCTCGGTCTGGTCCGAAAGCTGTCGGCCGACGCTGAAGGCGTTCGACCCGAGGTCGAACGAGACGATGGTCGCGAGGCTCGCGAACAGCAGGATCTCCGGCACGTCCGCGAAGATGCCGCAGACGAGCACTGCTACGAAGACGATGCCCGTGCCGGCTATCGTCAGTCGTTCGGACTCGAAGACGAAGAGCCCGGCCGCGACGCCCGCCAGGCCGAAGAGCCCGAGGGGTGCCGAGACCGGGGCGAACAGCCCAGTCACGATGACCGCCAGCAGTGCGGCGGCAGTTGCGAGTACGCTACTGAATCGAGCGGGCGAGTGCGTCACCTCGACCGCTCCCATCTCGTCGGTGTCTGTCTCGAAGCTCATTATGCCCACCTCGCCTGTGCCTTCTGGATCTCGAGTGAGAGGCGTTCGTCAGGATCCCAGTTCAGCACGCGGATCCCCCGTTCGCGGAGGTACCGGACCCGCGCGGTCCGTTCGATGCGCGTGAGCCGCTGGCCGACCGTCTCGTCGACGGTCACGTCCGGACTGATGACGGTGACCAGGTGGCCCTCGGAGTCGAGTCGTCGTGCGACCTCGGCCGCGTAATCGTCCGCGAGGGGGGTGAACATGAATATCTGCGAGGTGCTCGGCAGCCGTCGGCGGACGTGCGTCATCGGATCGATGTACTGGCTCTCGTGGTCCTGTCGCTCGGGCGGACGCGGCGAGAGCGCTGGATGCTGTGCGAACAGCACGCGCGCGTTCTCCAGGTGTTCGCTCCCCGCACCGGGCGCGTACCAGCACGGCACGGTGTCGAAGGCCGCGATGCCGACGAGGTTGCCCTGGTCGTACAGCGCGCCGAAGACGTCGCTCGCTGCGTGGACGGAGTGGTCGACGGCGTGCGGTTCGTCGGTGCCCGCCGAGATATACGCGCTCTGGCGGGTGTCGAACAGGATGGTAACCGTCGCTGCTTTCTCCTGTCGGAAGTCGATGGTCGCCAGGTCACCGGTGTTGGCGACCTGCTTCCAGTTGATGCGGTTCATCGGGTCACCCGGCCGGTACTCCCGGACCGAGTGGAACTCCAGGCCCGACCCGCCCTGCTTGGTGTCGACGTCACCCGCGTACTGCGTCGTCTGCGCGCGGACCGGCACGTCGTTGGTGATCCGGAGCGGCGGGGTGACGCGCATCTCCGCTTCGGGGGTGACCAGCGACGTTCGCTCGACGCCGCCGCTGAAGTCTCGCGCGACGACCAGCAACGGCCACTCGTACTCGCCGCGTTCGACCCGCACGGTGTACTCGATCTGTGCCTGCGCACCCGACTGCAGCGCCGTGTGCAGTCGGGGCGTCCCGTCGGTGACGACGAAGGAGTCCGGGACCGCGTCGACCAGCCGGAGAACCGGCAGCATCGAGCCACTCTCGTTGCGGACGCTGAGCGTCACTTCGACGAGGTCACCGGGTTCGAACTCGTCGGCGTCGAACTCGCGCTCGACGACGAGGCCCTCGGTCCGTGGGACTGCCGACACGCGGGCGTAGATGGTGTAGGCGATGCCGACCGTTCCGGCGAGCATCAGCCCTGGTTTGAACGTGAGCGTCCCGATGCCGACGGCGACGAGCGCGAACGCCGTTACCCCGAGCCAGCGATTCGTGTGCTGCAGCGCGACGTCCTCGAACGGCTCGGTCGTGTCGAAGGTCGGTATCGATGAGTTGCTGACGTTCCAGTTCGATTCGACGGCGTCGTCCTCGTCCTCGTCCTCGTCGTCGCCAGCGGACCGGCCGAGCAAGCGGTCGAGGAACGAGCGGTCGGATCCGTCGTCTACCTCGACGGTGTGACTGACGTCGACGTCACCGACTTCGATGAGTTCCTCGACCGTGACCCGGAACTGGTTCTCGAAGGCCGCGACGTCGTCGGTCCCGGAGAGGAGCGACCCGGAGAGGCCGGCCTCCTCGGCCGCAGTTCGCTCGCCCGCGAAGAAGTCGGCGGCCTGCTCGTTGTCCGTCCAGGAACCCTGCTCCAGGATGGCTCGGGCCTCCGCGACCGAGCAGTCCTCGCGATTCCGGATGACGGCGACTCCGAGGTTCTCCAGTCGGTCTTCCAGGTGTTCGCGGTTCTCGTTGACCCCCTGTCGGAGGTGGGTCATCTCGTAGAGCATCCGGTCGACGTCTTCGCCGGGCATCGGATTCCCGGCGGGTCGCTCCGGATTCGGCGTGACCGTCTCTTCGACTTCGCCCTTGAGCCGGCGGCGGACGACGCCGAACCCAGTCAGCGCGCCGAGTGCGCCGATGACGAAGATGACGCCGTTACTGAACGGAAGGCCACTCGCTGCGCCTGGCGCCGCGATGAGCGCCAGGGCACCGACGAACAGTATCGCCCCGATGGCGATCAGGATCCGATTGAGGAGGGTTTCAAGATCCATCGGCACCCTCCATGGAGTCGCCGACGCTGGAACTGTGGCGCCCGCCCGCCGCGCCGTACTCCTCTTCGATGTTGCGGAAGACGTCGATAGCGAGTTGCTCGCGACTCTCCGCGTCGCGCTTGCCGTAGCGGACCTCCTCGAACAGCCTCGTCAGTTCGCGCACGTCGTCTTCGCCGAGACCCACCTCGATAGCGGCGTCGGCGAACTCGCCGGGCGTCGCGCTGTCGGGGTTGGGCACTTCGAGCATGCTGGTCATCTCCCACCAGGCGCGGTAGACTTCGTTGTCGACGTCGGCGTTGTGCTCTTCGAGGCGGTCGGCCGCGCGGCCGGCCGCAGCGGCCAGGTCCATCGCGTCGGCTCCGTCACCCTCGGCGGACTCGGGTTCGTCCATCGTGGTGATCTGCTGGTCGCCGGACGCGCGCATCAGGACCGCGGCCGTCGCGACGAGGACGATGCCGAAGACGCCCAGGATGAGCGCCGGCGGGACGTCCATCGACGTGACGGGTGAACTCGTCGAGTTCGCGAGCGCGCCGCGGCCACCGTCACCGATGCCGGGGCCACCGACGCTCGCACAGTCAGTCCCGAGGAAGTACGCGAGCAGCGCGGGCGGCGCGATGGCGTACAGGCCGAGGAACGCCGCACCGAACGAGTACCGGCGCTTCATTCCGTAGACGAGCATCGCGAACGCGCCGAAGTACACCAGGCCACCGTACCACGTCTTGAGCGGGCGAATACACGTGGTGTAGTTGATCGGGCTCTCCTCGTTGGCCTCGGAACTTCGATTTATTGGGTTCCCGCCGCCGTTGTCACCACCGCCACCGCCACCCTGGCGGTTCTGGTCCTGCTGTCCCTGATTCTGTGGGGCCTCCCCACCGCCAGGAGCCCCTGTGTCGATCGTCGCCGTGATCGTTGCGGCACCCACCGCGATGGCCGCCATGGCCACCAGCCCGATCACGACGAAACGCAGGGCTTCCTGTGACACATAATCATCCATACTACGAGTTGTACGATCCATACTATATGTTTTTTCCGCTTGCTACACCGCAACAGGGGGAGACGCACGAGCGGTTATTCAGTGGTTTCAACCCCTGAGACAGATCAGATGGCCACCTGAGGCCGGTTTTCGGGAACTCGACCGATGGATGGCTAGCCGACGAGTGGACTACTGGCATCGCTTCCAACAGGAGTGGACCTGCGGGGTGCGCCCGGCCGTCCCCGTCGCTCGGACCGGACGGAGGCCTTTTACACCGGCGTCCGTTATTCTCTCGCCGATGAAGACAGGTGAGGACGGGCGAGGCGACGGATTCCCGGGTGGCCGCATAACGCGCCGCGCGTATCTCGGCGCGCTGGGCGCGGGTGGCCTCCTCGGGTCGCTGGCCGGGTGTACAGAACCGAACGAAATCGTCGACTCGCCGGACGTCTTCGGCTACCAGTTCCCCTACGACGCCGAAACCACGCACGTGGGCCCGTGGTCCACCTCCGACCCCAGCGCGTTCTATCCGATTCTCTTCGAGGCGGAGTCCTACACCACGCCCGGTCGCGAACGACAACTGGGCGACGTCGTCGACTCGATATCGGTCGACGGCGCAACGGCGACCGTGTCCTACGCCGAGGGCTTCTCCTGGTGGTCGGGCGACCCGGTTACGGCACGGGACCCGTGGATCCAGGAACGCATCCAATCGTACGTTTCGACTGGCTCCCGGCCCGAGGTTTCGCTGGTCGACGAATACACGCTCCAGTACGAGTTCGACCGACCGCTCGACCGCACCCTGGCCGTCTCGCGGGTCACCGACGGGATGGTCAGAACGAAGGCGGAGTTCTACGACCCCTGGCTCGACCGATTAGAAGACGCGACTTCGGAGCGTCGACGGCGTGAAATCATCACCGACCTGCGGAACGACAGCCCGAATCTGCAGACTGTCTCAGACGAGGGCCTCGGCTGTGGCCCCTACGAACTCGTCGAGGTCTCGATCAATCGGCTGATGTTCGAGCGATACGACGACCACCCACGCGCAGACGACCTCTCGATACCGCGACTCTGGTTTCCGGTCGTCGAGCAGGTCTCTATCGAGAACCTCGTTAGCAAGGGCTGGCTCGACGGTGGGCTGGGCCTCCTTCGCAACGAGCGAGGGTCGCCACCGGACCACCTCGAACAGTTAGCCAGCTATCGGACCAATTCCGGAACCAAACTCGTCCTCGACTGGAGAAACAAACATCTCGCGCGCACGGGCGTGCGGAGAGCAATCCTTTCGATCCTCCCAGTCGACGACATCGTCGACGTGACGAACTGGGGCGAACCGACGGTCCGACAGAATGGCCTCGCCGTCCCAGCGGAACGCCGATGGCTCACCTCCTCGTTCCTGGAGGCGCTGCACGAGTACCCTGTCGGTGCCGACGAGGAGCGGGCGACGGCCTACATGGAGGCCGCCGGCTACACGCGGGACGGCCGAGAGGACTGGTACGGACCCGATGGCGCGCGCGCCAGGGTCCGTGTCGGGACGCCCGTCTGGGACGCGTTCGTCTCGGCCAGTTCCGTCGTCAGTTCGAGCCTCGATCAGTTCGGGTTCGACGTCACGACGGACAGAATTCCGAACACGAAACTCCACTACGAGGTCACGAATCACACCTACGACGTCATGCTCTGGCCGTTCGACGGCAACCCGTTCACCGTCTACGACGTCACCAGTGACGCCGCCGCTTCGATCGGATACGGCGTCACGGACCCGGCGACGGCCCGGTCCAGCCAGGGCAAACCGATAGCGGTCCGGGTTCCGGAGACGCCGGGTGCGGTCGACGCGCCGGAATCCGACCGCCGTCGGGTGAACCTCGTCGAAACGTGGCGGACCATCGAAGGACCGAGTGACCACGAGACAACTGTCGACGCTATCAGGACCTTCGCGACCTGGTGGAACGACGCGCTCCCTGATCTCTACCTCGGGAGCGCGACCGACGGCGTCTGGGGGAATACGCGAGATTTCACCTGGCCGGCCCCCGAGACCGGTTCACGATATGGAACAGCCGGGGCGGACGGAAATCCGATTTTTCACATGTTGAAACACGGGTCGGTCGGGTCTGGGACTGACGGGTAAGGCAGTTCACTCGGTCCGTGACTGCCCGCGCTGGTGAGACCGGCGTGGCAGTGACTGCAGGTTGTTCTCTCAGGCGTCGCGAAAACGGAAGATGGTGAGCCAACAGTTGGTCGGACGGGTGGTGCAGGTTTGGAGTCGCGCCTACTGTGGCGGCTCGAACTCCTTGTCGTAGCTCGCCTGGGCGATGCCGCCGAGGACGAGCACGTCCTCGATAGCGAACGAGCGCTCGTAGTCGAACGCGCGTGCGGCCGGGTCCGGCCAGTCGAAGTCGCGCACGTCACCGTACGAGCCCATCAGGTACTGATGGAACGGGAAGTGCGGGACGTAGAAGTTGTAGTACCTGGCACAGGTCCGGTAGAGTTCCTGCAGTTCTTCTTCGCTGTTCCCGGGTGCGCGAATCTTGTTGACCGTCTCGACGAGGTTGATCTCCGAGGCGTTGTCGAGGTCGGGCGCCTTGCCCGCCTCGTCCGGCGCGTCGAAGGCGCCCGCTTCGTCGGGCACCTGCTGCACGATCGGTTTGCCCTGCGTGTCGACCTCGTCTTCGGGGTCGGCTTCGAACGGACTGGCAGCGGTCGGGCTGCCGGCGACGAGCGCCTCGTCCCACCACGCGCCGCGGTCGTGGTAGTACTGGAACACGTATGGGTCGCCGTGCCAGAAGACGGTCGAGTCGTAGTTGAGCCCGCCGTTCGGGTCGAGGTTGTTCGACCACGTGGACCAGCCCTGGGTGGTGAAGTTGACACCGAAGCCCCAGTTCGAGAGGTTCGCACGGATGGTCTGGCAGGCCTGGACGTGAGCGCCGATGGCCGAGGTGGCGACCAGGTCGATGGAGGCAGGGTTGCCCTGCGTGTCGACCCACTGGCCGCCCTGCTTCGAGTAGCCCGCTCGCTGCATGTACTTCGAGGCCTTCTGCTTGTTCGAGGGGCGCGAGTACGTGTGCAGGTTGTTCAGGAACTCGTCGGAGAACGTGCTCTGCGCTTGGGCGTCGAGCAGGAACGTGTCGTTCTCGAGAGGCTGAGACCCACCTTCACCCCAGCCGTTCGCGCTGACGGCGTTCCAGTCGATGGCCTCGATGAGGGCGCGTCGCACCCAGAGGTTCTGGAGGTGCGGGTTCTTCCAGTTGAGCTTCCACATGTCGCCACCGGTGGCGCGCAGCCATCGGGTGAACTCCTGCATGTGGTCCGGTAGTGCCTCTCGGTTGATCTGCGAACCTGGGGTAATCGCACCGTCGTCCAGGTCGAGCACACCGTTCGTGATGAGGGTCTGTCGGCGGTCGCCCTCTGCCCAGTAGAGGTTGAGTTTCTCGACGTTCGTGTGCTCGGCGTTGGGGTGCTCGGGGTTCAGCCGCAGGGTCATCTTCTCAGACCCGACGTCGTCCATCGATTCGAGGCGGTACGGACCAGAGCCTGCGAGCATCTCGTCGGTCCCGCCGTTCATCGCGATTCGGTCGAGGCCGATCCGGTCACTGGTCAACTCGTCAGTGATCGAACTGGACTCGTCTGCCGAACTCGCGTCGAAGTACCGTTCGAGGTATGGCTCGGTGAAGTCCGGATGGATCGGCGGGTCACCGTCGGTCGGTCCGGCGTTCGATTCGAGGACGACCTTCGCGGTCGGATCCGGGTCCTGTTCGGGGACCTCGCCTTTGTCTGCCCAGTAGTGGATGGTCCACTGACTCTCGGCTTTCTGGTTGAACGTCGCGCCTTCGGCGAACTTGTTGCCACCCTGGAAGTAGTTGACGTGGTTGTGCTTCTCACGTGCGACCGCGTCGTTGGGGTCGCCGTTCCAGAACTTCGAGCGGTCGTCGTGGTGGTCGTACCAGTCGTACGGCGGTTCGACCTCGTAGCCCGAAATCCACGTCATGATCTCGATTTCGTCGTGGTTGGGCTTGTGCGGGGTCTTGACCGTCGTCCCACTGTAGGAATTCTGGGTCGTGTGGACGTTCCGGAGGCCGTGCAGGTCGGACATCCACAGGTCGCCCGCGGTGTTGTCCTGGGGCGGCCACGGGTTCCAGTTGAACACGTCCGGCGAGTTGGCGACGGCGTAGTTTATCGCGTCGACGACCGGTTCCCGTTGGGTCGCAGTCGCCGTGTCGTCGTCTCCGCCACTTTCCGTGCCGCCGTCACCGTCTCCACCGTCTCCACCGTCTCCACCGTCGCCGCTTCCGGGTGTCGCAGTCGGGGTGGCGTCGCTCCCATCGCCGCCACCGTCGCCACCGTCACCTTGACTCGGACACCCAGCCAGTCCGGCGACTCCCATTCCAGCCAGTATTTGTGCATACTGGCGTCGCGATAACTCCTTGCCACGGATGCTGTCAGGCTTCCGCATACCAGTACCTTCTGCTATCTCTATATAAAGATTGCTGTATATTTCATAAATTTCCAATAGGCATAGTAACAGGCACGGTCACGTGTGCGCGTGCGTAGCCCGGTGACTTCGAAGTGAGACCCGCTCGGTCGACGGGTCACGGTCCCAAACTGTCCAACGAATGTGTCCCGCTCCATGGATGGAGAGGCGAGAATTCGTCTCCGCTCGGGGCCGTGGAGTAGGTAGCACGCGCGCGAGGCTCACAGGAGACCGCGCGAGCGGTCTTCAAGGACATGTACCTGGCTCACCCAAGCGGAAGTTTGATGTGCGTGTGTGTAACAGTCTCCAGCAATGAGACAGGCAATCGAACGTGCCAAACAAGAATCGAGTGGCGGGAAGGCGTACCTCCTCGCGACGTATTACTTCATGTCGGGGAACATCTCGCTCATGATCGCGCTCATCGGAGTGGTACTCATCGGGTTAGGGGCAACCGTCGTCAACGGGACGCCCGCCATCGTCATCGGTGGCGAGGGTGGCATCGTCTCGATCATGAACGGGATTCCAGAAGGCGAACGGACCTTCATGGCCGTCGAGGGAACCGTCCTCGCCCACAAAGTCCTGGCCGGCATGCTGGGCATTATCGGCACGACGTTCATCCTCCTCGGGATGGCCATCTACTCGTTCCTCTTCGCGAACAAACTGTACGCCCGGGCCACCGCGTCGGCCTGAATCGACGACGTCGTTTTCGTTCGCCTTCGCGTTCTTCCGGTCCTCCCTTCGTCCGTTCAGTCACCCCTTCGTCCGTCCAGCCCTCCCTTCCGCCGTCCAACGGGATTCACTTCTTCGCAGCCACTCGGGTCCAGTTCTCGACTGTGCCGGGAGATACACCGAGAAACCGCCGTTCATCGCACCAGGGTGGGACAGATCTACGGCTGACGTTCCTTGCAGAACCAGAGCGCACTCCCACCGGCGATAGCGAAGGCGGTACTGCCGACGACGTTCAGCGTCGCGACGACGAAAAGCGAGGAGTTCGGGTCCACGACGAACAGGTACGGGATCTGTATCAGCAGGAAGACGACCGCGATGACGAACACGCCGAGGATCTTTCGTCGCTGATCACAGAGGGCCTCGGCGGCCAACTCACGACCCGACTGCTCCTCCATCGAGTCGCTCACGACTGCGACCCCTCCTCGCCGGCCGGCCATCCGTTGTTCATAGCCACTCATCGGCAGTCACCGGAAAAAGTCTTATTACACAGTAGTTTCGGCCGTAGGAGTCCTGACTCGACTGTTAGTGGTATATCTGCATATCGACCGTGAGAATAGAACGACAGTTCGTTTACAAGTACCGGACTCAATCTTGGCCCTTTACTACTCGTGTAGTGAACTTCCAGAATCTCGGGGTGTGACCGGGTCTCGGGCCGGGGGCGATTCTATCACGTTCGATATTGAGGTACCCGAGATCAGCCGGTACTACACCAGAGACACCAGAATCCAGAAGAACGAGAACTTCATACCATTCGTAGCTCAGTCCGGCCGGCCGGCGAGTCCACCGCGGCGAGTGCGTTGGAGCGGGGGAGTGCTCGCGGCCGAGGTCAGGCGTCGTCGACGGTAGTCTCCGTGCGGTACCGACGACCGGTTCGCGGGACCCGTTTGGAGTCGTGGACGGTGACCGTCGCCGTATCAGCGATGTCCTCGGCCGAGTGGGCGACGCGGAACTCGTACTCGTCCGCTTCGACCGTCAGATTCCCGTTCCGGTCGTGGTAGGCGAGTTGACTCGCACCGACCTCGAAGGAGACGCGTCTGGACTCGCCCGCGTCGAGTTCGACTCGCTGGAATCCAATCAGTTCCTGGACCGGCCGAACGATGTCCGGGTTCGAGGCCGAGACGTAGAGCTGAATCACGTCACTGCCTGCACGGTCGGCCGTGTTCGTGACCGTCACACTCGCGGTTACAGTCCCGGCCGGGTCGAGCGTGCCCTCCAAGACGGCGAGGTCAGAGTACTCGAACTCGGCGTAACTCAGTCCGTGGCCGAAGGGGTACACCGGCTGTGCGTCGTCGTAGACGTAATCCTCAGTGTAGGTGTTCGGCTTGCGGCTGTAGTGAATCGGAAGTTGGCCGACGGATTTCGGCATCGACACCGGGAGGTGGCCGCCGGAGTCGTGGCCGTCGAAGATCACGTCTACGACGGCGTTGCCGGCTTCTTCACCGGGGAGCCACGCCTGGACGACTGCATCGGCACCCGCGTCGAGTTCGGGGATAGCGTGCGGTTTCCCGCTGATCAGGACCACCACCACCGGGGTGTCCGTCTCCTCGAGTGCCGCGACGAGTTCGTCCTGGACCCCGGGCAGTCCGAGGTCGGTCACGTCACAGCCCTCACCGCTGGTGGGGACCATCGGTTTCTCCGCCCGCGCGCCCTCCGCGTCGGAGAAGTCGACCGCCGAGCGCGATCCGACGAACGCGAGCGCCAGGTCAGCGTCCGCTGCGGCGTCGACGGCTCCCTGGATATCCCCGGTCGACGGTCCGGTTGCGGTGCACCCCTGGGCGTAGGTCACGTCGGCGTCCACGCGCGTCTCGATGGCGGCAAGCGGGGTGTCGGCCTCGAACTCGTACTCCTCTTCGGGGTAGTGGGCGGCGTAGGCGTAATCTCCGAGCATTCCCTTTTTGTCGTCCGCTTTGGGGCCGACCACGGCCACCGAGTCGGCGTCGTCGACTGGCAGGAGGTCCGCTTCGTTTTTGAGGACGACCAGGGAGTCGCGAGCGGCCTCGCGTGCGAGTTCTGCGGCGCGCTCGTCTTCGTACGGGTCGGTTGCCGCGTCGACGTCGACGGTCGGGTCCTCGAACAGCCCCTTCTCGAACTTCGCCCGAAGCACGCGTCGGACGGACTCGTCGAGGGATTCCTCGGGGAGTTCGCCCTCGCGGACGGCCGCTGGCAGGTACTCGTAGCAGTCCGTGTTGGGCAGTTCGACGTCGACGCCGGCTTCGACGGCGGCGACGCCCGCCTCACGCTGGGTCGCGGCGACGCCGTGTTCGGCTTCGAGAAAGTCGACGCTGAAGTAGTCGGAGACGACGTGGCCGTCGAAGCCCCATTCACCGCGGAGGACGTCCGTGAGGAGCCACTCGTCTTTCGCACAGGGGATGCCATCGATGTCGTGATAGGCGTTCATCACCGATTCCGCGTCCGCGTCCTGAATAGCCGCCTCGAACGGGAACATGTGGACCTCGCGCAACTGCCGCTCGCTGAGGTCGACCGACGAGCGGTTCTTCCCACCTGCGCCGACGCCGTGCCCGACGAAGTGTTTGAGCGTCGCCGAGATGCCGTCCGCGGGTGAATCGCCCTGGAGTCCATCAACGTACGCACAGGCCATCTGCGCGACGAGATACGGGTCTTCGCCGAACGTCTCCTCGACGCGGCCCCAGCGCAGGTCCCTCGCCACGTCCAGGACGGGAGAGAGTGCGTGGGCGGTGCCGATTGCTTCCAGCTGGTCGCCGATGGTGTCGGTGACCGCCTGCATCAGGTCCGGGTCCCACGTACTGGCCATGCCGATGCCTTGCGGGAACGTCGTCCCTTCCGGCCCCATGTAGCCGCTGAGACACTCCTCGTGGGGGATCGCCGGGATGCCGAGTCGCGTCTCCTCCGTGAGTAGCGTCTGGAGTTCGTTCGTGATCTCGGCGGCCCGTTCGGGACGGAGGCTTCCTTCACCACCGATGCGGGTCAGGTGACCGATGCCGTCGGCGAGTAGTTCCTCGGCGACGGCGCGATTGAGTTCGCCGTCGTCGATGAGGGGAGTGGCGTCCTCGGCCTCGGTGTCGCCCTCGGCCTCGTCGGCGATGAACCGGCTCGGACTGACCGAACCCAGTTGAGCGGCCTTCTCTTCGAGCGTCATCCGGGAGAGAAGGTCCTCGACGCGGCGAGTCGTCGGTACTGTGGGGTCACGATAGACGGCACTCGAATCGGCTGTCATTCGTCGTAACCGTCGTGATCCCCGATTATAATGGTTCCGGGCCACCACGAAAATGGCGGCTGTTGGTCCGATTCGTTAGGGAGGAGCAAACAAACACCATCGAATCCGGATCACACGAGAGACGGCCGCTCACGTTTCAGATCGAGTCTGCGACGATCATTGGTGGGAGGTACTGAGCGAGAGAAGTGTCGATAACTGATACTTGGTATAGGTTGGCAAACGAGTGGTCGTCGAATTTGTTTTCCAGGAGCAAACGAAATTTTCCCCAAGGAAACGGTCCCGTCCCCACCCACCCACCCACCCACCCGAACCGGTGTGAGGGTGTTCGCGCCTGCCAAGCGACCGGGTGGCCGACTGGTGTCAGTCCTCACCCTAC
>ENA-ORCR01000155-ORCR01000155.1-marine-metagenome-genome-assembly--contig:-NODE-155-length-67456-cov-7.159798_pt1 | contig 67456 bp, 73 predicted proteins | sample MGYA00237782_ERZ508514 | MGnify/ENA primary metagenome ERZ508514 (study PRJEB26185, sample SAMN06268960) | marine metagenome | isolation source: Eden Landing Ponds, San Francisco, CA, USA | place...
TCTTGATCTGCAGTTCGTCGGCCGAGGAGAGGTACTCGGAGGTGACGCCGAAGCGGCCGGAGGCGACCTGCTTGGTCGTACACTCCTTCTCCGTGCCGAAGCGCTCGGGCGGTTCGCCGCCCTCGCCGGTGTTGGCGTTCGCGTCGAGGCGGTTCATCGCGATGGCGTTGTTCTCGTGCATCTCGGGCGAGAGGGACCCGAGCGACATCGCCGCCGTCTCGAAACGCTCGACGATGTCTTCGACCGGTTCCACGTCCTCGATTGGGATGGACTCCCGGTCGGAGTCGAACTCGAGCAGGCCCCGGAGCGTCTGGAGCTGCTCGTTCTGGTCGTTGATGAGCTCGGCGAACTCCTTGTAGATCTCGTAGTCGCCCATGCGGACGGCCTGCTGGATCTTGCCGACCGTGTTGGGGTTCCACTGGTGGTGGATGCCGTTCGAGCGGAACTCGTACTCGCCCTGGCGCTGCATCTCCGGTTCCTCCTCCTCGCTCCAGGCCACGTCGTGGCGCTGGTGGAGGTCCTCCTCGATCTCCTCGATTCCGATGCCCTCGGTGCGGCAGGTCGTGCCCTCGAAGTACTCGGCGATGAAGTCCGAGGAGAGGCCGACGGCCTCGAAGATTTGCGCGCCCTGATAGGACTCCACGGTGGAGATGCCCATCTTGGCCATCGTCTTCAGCAGGCCGTCCTCGACGGCGGTGATGTAGGCGTCGATGGCCTCTCCGAGGTCCGCGCCGTCGGGGCCGGCCACGAGGTCCTCGATGGTCTGGTAGGCGAGGTAGGGGTTGACCGCGCCCGCACCGTAGCCGACCAGCGTGGCGAAGTGGTGGACGGCCCGCGGGTCGCCGGACTCGACGACGAGTCCGACGTGGTTGCGCAGGCCGTTGCGGACGAGGTGGTGGTGGACGCCGCCGACCGCGAGCAGCGACGGGATGGGGATCCGGTCGCCGCCGGCCGCGCGGTCCGAGAGCACGATGATGTCGTGTTCCTTCGCCGCGGCGTCGGCCTCGGCGCGCACGTCCTCGACGGCCGCTTCGAGGTCGCCGTCCTTCTCGTAGGTGATGTCGACGACCGCTGTCGACATGCCGTTGGCGTCGAGGTCCTTGATGGCCGCCGTCTCCTCGTCGGTCAGGATCGGCGAGTCGAGGACGAGCTGGCGCGCGTGGTCCTGAGACTCGTCGAGGAGGTTCCGCTGGAAGCCCAGCCGCGATTCGAGCGAGGTCACCAGTTCCTCGCGGATGTAGTCGAGCGGCGGGTTCGTCACCTGCGCGAACAGCTGCTTGAAGTAGGTGAACAGCGGGCGGTTGAACTGCGAGAGGACCGACAGCGGCGTGTCGTCGCCCATGGAGCCGACCGGGTCCTTGCCCTTCTCGGCCATCGGCTCGATGAGGTGGTCGACCTCGTCGTAGGTGTAGCCGTACATCGCCTGCTGGCTCCGGAGCGCGGGCGTGCCCTCGCGGGGCATGTTGTCCTCGCGGTCGGCCACGTCGTCGATGTCGACCTGTTCCTCGGCGACCCATTCGCCGTACTTCTCGTCGGCGATGTCCTCGAACACTTCCTCGTCGGGGATGACGCGGCCCTCCTCGGGGTCAGCGAGGAAGCACTGTCCCGGCTGGAGGCGGCCGCGCTCTCGAATCTCGCTGGCGTCGTGGTCGAGCGCGCCGGCCTCGGAGGACATCACGAGCGTGTTGTTCTCGAGCACGTCGTAGCGACAGGGGCGCAGGCCGTTGCGGTCGAGGACCGCGCCGATGCGCTCGCCGTCGGTCGCGGCGACGAGCGCCGGCCCGTCCCACGGCTCGACGAGCGAGGCGTGGTAGTCGTAGAAGTCGCGTCGGTCGCCGGTCACGTCGTTCATCTCGCCGCGCCACGCCTCGGGGATGAGCATCCGGAGCGCGTGCGGAAGGTCGCGACCGCCCTGAAGCAGGAGTTCGAGCGCGTTGTCGACGCTCGCGGTGTCTGACTGCTCGGGGTCGTCGATAATCGGCTTGATCTTCTCTAAGTCGCCCTCGAACTCGTCGCTGTCGATGTCCGTCTCGCGGGCGCGCATCCAGTTGATGTTGCCCTGGATGGTGTTGAACTCGCCGTTGTGGATGATGCGGCGGTACGGGTGCGCGAGGTGCCACGCCCCGAGCGTGTTCGTCGAGAAGCGGGCGTGGACCATCGCGAACGTCGACCGCATGCGCTCGTCCGTCAGGTCGGGGTAGTAGTCTTCGAGCTGTTCGGCCTTGAGGAGGCCCTTGTAGACGACCACGTCGGTTGCGAGCGAGACGACGTAGAAGCGCTCGTGGCCCGCCGGCGTCTCCTCTTCGACGGTGTTTTCGAGGACGCGTCGGCCGATGTATAGCTGGTTCTCGAAGGCGTCACCCGTCTTGCCGTCGGCAGAAGTGACGAAGAACTGGACGATGTCCGGCTCGGATTCGAGCGCGGTCTCACCGAGGTCGCTGTTGTCCGTGGGCACGTCGCGCCACTCGAGCACGTCGAGGCCCTCGCCGGCGAGTTCCGTCTCGACGAGGTCCTTCAGTCCGGCCGCGACCTCGTCGTCCTTCGGGAGAAAGAGCGTTCCGACGGCGTACTCGCCGGCGGGCGGAAGCTCGGCGTCGAGTTCGTCGTCGAAGAATTCGTGGGGAATCTGCAGCATGATCCCCGCCCCGTCGCCCGTGTTCTGCTCGGCTCCCGTCGTCCCTCGGTGTTCGAGGTTGTCGAGGAGTTCGAGTCCGTCCGATACGACCCAGTGGTCGCTGTCGCCGTCGAGGTCCATGACGACCCCGACGCCGCAGTTCGACCGCTCGTCGGTGGGATCTACGAGCCCGGCCTCGCCCGCAGACATCCCTGTGTCTGTCTGTCGCTCAACCATGTGTCCGGGGACTAGGCGTGCCCCTATAAGAGGGTACTCCTAATGGTATTAGTGTTGTTTAACCCCACTTTAAGCCATATATATTCTTAACGATTATTTAGTGTGGTTCGGGGTTTATGTGTACGGCCCCGCCCGCTAGCGGTTCGAGGCGGTCACGCGAGCGTCGGCGGGGACCTGACCTCGAGTCCCGAGACGTAGGCCGTGAGATCGGTGGTCGTCAGCATTCCGACGAGGCCCTCCGTGTCGTCGACGACCGGGAGGTGGTGTACGCCGTGTTCGAGCATCAGGTCGGCCGCCTCGACGATCGAGTCGTTGACCGTCACCGTGACGGGGTCGCTCGACATGTGCGTCGCGACGGCGACCTCCGCGCTGGCCCCGTCCCGTGCCGCGATTTGTACGAAGTCAGTCGACGTCAGAATTCCCTCGAGGTCGCCGTCGTCGTCGACGACCGCGACCGAACTGATGTTCTCCTGAAGCATCTGGCGCGCCGCTTCGTTCGCGTCGGTCTCCGCTTCGACACTCGACACCGGTGCGGACATGAGTCGTCCGACAAACACGTCGTCCATGCCACTCGTTAACATACGCCTCCATATAGTCGTACCGGTCCCGGAGATACCGTCCGCGCCGTCGGGACGCCGGGGAGACGGAATCTACTAGGTGATAATACATTGAGAATTTACATTTCCACTCGACACTTCCGTCTGTGCCGGGCGTGGGTCTCTGAACCGCCGTTCGAGCGCGGGTTCCGACCGCCCTCAAATAACCGTTCCCACGACGGTATTTGTTCGCCGGTTGCCGTTTGTATGACTGCAGTCTGACGCCGATTTATATACGTAGGGGCATGACTGGTCACCGGGGGCACGGAGAAAACGTCACACGCTCCCCGACCCCATCCTTCCTTCGCGCGGACGGTAGCTATCTATGCGAGCCGCCCGTAGCTGAATTAAATCATGAGTGATACGGGTCGACGCGTCGCCATCGCCTGTCAGGGCGGCGGGAGCCACACCGCGTTTACCGCCGGCGCGCTGAAGCGACTGCTCCCCGCCGTCGACGCCGACTACGACCTCGTCGGACTGAGCGGGACCTCCGGCGGCGCGCTCTGTGCGGTCACCGCGTGGTACGGCCTGCTCAGCGACGGCCCGGACCGGGCGGCCACACTGCTGGACGAGGTCTGGTGCGACGTGGCCGCGAGCACCCCTTTCGAGTTCCTGCTCAACGAATCGCTCGTCTGGCGGTCGCGCCTCCGACAGCTCATGGTTCCCGTTCCCGATTTCTCGCCGTACGCGATACCGGGGAACGCGGGCCACGACTGGTATCTGGACCTGCTGGACCGCCACATCGACTTCGGCGACTTCGATTCGCTCGCGGCCGAGGCCCCGCCGCACGTGACCGTCGGCGCGGTCGACCTCAACAGCGGCGCGTTCGAGACCTTCACCGACGACGCCATCACCCCCGAGACGGTGCTCGCCTCGGCCGCGCACCCGCTGCTGTACGAGGCTGTCGAGTTGAACGACCACTGGCACTGGGACGGCCTGTTCTCGCAGAACCCGCCGGTCAAGGAGTTCCTGACCAGCGAGCGGCCCAAGCCCGACGAGCTCTGGGTCGTCCAGATCGAGCCACAGACCTACGACGGCGTCCCGACCTCGCTGGCGGAGATCACCGACCGCCGGCAGGAACTGTCCGGCAACATCTCGCTGAATCAGGAGCTCGACTTCATCGAGAAGGTCAACGAGTGGGTGGACGCGGGCTATCTGCCCGACGACTACAAGCACGTCGAGATTCGACACCTGCGACTCGACAGGGACGACACCCCGTCATCGAAACTGGACCGCGACCCGCGGTTCATCGAGGCCCTGCTCGAAAGCGGCGAGCGGGCGGCCGGGGACTTCCTGGACCGACTTCCCTGAGCGGCCCCTCGATCCGCTCGCGATGCTCGCACACCACTCGTCGCAAAACGTCGGCGAAAACCGCGGTCCCTCGCTACGCTCGGGCCCGTTCAGTAGCTCTTGGCGAAGTACGCCGTCTCCTTGGCGTCCTCGCCGCAAATGGCGCAGTCGTCGTGAATCGGCTCCTCGTCGCGGTCGAGCGGGACCATCACGATTTCGGCGGCGATGGCCTCCTTGATGGGCTCCTCGCAGTCCTCGTCGCCGCACCAGCCGCACTTCACGTAGCCGCCGTGCTGGCCGATGGTGCCGAGGATCTCCTCGCGGGACTCGGCCTCGCGGATTTCGCCCTCCAGCGTCTCCTCGGCGTCGGCGTAGAGCTTCGCGTGGACGGTGTCGAGGTGCTCCTCGACCGTCTCGGCGATGCCCTCGCGGTCGACGGTCGCGTTCTCGCCGTCGGGGCGGTGGACGAGCGTCGCCTCGCCGTCGTCGACCTCGTGGGGGCCGATCTCGACGCGGAGCGGGACGCCGTGGAGCTCGTGTTCGTTGTACTTGAAGCCGGGATTGCGGTGCTCGCGGTCGTCCAGTTCGACGCGGACGCCGGCCTCGTCGAGTTCGGCGGCGAGGTCCGCGGCGTACTCGACGACCTCGTCCTTGTTGTCCTCCTGCCAGATGGGGACGACGACGACCTGGTCGGGCGCGAGCGCGGGCGGGAGCACGAGGCCCTGGTCGTCGGAGTGGGTCATGATGAGCGCGCCCATCGCGCGCCAGGACAGCCCCCAGGACGTGGTGTGGGCCAGGGTGTCCTCCTCGTCGGCGTCGGCGTAGGTGATGTCGAACGCCTCGGCGAAGGAGGTCCCGAGGTAGTGGGAGGTGGCGGCCTGCACGGTCTTGCCGTCGGGCATCAGCGTCTCGACGGTCGTCGTCGTGTGCGCGCCGGGGAACTTGTCGTGGGGCGGCTTGCGCCCCTTCAGCGGCGGCATCGCCATGACCTCCTCGTAGAGGCGGGCGTACTGGTCCAGCCGGGTCATCGTCTCCTCCCACGCGCCGTCCTCGTCGGCGTGGGCGGTGTGACCCTCCTGCCAGAGGAACTCCTTGGTGCGGAAGAACGGCTTGGTCTCGGTGGCCTCCCACCGGACGACCGAACACCACTGGTTCAACTGCATCGGGAGGTCGCGGTGCGAGCGGATCCAGTCGGCCATGAACGGCGCGATGATGGACTCGCTGGTGGGTCGAACCGCGAGCGGTTCCTCGAGTTCCTCGTGGCCGCCCTTGGTCACCCACGCGACTTCCGGGTCGAACCCTTCGACGATGTCCTTCTCCCGTTCGAGGTAGCTCTCGGGGATGAACATCGGGAAGTAGGCGTTGGTGACGCCGGTGTCCTTGAACCAGCCGTCGAGGTTGTCCTGGATGCGCTCCCAGATGGCGTAGCCGCGCGGTCGCGTGACGATGAACCCGCCCATCGGGGCGTAGTCGGCCAGGCCGGCCTTCTGGACGACCTCGGCGTACCACTCGCCGGGTGAATGCTCCTTGCTCTCGGTGATGCCGAGTTCCTGCTCGCCGCTCATTAGGTGAGTCGTGGCCCACGGCGCTAATAAACTCCCCGAAGGGTGACCGCGGCGGCCCGTCGCCGACGCCGCGCCGGGTCACCGAATCGTCAGTTCGTCGCCCGGCCGCGGGTCGTCGAACGCCGCCGCCGCGGACCCGCCGCGCAGGAACAACTCGACGAACGGGTCGTCGCCGCCCGCCGACCCCGGAACGACGCCGAGCGAGCCCTCGTCGACCCCGGAGACGCCGTCGGCGACGGTCGCGGTCCGCTCCGCGCCGTCGAGTTCGACGCGCACCGTCTCGCCGGCGGGCGAGAACGTCGAGGCGCGGATGGAGGTCTTGACGTTCCCGTAGCCGTCGACGTGACAGACCACGGAGTCGGGCGGCTCCGGGACGCGCTCGACGGACCGCTCGGGTCCGAGCGCGTCCAGGTTCCCCGTCGCGAGTTCGGCGACGCGCTCGGGAAACACGTCCCGCGAGCGGAACTGGCCGGTCTCGTCGGGGAGCGTCACCTCGCGGAACGTCCGCGCGCGGTCGGCGACGAACGAGAGGTTGTACCCCGCGTCGACGGCGACGACGGGGACGCCGGTGTCGAGTTCGAGGTAGCAGAGCTCGCCGCCCACGTCGGGCCGGTCGGGCGTCGACGCCGCCGTCCGCGGCGCGGTGTTCGAGTACACGAACAGCCCGTCGAACGCGGGGTTGTAGAGCCCCAGTTGCGCGATCCAGAATCCCGTCGCCACGGTCGAGAACGGCGGGACCGCCGTTGACTGGACCCGCACGTCGCGCAGTTCGGCGGTGAGGCGGTGGACGACCTCGGAGAAGGCGGGGTCGGCCGGCCCGTAGTCCGCGATCAGGTGGACGAAGGTGCTCATTGGCAACGCACTAGTCGAACAGTCGGCCGACAGCGAGTAGAAGCTTGCCCCTCGGTAACACTCGACACCCTCGCGCGGTGCGGTCGCCGCCGGCATCCACACTCAAGACGCTGGCTGTCGAAGCCGGTCCATGGACGACACCGACGCGGACGACCCTCGTCCGGCGGAGGCGGACGGCGGTTCCCGTCGTTCCGAGGCTCACTGGGACGACCGTCCGACCGACGACGAGGTGGCCCGACCGTCGCCGCTCGCGGCCAGCGAGTCCGGCCTCGCCTCGCGCGATTATCGGCCCCGGACGGCCGGTCCCGAACTGGTCACCTCGTGGTCGCTCGGCCCGGCACCGAGCGCCGACGGGCCCGACGACGCGGACTGGCGCGTCGAGCGCGGCGAGTACGTCACGCTGTTCGAGACGCGGTTCTCGCTCCCCCATCTCGGTGGCCACGATTTCGCGCCGCTGTACCTGAACGCGGTCGGCCACGTCGCCGTCGACGCCGACGCGACGCTGTCGCTGTGGCTCGACCAGCGCCACCTCCGGGGCGAGGCCTACGAGATCGAGGTCGCGCTCCGGCGAACGGGCGACTTCCAGACGCCGATGGTCGAGGTCGCGCCGGACGACCCCGACGCGATTCGCGGGGGCCGCGAGGTGTACGGCGGCGTCGCCCTCCGCGCCCGCGTCGAGGACGGAACCGCGAGCGTCGGCCGCGAGACGGCCGTCCAGCTGTTCTCGGAGTGACCGTGCGGGTCGGACTCCTCTTCGACGTCCACGTCACGCGGGGCCAGCGCCGGGACTACGACGGGGACGAGCGCGCCCGCCGCGGCTGTGCGGTCCTCAACGACCTCGGCGTCGACTGGACGCTCGTCGGCGGCGACCTGCGCTCGCTGGCCTCGAAGACCACCGACCGCGTCGACTGGGGCGGCTGGCACGGCGACGGCGACGACCAGTACTACCGGCGGGACTTCGAGCGGGCGAAACGCCTGTTCGACGCCGAACTCGACGCGCCGTACCGCGTCGTCCGCGGCAACCACGACCGGCCGCTCGAAGCGTTTCGCGAGGTGTTCACGCCCGAGGAGCACCCGCGCTACTGGGCGACCCGCGAGGGCGGCGTCCGCCACGTCTTCCTCGACTCCAGCCCGAGCCACGGCTACCACGCGCTGTACCAGACCCAGAACTTCGTCACCGCGCCCCAACTGTCGCTGCTCGACCGGCTGTTCGACCGCGACGCGACGGTCCCGACGTTCGTCTACTGTCACGTCCCGCTGACCACCTTCCCGACGCTCGAATCGGACTGGTACCAGGGTCGGACCGGCGCGTACCGGTACACGCTCAATCACCCAGCGGTCCAGCGGCGACTGGCCCGCGGCGAGACGGTCCTGGTCAACAGCGGCCACTACTCGCAGGACCGCGGGCGGGCGGCGCGGACGGTCGACGGCGTCACCCACGTCATCGCCCGCCACTTCGGCAAGAGCGACCCGAGCTACGACGGCGACCTCCGGTGGCTCGATATCGACCCCGACGCCGGCGTCGCGTCGGTCCACTACCACGACATGCGCGACGGCGCGGAAGGGGAAATCGCGCGTATTACGTGGTAATATATCGTATACGGTGCCGACCGGCCGTCGGTCGCGCGCCGCTCAGGCCCCGATGGTCGTCAGCGAGGCGACGGAGTCCGCGATGCGGCGCTCCATCCCGGTCCCGGCGAAGCTCGGCGCGGGGTTGGCGTCGACCGCGTAGTACCCGTCGTCGCTCTCGATGAAGTCGACGCCGAGCGCCCGCGCGTCGTAGCGGTCGAGCAACTCGCGGACGCGGGCGGCGAGCGTCACCTCGACGGTCTCCTCGGCGATGACCTCCTTCGTCCCCGTGAGCTTCGAGCGGACCCGGAGCGCCCTGAGGTGGGTCTCCCGGCCGTCGTCGACGGCGTAGTACTTGAAATCGACCGGCTCGGTCCGGATGCGCTCCTGGTAGAAGTCGCCCTCGCCGCCCAGCGTGGGCACGCCGTCCCAGCTGTAGCGCGTCTTGGCGACGTACTCGCAGTCGGGCTTCTCGAACCAGACCTCCGGGACCCGACAGCCGACGCGCTCCAGGCCGTGTAAGGCGACGAGCCGGCAGGACAGCGCCGTCGTCGCGAGGAAGCCGTTCCACGTCTCGACGCCGGTCCGGTCGGCGTAGTGGAGCGCGCGGAAGGACTCGGGGCGAATCTTCTTGTTGACGAGCGCGGTCAGGTCGTCGATGTCGGCTTCGGGAATCGGGTCGCCGGGGCGGAAGAACCGGACGTCGAACCCCCTGGCGGAGAGGCGTTCCGCCACGTCGCTGATCACCGGATGGCCCGGCTCGCAGATGAAGCCGATGCGGTCCATATCCGCCACGTCTCAGCGGTCCGATAAAAAAGTCGCGCCGGACCGAACGACTGAGGCACGTCGAGGGCGTAGCCCGACCATGACCTGGCCCGCTCACGTCGGGGGACACCTCGGCGGGTTCCACGCGGACATCGCCGCCGTCCTCCTCGTCTCGGCGCTGGCCGGGGCGGCGCTCTGTGCCCTCGCGCTGGTCGCCTATCGCCGGCGCCGCTCGCGGCCGTACCTGCTGGTCGTCGCCGCGCTCGCGGCGCTGCTCGCTCGCCCGCTCGTCGCGCTGGGGTCGAGCGCGGCGGTGGTCTCCGCCGAGGCGCACCACCTGCTCGAACACGCCCTCGACGCCGTCTTCGTCGTACTGGTCCTCGCGGCGGTGTACTACGCGCGGTCGGTCGAGAAACGCCTCGACGAGGGGGAGCTATGAGCGAGACCAGAGCCCGCATCCGCGAACACATCGCTGCCAACCCCGGCGTCCACTTCCGGGAACTGACGCGCGCGCTCGACCTCGCGACGGGGCAGGTGCAGTACCACCTCGACCGCCTCGACGGCGTCCGGCGCGAGTCGGTCAACGGCCGCACCCACTACTACGACGCCTCGTACGACCCGTGGGAGCGCCGCGCCATCGCCTTCCTGCGACGCGAGACCGCCCGGGACGTGCTGATAGCGCTCCTCGAACGCGAGACGGCCCAGCCCGGCGCGGTCGCGGACGGGCTCGACATCGCCCGGAGCACGCTCGAACACCACCTCGACGGCCTCGTCGACAGCGGCGTCGTCGAGAAGCGCCGCGACGGCGGCGAAGTGACGCTGTCGCTCCGCCGGCCGGCGGCGACGGCCGCACTCCTCCGGCGGGTCGAACCCTCGGCCCCCGAGCGCCTCACGGACCGTTTCGAGCGACTGCTCGACGGCCTCCTGGAGGGGTAGCGCGGGCCCGGCGGTTCGCCCCGCCGAACGCGCGTTTCGACCGCTGTACCACACCCGCATAAGAGGGGATAGTTCCTAGAGCAGGTGATGACAGGACGCGGTATCTCCCGACGCGAGTTCGCCAAGAGCGCCGTCGCCATCGGCGGGACGGCGGCGCTGGCGGCCTGCCTCGACCGCGGGTCGGCCTCGGTCCCCGAGGGGACCGACGACCCGTCGACGCTCCCGGCCCGCCAGCACGCCTGGAACGACGCGCTGGCGACCGACGATGCGGGCAACCCCCGCATGCCGCGCCACCACGTCCTCCTGTTGCTCGACTACGCTGGCGACGGGACGCCGACCGACGCCCACCGCGAGCGCGTCGAGACGGCCCTCAGAGACCTCGAACGGGCCTACGCGTGGCACACCGAGGGGCTCCTGTTCACCCTCGGCTACGGGCCGGCGTACTTCGAGCGCTTCGAGTCCGGACCCGCAGGCGTCGACCTCCCCGACCCGGCGGCCCTCGCACCCTTCGAGGACCCCGATTTCGACACGCCGGACGCGCTGCTCCACCTCGCGAGCGACGACGAGCGCGTCGTTCTCGAGGCCGAGGAGGCGCTGAAGGGGACCCGAGGGACGGCGAACGACCGCGAGATGACGGCGTCCTTCGAGGGCATTTTCAACGAATCGGACCGCCGGACCGGGTTCGTGGGCGCGGGGCTGCCGGCCGACAATCAGGACGTGGACGGCGTCCCGGACTCCGAACCGGTCCCCGAGGAGTCCCCGCTGTTCATGGGCTTCAAGTCCGGGTTCAAGGGAAATCAGGCCACCGAGGACCGCGTGACGGTCGAGTCCGGCCCGTTCGCCGACGGGACGACCCAGCACCTCTCGAAGATCAGTCTCCAGCTCCAGCAGTGGTACGAGCAGGACTCCCGGGACCAGCGCGTCTCGAAGATGTTCTGCCCGGCCCACGCCGCCGAGGACCGCGTCGAGGGCGTCGGCGAGAACCTCGGCACGGACAGCGGAATGGACGAGTGTCCCGAAGACGCGGTCGAGAGCGGCCGGCGCAACGGCGTCGTCGGCCACTCCCAGAAGATGGTCTCGGCCCGCGAGGACGACGCGCCGCGCATCCTCCGCCGGGACTTCGACTCGACCGACGGCGGGCAGGCGGGCCTGCACTTCCTCTCGCTGCAGGGCTCCATCGCCGACTTCGTCGCGACGCGCGAGGCGATGAACGGGACCGACGTGGCCGAGAACGCCGCCGTGGGCCAGCGGGTCAACAACGGCATCCTCCAGTACATGACCGTCGAGCGCCGCGGGAACTACCTCGTCCCGCCGCGCTCGCTGCGGGCGCTGCCGCCGGCGTCGCCGAACTAGTAGCCTCCTTCTCACGCGGGAGACGCCCCGCGTTTTCGTCCGGCGTACCAGAACCGTCTTTCGCGCGACGCGGGAAGGAACGGGCATGAACCGCCGACGATTCCTCGCCGGGGCCGGCCTCGCCGGCGCGACGGCCCTGGCCGGGTGTGGGTCGCTGAGTTCGCAGTCGACGCGCGCGCCGCCGCTGGTCGAGGACCGCCCCGACGCCACGTACCGCCCGACGCACGTCGAGGGGATGGGCATGGCCGGGATGGCCCAGGCCGGCGATTACATGGTCGGGCTGACCTACTCGTTCCCCCACCGCTTCTGGACGGTCACGGGGACGACCGCCGAGAAGGTCGACATCCGGAGCGAGGACAGCCTCCACCTGATGGCGACCGTCTGGGACCCCGAGACCGAGATGGTCCTGCCCGTCTCCGCCGGCCTCTCCATCACCGTCGAGCGCGACGGCGAGACGGTCGCCGACAAGCCGCCGTGGCCGATGGTCTCACAGAACATGGGCTTCCACTACGGCGACAACTACGCCCTCGACGGCGACGGCGTCTACCAGCTCACGGTTCGCGTCAACGGGATGAGCGAGCGACGGCTGGGCGCGTTCTCGGGCCGCTTCGGCGAGGCCGCCGAGGCGACCGTCGACTTCGACTTTCGCCAGAGCACGCTGGAGCAACTCTCCTTCGAGGAGTTCCCCGACACGCAGGGCGAGCGCGGAGCCGTCGACCTGATGACGATGGACATGATTCCGACCTCGCAGGCCCCCGCGGTGTCGGCGCTCCCCGGGACCGTCCTCGGGACCGATAAGGGAAGCGACGCCGTCTACGTCGCATCGTGGCTCCGGGAGGCCGCCTTCCTCGACGACGGCCAGTCCTACCTCGCCGTCTCGGTGCGGACGCCGTACAACCGCGTCCCGCTCCCGATGCTGTCCCTCGACGGGCGCGTCGCGGTCGACGGCGAAACGGCGTTCGAGGACGCGCTGACGGCGGCGGTCCACCCCGACATCGGGTATCACTACGGCGCGGTGGTCGAGACGGACGCGGCGGAGCCGTCCGTCGGCGTGGACGTGGTCGCCCCGCCGCAGGTGTCGCGCCACGAGGGCTACGAGACGGCGTTTCTCGCGACACCGTCGTTCTCGTTCTGAGGTCGCTCCGTCCGCGGTTCGCCCGCTCACTCCAGCGCGAACGGACTCTCGCCCGCCTGCCAGGGCCAGCCCGGGACGCGGGTCTGGACCCCGGCGGCCAGCGCCGCGTCGAGGTCGTCCGCGCCCGCCGCGTCGCCGGCTTCGCCGTGGGTCCGCACGTCCGCGACGTGGAACGTCGCTTCCGCTAGCAGTCGCAGCGGCTGGTCGCCGGCGACCATCGCCGCCAGCTCTCGCCCCAGTAGCTCGTCGACGACGAAGCCGGGGTAGTCCCCGGCCACGTCCAGGTCCCGGAGGAGGCCGACGAGCGCGGCGACGTTGACCGCGCGGTCGCCGTCCGCGAACACCTCGTCGACGGCCGCCCGGTACTCGGCGTCGTCCAGCCTGTCGACGTCGACGCCGAACAGGTCGCCGAGGTGCGCCCGCGTGTCGTTGACGAGCGGCACGACGGTGTCGGCCCGCTCGCACACCCACTCGTACTCCTCGCGGACGGTCGCCCGTGTCACGCGCATACGCCGTCACTCGCGCTCCGGGCGCATACTCCTTGTGCCGTATCGGGAGCGCCAGGACAGCTTGTGCAACTCCATCGCGACCAGCAGCGTGAGCGCCAGGCCGGCGACGAGCGCCCACGTCGAGCGGCCGACGGGCATCGTCCCGAGGACGGCCTGCGCGGGCGGGACGTACAGCGCCAGCACGTGGAGCAGGAACGCCGCGACCGCGCCGACGAGCAGAACCGGGCTCCGCAGCGGCGAGAGCCGGACCACCGACCGGACTTCCGAGCGCGCGTTCCCGATGTGGACGCTCTCGAACAGGACCATCAACAGCAGCAGCGAGTTCCGGGTCGCGGCCTCCGAGAGGCCCTGGTCGAGCCACCAGGTGAACGCGCCGAAGCCGACGAGGCCCATCACGAGCGCGCCGACGACCGTCCGCTCGACCATCAGGCGGTCGAAGATGCGCTCGTCCGGGTCCCGCGGGGGCCGCTCCAGCACGTCCTCCTCGGCCGGCTCGAAGCCCAGCGCCACGTCCTGAACGCCGTTGGTGACGAGGTTCAGCCAGAGCAGTTGCGCGGGCAACAGCGGGAGCGGCGTCCCGGCCGCGAGGCTCAGCATGACGAGGACGAGCTCGGCCGCGCCCGTCGAGACGAGCAGGTAGATGACCTTCCGGACGTTGTCGTAGGCGACCCGGCCCTGCTCGATGCCGGCGACGATGGTCGCGAAGTTGTCGTCGCTCAGGACCAGTTCGGCGGTGTCGCGGGCCACGTCCGTCCCGGCTCGCCCCATCGCGATGCCGACGTTCGCCACTCGGAGCGCGGGCGCGTCGTTGACGCCGTCGCCGGTGACCGCGACGAAGTGCCCGGCCGACTGGGCCGCCTGCACGATGCGGAGCTTCTGGTCGGGCGTGACGCGGGCGAAGACGCGCACGTCGTCCACCCGCTCGCGGAGCGCGTCGTCGCTCATCTCGGCCAGTTCGGTCCCGGTCAGCACCGCCTCGACGCCGGTCGCCATTCCGAGCTGTCTGGCGATGGAAAGGGCCGTCTGCGGGTGGTCGCCGGTCACCATCGACACCTCGATGCCCGCCGCACGCGCCGCGGCGATGGCCTCGGCCACCCCGCTCCGGAGGGGGTCGACCATCCCGACGAACCCGAGCAGGTCGAGGTCCGCGGGCGTCGGCGGCTCCGACCCGTCCAGTTCGCTCGGCGGCGTCTGGACCGTTCCCGCCGCGACGGCGAGCACGCGGTAGCCGTCGGTCGCGTAGGCGGTGGCCCGCTCGTGGAGGCGTTCACGCCGGTCGCTCGGGAGGTCGCACATGTCGAGGACGCGCTCGGGGCCGCCCTTGACGAAGACGCGGGTCGCGTCGCCGTCGCGGTGGTAGCTCGCGGCGAAGCGCCGGTCGGCTTCGAAGGGGATGGCCGCCACCTGCGGGAACCGCTCGGCGAGCGGCGGGCGCTCGACGCCCAGCTTGTGCGCCGCCGAGAGGAGCGCCACGTCCGTCGGGTCGCCGGACCAGGACCAGTCGCCCGGCTCCGTCGCGCGCTCCGCAACGTCGCCCTCGCCGGTGTAGGTCAGGTCGCCCTCGTTGCACAGCGCGCCGGCCCGCGCGAGGGCCGTCAGCTCTGCCCGCGTCTCGGCGTCCGGTGGGTGGCCCTCCTGCAGGACGCGGCCGTCCGGCGCGTAGCCCTCGCCGGTCACCTCCAGTTCCCTGCCGTCCGGGAGCCAGACGCGCGTGACCGTCAGTTCGTTCTCGGTCAGCGTCCCGGTCTTGTCCGTCGCGATGAGGGTGCAACTGCCGAGTCCCTCGACGGCGACGAGCCTGCGGACGATGACGCCGACGCGGGCCATCCGTCGGGTGGCGATGCCGAGCGCGACCGTCATCGCGACGGGCAGGCCCTCCGGGATGACCGAGACGGAGAGCGCGACGGCGAACAGGAACATCTCGGCGAGCGGGTACCCTTGGACGAAGACGCCGAGGGCCGCCGCGACGACGGCGGCGACGAGGACCACGGCCCCGACGACGCGGGTGAACCGCTCCATGCGGACGACCAGCGGCGGCTTCCCGCCGCTGCGCTCGGTCACGTCGGCCGCCAGTTCGCCGACGGCGGTCGCCGTCCCCGTGGCGACCACGACGCCGCTCGCCCGGCCCCGCGCGACCGACGTTCCGGCGTAGGCCATGTTCCGGCGGTCGCCCAGCGTGGCGTCGCGGTCGCCCGTCCAGTCGGGGTCCTTCTCGACCGGTTCGGACTCGCCGGTCAGCGCTGACTCGTCGACGGTCAGCCCAGTCGCGGAGAGTAGGCGCACGTCTGCGGGAACCCGGTCGCCCGACTCCAGTTCGACGCGGTCGCCGACCACGAGCGACGCGGCGTCCACGTCCCGCAGTTCGCCGTCCCGGCGGACCGTCGCCCGCGTCCGGAGGAGCCGCTGGAGGGACTCGGCGCTGCGCTCGGCCTGCCACTCCTGGACGGTTCCGATGACCGCGTTCAGGAGCAACACGACGCCGATGAACGCGGCGTCGGTCGGGTGCCCGATGCCGACCGAGACGACGGCGGCGGCCAGCAGGATGTATATCAGCGGGCTCCGGAACTGGCGGGCGAAGACGGCCCAGACGGGCGGCGCGCCGCGCTGGGGGAGCGTGTTCGCCCCGTCGCGTTCGAGTCGCCGCTCGGCCTCCGACCCCGAGAGCCCGCCCCGGTCGGCCTCGACAGCGTCGAGGACGGCGTCGGCGTCACTCGCGTGCCAGGCGACGGCGGGCCGGGAATCGAGCGGTGGCGACGACACGAGTGCGTGGTTCGCCCCCGCGGATAGTAACTCTTGATGACACTTCGCCGCGATGCGTCTGTGCTCTCGGGCCGTACGTTCCGTCCCGGGCAGTCGAGCCGAGAGCGGCAGCCAAGTTGTGCCTGAAACGTAGGTGATCTCCGCCTAACCTCGGAAACCACTGATGTGCGACCGCTCCGCAACGACGACTATGTCACCGGCCGACTCTCGAACCGAGGACTGGCAGCGGCTCGAACGCTACCTCCTGCGGGAACTCGACGGCGGGTGTCGATACTTCAAAAGCAGGTACGTCGCCGCGGAGGTCGACCGCTCGTCGAGCGAGGTCGGCGCGATGTTCCGACAGCTCAGACAGCGGTCGTCCGCGCTCGCCGTCGAGAAGTGGGGCTACACCAACGGGACGACGTGGCGCGTCGAGCGCGCGTCGTCGCCGTGACGCGGCCCACGCCGCCGTCGTAGTGCGAAGGCTTTTATAATCCGAAGGGAATACTCACGATTAGAGGTCGGTTTTCCGGACACGCCTCCTCGTCCGGACACTCACATCGCACCGATAACTGTATGACTTTATTAGAGCGCGTTCGTCCCGTCGGTTCTGGGTTGGCCCGCCGCGGCCCCGGCTACCCAGCCACCGGGACGCCCACCACTGCTGAGCAATGAGTACTGTAGACAAGCAACTCGAAGACGTGAGAGCAACGATCGACGACGAAGTCCCGAGACACATCTCCGTCTCGGACGTCACCTACGAGGGGCCGGAACTCGTCATCTACACCCGCGACCCCAAGGAGTTCGCCGCCGACGGCGACCTCGTGCGTCGCCTCGCATCGAAGCTCCGAAAGCGGATCACCGTCCGCCCTGACCCGGACGTGCTGACGCCACCGACGCGGGCGGAACAGAACATTCGGGACCTCATCCCCGACGAGGCCGGCGTCACGGACCTCGAGTTCTACGAGGACACCGGCGAAGTCGTGATTCAGGCCCAGAAGCCCGGCGTCGTCATCGGCCGCCACGGCGGGACCCTGCGCGACATCACCCGCGAGGTCGGCTGGACGCCCGAGGTCGTTCGCACGCCGCCCATCGAGTCATCGACCGTCGACAACGTCCGGAACTTCCTCAAACAGGAGCGCGAGGACCGCCGCGACATCCTCGAACGCGTCGGCCGCCAGATCCACCGCGACCCCATGTCCAACGACGAGTACGTCCGGATCACGACGCTGGGGTGCTGTCGGGAGGTCGGTCGCGCCGCGTTCATCCTCTCGACGCCGGACACGCGCATCCTCATCGACTGCGGCGACAAGCCCGGCGCGGAGGGCGAGACGCCCTACCTCCAGATTCCGGAGGCGTTCGGGGCCGGCGCGAACGGCATCGACGCCGTCGTGCTCACGCACGCCCACCTCGACCACTCGGCGCTCGTCCCGCTGCTGTACGAGTACGGCTACGACGGCCCGATATACTGCACGGAGCCCACGCGGGACCTGATGGGCCTGCTGACGCTCGACTACCTCGACGTGGCCGCCAAGGAGGGGCGGTCCCCGCCCTACGGGTCCGAGATGGTCCGCGAGGCGATCAAGCACACCATCCCGCTGGAGTACGGCGACGTGACCGACATCGCGCCGGACATCAAGCTGACGCTGCACAACGCCGGGCACATCCTCGGCTCCGCGGTCTGTCACTTCCACGTCGGCGACGGCCTGTACAACGTCGCGTTCTCCGGCGACATCCACTACGACGACACCCGGCTGTTCGACGGCGCGGTCAACGACTTCCCGCGGGTGGAGACGCTCGTCCTCGAATCCACCTACGGCGGCAAGAACGACTATCAGACCGACCAGAACGACTCCGAGCGAAAACTCAAGCAGATCGTCCAGAACGCGTACGACCGGGACGGGAAGGTCCTCATCCCGACGTTCGCCGTGGGACGTTCCCAGGAGCTCATGCTCGTCCTCGAGGAGGCGATGCGCGAGGGCGACATCCCGGAGATGCCCATCTACCTCGACGGGATGATCTGGGAGGCGACGGCCATCCACACCACCTATCCCGAGTACCTCCGCGACAGCCTCCGGGACCGCATCTTCGACGTGGACGAGAACCCCTTCCTCGCCGACCAGTTCCGGCACATCGAAGGCGGCGACGAGGAGCGCCGGGAAGTGGCCGACGGCGACTCGTGTATCGTCCTCTCGACCTCCGGGATGGTCACCGGCGGCCCCATCATGTCCTGGCTCGAACACCTCGCCCCAGACCCGGACTCGACGCTCACCTTCGTGGGCTACCAGGCGAGTGGGACCCTCGGCCGTCGCATCCAGCGCGGTCGCGACGAGATTCCGATCAACGGCGACGGCAACGGCCGCAGCGACACGGTCTCGCTCGACATGAACGTCGAGACCGTCGACGGCTTCTCCGGTCACGCCGACCGGCAGGGCCTGGAGAACTTCGTCCGGACGATGAACCCCCGGCCCGAGAAGATTCTCTGCGTCCACGGCGACGAGTCGGCCACGCAGGACCTCTCCTCGAGCCTGTACCACGACATGAACCTGCGGACGTTCGCCCCGCAGAACCTGGAGACGTTCCGCTTCCGCTGAACACGCGAGCGCGAGGTCGTACGCGAGTCGCACCAATCCATCGGACGAACCTCTTTACCGCAGGCGGGCGAACCCTCGACCATGGACCTCGTGAAGTACATGGACGAAGTCGAACCGGTCGGGATGGTCCTCGTCGGCCTCGTGCTGTTTCTCATCCCGGAGCCAGCCACGTCCACGCTCGGAATCGGACTGATGTTCCTGGGCGGCGCGTGGTGGTTCTACGAGTGGAACCGGTAGTCAGGACAGTTCGACGGTCCGGTCGGCCCACGCCCGGACGCGGGCGACCGCGTCGCGCTCGGCGCGGGACACCGGGTCGTCGACGCCCAGTTCGTCGCTGTCGAAGGCGTTACAGACGCAACACGCCGCCGCGTCGCAGTACTCCAGCAGGTCGTCGGGCGACGCCCGGCCGTGCTGGAACGGAATCGTCACGTCGTTGACGAACACCGCCCGCGGCGCGTCCGGGACGGCCGAAAGCAGCGTGCGCGCGCGCCGCCAGTTCTCTCGGGCGAGTTCTCGCGCCCGTTCGGGCGTGTCGCTCTCGGCCCGCGGCGCGCGGGCGTCCATCCGCCCGACCCAGACCTCGTTCGGAATCTCGGTGAAGCGGTCGAGGTGACCGCCCAGCACCGCGCCGTCGCGTTCGAGTTCCGGGGCGAAGTCGAGGACGACGACGCCGTCGGTCCCCTCGCGGTCGAGCCACGCGTCGAGCGCGGCCGCCGTCAGCCGGGTCTTCCCGACGTTCGAGGGGCCAGTCAGCAGCGTCGACCCCGTCAGCGGGAACCCGAGGTCGGTCACGCGACCAGTTCCTCCCTGACGTACTTCCCGCCGAGGCCGAGCGTCGCCAGCCCGAGCGCGACGGCGAACGCGAGGACGAACCCGGAGAGCGGGCCGACGCCGCCGCCGACCTGCTCGACGACGAAGTTCCCGGCGAGACCGCCGGAGACGACGACCAGCGCCAGGCCGCCGAGGTTGGCGAGCCGGGAATTCGCCTCCGGGACCGCCCCGGAGTTCAGCAGGTAGAGGACGAGCGCGATGGCGAACGGCGTGCCGACCGTCCCGAGCGCGAGGACGAGGACGAGCTGGCCGAGGACGGAGCCGCCGATGAACGCGCCGGGGGCCGACAGCAGCGCGGCGGCCACGAGCAGGCCGCGGTAGCGGCCGTCCTCGATGGTGGTCCCCCAGCCGAGCTTGTCGGCCAGCAGGAACGGCGGGACGATGGTGTTGCCCCCCAGCGTCGACACCGCCGCGCCCCAGAGGCCGAGCAGGAAGAGCCACTGCGCGCTGTCGCCGACCAGCGGGCCAAGCGCCTGTGCCGCCCCGACGGTCGAGAGGTCGGCGGACGTGAGGACGCTCGCGGTCACGAGGAAGATGGCGAGGCTGTAGACGCCGAAGGCGACCAGCATCGACGCGCCCACGTCGACCGTGGCGAGGCCGTAGTCGTCGCGGTCCCAGCCCCGCGCTCGCATCGTGTAGGAGTGCATCGTGATGAGCGTGATGTGGACCGCGCCGCCCAGGATGCCCGCCGCGACCAGCGCGCCGCCGCTCGGCACGGACGGCACGAGTCCCCTCGCGGCCGCTCCGGCGTCGATGGGGACGACGAACAGGCTCGCGACGAACGCGAGGACGACGAGCAGGACGAGGACCTTCGCGGCCAGTTCCAGAAAGCGATACCCGCCGCCGGCGAGCCCCGCGGCGAGGACCAGCGCCCACGCGACGCCCCAGATTCGCGCGTCGATACCCGTCACCGTCGCCGACACCGTCGCGACGGTCTTCATGATGACCAGCTGGGCGACGCCGGCGGCGAGCACGGCGTCGCCGACGAGCAGCCACGCCCACCCCTCGCCGAGGTGGTCCTCGACGACGGCGACGATGCCGCGCTCGGTCAGCAGGCCCAGGCGCATCGCGAGGTACTGCGCCAGCGCGCCGGCCCCCGCGGAGAGCACGACCACCCACAGGAGCGTGTAGCCGTACGCGCCGCCCGCCGTGACGAGGCTGGCGATGGTCGCCGGCCCGGCGGCGATGGCCCCGGCGATCCACGACGGCCCCATTCGGTCGACGTACTCGGCGACGGTCCCGACACCGTCGGCGGACTCGCTGACTGCCTCTGTCTGACTCATTGCTCCGGCGTGGGTGATGCCATCTCAAAACTCTGCCGACTTATCTCCGAGTGGTATTTGGGGGTGATTCGGCCGCAGTCTGGCGGTTTGAGCGAAAATGACGCAGAGGATACAGGCCGCGCCGCCTCAGAGTTCGACGGTCGCGAGGTCGGACTCCAGGTCCTCGACGTGGTCGTTGTACGCCTCGACGAAGCCCCGAAAGCGCGGCGCGTACTCGCGGATGTCGTCGGCCGACGGCGGTTCGTACTGCGAGAGGAGGTACAGGCCGCCGGTCCCGCCCACGCGGAGGTACGACGCGCCGTCCGCGTCCCACTTCAGCTCCCAGCGCGTGCCGTCGACCCGGCTGGTGAAGGTGCCGTAATCGCCGCCCTCGTAGCGGTGGAGTTCGCGGGCGATGCGGTCGCAGACCTCGCGGACGCGACCGAGGACGCGGTCGCGCTCGGCGACGACGGCGTCGGTCGTCGCCACCTCGGGGAACTCCGTCGACACGTCGTCGAGGACGCCGTCGAGCGACGCGACGTAGTCGTTGAAGCCGGCGACGAAGGCGTCGTAGTCGGCGAGCGCGTCGGCGAGCGCCTCCGGTTCGGGCGGCTGTTTCGTCGATATCACGTACGTCTCGACGCCGCGGCCGGGGGCGAAGCGGAGGTACTCCAGGTCGCCGCCCTCGTACTTCACCGTCCACTCGGCGCGGTCGGTCTCGACGGTCGCCTGCCCGTAGTCGCCGCCCTCGAGGCGCGCGAGCTGGTAGGCGATCTGCCCGGCGTGGTCCCGGACCGCCGCGAGGAGGTCGTCGCGGTGCTCGGCGACTGCGGACGCGTCGGCGGGGTCGACTGGTGGCCAGGATGTCACAGCGAACCGCAGTACCGGCAGGGGGATAACGGACTCGGTCGCGCTACTCCGATTCGAGGAGGGCCGCGTCGCCGTGGCGCTCGCGGAGCGCCTCGAAGGACTCGCGCTGGTCTTCGACGGCCGCCGTCGGCTCGGCGTACGCGTCGGCGAACAGGTCGGCCGGGTCCGGGGCCTCGGCTTCGGCCTGTTCGATGATCTCGTCGATTCGCTCGCCGATGCGCTCGTCCATCGACGCGACGCGCTCGTCGTCGAGCAGGTCGCAGTGCCGGAGGAAGGCCTCCATCCGGTCGAGCGGGTCGCGCTCGCGCCATCGCTCGACCTCGGCGTCCTCGCGGTAGACGTCCGGGTCGTCGGCGGTGGTGTGCGCGCCGAAGCGGTACTGGACCGCCTCGACGAAGACGGGCTCTGGCTCGTTTCCGCCGGCTCCGACGGCGCGCTCGCGGGCGGCCTCAGTGACGGTGTAGGTCGCCAGCGGGTCCATGCCGTCGACCTGCACGCCGTCGAAGCCGTAGGCGTTTGCCTTCTGGGCGAGCGTCTCGCTGGCCGTCTGGCGCTCCCGGGGCACGGAGATGGCCCACTGGTTGTTGTTGCAGACGAAGACCGTCGGCGTCTCGAACACGCCGGCGAAGTTCATCGCCTCGTGGAAGTCGCCCTCGGAGGTCGCGCCGTCGCCGAAGTGCGCGACGGCGACGCGGTCGTCGCCCCGCCGCTTGGCCGCCCACGACCACCCGACGGCGTGGGGCAGGTGGCTCCCGATGGAGATGTTCAGCGGGAACACGTTCACGTCGGCGATGGCGGCGTTGCCCAGTTCCTGACCCATCCAGTAGCAGACGTACTCCCAGGGGAGGCCGCGGGCGACGAGCGCGCCGTGCTCGCGGTACTGATAGAATATCGTGTCGTCGTCGGCGAGCGCGTAGGTCGACCCGACCTGTGCGCCCTCCTGGCCGGCGAGCGAGGAGTAGGTCCCGAGGCGGCCCTGGCGCTGGAGGCTGATGAGGCGCTCGTCGAACTGCCGGGCGAACCGCATGTCGCGGTACATCGACACCATCGCCTCGTCGCCGATGTCCGGGACGAGGTCCGGGTCGACGATGTCGCCGTCCGGGGAGAGCGCGCGGGCCTGGTCGTCGAAGTCCCGGTCGAGAACGTCGCGTGCCATGTCGTGTCACCACGTCGTGGCAGACCGGCAAAAAGGTGCGTATGGCGACAACTTCGGTGCGTCGTCCGCCACGCCGACCGGGAGCTATTTTTCGGTCCAGTCCGTGTACCTGGTGATGTCACCGGACACCGGCCCGTCGGCGGACGACGACTCGTGGCGCGCGTGGCTCGGCAGTCACGCCATGTCCGAAGCGGACGTCGTGCTCTGGACGGCCGTCCTCGTCGCGACCGTCGGCGACATCCTCCTGACGCTGACCGGCCTCACGGCCGGGCTACAGGAGGGGAACGTCGTGGTCCGGACGATGCTGGCCGAGTTCGGCGTCGCGGGCTTCTGGCTCGTGAAGTTCGGGGCGATGCTGTGGCTGGTCGCCGGCTGGCGCGCCCTCGACGAGCGGAAGGCGACGGCGTTTCTCGCCGTGTTCGCCGTCGTCACCCTCGCCGTCGTCGCGCACAACTCCCTGGTGATTCTCCAGCACCGCGGCCTGCTGGTCCTCGCCGGACCGCTCTGAGTCGCTCCGTCCGCCCGTGCGGGAACAGGCACGTTAAGTACCACTGGGTGTGACCACGGGGTAATGGATAGACGTACTTTCCTCACAGCGGCCGGCGCGACGGTCGCCGCCTCGTTCGCGGGTTGTGCGGGACTGGGCGGGAGCGGCGAGTCGGGAACCGGCGAATCAGGTGCTGGTGAGACGGCCACCGGCGAGACCCCAACCGGGACGACAACCGGGGATGCGGGCGGCGACCCGACGCTCGTCGTCGGCACGTACAGCGCGCTCGTCGACTCCCCGTCGACGAGCCCCGGCGCGTGGCTGAAAGAGCGCTTCGAGTCGGAGTTCGACGCGCGCCTCGTCTGGCAGACGCCCAGCAACGAACTCAACCACTACGTCGAGCGCCGGACCGCCCGCGTCGACATCGAGGCCGACGCGTACGTCGGGCTGAACACCGACGACCTCGTCCGCGTCGACCAGATCCTCGACGACCCGCTGTTCGCCGAGGCGGGCGACGTGGCCGGTCGCGACGACGTGAAATCGGGCCTGCAGTTCGACCCGCAGGGGCGGGCCATCCCCTACGACACCGGCTACATCAGCCTCGTGTTCGACGGCACGTCGGTGACGGCCCCCGAGACGTTCGACGGCCTCCTGAACGAGGAGTTCGCGGGCGACCTCATCACGCCGAACCCCGCGAGCACCGCCACGGGGCGGGCGTTCCTGCTGCACACGGTCAAGCAGTTCGGCGCGGACGGCTACCTCGACTACTGGAGCGACCTGCAGGACAACGACGTTCGCGTGCTCGGCTCGTGGAGCGACGCCTACAGCGCGTGGTCCGGCGGCGAGGCCCCGATGGTCGTCTCCTACTCCACGGACCAGGTGTACGCCGCTCGCAACGACGCGGACCTCCAGAAGCACCGGATTCGCTTCCTGAACGACCAGGGCTACGCCAACCCCGAGGGCATGGCGATATTCGAGGGCGCGAGCAACCCCGACCTCGCCCGCGAGTTCCTGGGCTTCGTGCTGCGCCCGGCGGTCCAGGGCGAAATCGCCGTCCGGAACGTCCAGTTCCCTGCCACCACGACGGCGGAGCTCCCAGAAGACTACGCCGAACTGGCACACGAACCGCCCGAGCCCGTGACCTTCACCTACGACGAACTGAAGGGCTCCGTCTCGGGCTGGGTCGAGGACTGGGAGCGCCAGTACGCCTCGAACTGAGAACCGACCGTGGCCGACGCTATCGACGGCGGAACCGAGGGCGACGACGGCGCGCCAGCCGACGCGACCACCAGCGGGGACCGGGCACACCGCGACAGCCGCTCGCTCCGCGGCCGCCTCGAACGCCGCGCGCTCGTCGCCCTCGCCGCGGCCACCGTCGGCCTGCTGCTCGTCGTCTTCTACTACCCGGTGGCGACGGTGTTCGTCGACAGCGTCCTCGTCGAGGGCCGCCTGACGGCGCGGGTCTTCTTCGACATCCTCAGCGACCCGTTCTACTTCGGCGAGCCGGCTCGCCTGCTCGCGGGCGACTCGCTCGTATCGGTCGTCGAGGGCCTGCTGTCACCGGACCGCCGGCTCGGAATCGTCGGCTTCACCGCGTACCAGGCCGCGCTGTCGACGGTCGCCAGCGTGGCGCTCGGACTGCCCGCGGCGTACCTGCTGGCGCGCTTCGAGTTCCCCGGCCGGCGGACGCTCCGGTCGCTGACCATCCTCCCGTTCGTCCTGCCGTCGATCATGGTCGCCGTCGGCTTCGTCGCCACGTTCGGGCAGAACGGCACGCTGAACGCCGTCCTCGGCGCGCTCGGGCTCGGCCGGGTCGACCTGCTGTTCACGCTCGAAGCGGTCGTCGTCGCCCACGCCTTCTACAACGCGCCGCTCGTGGCGCGAGTGACGACGGCCGCCTGGGAGTCCGTCGACGCCAGCGCGGTCGAGACGGCCCGCAGCCTCGGGGCGAGCCCGCTCCGGGCGTTCCGCGACGTGGTCGCGCCCCAGCTCGTCCCGTCCGTGCTGATGGGGGCGGCGCTGACGTTCGTGTTCACCTTCTCCACGTTCCCCATCGTCCTCGCGCTCGGCGGCTTCCAGCTGGCGACCGTCGAGGTGTTCGTCTACCGCCTCATCCGCGACCTGGAGTACGCCGAGGCCGCCGCGCTGGCGCTGCTCGAACTCGGCATCTCGCTCGGACTGCTGTACGCCTACCTCCGCTACGAGGCGCGCCACACCGTCCGGTCGCGCGGGATTCGGCCGCTGGCGCGCCGGCCGCTCGTCCCGCCGTCTCCGTCGCCCCGCGACCTGCTCCTCCGCGTCGGCCTCGCGGCCTACGCCGTCGTCGCGTTGGCCGTCTTCGTCGCGCCCATCGCGAGCATGCTCCTCGCCAGCGTCTCCGGGCCGGAGGGGCTGACGCTCGCGCACTACCGCTTCCTCGTCGAGCGACAGACGGCGGGGGCCTCGTTCCAGGTCCGCCCGTGGGACGCGGTCAGGAACTCGCTGCTGTTCGGCGTCGCGTCGCTCGCCGTCGCGCTCCCGATGGGCGTCGTCGTCGCCGTCCTCACGACGCGGGGCTACCGCGGGCGAAAGCTCGTCGACGCCGTGGCGATGGCCCCGCTCGCGGTGTCGGGCATCGTCGTCGGCCTCGGCCTCCTCCGGGGCCTCGTCTTCGGCGTCGAGGTCGGCGGGACGCGACTCGCCGTCGGCGGCGCGGTCGCCATCGTCGCGGCCCACGCCGTCGCGGGCTACCCCTTCGTCGTCCGAACCGTCGCGCCGGGCCTCGACGGCGTCGACCGCACGCTCGTCGAGTCCGCCCGCGCGCTCGGCGCGCCCCGCGTCCGGGCGCTCGTGGACGTGGAACTCCCGCTCGTGTGGCCCGCCGTCGTCGCCGGCGCGGCGTTCGCCTTCGCCATCTCCGTCGGGGAGTTCTCGGCGACGGTCGTCCTCGCCTCCGGGACGAGCCAGTTCACGATGCCCGTCGCCATCGAGCGCTTCATCGGCCGCCGGCTCGGCCCGGCGACGGCGATGGGCGTCGTCCTGCTGGTCGTCACCAGCGTCAGTTTCCTCCTCATCGACCGCCTCGGGGGTGACGACGTTGGCTTCTGAGCGCCCGCCGGGCGAGGACGTGCTCGACGGACCGCCCGCCGTCTCCCTCGACGGGGTCACGCGGCGCTACGGCGAGACGACCGCCGTCTCGGACCTCTCGCTGTCCGTCCGCGAGGGGGAGTTCTTCACGCTCGTCGGCCCCTCGGGCTGTGGCAAGACGACGACGCTCCGTCTCGTCGCCGGCTTCGAGGAGCCGACGGCGGGGACGGTCCGGTTCGGCGGCGAGTCCGTCGCCGGCGTCCCGCCGGAAGACCGCGACGTGGGCGTCGTGTTCCAGAACTACGCGCTGTTCCCGCACATGAGCGTCGGCGAGAACGTCGCGTACGGACTGAACTTCGCCGACCCGCCCGGCGGCGTCAGCGCCGACGAGCGTGTGGCCCATCTGCTCGACCTGGTGGACCTCGGCGGGATGGCGGCTCGCGACCCCGACACGCTCTCGGGCGGCCAGCAGCAGCGGGTGGCGATGGCCCGCGCGCTCGCCCCCGGCCCGGACGTGCTCCTGCTCGACGAGCCGATGAGCGCGCTGGACGCCAAACTCCGCGAACGACTCCGCGTGCAGGTCCGCGAGATACAGCGGGAACTGGGCATCACGACCGTCTACGTCACCCACGACCAGGAGGAGGCGCTGGCGGTATCCGACCGCGTGGCGGTGCTGAACGACGGGCGCGTCGAGCAGGTCGCGCCGCCGCGGACCGTCTACCGCCGGCCGGCGACCGAGTTCGTGGCGACGTTCGTCGGCGACAACAACGTCTTCACGGGGGACGTGACGGCGGTGCGGACCGACGACGACGGGCGGCGGCTTGCGGACGTGGCCGTCGGCGACGCCGCGTTCGCCGTCGCGCTCGACGCCGACGCGGCCGCCGCGTCGGTCACTGTCGGGGACCGACTCACCGTCTGCGTCCGCCCGGAGCGCCTCGCCGTCGACGCCGGCCGGAACGAACTGACGGCGGACGTGACGAGCGCGGAGTTCCTCGGCGAGACCACGCGCGTCCACCTCGACTGGGCGGGCCGCGAGGTCCTGCTCCGGGCTGAGGACCCGCCCGAGGGGACGGTGACCGTCGGCTTCGACCCCGCCGACGCGCACGTCGTCGACGGGGCGTGACCGCCGGCCAGAGATTCAAGAGCCGTCCGACCCTCAGTTCTCCACGTGTCACCGATGCGACGACGCGTTCTCGCGGACGCCTCGCGGGCCGGCCTCGCCCTCACCGGAGTCGGCGGTCTCGCCGGCTGTCTCGGCGGTGCGAGCGAGGTGGCCGTGACGTGCCCGCCGTCGGTTCCCACCGACGACGCGCTCCGTATCGGCTTCGTCGGCGACGTGATGCTCGGCCGGAGCGTCGACCAGCGCTGGCGCGACGACCCCGACGGCCCGACCGCCGTCTGGGGGTCGACGCTCGACCGACTGCGCTCGCTCGACGGCCTCGTGGCGAACCTGGAGTGCTGCGTCTCGACGCGGGGCGAGCCGCGGCCGGGCCGGACCTTCCACTTCCGGGCGACCCCCGACTGGGCCGTCCCGGCGCTCGCCCGCGCCGGCGTGACGTGCGCGGGGCTGGCGAACAACCACCTGCTCGACTTCGGCCCGGACGCGCTGACCGACACGCCGACCCACCTCGCGGACGGCGGCGTCGCGGCGACCGGCGCGGGCCCGGACCGGGAGACGGCGTTCGAGCCAGCGGTGGTCGAGGTCGGCGGGCTCTCGGTCGCCGTCGTCGCCGTCACCGACCAGTCGCCGAGCTACGCGGCCGGCCGGAACAGCCCCGGAACGGCCTACGCGCCGCTCGACCCGTCCCACCCGCTCACTCGGCGGCGCGTCGGCGGCGCGCTGGCGGCGGCCCGCGACGACGACCCGGACCTGCTCGTCGTCACCGCCCACTGGGGACCGAACTGGGTGACGGAGCCGACCGAGACGCGGCAGTCGTTCGCCCGCTGGCTCGTCGACCGCGGAGCCGACGTGGTCCACGGCCACAGCGCCCACGTCCTCCAGGGCGTCGAGGTGTACCGCGGCCGCCCCATCATGTACGACACCGGAAACTTCGTCGACGACTACGCGCTCAAGGACGGCTACCGCAACGACCGGAGCTTCCTGTTCGAACTCCGCGTCGCGGACGGGACGCTCGCGGCGCTCCGGCTCGTCCCGGTCGAGAACGAGTACGCGCAGGTGGTCGAGGCAGGGACCGAGGCCGCGGCGTGGCTCCGGGCGACGATGCGCGAGCGGTCGCGGCCGTTCGATACGTCCATCGAGCGCGACGGCCCGGGGCTCCGAATCCCGCTCACCTGCGAGGGGTGAGCGGAGCCGTCGCCTCGGAACGCCGGCTTCACCCGTCGACGGCGGCCAGTTCGTCCATGACCTCGTCGACCACCGCTGCGTCGTACGTCCAGAACCCGCGGAAGCGGTCGTCTCCGCGGTCCTCGGCGACGAGCGCGCACTTCTGGTCGTCGTCGCCGGCCCCGTCGAACGCGAGCAGCCACAGGCGCTCGATCTCGTCGTCGGAGACCGCGTGCACAGACACGCCTGGAATCGACGGTGGTTCCCAGTTCCCTCGTCCGTAGACGTGGATGTCGAGCGCCGTGTCGTCGGCGAGGTGTTGATAGCGCTCGAACTGCGCGCGGAACCGCGACAGCGACTGGAAGCTCACCCGGAGCGTCCCGCGACCGACGCGGTAGGCACGGTCCTCGAACTCGTGTGCCGTGGCGAGCAACTGCGGCCGTCGCAGCGTCGAGATGGGAACGTTCGTGAACGTTCCGAGGACCCGCTGGACCCGCTCGTCGGCCCGAGCCGCAGCCGCTTCGCTGCTCTCCGACCCCAGTTCCCTCTCGACCGTGGGCGTCTCCGACAGGAACGCCCGCAAGTCGTCGAGAAGGACCACGCCGGCGAACCCGCTCCGGTCGCGTATGACGACGAAGGACTCCGACGGCGCTGTCGGTAGCACCTGCCAGCCGACGTCGACGCCCTCTGACGACAGCCGTTCGGCGAGCGCGGCGTCTGGCTCCGGGCCGTACACCGTCAGTTGCAGTCCGGCCCGCTCGAAGCGGTCGAGCAACTCTCGCACCGTCATCGGCGATCACTCGCCCTCGTCACGACCGACGCGGGCCAGTTCGGTTATGGTCGAGTGGAGCTCCGACGCGGGGTCCGAGAGCGGCTCCAGCGTCGCCGTCTCGGTGTCGGGGTCGTACTCGATCAACCCCGCGTTGGCGAGCACGGGGAGGTGGTGGTGATAGAGGTCCGAGTACGTCTGGAGCCAGCTCTCATCGGCGTCGGCCGGTCGGTCGCGGACCTGTGACCAGCCGACGACGACGTCGGTGAGCTCTTCGACCGACGCCGAGTCGTGCTGGGCGAGGTAGGTGACGACCATCCTGCGGGTTTCGGCCGAGAACGCCCGCAGCAGGCCGTCGAGACGGTCCGCTGACAGCGGCGCTCGCTCGCTCGTCTCGACGGGGTCCTCTGTCGGGTCCATAGCTCCGACTTGGTTCGTCACCCTAATAATGTCACTGGCGACGAATATCGTGTGGTCGTGACGGAATCCATTTACGTGCTAGCGCCGTCGAATACGTATGAACTACGACGCAGCGCTTCAGCGAGCCTACGACGTGTTGCCAGACCAGCCCCGGGAATCCGGTGACCGGCTGTCGATTCCGGACCCCGAGGGCCAGACCGACGGGGCGTTCACGCGGCTGACGAACCTCGGCGCCATCGCGGACGCCGTCTCCCGGGACCCCCAGCACCTCCACCGCGCCATCCAGCGCGAGTTCGGGACCAACGGCCAGTTCGACGGCGGCGAGGCCCGCTACAACGGGTCGTTCGACACCGCCGACTTCCAGGCGGCCATCGACGCCTACGTCGCCGAGTACGTCACCTGTTCGGAGTGTGGCCTGCCCGACACCGTCCTCAAGACCGAGGACGGCGTCGACATGCTCCGCTGTCAGGCCTGCGGTGCGTTCCGGCCGGTCGAGAAGGGCGCGCGGTCCAACACCCAGCAGAACCGCCCGACGCTCGAAGAGGGCGAGACCTACGAGGTCAAGATCACCGGCACCGGTCGCGAGGGCGACGGCGTCGCCGAGAAGGGCAAGTACACCATCTTCGTCTCCGGCGCGCGCGAGGGACAGGTCGTCAACGCCTACATCGAGAGCATCAGCGGGACGCTGGCGTTCGGCCGCGTCCAGTAAGCGGCGCTTCGAAGCGGATTCGCCACAGAAAGCATTTATTCCAGCTGTTCGGTTTTGAACTATGGTCGATAACCACGGCGAGGCGGGCCTGTACGCCGTCGCGGCACTGGCCCTCGCTCTCGGCGTCGTCCACGCGCTGTCCGGACTCCTGGGACTCGTCTCCGCGGTCGGGTCGGCGGGCGCGCTCGTTCTCGCTGGCAGCCGGGCCGTGCTGGGACTGCTTCTCGTCCCCGCCGGCGTCGGGGTCGCGCTCGGGAAACCGTGGGGCCGCTGGGTCGGCGCCGTCGCGTTCGGCGGTATCGCCGTCGTCCAGTTGCTCCCGCTGGTGACGGGGTCGACGTTCGCGGTCCCGCTCGCGGGCGTCCTCCTCTCGATCGGGTGCTCGCTGTACCTGCTGCTGGCCGGCGAGGCGTTCGAGCGCGGTGACGACGGGAGAGTGCTGACCGAGGACACGGACCCCCACGAGTTCGTCCGCTAAGTCGCGCTCACTCCCCGTCCCACAGGTCCGTCGAGAGGTATCGCTCGCCGGTGTCCGGCAGGACGACGACCACCGTCTCGTCGGGATTGTCGCGGGCGTAGTCGGCGGCCGCGTGCAGCGCCGCGCCCGAGGAGATGCCGACCATGAGCCCCGCCTCGCTCGCGAGTCGGCGGGCCGCCGCGACGGCCTCGTCTTTGCTCGCTGTGCGGACCTCGTCCACGAGGTCCGTCCGGAGAATGTCGGGGACGAACCCCGGGCCGATGCCCTGTATCTCGTGGCTGTCCGGGTCGTCGGCGGAGAGGAGTTTCGAGGACTCCGGTTCGACGGCGACCGAGGTGAGGTCGGCCCCGACTTCCTCCTCGACGTACTCGGAGATGCCGGTGATCGTGCCGCCAGTGCCGACGCCGGCGACGACCGCGTCCACGTCGCCGTCCGTGTCCCGCCAGATTTCCGGCCCGGTCGTCTCGCGGTGTGCGCGCGGATTGGCGTCGTTCTCGAACTGGCGCGCACGCACCGCGTCGGGGGCGCTGGCCAGTTCGTCTGCGCGCTCGATAGCGCCGCTCATGCCGTCGTCCGCCGGCGTGAGTTCGAGGTCCGCCCCGAGCGCCGCGAGCAGGCGGCGGCGCTCCTCGCTCATCGACTCGGGCATCGTCAGCACGCAGTCGTACCCCCGGGCGGCGCTGACGGCGGCGAGGCCGATGCCGGTGTTCCCGCTGGTCGCCTCGACTACGGTCCCGCCGTCGGGGAGTTCGCCCGACTCGGCGGCCGCCTCCACCATGTACAGCGCGATGCGGTCCTTGACCGAGTAGGGGTTCGCGGCCTCGACCTTCCCGTAGAGAGTGTCCGCGAAGGCGTCGAGACAGACCAGCGGCGTGTCGCCGATGAGGTCCGTTACACTGGACGCCACAGCGCCGTCTCGCTCTGCGAGGGTCTGCATACGCCCGGGAGTAGCGGAGTGGCCGCCGTAACTCCACACCCCGAAAACTGCGGGGAAACTGTTCACTCGGTTCCGAGTCTCCAGAACTTTATCTATTCTCAGTGCCATCTCTCCGGTGATGCCCGAGATCGACGTCTCCGATGGGCTGTACCGCCAACTGCGAGCCGCCGCCGGAAGTCAGGCCGACGAGGACGCGCTCTGGAAGATCGTGTACCAGTTCAAGCGCCAGCACGCCGCGAGCGAGTGAGGCGACCGCTCACGTTCCGACTTCTTCGATCAGTTCCGGCGAGTCGTTACCGGGGTCGTTGACCGCCGTCGACACCGGATAGGCCCGCATCGGCCCGTCGTAGGGGTCGAGCAACGACCGCGCCTCCTCGACGCTCCCCCGGAGCCACAGCGCCTCCTCGTCGGGGGCGAGCACGACCGCCATCCGGTGATGCAGGCCGGAGACCGTCTCGTTCGGTTCGGTGGTGACGACCGTGAACGACTCGACGACGTCGTCCTGCCCGTCGCCGGCCCCGCTCGCCCCGAACTCGCCGAGGCCGGTCTGGCGCTTCGGCGGTTCCCACCGCTCGTACAGACCCGCCATCGCGAACAGGTCGTCGTCGGGCAGCGCCACGCGGTAGGGCTGTTTGCCGCCGCCTTCCTCGACCCACTCGTAGAAGCCGTCTGCGGGAACCAGACAGCGCCGGGACTCGTAGGCCTCGGCGAACGACCGCTTCTCGGCCAGCGTCTCGGCGCGGGCGTTGATGTAGCCGTGGTCCGACCGGGACTCGGCCCACGACGGGACCAGGCCCCACTCCATGCGCCGGATGGTCTCGGGCGACTCGCTCGCGATGACCGGGAGGTCCTGGCTGGGGGCGGCGTTGTACCGCGGCGCGAACTCGAAGTCGAAGGCGGCGTCGAAGCGCTCCTCGATGTCGGCCGGCGGGGCGAACAGGCTGTAGCGGCCACACATACCCGGAGGGAGGGGTCGCTCGCGGATAAACGCCACTCCCGTCCCGACTCGCCCGCGAATTTAACTTGTATCGCGCCCAACCACTTCACAGATGACGACGGACCCCTCGTTCACCATCCCCGCCCACCCGCAGCGGCGCTTCCCGCACGGGAGCGGGGTGGAGTACGAGGGCGGGACGGAGTTCCGACTCACGCCCGACGCCGAGCGGGCGACCCCGGAACTGGCCGACACCGTCGTCGACATCCTCGCGGACGGACCGTACCGTTACGGCGACTTCCACGACCTGCCGATGCCGCTGTGGCTGGTCCGCGACGAGGAGACGGCCGACGTGTTCCGCGTCGCCGTCAGGGACGGCACGGTCCGCCTGCACGTCCTCCCGACGACCGAACCGGACGGCCTCCGGCGCTTCTTCGAGCGCCTCCGCGCAAGCGACCCGGACCTACCGTGGTCGGTCGACCGACACGTCGACGGTCGGTAGTCGGCCGGCCATCGGTGACCCGACGCATCCGCCGGGGACCCAAAACCGTCTTACACACCTGCCTCCATGTCTCCGCCATGACCGTCTCTCGCGAAGTCGAACTGGAGGGCCACATCATCGACTCCGGGATGATGCAGTCCTGTTTCGGCATCATCATGGACATGGGCGGCTCCTTCTCCGTCCAGGAGTTCGACATCGGCCGCCACAAGGACGAGGAGTCCTACGCGCGGATGCTCGTCGAGGCCGACGACGAGGACCAGCTCCAGTCGATTATCCACGAACTGCACCAGCACGGCGTCAACCCCTCTGACCCGAAAGACGCGACGCTCGTCCCCGCGCCCGACGACCAGGTCGTCCCGCACGGCTTCTACTCGACGACGAACCACCCGACGTACATCCGCTACGAGGGCGAGTGGGTCGAGGTCGAAGACGTCGAGATGGACTGCGCGGTCGTCGTGGAGGACGGCGAGGCGCGAGACGGCCCGCGCGCCTACACCAAGGTCCTGAACGCCATCGAAGCGGGCGACATGGTCGTCACCGACGAGACCGGCATCAAAGTCCAGCCCCCGGAGCGCCCGCGCGACTCCAGCGGCGCGTTCGGCTTCATGCAGGGCGGCGTCTCCTCGGAGCGGCCGTCGGAGTCGACCATCCGCAAGATCGCGAACGCCATCCGCGAGACGAAGAAGGAGGGCGGCAAGGTGCTCGCCGTCTGCGGCCCGGCGCTCATCCACTCCGGCGCGCGCGAGGACCTCGCGCGCCTCGTCCGCGAGGGCTACGTCGACATGCTGTCGGCGGGCAACGGCTTCGCCGTCCACGACATCGAGCGCGACATCTACGGCACGTCGCTCGGCATGGACACCGAGAGCCTGGACCACCCCCGCCACGGCCACAAACACCACATCTACACCATCAGCGAGGTCATCCGCGAGGGCGGCATCGCCGAGGCCGTCGAGTCGGGGACCATCGAGTCCGGCGTCATGTACGAGTGCGTCGACAACGACCGGCCGTTCGTCCTCGCCGGGTCCATCCGCGACGACGGCCCGCTGCCCGACACCATCACCGACGCCGTCGAGGCCCAGAACGCCATCCGCGAACAGGCCCACGAGGCCGACATGGTGCTGATGCTCTCGACGCTCCTCCACTCGGTCGCCGTCGGGAACTGCCTCCCCTCGACGACCCGGGTCGTCTGCGTCGACATCAACCCCGCGACGGTCACGCAACTGCTCGACCGCGGCTCCGCGCAGGCCGTCGGGATGGTCACGGACATCGGCACGTTCGTCCCGATCCTGGCGGAGCAGTTGCTAGAGGAGTAGGTCGGCCGCGAGCGAAGCGAGCGGACGCTTTTTGGTCCAGATTTTTGGTGGGAGGGTCGCGTCGGCGACCCTCCCCGAAAAAGGTGGATCGCGAACGTTCGTCCCGATTCTGGCGGAGCAGTTGCTAGAGGAGTAGGTCGGCCGCGAGCGAAGCGAGCGGGCGCTTCGAGAGTCCGACTTATTCTTGGCCCGCCGGTGGCTGGCGCACGACGAGCACGGGCCCGACCGACCCCGCCGCGACGCGGTCGGTGACGTCGCCGAGGAGGAACGACTGGAGCGACGGCGCTTGCTCGCCCATCACGATGGCGTCGTGGTCCGGCACGGCCGCGAGCAGCGCGTCGAGCGGGCTCGCCTCCTCGGCCAGCACCGTCTGCGCGTCGACCCCTGCGTCGGCCAGTCGAGCCTGTGCGTCCGACAGCGTCGTCGTCTCCTCGTCGTCGGCGACTCGGAGCAGCGTCACGCCGATGTCGCGGTCGCCGACGAGTTCGATCACGAAGTCGAGAATCCGCTCCGCCGCCACGTCGCCGGAGAGCGAGACGAGCAGGCGGTCGACCGTGCCGGTCGCGCCGGTGATGGCGAACGCCCGCGCGTCGACCTCGTCGGCGACCCGCCGGACGGTCTTCGCCCGGTCGCCCGTGAAGACGAGTCGGTAGTCGGCCGCGCCGCCGGCCTCGCGGAACTCCTCTGTGATGTCCGTGAGCGCTTCGTTCGCCCGCTCCTCGTACTGGAGGCGGGCCTGGTCGGGCGGCGTCTGCTCGGGCAGGACGTGGTAGCCGAGCACAGTCACGTCCATCGTTCCGAGGAGGTTCATCAGACCGAACGAGACCGCCTCGTTCTCGAGCACCGCGACCGGGACGACGACGCGAGTCACTAGAGAGCCCCCTTCAGGCTAACGTCCCGCGCGTAATAAGCGTACCAGCCGGCCGTCACGAGCATGATTCCGAGGCCGATGGCCTGCGAGAGCGGCCGCATGAAGCCGATGAGCGCGAAGCTCGCCAGCGCGCCCAGCACCGGCACGACCGGGTAGCCCGGCGTCCGGAAGTCGGGGTCGTACCAGTCGGGTTCGTCCCGGCGGAGCACGAGGAGCGCGACGCACATGAGGCCGTAGAGGACGAGGTGGAGGAACGACGCCACCTCCGCCAGCACCTCGACCCGCCCGGTCGCGACGAGGACGAGCACGGGCCCGCCCGCCATCCCGAGCGCGACGTGGGGCGTCCCGTACTTCAGATTGATGCGGCTCGCCCACCGCGGCAACAGCGCGTCCTTCGACACCGCGTAGATGGCGCGCGACGTGCTCAGTATCGACGCGTTCGCGCTCGACATGGTCGCCAGCAGGCCGCCGACGACGATGGCGAGCGCGCCGGCCCCGCCGAGGTAGTGGCGGCCCACGTCGACCATCGCGGTCTCGCCGAGGCTCGCCAGTGTGGCGCTCTCGAAGGCGCTGGTGGCGACGAATATCGTCACGACGTACAGCGTGCCCACGACGAGCACCGACCCCGTCATCGCCAGCGGGAGGTTCCGACCCGGGCGCTTCATCTCCCCCGCGACCGTCGCGACCTGGGCGAACCCGAGATAGGAGGTGAACACGAGCGCGGCCGTCGTCAGCACCGGGAACGGGCCGAACGGCATGAACCGCTCCGGCGTGCTCGGCCGGCCGACCAGACCGACGGCGTTCAGCACGCCCCAGAGCAACACGACCGCGAGAATCGACAGCAGGAGCGCGACGACGCCGTTCTGGAGCTTCGCCGCGTTTTCCGTCCCGGTCACGTTCAGCAACGTGAACCCCGCCCCGAAGGCCAGCGCGATGGGCACGACGTACTGTCCGCCGAGTGCGATACCGAGGACGGCGAGCGTGTCGATGGCGTAGTAGCCGAACCCCACGAGGTAAAACGCCGTCGCGAACACGAGGCCGAACCAGAGCGACAGGCCGACGACGGCCCCCGGGAGCGTGCCCAGCCCCCGCGAGATGAAGTAGTAGCCGCCGCCGCTTTTCGGCATCGCCGTGGCGAGTTCCGAGGTCGGCAGGGCGACCAGCAGTGCGACCACGCCACCGATGGCGAACGACCCCGCGGCGGCCGGTCCCGCCTGCCCCGCCGCCAGGCCGGGGAAGACGAATATCCCCGCCCCGATCATCGTTCCGACGCCGATGGCCAGCCCGCCCGACAGTCCGATGGTCCGTTCCAGTTCGGCGTCGTCGGTGTAGGTCGCCTCGTCGGTCTCGACGGTCGGTTCGACGTCCGGCTCCTCGCCCTCGATGTTGGTTCCCAGCGGCGGCGCGTCCCCAGTGGGCATACCGTCACTTGAGTGAGGCGGCCTGTAGATGTGTTGCCTGCTGACGACTGACACTGACGAGCGGGGGCGACGATATTTGTCCCTGCCCTGTCATTGCGACACCATGGCCCTCTCGACCCGAACGCAGTTCGCGGTCACGGCGCTCGTCGCGCTCGGACTCGTCGTCCCGCTGACGGCGCTGCTCACGCCGCCGGACCCGTTCACGCAGTTGCTCGTGGCCGGGGCGCTGGCCGTGGGGGCGACGGCGCTCGCCTACGCGCTCAGCTACGGCGGCGGGTATCGGACGCTCTCGTCGCTGGCGAACCGGTAGGTCGGGACCGCTCGGTTTCGCGGGACGCTGGCTACCGGACCGCGACCGAGCGCGCGCTCACTCGCCGGAGACAGCGTCCAGACCGGCCCCTTCTTCCAGGTGTGTGGCGAGGCGCTGGACGAACCGCGCGGCCGACGCCCCGTCCACGACGTCGTGGTCGAACGTGACGGTCAGGCTCAGGAACTCACGTGACTGGAGCTCCCCGTCGACGAGTCGCGGTTTGCTTCCGATGCCGCCGACGGTGAGCTGGAGGGTGTAGTTCGTGGGGCTGATGGCCCACCCGTTTCCGGAGCCGAACATCCCGACCGACGTGACGGCGACGGTGCCGGCCAGGTGCGTCCACCGCGTCGGGAACCACTGCGGGAGTCGCCAGAGTTGCCTGCGAACGAACCCGGGAAGGCGGCGGACGATGCCGTCGAACCCGGCCTCCGTACCGGATGGCTGCTCCGTCTGGACGCGCCGGATTTCGTCGTGAATCGACCGGACCGTCCGCCGGTTCGCCGCGCGGACGACGTGGGGGACGCCGATTCGCTCGCCGTCGACCTCTCGCTCGACGAGGACGTTCACGTCCACGTCCTCGAACTCGTGGACCCGTCCCCGCCAGTCGTGATAGCGGTGGACCTCCGGCTGTTCCTCCAGGGCGGCCGCCAGACAGGAGACGACGAAGGCCGTGAACGAGAGCGCTGTCCCGGTCTCCGCCTCGATGGCTCGAATCTGCGCTCTGGCGTCGGTGACGTCGATTTCGACCAGCCCGTGGACGTTGCTCCGACGGCCGGCCATCTGCATGTACTCGCCGGTCAGCTGCTTCTGCGGTGATACCCGCTCGGCGTCGCGGTCTCGCCCGCTCATAGTATCACGTGGGCGGCGCGGCCTAAATCCGTACGCACCGACCGGCCATACTGACGCCGCGGTCCGGGCGGGGCAGTCAGTCGCCGCGAGCGTGCCGGCGACGGACTGTGATTTCGACGAACGGGACCGCCCGTTCGAACCGCCCGACGAGCAACGAGACCGCATCGAAAAGTGACGCGAGGGTGCTCAGTGAGACGCCCCACGCCGACGCCCTCTTGACAGTGACGCGTCTGCGGTGGTGACCACAGGGGCTTTACTCCCCACTACGAGCGTCCTCGTACCGGAGTACGAGCCAACCGGCGATAATGGTCACGAGTACGATAACCAGGACGCTAGCCAGCCGGTTTCCGTTAGAAACAAACGAGATAGCGCCTCTCGAGGCAATCAGGAGGAATACAAGCAGTACGAAGCGACGAACCGAAAAGCCGAGTTCCCGTCTCGACTCCTGATTGTCTGCGCTCATGATGTATTTCTTTCATCTCTCTCGTCATAGTTTCTTCGCCGTTCAGTTCGCACGTCTCTCGGGCGGCGAAGTCATCGACTCGAGCGAGATAGTACCAATTGAAACGATTTACACACCGATCGCACGACAGCAGTGCGATCGGGTGTGCAGTGATTTTCAATGGCGACGATAGTACCGCTGGTTCGCGTACGCGTCGAAGCCGCCGCAGTGGTCGCGCGGCCGTGTGAGCGAGGCTCAGATGGCGACCCAGGCGACGACGACGGCGGCCGCGCCGAGGACGGTCGAACCGACCGCGTGGGTCCGCAGTTCGTCGAGCAGGTCGTGGGAGTGCTCGTGGAGCGAGCAGACCTCGTCGATCTCGCTGCCGGCCTCGCAGTTCGGTAGGAAGTCCATCGCGACGTGGAGGAAGATGCCGGCGGCGAAGCCGAAGATGAGAGCGTTGACGACCGCGGACTCGGGGACCGGCAGGATGGCGGAGGGGATGGCCGTCAGGCCGACGGCCGTCGCGGGGAGCAGGAGGGCGGTTGCGGACTTGCCGCTCCGGCCCAGGCGTCTGGCGGCGGCGTAGCCGGCCGGCCCCTTGTGCGAGACGATGGCGAGTCCGAGGAGGATGCCGAGTTCGGGCATCGAGGCGTAGACGAGGCCGATGACCAGCCCCGCCGAGAGCGCGTGGGCCGCGATGGCGGTCGTCGTCATGTCGAAGGAGGTATCGAGGTGAGTCAGTCGGTGGCCGATGGTGTGGGTCCCGTAGCCGACGACGATACCCGCCGCGATACCGACGCCGCCGATGCGGGCCGCACCGGCCTGTCCACCGAGCCCCATCGCCTGGGGGACGAGGAACATCGCCGCCGAGGTCACCATCGCGCCGCTCGCCAGCCCGTACCCCCAGACCAGTCGATAGGGGTTCGTCTCGTCGGCGCGCGCGCCGAGCCACGCCCCGAGGGCCATCGCCGCGAAGGCCACCCAGGAGATGATCAGCACCTTCCACACCCCCCCGCTGGCGGCGACGCCGGACAGCACGAGCAGGCCGACGACGCTCGCGACGCCGGCGAGCGATATTCGGCCAGAGTTATTAAAATCTGACTCTGAGTTAATAGTCATCAGCTATTATCACCGCCCTGTTGCTAATAAATCCGTCGATGGGGGTGCCGGCTCACCGCTGTCGGTAGTCAGCCCAGTCGAGGACGCCGCCGTCGAGCGCCGAGGAATCGGCGTCACGGAGCGCCCAGAGCACCATCTCGGCCACTTCTTCGGGGTCGCGGCCGCCGTCGCCGGAGAGGCCGGTCTCGACCTGGCCGGGGTCGAGGGAACCGACGGGCACGTCCAGTTCCGCCGCGAACCCGCGGGCGACGGCCTCGGCGGCGGCCTTCGAGACGGCGTAGGACCCGTAGCCCGGATAGCCCTCGCGCGCCACCGCGCCGGTCGGGACGACGATGCGCGCGTCGTCGGCGAGGTGCGGGAGCGCCTCGCGCACCGTCGCGAACACGCCGCGGGCGTTCGTCCGGAGGTGGTCGTCGAACGCGGCGTAGGACTCCTCAGAGAGCGGCGTCTCGCCCGGTTCGCCGTGGTAGACGCCGGCGTTGGCGACGACGTAGTCGATAGCGCCGCCGCCCTCCCGCGTCGCGACCTCGACGAGTCGCTCCACGTCGAACTCGTCGCGAACGTCCGTCCGCACGGCGGTCACGGAGCCGCCCGCCTCGCGGATGTCGGTCGCGACCGCGTCGAGGTCGTCGGCGTCGCGCGCGCAGATGACCGCGTGCGCGCCGGCGGCGGCCACCGCGTGTGCGATCTGCTCGCCGATGCCCCTGCTCGCCCCGGTGACGACGACCGTCGCGCCGTCCATCGTGTCGGCCATGCGTGGGCTTCTCGGGCCAGTACCAAGGCGGTTACCCCGCACCCAGTCCCGTCGCGTGCTGGCCAGCCGCACACCGATTCAGTTTGGGCGCCCATTTATTGGCGTTCCGACCCTTTTTCACTGGTAATGAGCGACTTGTCCGGTGAAGACGTGACTGTCGTCGGCGGCGGCATCGGCGGGCTCTCCGCCGCGTGCTACCTCGCGGACGCGGACGCCGACGTCTCGCTGCTGGAGAAGAACGACCAGCTCGGCGGCCGCGCCTCGCGCCTGGAGGCCGAGGGGTTCCGCTTCGACATGGGGCCGTCGTGGTACCTGATGCCCGACGTCTTCGAGCGCTTCTTCGCGTACTTCGGTCGCGAGCCGAGCGACTACTACGACCTCCAGCGCCTGGACCCCCACTACCGCATCTTCTTCAAGGACGGGGACCGCCTCGACGTGACCGGGAACAACGACGAGATGCGCGAGAAGTTCGAGGACTACGAACCGGGCGCGGGCGAGGCCTTCGAGGAGTACCTCGCGACGAGCGAGCGCCACTACGAGACGGCCATGGAGAAGTTCGTCTACGAGGACCGCTCCCGGCCGCGTGACTGGGTCGACCTCGACGTGCTGACCGCCGCGCCGGTCGGCCTCCAGCTCGTCGGGTCGATGCAGGGCCACGTCGAGGAGTACTTCGAGCACCCGAAGCTCCAGCAGATCATGCAGTACACGCTGGTCTTCCTCGGCGGCTCGCCGAAGACGACGCCCGCGCTCTACAACATGATGAGCCACGTCGACTTCAACCTCGGCGTGTACTACCCCGACGGCGGCCTCGGCGCGGTCGTGGACGGCCTCGTCGAACTCGGCGGGGAACTGGGCGTGACCTACGAGACCGACGCCGAGGTCGAGGAGATCGCCCGCCGCAAGCAGGGGTTCCTGGTCGAGACGGTCCACGGCGACGTGTCCCATCCGGACGCCGTCGTCGTCAACGCCGACTACGCCCACGCCGAGCGGGAACTCCTGCCCGAGCACGAGCGCCAGTACGACGACGAGTACTGGGACGAGCGCACCTACGCCCCCTCGGCGTTCCTCATGTACCTCGGCGTCGAGGGCGACGTGGAGCCGCTGGAACATCACACGCTCGTCTTGCCCACCGACTGGGAGCCGCACTTCGACGACATCTTCGAGGACCCCGAGTGGCCCGACGACCCGGCGTACTACCTCTGTGTCCCGTCGAAGACCGACGACAGCGTCGCCCCGGAGGGGCACTCGAACCTGTTCGTCCTCGTGCCCATCGCGCCGGGCCTGCACGACGAGGACGCGATTCGCGAGGAGTACCGCGAGAAGATACTCGCCGACGTCGCCGAGCACACCGGCGTCGACCTGCGCGACCGCATCGTCTACGAGAAGCAGTTCGCCGTCTCGGACTTCGGCGAGCGGTACAACGCGACGGAGGGGACCGCGCTCGGACTGGCCCACACGCTCCGCCAGACCGCGCTGCTGCGGCCGAACAACCGCTCGTCGGCCGTCGACGGCCTCTACTTCACGGGGTCGTTCACGACGCCCGGCATCGGCGTCCCGATGTGTCTCATCAGCGGCGAGCACACCGCCAAAGCGCTCATCGAGGACTTCGCCTGAGATGCCCGAACTCCCGACCGACCGGCTCGCGGCCGTCGTCCCGCCGGAGGAGTCGCTGGTCGGGTACCTCCTGCGGCTCTCGCGGCCGCGCTTCTGGCTCTACCTGGGCGGGCCGGTCATCGTCGGCGTCAGCTACGCGGCCGACGGCCCCGGCGAGCTGTTCTCGCCGCTCGCCGTCGCGCTGTTCCTGTACTTCACGCTGCCGGCGAACGTCTTCCTCTACGGCGTCAACGACATCTTCGACGCCGACGTGGACGCGCACAACCCAAAGAAAGACGAGGGGCGGGAAGTCAGCTACCGCGGCGACAGCGCCGTCGCGTGGGTCGTCGCCGCCTGCGGGCTCGCCGCGCTCCCCTTCGCGCTCGCCCTCCCCGCGCTGGGCGTCACGGCCCTGCTCGCGTGGCTCGTCCTCTCGGTCGAGTACTCCGCGCCGCCGCTGCGGTTCAAGACGACGCCCTTGCTCGACTCGCTCTCGAACGGGCTGTACGTCCTGCCGGGCGTTGTCGCCTACGCCGCCGTCGAGGGCGTCGCCCCGCCGGCCTCGGCCGTCGCCGGCGCGTGGCTCTGGGCGATGGGGATGCACACCTTCTCGGCAATCCCCGACATCGAGCCCGACCGCGAGGCCGGCATCCGGACGACGGCGACGTTCCTCGGCGAGTCCAACACCTACTACTACTGCGTGGCGTGCTGGCTGCTGGCCGCGTTCGTGTTCACGCTCACGCACTGGGTGTTCGGCGCACTCCTGCTCGTCTACCCCGTGCTCGTCTTCGCCATCCTCGCCGTCGGCGTCGACATCGACGAGGCGTACTGGTGGTATCCGGCCATCAACACCGCCGTCGGGACCGCGTTCACGCTCGTCGCGCTGTGGGTGATGCTGTATGGGTAGCGAGCGCGACGGGCTCTCGCTGGACTGGACGGTCCCCGAGTCCCGGCGAGCGGCGACCGCTCGGCTCGACCGACTCGTCACCGAGAACCGCTTCACCATCGCCGTCGTGTTCCCGCTGGTCGGCGCGGTCACGCTGCTCGCGAGCGCCGAGGGGCTGTTGCCCGACCCGCTCGCGTTCAACCCCTACTTCGTCCTGTTCGGGACACTCGTGATGCGACTGCCGCTGGTCGCCGGGGTGTTCCCGCTCGTCGACCGCCGGGCGGGTCTGGCGCTGGTCGCGCTCGCGGCCTATTCCTACGGCATCGAACTGCTCGGCGTCCGGACGGGGTGGCCCTACGGCGAGTTCGCCTACGGCGTCGACCTCGGGCCGATGCTGTTCGGCGAGGTCCCCCTCGGGCTCCCGGTGTTCTTCTTCCCGCTCGTCCTGAACGCCTACCTGCTCGTCCTGCTGTTGCTGGGTCGCCGCGCCGAGTCGACGCCGCTGCGCCTGCTCGCGACGCTCGCGACGGTCGTTCTCGTCGACCTCGTGCTGGACCCCGGCGCGGTCGCCATCGGCTTCTGGGAGTACGCCGCCGCGCAGTTCTACGGCGTCCCGTGGACGAACTACGCGGGGTGGCTGCTGTCCGGGTCGGTCGCCGTCCTGCTGTTCGATCTGGGATTCGACCGCGCCGGTCTGCGCCGCCGACTCGACTCCTGCGAGTTCATGCTCGACGACCTCGTGAGCTTCGTCCTGCTGTGGGGCGGCGTCAATCTGTTCTACGCGAACTGGGTCCCGGTGGGGCTGGCCGCGCTGCTTGGCGCGGGACTGCTCCGGACCGACCGCTTCGACTTCGACCTCTCGGAGACGCGGGTCGGGAGCGCCGTCTGGCGCTGACCGGACCCGGAGGACGGGGAACTGGCCTTCGATTCCGGCGCGGTCTGCAGTCGCCACTGCGGTTTTCAGTGTGCCCGGCGAACCCCCGCCGATGACGGAACTGTTCTCGCCGCTCGAACTCCGCGAGACGACGATTCCGAACCGCGTGATGGTCTCCCCGATGTGCCAGTACTCCTGTGAGAACCGCGACGGCCTCGCGACCGACTGGCACCGCGTCCACCTCGGCTCCCGGGCCGTCGGCGGCGCGGGACTGGTGATGAGCGAGGCGACGGCGGTCGAGCCCCGCGGGCGCATCTCCCCGGAGGACCTCGGCATCTGGAGCGACGAGCACGCCGCCGCGCTCGAACCGGTCACCGAGTTCGTCCGCGCGCAGGGGAGCGTGCCGGCCATCCAGCTGGCCCACGCGGGCCGGAAAGCCGCCACGTCGCGCCCCTGGGAGGGCCACGACCCGCTCCAGCCCGACGAGGGCGGCTGGGAGGTCGCCGCGCCGACCGACGACCCGTGGCCCTACGAGGACGGCGAGGCCCCGCCGACGGAGCGCCTCGACCAGGAGGGCATCGAGGGCGTCATCGACGCCTTCCGCGCGGCCGCCGAGCGCGCGCTCGACGCCGGCTTCGAGGTCGCGGAGGTCCACGCCGCCCACGGCTACCTCCTCCACGAGTTCCTCTCGCCCGTGACGAACCGCCGCGAGGACGACTACGGCGGCGGCTTCGAGGGCCGGACGCGGCTGGTCCGCGAGGTGATCGCCGCCGTCCGCGAGGTCTGGCCCGACGAGAAGCCCGTGTTCGTCCGCATCTCCGCGACGGACTGGCTCCCCGACCGCGAGTCCTGGACGGTCGACGACTCCGTGCGGCTGGCCGACCGGCTGGCCGAGGTCGGCGCGGACCTCGTCGACGTGAGCGGCGGCGGCATCCACCCCGAGTCCAGCCCCGACTACGCCGGGCCGAACTACCAGCTCCGCTACGCCGAGCGCATCCGCGAGGAGACCGAATCGGACATCGCCGTCGGCGCGGTCGGCGGCATCACGACGCCCCAGCAGGCCGAGGCCGTCGTCGCCAACGACCGCGCCGACCTGGCCATCGTCGGCCGCGAACACCTCCGGGACCCGTACTTCGCGCTGACCGCGGCGAAGGAACTCGGCGCGACGGAGGAGATTGAAGGACCGCCCCAGTACCGCCGCGCCTGGGGCTTCTGAGCCAGGTTAGACCTTGTCGAGGTCGAGGTCGACGGCGTACCAGTCCAGCGCGAGCAGGAGGACCGCGCCGACCACGGCGGCGGCGGCGAACGCGACGAGCACGTCGGTCGAGAAACCGACTTCGCCGCGGACTTCGACGACCGGCGCGCGGAGTGCGCCGACGACCAGCGCGACGAGGAAGGCGAGCGTCGCCCGGCGGTTGTAGTCGAGCGCGCGGCGGACCACGCGGGCGATGGTGAACAGGCCGACCAGCCCGCCCACGATGAACGTCACGACGGGAACGGCCGTCGCGGTCACGTCGTCGACCGACCCGCCGGTCGCGAACGCGATGAGCGCGTCGACGAACTCGCTGAGCGCCGTCGACATCCGGGTGTACTGGCCGAGGATGATGAGCAGCAGCGACCCGGAGATGCCGGGGAGGATCATCGCGCTGACGCCGATCATCCCGGCGACGAAGACGATGAGCAGTCCGCCGGCGCTCCCGTCGCCGCCCGTCGAGACGCCCGACACCCAGAACGCGAGGAGGAAGCCGGCGACGCCCGCCGCGACCTGGAACGGCGTCTCGACGGAGAGGCCGCGTAGCAGGACGAGCGCGGAGGCGGCGATGAGGCCGAAGAAGAAGCCGAAGAGCAGCGCCGGGGTCTCCTGGCTGGCGACGTGGACGATGCGCGTCACGACCACGACGGCCACGCCGACGCCGGCGACCAGCGAGAGCAGGAACCACACGTCGATTTCGAGCAGTTCGGCGAGCGCGCGCCGCGGCGCAAACCCGCCGTCGAGGGGCGTCAGCGCCCGGAGGAGGCGGACGAGTCGGGCGGGCGTGACCGCCGTGATGGCGGCGATGAGGCGCTCGTAGACGCCGGCGATGAGCGCGATGGTGCCGCCGGAGACGCCGGGGACGCCGTCCGCGCTCCCCATGCAGAGGCCGATGAGAAAGGTCTTGAGCCACGCGCGCAGCGGCGGTATCGAACCGCGGAGCGTCGGCAGGTCGCGCTGGTCCCGGTCGGGAAGGGTGGTCATCACTGGACGATTCCAGCATCACGCTCAAATCCCTTGTGGAGTGGCGTCGGCTCGGACGCCTGACAGATTCGGCGGCGAGCGCGGTCCGAGCCGCGAGGCGACTGCTCGCTCAGTCCCCGCCCGCAATCGTGACCACGCCGTTCCGGCGCGTCTCGACCGCGCCGGGGCTCGGGAGGTCGACGTCGAACTCCGTCTGCCGGCCGGGGGCGTCGACGGCCACGACGGCCTCCGACCCGACCAGTTCGACCGTCACGTGGTCGGCTGTGGCCGGCAGCGAACTGTAATCGACGACGACCGTCCAGCCGTCGGCGTGTTCAGTACGTGAGACGTGAAGCGGTGACCGCTCGGTTAGTGCGTCCATTCGACGACTGTGGGTACGACTCGCACACATATAGGTGGGGGTTTGGCACATGACAATCGCCGCAACCGAAACACGCATGTGACATTCCCTGTCAGGCCGGGCCGAGATAGCCCCAGGCCTGCAGGCGGTCGCCGTCGCCGTCGATCCAGCGCTCGCCGATGTCGTCCCGGTAGTACATGTTCGGAATCACGACGTCGCCGATGCGGTCGTAGGCCTGCTCGCGGGCGGCCTGCATCGTCTCGCCTTTCCCGGTGACGACGAGGGGCATCCCGTTCTCGCCCGCGACGCGCCACTGACCGTCGACGCGTTTCGCGTCTTCGAGGTGTATCCCCGCCCGGCTCTCGGTCTCGAAGACGACGGCCGCGTTGCGCGAACTCTCGTCGTAGGTCCGTTCGTCGTCGAAGGGGAACGGCGGCAGGACGACCCGGACGCCGACCTGGTAACCGCCGTGCACGTCGAGAGCGGGGTCGTTCCCGTGCGCGAGGTCGTAGAAGAACTGCCCCGTGTCGGACTCCAAGGACTCCTCCTGGAGTGCGATGGTCGGATAGCCGAATCGCGGCGTGAACTCGAGGGGATATATGCCGCTGTCGTTGACGATGCAGTTCAGGTCGATGCTCCCGACGTAGCCCTCCTCGGCCAGCCAGTCTTCGAGTCGCCCGAGGGTCTCCTCGAACAGTCGATTGTGGCCGCCCCAGAACATCGAGGTCCCCATCTCGCCGGTCGAGGGGCCGATGTTCCCCGGGAACAGCTTCTTGTGCTCGAAGTTGAAGTTGACCCGGTCGATGAACCGCTCGCCGTCGAAGAAGCCACAGACGGCGATTTCCACGCCCTCGACTTTCCGCTGCAGTTGGAAGCCTTTCATCCGGTGGCCCCACGCCTTCTCGTACGCCCGCAGGACCTCCGCCACGTCGCTGCCGTCGTCCTCGTTACCGACGTACAGCAGGCGCTTGACGTTCTGGACCTCCCCGAGCGGCTTGATGACGTACGGCGCGGGGTTCTCTTCGACGTGTCTGATCCCGGCGTCGAAGTCCCGAAAGACGTGGTGTTCGACCGTGTTGACCCCGTTCGATTCGAGCACGTCCATCGCGTACCCCCGGTCTTCCTCCAGTCGGTCGGTGTTCGGCGTGCCGCCGACGACGGCCTTTCCCTGCTCGCGGAGGTCCTGTGCCAGCGCGCCGGTCCCCACGTCCGAGCCGACCCAGATGTCGTCGAAGACGACGACGTCGGCCCAGTCGACCTCCGCCCGCCAGTCGTCGGTCTTCGGGACGAAGCCGTCGCCGATTTCTCTGTCCGATTCGGCCTCGATGTAGTACTTCACGTCGTGGCCTTCCCGGTGGACCTGCCAGGCGAGGTCGGTGATCAGTGCGGCGTCGGCGGAGACGAACAGAAATGTCGCCATGCCGGTGGTGCGGCGGGCCGCGGGATAACCGTTGGCCGTCCGCGACACCTGCAGGATTCCCCACCAGGCGAACCGTTTTATCCCTCATCCGAGAAGCGCCACCCATGACACGCGACGAACTCGCAGCGGCGAGTGACCGGCTCGAATCGGCCGCCGAAGACACCGCAAACGACGACGCGAGCGAGCGCCTCGCGGACCTCGCCGGACAGCTCGACACGCTCGCGACCGCAGAGACGGGGCCGGACCACGGCCGCCTCGCCCGCATCCAGTCCGCGCTCAACGACCTCGCGAGCGGCGACGGCAGCGACGTGGAGGCCGCCATCGACGAGGCCGACGACCACATCAACGAGTACCGCTCCGACCTCGAAGGGGTCTGACGACGCTTCTCACCAGTTATCTTCTCCACTGAGCGGCCGCGCTGTCCCGAATCCCCGAGCGGCTGCGCCGTCCCACTCCCCCAAGCGGCCGCGCCGTCCCGCCGTCCGCTACAGCGCGCGCTTCGTCTCCGGGTCGTCGAGCTCCCAGAGCAGTTCCGGCAGGAAGGCGTCGAGGTGGTCGACGACGCGCCGCTCGGACACGTCCAGCCCCTCGCAGTGCTCGTGCGCTTCGTCGCGGATGCCGACGTGGATGTCGCCGTCATCGACGGTCACCTGTAGCGGGAACACCGAACAGCGCGTCGGCTTCCAGTCGTGCTCGGCGTGCAGCGCGCAGAGACCGTCGTCACGCAGGAAGTAGCAGGCCTGTCCGTCCTCGTCGACGTGGTCGTCCCGGTCTTTCTCCTCCTGCCTGACGAAGTCCTGTCCGCGGAACTGCGTCGTCGCCTCGCTCAGGCTCGCCCGACTGGCCAGTTCCAGCAAGTCCGTCTCGTAGAGGAGGACGCCGTGCTGACAGCACCACGTACACTCATCGACGCACTCGAAAGTGAGCGCCGGGTCGAAGTCGACCACGGCCTCCTTGCCGGGGTAGACCTCGACGCGTCGGGCGGGGTCGGTCGTCACACCCCCGCTTGGGTTCCGGCGGGCAAAAGGACGGCGCTACGACTGCGTCCCGGTCGTCGCGGGCTTCGAGTTCTCCGTTCCGGTTTCCGATTTCTCCGTCGCGGGTACGATTCGGTGGATAGCGTCGTTGTGCTCGCCCGGGGCGTCGAGGTGGTAGACCACGTCGTTCGGGTCTCCCTCCTGAGGAAACGGGCTCTGTGCGTCGTGGACGATGGTGTCAGTTTTGCCGGCATCGAGGACGCCGCTGATGTGGCGCACGGGCCCGGAGGCGATGCGCGGGCCGCTCCGATTGAGCGCGAGCACGTACCGGCCGGTCACGTCGCCCGTGTTCCTCACGGTCAGTTCCAGCGTCGGGTCGTCGTCCGCGGTCGCCACGTCCGGGCCCGAGAGCGCCACGTCGAACGAGGGCAACGGTGCAGCCAGTCGCTGTTGCACCTCCTCGGTGAACCGGCGCTCCCCACCCGGCCACGTAAGTTCCGCTCCGCTCGCGTCGCCGGTTTCCGGCAGGCCGAACAGTAGCACGCCGCCCCCCTCGGCGTAGCCCGCGCCCAGGTCGCCGTCGCGAAACAGGGGTCGGCTCATCCCCGTTTCGACGGGCGAGTAGTCCGTCCCGTCGAACGCGAACCGGAACGCCGACCGGTCCGGCGGCGTCCCGCCGACGGTCCGGACCTCGACCGCGAGGTACTGGCCGGCGTCGTCGTACACGCCGATGGAGTCGGGGCTGTTCATCGCTACGTAGCCGGGCTGTACGGTCGGTTCTGCGACGTCGAGGCTCGCCGGCGTTTCGGTGTCGGTGGCGGTCCGGGGCTCTCCCGGCGAGGGAACCGGCGTCACTGTCTCGGTCTCGTCGCCGAGACGTTGGCAGCCGGACCCTGCCAGGAGCGTTCCACAGAGAGTCAGCAGGCGTCGTCGTCGCATGGCCGTGGCTTCCGTCGGTCCGGATAAGTGCCTTCAGGTGGCTTCGACTCGGCTTTGACCGTCCGACCGGCCTCTGTCCAGGCGTCGCCGACGGTCGCCAAGGGACTACGCTACGTGCGGAATCCTCAATCAGCCGGAATAATCAGGCCATGAATATCCCGGCCCGGAAACGTACCGTCTGACATATATTTATAAAAATTATTACTATTGGTGGTGAGCCAAAGCCGCTTCAGAAATCGACTTGCAACTGCAAGTAACTCTCACAAAACCAGGGGACGGGGGCCGTTTCGTTCGACCGTATCTTCATCGACGAATCCGGGAAACGTCTGATTCTTGATGCAAACCAAAACTTTTTGATAATACCACTGAAACTGTTCAATTAGGTAACCTGTAGGGGCACAGTAGTCGCCGCCCCTCTCCCCGTGGTGTTAGGAATGAGCAAATCAAGTGAGGGCCGAACGGCCCCGAAATCGATGCGTCACAAACAGATCTTGGACGTAGCGGCAGACAACCCCGAAGCGTCGATCGAAGACCTCGCCGCCGAGGTTCCGAGCGCGACGCCGGACCTCGTCGAGCGGGTCCTCGAAAAGCACGGCGACCCAGCGAGCGAAGACGACGTCGTGGCCACCGACGGCGCCGACCACGCGCCGTCTGCCGACGACGATGGCTCGGCGGCCACAACAGAAGACGACGTCTCCGCGTCCGCCGCGATTCAGACAGCCACGCCGTCGTATCCGTCCCCGGAAGACCTCTCGCCGACCCAGCGCGAGACGCTCCGGGCGATTACCGAGCATCCGACCGCGTCCCAGCGCGACCTCGCCGAAGTGCTCGACGTGACCGCTTCGACTATCAGCAACCGCGTCAACAGTATCGACGGCTTCGACTGGTCGGAGCGCGAGGCGTTCGCCCACGCCGTCCTCGACGGCGAGGAGTCGACGACGACCGACACCGGGTCGTCGCCCCAGGTGGTCGACACGGTCGAGACCGTCCAGTCGACCGTCGACCAACTCTCGACGCAGATCGAAGACCTCGAAGGCCGGATGGAGACCGTCACCGACGGCAGCGGTGCGACACAGGCACAGTCGCGCGTGTTCGACGACCCCGAGCTCGTCCACAAGGTGGTCCACGCCTGCATGGACTCCGAGAACATCAGCGAAGACGAGGAACTGCGGATACTGAAGTCGCTGCTCTAGTTGTACTCGCGCCAGCGGTGGCCACACTCCTGGCACTTGAAGAAGCGCGTCGGCGGTTCGTCGGCCGAGCCGGTCTGCTTGATGGTGTACCAGGCCTTGCCGTGGCCGCACTCGTCGCAGGTCACGTCGTCGGCGGTCGGCTTCCCCTCGAAGTTCGCGCCCTCCTCGGTCTCGATTAGCTCGTCGCCGCTCTGTTCGTCCGTGGTGACGAACTCGGCCGCGCGCTCCTCGTCCTTGGCGACGCGCGCCCCGCAGGACTGACAGACCATCTCGTCACCGTCGGCGTGCATCATCGAGCCACAGTCGTCGCAAAACTGCATACCGACCGTTCGGACACCGAGTCGGAAAGCCGTTACTGCTCGCTCTCGAGGTCGTGTTGCTCGGCGACGACGGGGCAGTCCCGGAGCCGGACCGTCTCCATGTCGAGGAACTCGACGAGCTCCGTCCCCTCGTTCGTACAGCGGGCGTTCGGCGGTTCGGAAAAGTGCTCGCACTGCTCGCAGTAGCGGTGTTTCGACACCTCGGCGTAGCGGTCCTCCGAGGCGTCGGCGCGCTCTCCGTCGCCGGTGATCTCGGCCCACACCTTGTCGGCGTCGACGTGGTCGACGTCGACCCGCTCGAACGCGCCCTCGGCGTCTCCGAACGGGTCGTCTCGCCCCTCTTCGAACCCCGCGAACGGGTCGTCGGTATCGGCGTCCGCGTCGGTCCGGAACTCCTCGACGTCGACCGCCGACAGGAGGTCGTCGTCCCTCGCCGGACCCGACGTGTCCGCCGACGGGCCGTCCCCACCTATCGGATCGGCCTCCGGTCCGGTCTCGGCGGGGGGCGAATCGCTCGTCCCGTCCGGTTCGGCCCCCTCGGTGTCGGACGCTCCGCCACCGGTGTCGCCAGCCTCCCCGTCGTCGTCCGACGGGTCGAGCTGTTCGAAGGGGTCGCCATCGCGGTCGTCGACGGAACCGAGCCGTTCGAACGGGTCCTCCTCGTCACTCATCGGTCGCTCCCGATTCGAGTTGCGCGGCGGTCACGAGCCGCGCTTTCGTCCGGAAGATGCCGCCCTCCGGGCGCACGTCCGAGACGGTCGCGTTGCAGTGCGGGCAGTTCGGTTCCGTCAGCAATCCGATATCGACCTGCTCGTCGCAGCTCTCACAGCGGGCCGACGAGATCCCCTCCTGTGCCGCGGCGCGCTTCAGGCGGTCGACCGCCCGCTGAGTCGTGTCCTTGCCTCCCTGGTCCTCGCGGAGGTCGCTGACGACCCACGCCACGCGGGTGAGCTTGTCCTGGAGGTCGCTCAGCCGCTCGTCGACGTCGTCGACGGCGGCCGTCTGCGTCCCCAGATCGTCAGTGACGTCCGACCGCAGTTCGGCGAGTTCCCGGTCGAGGGCGTCGACCTCCTGCCGGAGCGCGTCGACGTGGTCGAACTCTTCGTGGTCGTGGTCGGCCGGCGCTTTTCCGTCAGTATCGCGTTTTACCTGGACGACGCGCTCGCGGACGTCGTCTATCTTGCCCTGAAAGTCGGCTTCGAGGTCGTCGAGCCGGCCGTCGAGGCGGTCCTCGACGCCGTCGACGATGTCGGGGAGGCGAGATTGCAGCGCGTCCTCGGCCGCCGCGTCGAGTTCGTCGTTCAGCTTCTCGTCGACGGTGGCGGCGACGACCGCGTCGAGTTCGTCGCGGGAGAACCCGACCGCCGCGGCCGAGTCGTCGTCGCGGTCCACCGTCGCCTTGTACGAGGCGAGCAGCTGTTCGACGACGGCCTCGCGGGGGACGCCGAGCGTCTCCGCCTGCTCGGTCAGCCACTCGTCGATATCCGCGGCTAACTCGACCCGAACTCCCCCGTCATCCGTCGACTCGGAGGACATTACGCTACCCTTAACGAACGACACTGATAAGGGTTTACCGCCCATTTCAGAAATCGAGAGAGCCGGCGAGAGGACTCTAACCGCGGTCAGGGAGTGTCTAGGAAGGTCCTACTGCGGGCGGTCGGCTGGCGCTTATCGGATTTTTCGCACGTCGCTGATGTCGAAGCCGGCGTCGCCGAGTTCCGTCTCGAACTGGACGATGTCCTCCTCCTCTATCTGCGAGAGGACGCCGCGGAACTGCCGGACGACGAGCGTCCGCGCCCGCGACGAGCCGCCGGTCTCCCAGGCGAACTCCATCGTCCCGTGCGAGGAGTCGACGAGCTGGCCGTGGCGGACGTCCGAGAGCGTCTCGTGGTTGACGTGCAACAGGATGAGCCCGCCCCACTCGTGGGCCGCTTTCTGGATGCCGGCGACGAGCGAGCTGATGTCGGACCAGCTGATCTCGTCGCCGATCGAGCTGACGAGGTCGGACAGTGAGTCGATGACGACGAGGTTGCCGGGGGCGACCTCGTTGAGCGTCATGCCGAGCGTTCCGAGCAGGTCCTCCCGCTCGTGGCGGGCCCGGAGGTCGGTGATCGACGCGGACTCGCTCGCGTACCAGCTCCGCGGGACCGGGCTGATGTGGAAGTACCGCTCGGAGAGGTCGTGGAACTGGACGGCCTCGCTGCCCCGCTTGACCACCTCGTCGGCCATCGCCAGCCGCATCTCCGAGACCAGCTGCGACTCGCTCGCGGTAAACGAGATGTAGTGGACTTCGTTGGGGGCGACGGCGTCGGCCGAGAGGTCGCCGTAGTAGAGGTCGTGGCTCTCCGCGTCGACCTGCTGGAGGCCGTTGATGAGCGCGCTCGTGTGCATGAACTCCCGGGAGCCGGCCCCGGCCTCCCCCGAGAGCAAGACGACGCTCCCGGCCGGCGCGCCGCCGTTGACGATGGCGTCGAGCTGCCGGATGCCGAACGGGATGCGCTCCATACTCCCTCTCGCCCACGGGGTCGCTTAAACGCTTGGCCGGGGTTCGCTATTCTGATAACGAGGCCCCGACGTTGCGCGGGGCGACGACGCGGACGCTCCCCTCGACGCCGGCCTCGTCGAGCGCCAGCACCCCGGCCTCGCGGGCCTCCGGCGCGTGCTCGTCGGTCGTCAGACCCCAGACTGTGGGACCCCACGAGCTCTGGCCGGCCCCGGAGACCGTCGGGGCGCGCGACAGTGCGTCGACGATCGACCCCGCCGGCGGCCGGTAGACGCCGCCCTGCTCGTCGGCGTACCACGCGCCGTTGAGCCGCCCCAGCCGGGCCGCGGCCTGCCCGAAGTCGCGTCGGTCCCTGGTGGCGATGGCCGGGAGCAGTCGCCGGGTCAGCAGCGTCGATATCTCGTCGGCGATACCGGGGTCGGCCCGCTCGACGGCCTGGCGCATGCTCTGGTCCTCTTCAGACCCGCTCTGTCCGGGCTCGGTGTCGGGCACGACGACGACGAACCGCCAGTGTGCCGGCACGTCGTGGCGAGCGAGCACCGGCGGCACGTCCCAGTCGCCCTCGGCCGGTGGCTCGGCGGTGAAGCGTTCGGTCGGGTGGCCCCCGTCCACGACGAAGCCGCCGTCCTCGAAGGTGGCGACGCCGACGCCGCTGCGACCGCCCCGCCCCAGCCGCGGCGCGTAGGTCCGCGCGTCCGCGGTCCGGTCGTAGGCGCGGACGACGGCCACGAGCGTCGCGAGCGCCAGTTGCGTCCCGCTCCCCAGACCGACGTGGCGGGGGAACCGCTCCTCGATAGTGACCGCCGCGCCGGGCACGTCGAGCGCGTCGACCACGCGTCGGACGTACGACTCGGCGGCCGCGTCGTCACACCGAATCTCGTCGGCCCGCTCGGCGCTGACCGCGAGCCGCGGCTCGTCGAGCGCGAGGCCGACGCCCCCGTAGAGGCGCTCGTGGGCCAGCGAGAGGTTCTGAAAGCCGAAGTGGAGTCGCGCGGCGGTCGTGACCGTCGGCATGGGCGGGGGTTGACGCCGCCCCGGAAAGAAGCTACTGTCACCGGAGATTTCCCGGTCAGTCGTGGGGGACGGTACCGTGACTACAAGTTATTTAAGGTCGCCCGCGGCGACGGTGAAATATGAGCCAGCAGGAACGCCGCGAGCGTCCGGCGAAGGACCCAGACCTGCGGAGTAACGAAGTCACAGAGGGCGTCGAGAAGGCACCCCACCGCGCGATGTTCCGCGCGATGGGCTACGACGACGAGGACCTCGCCTCGCCGATGGTCGGCATCGCGAACCCCGCCGCCGACATCACTCCGTGTAACGTCCACCTGGACGACGTGGCGGCGGCCGCCTACGACGGCATCGACGACTCCGGCGGGATGCCCATCGAGTTCGGGACCATCACCATCTCCGACGCCATCTCGATGGGGACCGAGGGCATGAAGGCGTCGCTCATCTCCCGCGAGATGATCGCCGACTCCGTCGAACTGGTCACCTTCGGCGAGCGCATGGACGGCATCGTCACCATCGGCGGCTGTGACAAGAACATGCCCGGCATGATGATGGCCGCCATCCGGACGGACCTGCCGAGCGTGTTCCTCTACGGCGGTTCCATCATGCCCGGCGAGCACGACGGCCGCGAGGTCACTATCCAGAACGTCTTCGAGGGCGTCGGCGCGGTCGCCGAGGGCGACATGACCGAGGACGAACTCGACGAGATGGAGCGCCACGCCTGCCCCGGGGCCGGCTCCTGTGGCGGGATGTTCACCGCGAACACGATGGCCTCCATCTCCGAGGCGCTCGGCCTCGCCCCGCTCGGGTCGGCCGCCGCGCCCGCCGAGCACGAGGACCGGTACGACATCGCCGAGGACGCCGGCGAACTCGTCCTCGACGCAATCGAGAACGACCGCCGGCCGTCGGACATCCTCACGAAGGAGTCCTTCGAGAACGCCATCACGCTCCAGGTGGCGACCGGCGGCTCGACCAACGCCGTCCTCCACCTGCTCGCGCTCGCCGCGGAGGCCGATATCGACCTCACCATCGACGAGTTCGACGAAATCTCCCGGCGGACCCCGAAGATCGCGAACCTCCAGCCCGGCGGCCAGCGCGTCATGAACGACCTCTTCGAGATCGGCGGCGTCCCCGTCGTCATCCGCCGCCTGCTCGATGCGGGCCTGATTCACGGCGACGCGATGACGATGACCGGCCGGACCATCGCCGAGGAACTCGCCCACCTCGAAGAGCAGGGCGCGCTCCCCGACGACGACGAGATCGAGGCGGACTTCCTCTACCCGGTCGAGGACCCCTACCAGGAGGAGGGTGCCATCCGAATCCTCACGGGGAACCTCGCGCCCGACGGCGCGGTCCTGAAGGTCACCGGCGACGACGAGTTCCACCACGAGGGGCCCGCCCGCGTCTTCGAGAACGAGGAGGACGCCATGGAGTACGTCCAGTCCGGACAGATCTCCTCCGGCGACGCCATCGTCATCCGCAACGAGGGGCCCCGCGGCGGCCCCGGGATGCGCGAGATGCTCGGCGTCACCGCCGCCGTCGTCGGGGCCGGCCACGAGGACGACGTGGCGCTCCTGACCGACGGCCGCTTCTCCGGCGGCACGCGCGGCCCGATGATCGGCCACGTCGCGCCCGAGGCCTATGTCGGCGGCCCCATCGGCGCGCTCGAAGACGGCGACCACATCCGCGTCGACATCCCCGAGCGGACGCTCGAAGTCGACCTCTCCGACGAGGAGATCGAGGAGCGACTCGACGCCCGCGACGAACCCGAACCGCCGTACACGAACGGTGTGCTGGCGAAGTACGAGCAGGCGTTCGGGTCGGCAGCGAACGGCGCGGTGACGAACCCCGGCGCGAAGTGGGACTGACCTCACACTGACGAGTGCGTACCGCGCCGAGCAGTGCGAGGCGCGGTTTCGCGGGACGCGAGCGGTGCGTCTCAGGCCTGTTCCTTCCGAAACGTGATGAGCCCCTGCCGAAGGGCGGTCTCGAACCGCTCGTCCAGTGCCATCTCCTCCCACCCGTCCGGGCGGTTCTCCGCCGCGATCTCCGACAGCGAGTCCACGAACGAGCGATGTAGGAACCGGCCGTTCGTCCCGCACTCGGCGCAGGTGCGGATGATCGACTTCACTTCGAAACTCCGGTCGACGGTCGCCTGGCACTGGGCGCACACGTACGTTTCGGACACACGGTCCCGTAGGTGGTCCGTCTACTCGGAAGTTGCGTTCGACGGGTCGAAACCGATAGGTGTGGTCCACCCGACCGACCGACTATGCATCCCAGCGCAGAGCGCTTCCAACAGCGGGCTCGGGACGCCCACGACATCGAGGTCGACGTCCACGAGTTCCCCGCGGGGACGAAGACGGCCGCGGACGCGGCGGCGGCTGTCGGCTGTGACGTGGCTCAGATCGCCAGTTCGATCGCCCTCCGTGCGGGCGAGGACCTCGTGGTCGTCGTGACCAGCGGCGCGAACCGCGTCAGCGAATCCCGTGTGGCCGACCTGGAGGACGTCGCCGCGGACGCCGTCGAGATGGCCGACGCCGAGGAGATCAAGGCCACGCTGGGCTGGTCGATCGGCGGCGTCCCACCGTTCTGTCACGAGCGCTCCGTCCCCACGTATCTCGACGCCGACCTGACGGCGTTCGAGACAGTCTGGGCGGCGGCGGGGACGCCGGAGGCCGTCTTCCCCATCGCACCGGATCGACTGGTCGAAGCCGCCGATCCGACCGTCACGTCGGTCGCTGACTGAGCCGACCCGCCGTCTCGCTCGCGATGGTCCGACTCTGGAGGCCGATACGCCATCCCCAGCCGCCACCGACGGCCACCGGTCCAGTAGCGTAACTCGTTCGTACCCACGGCAATGTGGTACGAACCGATATATCCGACAGACACCTTACCTATCGTATCCGGTGTCCCGAATGGCCAGTAATCGACGAGCAGAGACGAGTGGGACGAACAGACTGACCGAGGACCAGATCTTTTCGCTCCTCTCGAACCGCCGCCGCCGAAATTTGCTTCGATTCGTCGAATCCGTCGGCGGCGAGTCGGCCGTCCCCGCAATCACCGACCACCTCGCCCAGTCCGAGTACGGCGGCGAGGACGTCACCGCGAGCCAGCGCAAGAACGTCTACGTCTCCCTCCACCAGACTCACCTCCCGAAACTGGCCGACGCGGGCGTCGTCGAGTACGACGAACAGACCAAACGCGTCGCGCTCACGGATCGGGCAGTGCTCTTGCTCGCGTACTGCCACTTCGATCCCACGTCGGGCGGCGGACTCCTGTCCAGACTGTTCCCGAACGGACGGTAATCGCGTTTCGAGCGCCCTGCCGCTGTCGTCGTGCGTGGACTACTGCGCGCCGTCTGGCCTCGATTGGTGGCTGTCTTCCTCACGGCTATAAAACGTCAGTCACTCGACCTGTCCCTCGACACAACTGTTCGGGTGTCAGACACTCCCTTGACGACCCCCTCTTCCCCTCGCTGGTGTTCGCCGCCTGCGCGGACTGCGCTCGATCTCTCTTACTTCTCACGTGTTTCCGGATGACCACTTAAAGACATTCGTGATGGAAGGGTAACACTTTGCCGTCCGCTGCGAGTAGATCGAGACGGGAATGTCGCACCCTCTGACAACGGAGATTGTTCAGAGCCCCCACTGCAGTTAGCGGCGTTCCCGTCACCAAAGGAGAGCGGAGTCAGGTCAACACAGAAGGTCCACTCTCGCTCTCCGGACGTTTCCCACCCCCCTACCCCCATTTGATCCACACGCGAGACGATCAGTGCCGCCCGACCGCACACAACTGACCAGCGAGGGCTCTGTGGAGGCTGCTCGCCGCCACGACAGCGTTGGCGACCGGTTCCTCCGTGGCTATCCGTCGGAGCCTACTATCCCGCGTCGACGACCAGCGCCTCGCCGCTCGTGGTTCTCTCTTCGGTCGAGTCATCGAATCGCACCTCACCCTCGTCGCCGGCAGAGTGAGCGGCACCACGCTTTTTGGCCCGGCGGCGGACGGCCACAGTGTCCTGTGTCCGACCCAATACAGTGCCCGATTTGTGGCTGGACCGGGGAACAGTCAGCGATTGACCGTCCACACGACGACCCGCTCTGCCCTGCGTGCGGCGAGACTGTGGTGATCGAGTAGTTTCACGTCCCTTTGCCGCCCCCTTCTCGCACTGCATTTCGGCCCGGTCTCGACGATGCGCTTGACAGCGTTCTCGACGAGTCGACTCGCCGGGACGAGCGCGCAGGGTGCAAACGGCCATTTCTCACGTCGTCGGATTTCGACGAGAAGCCGGAGATCCTTGTCAGACTTCTTATGGTTGTCGGAAGTATTTAAAGGCCGACTAAATTCCAAAGAAACTCTAGAAGGAATTTGCTCGCTCGTATACCTAAGCGTACAGGTATCGGCATCTGGTAGAAGTTGAAGTGGGACCGCCGAGCACAATGCCGCGCTGTCGTGCGATTCCCCTGTCTTTCTACCCGTTATACTTATCTGACTTATCATTATTTTAACTACCATCTGAATCGTCGAGCTTATCCAGATGTTCGCGCCGTGAAGCACCGCGAATAAGCTGTTCCGGCTGGTCGTAGACGCCCTCAATCAACTCCTCGCTCGTGTTTGCCTTCTGAGCGAGATCTGGAGTCGGCCAGCCCTGATCACGGTGATGCGTAACCGCACCAGTGCGAATCTTATGTGGGCTCCGCGAGCTCGGACACTTCGACCCCTGACCATGCTCGCGAGCCTCACACTCCTCCGGGTCTCGGTCATGAGGGCACGGACCGCCAAACTCACACGGCTGGGTCAGGACATACACCCAATTCCGCATCGCGGACTTCGACAGTCTGCCCGACCCCTTCTTCGAGCTGAACAACGGTTCACGGCCGTACTCGTCCACAACATCCGAACGGTTGACACGGAGATACCCGCGGACAACATCAGCCACCCAATCGGCGATATTGATGACACGCTCACCACCAGTCTTGTTCTTCAGCGGCGTTTCAGACTCCGGGCGATGCCGGGGATACAAGAAAGGTAGCGACGCCTCGTCGAGGATGCTCTCGACAACATGAGGAGCGAAGCCCTCGCCTTCGAGTTCTGCACGCAGGCGTTGCTTGTCCTCATCATCGAGATATACATCACACAGATCCAGTGACCGGAGCGTGCCGATTCGGGCGGTCGTCCGCCACAGCAAGAGCATCAGAACATGCTCCCGCGAGGCGTATCTGAACTGGTCCAGTTCGTCTAAAATCCCCTGAGCGCGGTCGGTGATGAGTTTCGCCGTGTTTACCCGGTCTTCCTTGGAGAGGTCTGGTACCTCCCACGCTCGAAGCACGTCTTCCGACACCGCGTTCAGGTCCCGGCAGTAGTCGAACCACAGCCGGAGCGTCCCGAACTGGTTGTTCAGCGTGTTCCGCTGCAGGTCCGAATCCCAGCGACGGGCTTCAAACTCTTTTATATGGCGAGTCGTTAGCTCGCTCAGGTCGTCGATACCAACCTTGTCACAGTACTCCAAGAACGGCTGAACACGATACCGATACGATTGGGCCGTTGAATCGGCCATCTCCTGCTGTTGCATCCAGAGGTCGAACGCCTCGCGCGGCTCGACGGAGTCGAGATCGGCGCTGGCGTCGACCATGTCGCGCAGTTCGTCCAGCAGCTCGTCGGCATCCGGTTCGTCGTCACTCACGAACCGACACCTCCCGCTACTCGACGGTCGAAACAACCAAATCCGTGGTCTGTGTGCGTTTGCATGGGTCTGTCGTACACCTGCATCTCTGCATGGGTGACAGCGAGCGCGGGTAGGGTTCCAAGCTAACACGCGCTCGCTGTCGATAGACCCATCCGGAATCGAACCGGATTTCCACCAGTGGGCCAGAACCGCCGAGTCGCTACTCTCCGCCGCGTGCCTTCTCCGGGTCGTACCGCGTCGGCTCCGTGCCGTTGTTGTGCCGCGTCGACCGCGCCTCGCGTACCTCCGCACCCTCTCGAACCCGGTCCTCACAGAACGGGCAGACGCGGGGCTGGTCGACGCCGTCGGGCGTGAACACGCGAGCGTACTGGGTGGTGACCGTCGACCCGCAACCCTGGCAGGTCGGCATCAGCGGCGTACCCCCAGCGCCTCCAGCGCGTCCCGAAGCATTGCCTCGTCAGCGCCGTTCGCGGCGTGGACGACCTGCCGAACCAGGCGCGACCGCTCCTCGGTGTGGTGTGACGCCTCGGGCCACGGGACGTTGTGGACCTCAGTCCACAGTTCGTACATCCTCCTTTCGTCGAGCACGATCTCGACGCGCCCCTCGGACTCGGTCGTGACCGCCAGCACCCACTCCTCACCGTCGCCGGCGGGCCCGTAGGAGACCGACGGGTGCGGGCCGCCGATCCGGTAGCGGGCAATACTCCGCTCGTCACTGCCGCCGTCGGTGACGCTCTCCTCGTCATCGCGCTGATCGTCATCCGGGTCGTAGACCGTCGTCACCCGCTCCATATCGGGCGCTCGGAACAGTTCGTTTGTCCCGTCGGCGTGGTAGAAGTGGCTGAACTCGGCATCACAATCGGTACAGAGAACGACCTCTGGGTTCTGGTAGGTCAGGTCGCCGCCACAGTCGGGACAGATGACGAACGACCCGTCAGCGTAGTGCTCGGTCTCCGTGTCTGTCGGCGTGCCGCCGTCGGTGACAATCTCTTTACCGTCCTGTTCGGTGACGAAACCCCCGAAACAGGCCACCGACCGGATAACATCGGGCTTATCAGCAAATCGTCCAATCGCCCACATATGACGGATGCCCTCCAACGCCGCCTGAACGCCCTCATCCTCCTCGTGTCGGCGCTCCTCGGCCTTGCTGTGACGGTCATCGTCTTCTGGGAGAGAACGACAGTCTCGATTCTGTTGTACGCTCTCGTCCCGACGGTAGCGATAGCTCTGGTTGCCTTCCTGTACGTGGGAGACTGAGATGGGAGAACCGCCACCGGCGCTCTTGATACCGGTCTGTCTGCCGATCCTGCCCAGTGGCCGACCGCCATCAGTGACGAGTTCCTCGTCGGCGAAGCGTTCACCACAGCACAGCAGTGCGGCCCCACGCGACCGGTAGCGAGCGCCACAGACGCAGTAGTGCCAGCGGTCGTCGTCACGGCTTCGGAGTCGGTCGGCGACCTCACTCCACGACTCGCCCTCGCCCTTCGCGACGCCGATGTCTTCGATGTCGACGTCCAGTCCGCCGTCGGTGACGAGCTGGTCGTCGCCGACAGCGTCGGGGTCGAGTTTCGCGAGTCGGCCGGCCAGCCCCGGCCGTCCCGAAGAACCGTATCGCTCGCGCTCGATGGGGTCGTCGAACGCCGCGCCGCAGTGGCGGCAGGCGTATTCATGCTCGGTCGTATCGCGAACCGTCGACCGGATGCCCGTCGAGTCGCAGTCCGGGCACGCCAGAACCGTCTCTGATTGCGTCTCGTGGGTACTCTCGGTAGTAGTCGTGTGCTTGCTCATGCTTGCTCCAGATGGTTTGTCGTCAGCGCGGCCGCGCTGTGGCCGCAGGGGTCGATGGTCGTCCGGTCGTCCGCGGCGAGCCCGTCGACGGGCGTGCCACAGAACGGACAGGTAACATTTGCTTTCCAGTTGGTAGCCTGTTCATTACGGTGCGAATCGTGCGGGAGGCTTTTGTCGCCCCCGTGTGTTGCGTTTATCACGGTTGCTCCTGCAACCGACGCGGCCTCTCTGGTTCCAGCAGGGGGCCGCCACCGTTTTCCGGAGACGACCACCACCGTGAGCGTCGCGTCGGTCTTACTCCACCACTCTTGAGCGCAACCACTTAGTGTTTTACGTCTATTAGTGCGAATATGTATCAACAGGCGAGTAGTAGCACCAGTAAAGGAGAGAATACCACTATCGGGGTAAATAATAAAACGGCGGCCGACGGTGGTGATATGCCTCCCGAGGAGCGCCGAGAAGTTGTTCTTGAATTCTTGGCAGACCACTCGATAGCGCTCCCTCCGAAAGCGATCTTCCGGGGTTTGAAAATTGAGCGCGGGGTCACATTCAGCTACCGGACGACTCAGACCATCCTCAGCGAGCTCGAAGAACAAGGACTGGTTGCTCGCGTCGATAAGGCAGAACTCGATAAAGGCAATATTGAGCCAATTCCCGAGGATGATGCCGGGAAACGTGCATATTACATGATTACGATGTCCGGACGCCGCGAGGTCGGCGACGAGTAATAGATACTTATTTTCGCCTATAGACGAAATCACTAAGTGGCCGGAAGCCGTGGCTATCGAGTAGGAAGACACGCGCTGCTGGGCGATTTCCTGCTCGAAAGGTAAGTCGCCCCGGTGTAGGAGCACCGAGGCGCGTGGGTTCCTAACAGAACCATGCGAAACACGGAATCCCACCCACAAGAACGTACCGCACGTGAACTGCTCACCCAGCGACCGCTGTTCGTCGGAACGGCCGACGAGGTTGCGGTGTACTGGGACGGCTACGAACGAACCTTCGCCGTCGTCGCATCGGGCGGCAACGCCACGACCATCCCACTTTCTGAAACGCCCTTCGACACGCCCGCGCAGTACTGCGAGCACGTCGGGGACGAACGCGGCTGGGACGTTGGCCCGCGCATCGGTGGAAACATCGTCGACGACCTCAAGCGAGCGCTGGCATGAGCACGGCCGACGCCAGCGGCTTCGTGTACGAACCGGAACGCGGCCCGAAGCGCCGCGTCGTGTTCGAACCACGCTCTGATGGTGACTACCTCCGCAAGACCGCCGTCTGGAACGGGTGTCAGTGGCGCGAGACTGGTCGCGAAGTCGTGACGGACCTGCGGCGCGTCTAATCACTTCGTGAGCTTTATTATTCAGGGTACCAAACCGCCGAATGGGTTGCAGGTCGTCACTGACACCCCCAAACCCCACGGCGACCGACTCCCACATTACCCAATCCCAACCTCTCTCTCCCTGCTGAACGCGTATCCCGCTGATAGAGCACGCTGTTGTCTGTTGTCGCGATAACCTGACCACTTCGCTACGCTTATAAGCGCCACCTGCCGCTGTCGAGATAGGCCGTCGACCGATTTGACACTCCCCACAACCCCATCGTGTCGTCGGCCGAATGCTTATTCCGCTACTTGAGCAAAGAGTCGTATGACCGATTCGACACTCGATAGAGGCGTCCACGAGGACGAGATCCGAATGTGGCCTGAGGGAGACTGGTGGGTCATCACGGACGTGAACACCGGCGTCACCACGCAGGGCAAGACCCGCGAGCACGCACTGGAGATGCTCGACGAAGCGGTCGGACTCCACAAAGGCGAGATCGGCGAGCCCATCGACACACCCGAGGAGGAACGCGAAGCTCTCCTGGAACTGGGCTTCTCTCCGGAGGTAATCGAAGCGGGCCGCGACGCGGACGAGGACCTGCCGGACTTCATGCAGTAACCGCCGTGAATCGTCCGCACTGAGCGCGAGCACGCATCGGCGATACTGTTTTCTGTGGTGTGAACGAACGTTTACACACATGGGGACGAAGCACGTCCGCCTCGACGAGGACGTATACGAGGCGATTCGCGCACGGAAGCACGAGGACGAGACCTTCTCGGAGGCTGTCGAGCGCCTCATCGGCGGACCGTCGCTGCTGGAACTCGCCGGCATTCTCTCCGACGAAGAGGCTGACGCGTTCCGTGAGGCGGTCGACGACGTGGATGCCGCCGACGTCGAGGACCTCGACGACCTCGTCGACCGCTTCGAGGGCGCATGATCCTCGACACGTCGTTTCTGATCGACCTGATGAACGGCCAGCCCGACGCCGTCACGCAGGCCGGGCAACTCGATGCGATGCCAGTCGTCGAGCGCATCCCAGCCCAAGTCGTTTACGAACTGTACGTCGGCGTCGGCTACACCGAGACACCCGACGCGGAGGTCGAGAAGATTCAGTCGATTCTCGATACGCGCCCCATCGAAGAGACGACGCCGGAGATCGCACGCCTCGCCGGCCGCATCAACGGCCGCCTGAAACGCGAGGGCGAACAGGTCTCGACCGGCGATATGCTGATCGGCGCGACCGCACGCCACTTCGGAGAGCCCGTCGTTACCGGGAACCCCTCCGACTTCGAGCCCATTCCCGACGTAGATATCGAACGGTACTGAGACCCGGACTCCGAGATAGCGACCGCCGCAGAGCGCACCCGAAAGCCGTCGTGTCACGCGTCGACCTCCGATGGCTCGAAGTTCAGCAGCAGATGCTCGCGCGTCTTGTTCGCTGACCCGCTCGTGCCGTTGTTGATGAAGTTCTTGTCGTCGCGCCCCAGCACAGTGAACTGTTCAGCATCCACCGGGAGGTCCTGATACGAACAGAGCCACCGGCCCTCAACACCGGCGAGGGCGTCGACGAACTCCGCGTGGTCGATGTCGCTCGCCGGGTAGTAGTCCTCCGTGCCGACGTAGGGCGGGTCGAAGTAGAACACCGTCTCCTCCGCGTCGTACTTCTCGACGAGCTCCTGCCAATGGAGGTTCTCGATGACGACCTCGTCGAACCGCTCGGCGAATTCCCGTAGCCGGTCGATCTTGTTCGAGAAACTGAGCGCCCGACTGGAGACTTTGCTCGTGGCAAATCCGTTGAACGAGTCGTATCCACCGCCCCACTGCGAATAGCGGAGGAAAAAGAACTGGCCCGCTCGCTTCACGTCGTCCTTCGGACGATAGCCACGATAGTATTCTTCTGCCCACTCCGAATGGACACCACGCGAGTACGGCACCGACGAAAGCCACTCGACCAGGTCGCCGGGCTGCTCGCGTAGCACCCGAAAGAAGTGAACGAGGTCCTCGTCAAGGTCGTTGTACACCTCGACCGTGCTCGTGTCCGGGTCCTTGTTCGCGAGCACGCCAGCCGCGCCGCCGAACACCTCAACGAAGCAGCGGTGCTCGGGAACGTGGTCAAGAATCCACGACGAGAGCCGACTCTTTCCACCGGGGAACGGAAAGACCGCGTCCGGCACGGTCAGGCAACCCCCTCGATAGAGGTGATTCCGAAGCCGACGAGAATCTCTTCGAGCCAGCTGGGGAGCTCCGGATCAACCAGGAGGTCCCCGACGCTCTCCGTCGTCGTGAGCAGTTCGGCGCTGGCCTCCTCATCGACACCAAATTCCCATCGCTCCTCGCGTTCGACTTCGATACGACTGCTGTACTCGGGGTCACTGTGGTAGATGTAGGCCTTGGTCTTTTTCCCCTCGATCGTCTCGCGCTCGACCCTGTCGGGTGTCTGAGTACGTGGCATACTCGAGGCGATGAGGTGGTATGTAAAAGGACTGGGGCGGGCGCGTGGGCGAAAGTGTACAGATTGCCGCCTTCTAAGGAGAAAACGCCCGGATAACGTCTGAAACGCCCAGAAAATCGTGGGCGAATATGTGGGCGAATGTGGGCGAAAGAACCGCCATCTGGCGGTTTCAATCCTGGGCGAAAGTCGCAGTCGAACGATACCGGCGATCCCGTGTCGACCCGGCCGATTCGATCAGTTCGTAGTGTTCGAGATGCTCGAGGTATCGGCGTCGCGACGACTTCGACTTCGGTGAGTTCGCACGGGCCTCGTAACGAGCGTGGAGCGTCCCAGCATCCAGTTCACCCGCTTCGTCGATGATCTGCCAGAGCAGTCGTTGATGAGTTCCAAGGGCAAGGATTCGGCCTTTGAGAACGTCACGCCGGGCATCCTCCGAAATTGCATCGACGATAGCCGACGTTAGTTCGCGTGTGTCATTCTCCTCGACGTGAACAGCGGCTCGCCGGAGCAACGCGATGCCGGCGCGGGCATCGCCAGCCGCCATGTCGGCGATGTACTCCACGGCCCCATCGGCCACCCGTGAGGAGACGAGGCCATGTACCACCCGAGCGTCCAGAATATCCACGAGTTCGGTGTGACTGTACTTGTCCAACCGAACCGTTGCGGCGCTATGCATCCGCGAGGTGGCGGCCTGACCCAGCGAGGTCATCCACCGGTCTTCCTGTGTCGTGATACAGATAAGTGAGACGTTCGGGACCTCGTAGAGCGCGAGCAAGGTCTCTTCGTCGAGAACGGCAACCTCGTCGAGGACCGCGATGAACTGCTCGTCTTGGCTCCGGAGCCGGTCAATCACGACAGAGCGGGGCGTCCCTTCCCGCCGGAGATCAGCACCGATTCCGACTTCGCGGGCGAACGTGTGCAGTACTGCACTCGCACTGTTGTCGCTCATGCAATTCACGTAGCCCCACTGCAGGTCCAACATCTCGCGTTCGAGCTGGCCGAGCACGAACTTCGCAATCGTGGTCTTCCCGACGCCGCTGGGGCCGAACAGACAGATGTCCTCGGTTCGGCCCAGCGAAGATGGTGCGAGAATCGAGGAGAGATGATTGATTTGCCCGTCACGATGGTGGAGATCGCGCGGAACGTATTCGGGTCGGAGGGCTCTGGCATCTGTGATCATGGTTTGGTAGATGGATATCGAGATTAGGTGAAAAGAGCGATCCATCCGGAGTGAAAGTAAATAGGTCGATACAGTATGAAACAAATTGATATTAGAGCAGTATAATAAATACTGAACAGATTGCCTTGTTGAATCCGGTCGCGGTCACTGTTTGATCGAGCGTTCGAGGTTATAAACGGCAGCGGTGAGTACCAGTTC
>ENA-ORCR01000163-ORCR01000163.1-marine-metagenome-genome-assembly--contig:-NODE-163-length-65538-cov-4.150868_pt1 | contig 65538 bp, 40 predicted proteins | sample MGYA00237782_ERZ508514 | MGnify/ENA primary metagenome ERZ508514 (study PRJEB26185, sample SAMN06268960) | marine metagenome | isolation source: Eden Landing Ponds, San Francisco, CA, USA | place...
CCGCCACGCCCCTGTCGCTCCCAGCTGTTGCACCGTCGGACCGATATCGGTCGCCGTCTGCTTTCCCGTTGTAGGGGATGGTCCGCGCTTCGAGCGCCTCCTTGACCTGATCGACGAACGGCGCCCCGCTATCGTACCGCGAGAGGATCATCACGTCCTCTGGATCGCTGCCGTCGTTCAGGTACTGTTCGACGAGAGTCGCCGCGTACTCGCCGACCCGGTCCGCATACTGCCACTCGTCGTACCCGTCGAGCACGTGGAGCCGTGGTGTCGTCTCCCGACCGCTGCAGGCCACGGGACTTTTCTCGATCTGCGTGGGATTGTTCGCGATCAGGTCCGTGCTTGCCTCCAGGACGGTTGCCGGACAGCGATAGGTCTCGCGGAGTTCCGTGATCGCTGCCGGTCCGAAATACTCCTCGAAGTCCACGAAATACTCGACGACAGCGCCACGGAACGCGTAGATGCTCTGCCAGTCGTCACCGACACAGAAGAGGTGCGGTGCGTCGGGACCCTCGGTCAACGCGTCGAGGAGTCTGATCTGACTGATCGCGACGTCCTGGAACTCGTCGACGAGGACGTGCTCGAACTGCGACTGAAAGTGGTCTGGATCCTCGCGAACGGCCGCGACGGCGTCGTAGATCATGTCGTCGAAGTCCACGAGACCGTTCCGTCGCTTCCAGGCCTCGTACTCCTCGAGGAGCATGGATCCACAGACGCCGAAGTGATACTCGCGGGGATCGTGCCGGGACAGATCGTCGCGTATCTCGTCGGGATCGGTGTCGAAGGTCCCGGCGTTGTCGATGAACTTCGCGAAGAGTCCGACGAGGTGTTGTTCGCGCTCGTGGTCGTCGAGAGCGTGATCGACGAGGTCCTCGAAGCTCATCGGATCCAGTCGAACGCCACGTCTTGCGAGGCGATGGGTGAGAGCTTTCTCCAGGGTGCCGGCCCAGTATTCGAAATCGTAGGTTTCGACCAGGGTGTGGTCGCTCGACGCGAACTGCTGGCGTGCCCACGCGAGTTTCTCGCGGTACTCCTCGCTGGTCCATGAGAACCACGGCGCGACGGCACCGTTCTCGTCGATCCCCCAGTGTTCGATGGTGATGTCGTACTCGGGCAGAGAGAAATCCGGACTGTAGACGTCCCTGTTCTCGCCCGTCTCGGCCCATTCGGCGATCGCCTCGTACTGATACTCGACGCCGTGCGTGAACAGGAAGTCCGCGATGGCCTTCTCGGCCTGCGATGCGACCGTTTCGCCGGCGAGCGTCTCGTAGGACCGCTCGGACCGCACCCGGACGTATTCGGCTCGCGATTCGTGATCGTCGGGGACCGGCGTCTCGGTCGAATAGTGGGTCAGAAACTGGCGATAGTGCCGGGCGAACGTGACATCGCCCCCATCGAGCTTTTCGCGGATCCGTTCCTCGACGAAGTTCCGCCGGTCGCGATCGTCGATCGTCGAGCGATGTCGATCCGCCGCCTGGCGTGCGATCCCGTTCGCGAAACTGTGGATCGTCTCCACGGTGACCTCGGTAATGTCGAATCGTTCGTCGAGACGCTTCTGAATCTCGTCTGTGGCGTTTCGAGTGAGCGTCACGGCGGCAATCCGATCCGGATCGGCACCTCGTTCGATCAGGTAGGCGATCCGGTGCGTGAGGACGAGTGTCTTGCCGGTCCCCGCACCGGCGATGACCTGATTGTACTCGTCGTTCCGGACGACCGCTTTTCGCTGTTCGCGATTCAGATCGTGGCCTGCCTCGTCGATATCCGTGAAGAGGTGTTCGTACTGCTCCAGCTGTCGCTTGACGAACGACTCGTTGTATCCGTCGAGACATTCTGTGATTCGCTGTAGCTCCGACTGGATCGAGTCCAACCGATCGCGGTCTTCGTCCGTATAGGGGAACGGCCACCTCGTCGATCGAAGTTCGTCGTACTCGTCGATCGCACGCTGAAGGCTGTCGGAAAAGGCGCGTCGTTCCCGCGTCGTCAAGTAGTGTTCACCGTCGAGGAGTGCCGTTTCTTCCTCGTTCAGCGAGGCGAGTTCGTCTTCGAGAGTCGCAAGTGCTAATTCGAATTCACGGCGTCGTTCGTCCGGATCGCCGAGCCACAATCGAACGAGCGGTCCGGGGGCATACCGACGGAACAGACGAACCGGCAGTGACGGCTTCTCGATCGGTTCGATTTCGTCTGCCCCGGCAGTTCCCATAGCGAAATTTCTCTCGACGATCCTAAATAAACGTCCGGCACGTCGGCGACCGGCATTGTTCTACGTGAGGAGGGGCCTGTCATAGAACAGCTCACAAGATATTGGGTTCTATTAAAGGGGTGAAACAGGTGCTCAGTAGGTGGGAGTGTGGGCCACTGAAATATATAAGTATAGATATATTTACTTATCAGTTCAAGAGAGAAAGCGCGAGTCTTGCGCAACGAACTGCTCAAATAGAGCACAAAGAGAAGGGGTAATTCAGATCGCATTTTGGCCATCGACATATAAGACAAAATATGAATATATAATCCGATTACGATATGTAGATGCCATTGGGTTAGGTCTCCGAGTTTGACATTATCACGCTATGATATGACTTTTCACTAACTTGTGTTGTTCCCGAGAACAGATTTGAGACACAGGCTCGCTGAGTGGCGACAGCTAACTGCGAGATCTCCCATTGAAGCGCTCAAATTTATGAATTGTATCAGGTGGTGGTCACACGCCATCAAGTTCTCTGTTATTACGTTCAGTCCGTAACGGGGTTTTAAGCCACAACCGTCTGAAACGACTCTCCATGACGGAACGAGAGCCGATTAACGCTTCTAATATCGGTCTCTGGGTGGGGTTCGAGGAGTGTCCGCGCTACCTCAAGCAATCGATGGGTCCAGACGATGGTGTAGAGGAGGAACTAGGCGTGTTCCTTTCGGAGGCCGGGAATCAATTCGAGGAAGACGTTCTTGACGGCCTCCGAGAAGAAGCTGCAGCGTTCATCAATGCCGTAGACCGAGAGGAGTGGAATCTCCCGAACGAGTTTTCCGACGTTCTTCCAGTAGTACAGCAGAATATCGCTGACATAGCAGAGGATGCGATGGACAGAGAGGACCCGACGCTGGTCTATCAACCCTCACTCTGGGGCCGAATTGATGCGTGGCCGATCAAGGGCCAAGCCGACCTTATCGCATTCTGGCCTGAGGACCGCCAGCTCAACACACACATCCTGGAGATTAAGTCCTCAACCGAGGACCAGCCGTATCATCAAATCCAAGCGGCCATTTACAGCCTCTTGCTTCGGCGCCACCTCCAAGTCAGTGGATTCGACCCGAATATCGATGCTGGAATTGTCCACCGCGAGTCCGATGAGTTCCATGGGGACGACCCTGAATCGTTCCCTGCTGTCCCCGACCTTAGTGTCGTTGAAGGCGACGTTCGTCGGATGCTCCGAGAGGATGGTAAAGCGGACCAAATTGCTAGTGAGGACTCCGTCAACTACCGCCTGAGCGGCAAATGCAACTATTGCCTCTATAGCGAGAACTGCTTCAGCCACGCTATCAAATCCCGGAACCTTGCTCTACTTGGACTTACCGAAGGTGAGCAACGGGTACTCAACAATCACGACATTGAGGACATCACGCAACTTGCTCGCCTCAAAGAGGTGCCTGACAGCCCTCAACCCGACAACTACCAGGAGTTGACGTCACAGGACGAGGAGAAGGTCCGGGACCTTTTGGGCGAACCAGTGATTGGGGACAGCCTTGACGAGATCGTGCAGCGGGCACAGGCCGTCCTTGGCGGTATTATCGACGACAGCCGAGAAGACGAACACCCAGAAGCCGCTACACAGCCCTGGATACGGCCATTACAGGGGTCGGGAAAAGGAACTCTCCCCGAGGACGACCCCACACCCGGCCAGCAACAGTACATGGACTATCAAAGCGGGGAGCTGATTCGCTGCTATATCTATGTTCGCGAGGACTACATGCGCGACAGCATCGCCATGCTTGCGGGGCGAGTCGCACGCACGAACTCACCGATTGACTCACTATCATTTTCGGCTGTCACTGACAACCTCCCAGACGACACGGAAGAACAAATAGAGGTGGAAGGGGAGCTGTTGGCTGATTTCTTCGAGCAACTGTTTCAGGCAGTCGACGCCATATCAAGCGGAGACGAGGAGGCTACAGTTCATCTGTATTTCTTCTCCCGAATGGAGCGAGATGCGTTAGTAGATGGTGTGAAGCGACACATTGGGGAGTGGGATGCCGAGAGTTTCGGTGCGATCCGCGACCTCCTCGGTCTGCGTCAGGCTATCGACCAGCCAATGGTTTCGATCCTGCAAGACGAACTCCAAGACCGCTTCTCCCTGCAGTACACGTCCACCGGCTTGCTCCCGATTTTGGACCAAGCATATAACGATGAATGTCGCTGCGGGTGCGGCGACGAAATTCCGTACTTCGAGACGGACCAGTGGACGGTCGAGCGCGAGGACAACACCGTAGTTGACCTGTGGAGTGTCTTCAGCCGGAATTTCTTCAACTACCGCGTAACGTACCGGCGGGACGAAGACGGAGAGATGGTGATCGATCCACATGTTGACGATGAGGACGGCTGGTATCCGGCTCGCGCACGTTTTGACGACCAACTGCCCTTAGAATACATCTGGGCCGCGCTCGGGAAACTCGACACTGATTGGGCGAACTCGAACCGGCAGGAGTGGGAGATTCATGCGTACAAGTGGCATGACGCCCAAGAACGTGAGACTCCTATCACACCAGAGGATATCGGTCTATTAGGCGAGAAAATTTGCCAAGCGCTCGAACATCTTGAACACAGCCTCTCATACTACCACAATCCGTTCATGGGGAAGTCACCGATTCCACTGCCCGATATCCCGAACTTCGACCTGGGACAGTCGACCCTCCGGCAAGCATCTCAGGACTACGTCGACCTTGAACACTTCTCAGACCGCCAGGACTCCCTTCGGCATTACGCAAAATCACCGCGTGAGCGTGTCAGGACTGGGAAGTCAGCGATTGTCAAGGTTGAGCGGACGGAAATGCGGGGTGACGACCTGATTGTGTACGGGACTTTGGTCTACGACGATCGAGAATTCGCTAATGAGAACCGTGTTGCGAACTCGTGCCGACTGAAAGGGTCAGAGGGGACGACATCTGGGTCTCGTCGGGTGGCAAACGTTGTCGAATGGGATAAAGATGATGGCATCCACCGAGACGAGCTTGGGAGTCCGCGCCAGATAGAGCGCGGAGTCCCGGTTGAAGTATCTGACATTAACATCCCCGACAGGGAGATTGAACTCCATCTAAGCGATTTCCACAGCGGCTTCTTCGTTGGGAACAACCCCGACGCTGACTTTGATTACATCCGGAACCACCGCACGTGGACCTCGGACCCAACTGAAGCCCGCGACAGCAACTACGATGTCTACTTCGGGGTAGGGGATAAGTTCATTCTTGACCCTCAGACAGATGACTGGACAGCCGAACACGGGGCCTCTGTTTTCGACCACTTGGAGGACAATCCAGGACCATTCTATCAGACCGTGGCCGGACTTCTGGAGGGTGAATATGAGTAGTCTCAATCTCTTCCCGCGAGAAACAGCTGAAGAGTTCCTCACCTGGATCGAAGAGGGAGAATTGTACACGCCAAACGACGAGCAGAAACAGTTCATTCGTCGGTATGAGGACCGGATAGCGGTATTACAGGGACCGCCTGGAACTGGAAAGACGATGACATTATCGTATGCCTTGCTTGCCCGGGCGTACGCACTTCTTGAGTCACAAAAAAGAATGCGGGGGATGCTCGTTGCGCCTTCGAACAGGGCGGTGAACGCCGCACTACAAGAAGTCGACGAAAGCCTCCATTACTGGAATCAGCACGCCGACGACACAGATATGTCGAGTTCACTCGACAATCTGCGCCTCATCCGCGCACTCGGGCGGGATATTGACGTTGATGAAGATCTCTACCGCGAAACGGACTTCGTTAACTATCATACGGACGATCTCGACCAAATACAGCAAGACCTGACGACCCAGACTAGCCTCGGCGAGTTTACCCGTGCTGCGAACGGTTTGTTAGTCTTCGCAACCACGTCTGGCGGATACAAATTCGTCGACGAAGTGTGGGACAGCGGCACTGAGAGCTGTTTCGACGTCTTGGCGGTCGACGAGGCGTCGATGGTTCCGACCCCGGACATGCTTATCCCAGGGGCGTCGACGGAACCAGACGCACAAGTGTTGATCTCTGGGGACCAGCGCCAGATGCCACCCGTTCAAACCCACGACTGGGACCGTGAAGACCGCCGCATCGTCGAGGAAGTCGCACCTCACCTGAGCTCAATGGACTTTTTCCGCCTGTTCAGCTATCAGGACGGGTTTGGAATGGACGAATCGCCCGAAGAGGTTGAGGTTCCATCATTTCAGGACATCCCCATCGACAAGCTCGCGGTAACGTATCGATGCCATCGTGTTGTCGCTGAATTCCTCCGGCGCTTGATCTATGTCCAGGACCGCATAGATTACCGTTCAGGTCGAGAGTACAGCCTGAACGTACGCCCGGCAGAACGGGGTGGCGTCAGGCGAGTGATGAACCCGAAGTACCCGCTCGTCCTCATTGTCCACGATGAGCGCGACTCTCAGCAAAGCAATCCGTACGAAGTTGGGATAGTAGACTCACTCGTCCGAACGGTCGACCCGGATGAAGACGTAGGGGTAGTGACTCCGCACAATGCGCAGCGCGGTCGTCTGCGCGGAGTCCTTCGTAACTACGATAACGCGGACGTAGATACCGTTGAACGGTTCCAGGGTGGAGAGCGCGACATGATTGTGGTATCTGGCACGGTTTCGGACCCTGATTATGTGCGTCGTGAGGCGGATTTCATTCTGAGCCCAAATCGCCTGAACGTGGCGATGAGCCGCATGCGGAAGAAACTCGTATTGGTCGTTCCTCGTTCACTCATCGATTTCGTGCCTTCTGATTCCGACCAGTATGAGGCGGCTCGGGTTTGGAAACGGATGTACAATATTGTACAGGAGGAGGCTGACCGCGCTCCGTGGACCGGGACTATTAGCGAGTTCGCCGGTGATGTGCCAGACATGGCGCCCGATAAAAAGTTAGAAGTATTCACCGTGAGCGACATCAAAACAGATGACGGACGGCAAAGCGGATGACAAGCTAACCTTATCTGCCTACAAAGCCGATAGTAGCGAGCTTTTCCCCCGGATTCTCGATCTACACGTTGAGGACGGCGCACGCATCGCGGATGTCACACACGGTACTGGCGTCTTCTGGCAGGATATCGATCTCGAAGAAAGGGATATGAGGCTTGTTACGTCCGACATCACGGAGAAAACGGACGATCTCTCCATGGTTGCCGATTGTCGTGCACTTCCACTGCAGGATAATAGTCTGGACTGTATGATTCTCGATCCACCGTACGCTGAAGGTTTTTACCGTCGCAACAAGGACCACATGGCGGGACACGGCTCACACAAGTCATTCAGGGATACCTACAGCGGTACGAGAGAATACGAAGGTGCAGGAAAGTATCACAGCGCTGTCTTGCACACCTACTTTGAGGGTGGAAAGGAAGCAAAGCGGGTCCTGCGTGACGATGGCATGCTGATTATCAAGATAATGGACGAGGTGAGTTCTAACACGCAGGAACTCGCGCACATCCAGGTTACAAACTATTACGAACGGGAATTGGACTTCTACACTCGTGATTTGTTTATTCAGGTCCGAAAAGAACGACCTACTGTTGTCGGGATGCAGAACCAGATTCATGCTCGTAAAAATCATTCCTATTTCTTAGTCTACGACATGCCCTGAGCGATAACAGGTGGGGCTTGTAACACTCGACGTTCACCGAGATAGAGTTGAATGAGTTGGCCCGTTATTTCTTGTTGGTTCTCGAGTTTCCGTAGTTGAGTCTAGGACAGAGACTTGGCCCGTTCTCAATCTAGACATTTCCTTGGGTTTGAGGGTACTCAAACTGCTGTCTGAAACACCGAAACGGGAACTAGGAATGACGAGATCCACGAAAGCCGGATAACCGAATAGAGCTCACACCCAAATAGATGCCGCAGAATGTTATTGACCAGTAGTCCAATAAATAATTCATCTACTAATACCCCCCTTCTCCCGCACTTCAGGATGTGTCTTCACCAGAGTATGATGAATAGAGGCTCTGTATCAGTTACGCCGGTTCTAACAGAAATCGGTCAGATGTGAAAATATCAATTTAAATCATACCTCTAGATTGACTACTCTCTGATACTCGATATCGGGCGGAGAATGGCTCATTGACACACAATCAGGGAAGTTGCCTGTCAAGAAATTCGAGTAACGCGTCAATGTCGTCACTCGACGCCGCAGACTGGCCGAACAGACTCTTGAAGCGGTGGTCGAGACCGCCCTCCGCGATGAACTCCCGTGCGTCTTCGAGTTGCGTTTGCAGGGCCTCCGGGTCGCCACGGTGGAGGTGCGTTTCGACGACATCGAGGTCGATCTCCGGGATGGCAGCCAGCACGTCCGCGAGATCGGTCGGTCGTGCGCTGTGGAGTTTCGCGGCGACCAATATCTCGCCATCTGCCGTGCGCGCCGTCGTCGATTTCGACCCACCGGAGATCGTGCGTTCGGTGCTGTGGTCACGGAGATACGCGAACGACCACTCCGCGTCGGTCTGTCGACAGCCGAGGCCGTTCACCAGTACGTCGACGCCGACGGGATGGACGAGATCTTCGGAGCGCTCGAACAGTTCGATTTCCCGATCGTAGATGGTCTCCTCGGGCGGGACTTCGAGAGCGTCCTGGCGCTCGAAGTGATGGGCTTCGAGAAACGCGACTACGTCGTCGTATTCGTCGGGGGCGATGACGAGGTCCAGATCGGTCGAGAAGCGCGTTTCGAACTGGCTGACGGCATACCCGCCGACGAGCACGAATTCGATGTCTGACTCCTGGAGGTCCTCGAGTACCTCGATCAGGGCCTCGCTGCGTTCTTCCTGGGTCATGCTGGCTCCATCCGGTAGTCCGCGTCGCTGTCGACCTCGTCGTACATGCGATCAAGCATGGACAGGGCCGACTGGAACGTGGCGTAGTGTTCCCGGGCGAATGCGACCGTCTCGTCCAGCGTGATGACCGGACGGCCGTCGACCGATTCCGCGTCGATCGAGTCACGGGGTTCGACGACGACCTGGAGTGGGCCGTTGATCTCGTCGCGCGCCTGTCGCTTGCGGGAGACGGGAATATCGAACAAGTCGAAAAAGCGCTCCCACTCCTCGAGGTCGGATTCCTCGACGGCGATGAAGAGTGGATAATCGTCCGGCTCACGCGCGACCTGGTAACCGCCGCGCGTCCAGACGTACACCGCGTCGATCCCGGTGAACGCGAAGTCCATGCCGGCGAACTGCGGCAGGACGTACGCCTCGGAAATCGATGGGGGTGAGACGCCTGCCGAGGCCGCGAGCAACTGCAGTCCGGCGTCTCGGACTTCGTCGTCGAGAACAGTGAGTCCGTCGTCGTATGTGACGTAGCCCTCGGCTTCCAGACGATCGACGGTCCGGCGGATCGTCTCCCGGTTCTCGTCGATCTTCCGGGCGACGCCGACGATCGTATCACCCGGATCGATCGCGAGCAGCGTCTTCAACGCCTTTTCGCCGCATGCAGTATACATCTGTCTTCTTATGCTTGCACATAACTGTGCAAGAGTAAAGTATCTTATTGTCAGTCCGTGCTCGGCCTTCATGCGTTGTCCAGGGATCGCTTGCGATTCTACACAGTCACGACGGACTCGGCGGTGCCAGACTCCGATAGCGGCGGTCCTGGGTCGATCCTTCGGCCGCGACTAGGTTGTACCGTACCATCTTCTTGAGATAGCTCCGAACGGTTCGATCGGATTTCGGGTTATCCACGCGAGACCGGTACTCCGGATACAGATCGCCGGGTGCGATCGACTCGTGCTCCTCGATGATCTCGTAGATAACCTGCTGATGTTCCGATAGCGCGTCCAGATTCTTCTGGCGGAGTTCCTCGCGGGCGTCCGGGACAGCCTGCGTCACGTGGTCCGTCGTGATCCCCTCGGCGCCGTCTCGATCGGCCTGCCGCGCGGCGAGTTTGAGCGTCGCGATCGCGACGCGGGCGTCCCCGCCAGCCTCGTCGGCGATCGCCTCGAGTTGCTCCTGTGAAATCGCGTCGTGCGTGAGCGCCCGGTCGGCCCGCTCGCGGAGGATGTCCACGAGTTCTTCGGTCGTGTACGCGTGAAAGCGGATGCGCTCGGCACTCCGAAGCCGACTCGCCAGGCGCTCGTCGACCTCGGCGAGGAGTTCTTCGACGTCGTTCGCGATCAGGACCAGCGAGAACGACTGCAAGCCAAGCAGTTCGTAGAGGACCGTCCGGTCCTCGAGCTGATCGACCTCGTCGAGGATGACGACATAGGGAGGTTCCTCGTGGTCACGAAGCCGATCGAACAGTACGTCACGCGGCGTGGACTGGCGGTGGATATCGACCGTGCTCGTGACCTCATCGAGGATTCGGAAGAGAACCTGGAAACGTGAGTGGTCGTTCCAGCAGTTGACGTAGATGGATTCGACGTCGAGGTTCTCCTCTTTCAGGCGTTCGACAGTGTACTTCGAAATGCACGTCTTGCCTGACCCCGAGGGGCCACTGATGAACGCCGTGTCGGCGGGGCGACCGTCTGCGAGTGGCTGGAGGACACTCGATAAGTGGTTGATCTCCGGATCGCGGTGGACCACCTCCCGGGGAACGAACTCCTCCCGGAGGAAACGGGCGTCTCTGAGCATACTCGCTCGTTGATCAGCCGACATATTAAATGGCGGAGGGGCGATTCCGGAATTTCCAGAAAGAGTACCATGCTACTGGTTCGATCTGCGATGACACCGTAGTTCTCGGCCGAGTCAGGGAAGGACACTCGTGATCGCGTTGCCTGCCACCAGCGCTAGCCCCGACGCGATCACGCCAAGAATGAGTAAGGCGTAGTTCGCGATCGGGTTCGCTGCGCGGGCGACATCGTAGGAGTAGTGATCATTACGAACGGGCGCAAATGGTTCGACACCCATCGGCGTGAGGGCGTCTGCAGCGATGTGTGAGAGGATCGTGACCGTCCCGACCAGCAGCCCGAACACACCGAGGCCGATCGCCGCGAAAATGCCATCATTTGAGCCGATCGCCAGACCAATGAGAGCGAGTCCGACCCCAACGAGGGCTGCGAACCAGACGGTGTGGGTAATTCCGCGATGGGAGATACCGGGGACGCGCTGGTCGTAATCCGGAATCATGGCGAGGAGGCCAGCGCCGACCGCACCGGCCATTGCGGCCCCCTCGAAGCCCACGACGAAGACGATGAACCCGACCGGCGCGTAGGCGAGCAAGGCAGCCCCGACATGGCCCTCTCGATGCACGTGTGGCAGTGGCACGGGACACCCCTTTTTTGTTACGTCAGGCAGGACTCAGAGTATGCCAGTTCAACGGGCTCGTTCTATCGACGATCTCTTCGAGGCGGTAGCGGGCTACGATCTCGTGTTGACGGTCGACGCGCCGCTCAGTCTTGCGCTCAATCGACGGCTGGACCACCCACGACTTGGCCGGTTCGCGGCCACACCACAGATGCTGGCGGCCGACGAGTTCCGGCCGCAGGACCAACGACAGCTCTTTCTCGACGTGATCGAGTCGACGGCACTGCCCTGGAAACAGGCCGCTCATCTGGTCGAGTTGAACCTCGGTTGTTGGGAGGAGACAGGTGATCGACAGGCGATCCTCGAGTTCGAACGCTACGATACACCAAAAACGCGGGAGGTACTCGAGGTCATCGCGTCCGTCGAGAGTGCGCATCGCGATCTTGAGGAGTACCGGATCGACGACGACCGTGAGGTCGCCGTCATCGGCGAATCCCAGTTCAGCGCGCTGGACCGGTCGATCCTGCCCGCCGACTATGACACGATCGACCCGCTCACGAGCGAGGCCTTCGACCTGCCGCCGTTCCATAGCTTTGCCTCCCGGACGGCGATCGTCGAGGCGATCGTGGACAACGTGACAAGCGACAACGCCGACGACGTGGCGATCGTCATGGACCGCGGCGGGCCCTTCCCCGCGTTGATCGAATCGGCACTCGAAGCGCGGGACATCCCCTTCTACGGTGGCCCCGGGTTCGCCGACGACGAGGGACTGCGAACGTTCCTCGAACTGCTCAGGTTAGCGCACGCCGATTCGAGAGCCCGCGTCGGGGACGTGCGACCGATCGCTCGCGGGCTCGGAATCGACCTCCCCGTCGACGACGAGGACAAACTCCTGGCTGAACTCGACAGTGCGGCGGCCGAACCGATACAGGCGTTTTGTGCGACCGTCCGCGAGTGGACCTTCGGCGAGGCGATCCGGGAGTTCGAGGCGGTGTCGGATCGGACGCTGGACGCCGTTCGCGACGAACTCGGTGTGCTTGGATTGGTGGACGAACAGGTCACGGACGGCCGGCTCGACGATCTGGCATTCTACCTCAGTGCGTTCGACGTCCCGATCGACCGCGAGGACAGCGGCGTCCTGCTCGCCGACGCGAACACCTCGACCTACGTCGACCGGCCCGCCGTCTTCTATCTCGGACTGGATGCTGACTGGACACACCGGGTCATCGATCGGCCGTGGATCGACACCGAACGGAAAGACCGCGAGCACCTCCGGCAGTTCCAGTTGCTCCTCCAGAACGGTCGCGAACAGTATTATCTCGTCCAGGAGACCAGCGCCGGCGAACCAGTCCGGCCGTGCCTGTACTTCCACGACCTTCTGGACGACGACATCGAGACGTTCGACGACTTCGAGACCATCCCGCACACGTATCGGCGCGGAGATGGCTCAACCGGCTTCGAGCACGACCCGGTCAGCGCAGTGCCCGAGTCGATCGAGACGATCAGCCAGTCGAGCCTGTCCACGTTCGTCAACTGTCCGCGCGATTACTTCTTCGACCAGCTCGTCGAGCAACCCGATCGGGACTACTTCCGGAAGGGCAATTGCTATCACGACTTCGCCGAGTTCTACGTCAATCATCCCGACGTGATTGCCGACGCGGATCGGGCGGAACTCGTCGACCTCTTTCTGGACGAACTCCGGCCGTTCGTCGATCAGGTCGATCGTGACGTCCTCGAAACGGAGTTCGGCGTTGGGCTCGACCTGATCGAGCGCTTCATCGACGAGAATCCGCCGGTCGAGCGTGACTACGCCGGGTACACGGCCCTCCCCTTCGAGAACGTGGTCGCCGAACACTTCGACCAGCCCGTCGACTCGCCGATCACCGAACAGTGGTTCGAGAACCGCTCGCTCGGCGGGAAGGGCAAGATCGACCTCGTCCACTCGCCGACGCAGCTCCTCGATTACAAGAGCGGGTCGGCGAACTCCGCGTCACAGGTGGTCGATCGCTCGTCGATCGAGGAGATTCACGACAAAGCCGACTTTCAGGCCATGCTCTATCTCGCTCATCACCGCCGGATCCAGCCGGGCGAGCCGATCGATTTCGTGTTCTATCACTTCCTGGATCTGGTCGACGACGCCATTACCGGGACCGCAGACATCGAGGACGCGCTCGTCCGCGTGACGTACTATCCTGAGACGTTCGACGAGTGGGCGGGTACGCAAACGGCGTTCGACGCACTCTGTGCGGGCGTCGCGGAGAGCAATAACCGACGGAAGACACTCGAAAAGCTGGGATATGACGCGTATGCCAAGTTCCTCGATTCTCACGCGTTTCCCGACGTCGACGAGAAGGAGGAACTCCTCGATACCGAGTTTGCGGACGCGTTCGTCAGGGACGCTCGCAATCGGGTCGGCGAGTACAAGTACGTCACGTCGGGGATCGAGAGTGCGCTCAAGACGCTGCTCGACCTGCGCGGCGAGAACTATTTCCGGGACGATGTCGACGCGTTCGAGGCGTTCCTCGACGACCAGATCGGTCTGATCAACGAGTATCGGGAGTCGTCGTTCCCGGTCGGCGACCCCAACCTGGATCGCGTGACCCATCGTGATCTGCTCTTGACCGAGGAGGGTCGCGATGGCTGAGCCCACGCCGAACGCCCGGCAGCGCGAGCTGATCGAGGCGACCGAGGGGATTCACGTCGTCGACGCCGGCGCGGGGACGGGCAAGACGTTCGCCATCACGCGTCGGTATGCGAACCTGCTGAGTGAGGGGTACGAGCCTGACGACGTGCTGCTGGTCACCTTCACAAACAACGCCGCCACCGAGATGAAAGAGCGCGTCGTCGCGCGGTGTGACTACTCGATGTCCGCGCTCCGGGACGCGCCGATCAGCACCTTTCATAGCTTCTGTCACGACCTGCTGCTCGAATACGGGGCCGACGCGCCGTCGTATCTCGGGATCGACGATCAGATCACCGGCTCGACGCAGCTGCTCGAAAACGAGGTCATCGAGGCCGATCGCTTCCGGACCTTCCTCTCGCAGTTCGTCGACGCCCATCCTGAACACGAGGCCGTGTTCCGGGTGCTCAACGATCCGACGTCCGTGCTCGAACTGATCAGAGAGCTCGCCGCGAAGGGCGTCTTTCCCACCGTAGACGGGTGGTATCGCGACGGCGAGGCTTATCTGGACGGGGATTTCGAGGCCTTCGAGGAGTTGTTCGCCGAAGCGAACGCGCCGAACGAGGGGGCCAACGGAGCCACACAGTCGGACCTGCGGGATTCCTTGAGTGGCTTCGAGCGTGATCGCTGCTTCCTCCCGGACGCCCCCAGCGAAGACGAGTTGCGAGAGGGCTATCCTTCGATCGACGACCGGTGGGCTGAGGAAGCGTTCGTGGAAGACCGTGAGGCGCTGAAAAGCTTCGTCCACGACGTCTACGTCGAGTACATCCAGTTCGCCCTCCGGCGGAACTACCTCAACTTCAGCTTCCTCCAGCTGTTCGCCTTCGTCCAATTGTGTGAGGATCACGCGCTCCGCGAGTCGATCGCCTTCGAACAGGTGATGGTCGACGAGTTCCAGGATACCAGCGAGATCCAGTTCAAGCTCACACTCTTGCTCGCCGGGACCGACAACCTCTGTGTCGTCGGCGACTGGAAGCAGTCGATCTACGGGTTCCAGTATGCCGCCGTCGAGAACATTCGCTCGTTCGAACGACGACTCCGAGCGTACAAACGCGAACTCAACGGCGAGCACGAGCGGGTCGGTTTTCCCGTCGAGGAGGTAAACACGATCCCACTGCGGCGGAACTACCGCTCGACGCAGTCGATCCTGGACCTCTCTCGGCACGCCCTGACGGTACCCGCGACAGGGAGCGAGTCGGTCGACAGAACCGTCGACGAAATCGACGGGCTCGAGGCGGCGACCGATCGGGACCACTCGACGATCATGGCGTTCACGAGTGCGAGCGAACACGAGGCGATCCTCGATCGGATCGAGACGATCGTCGGCACCGACGCCTACGCGGTCGAGGACAGCGGCGACCTTCGCACGCCACGCTACGACGACATCGCGGTCCTCACCCGGACGCGACGCTTCGGGCGGGAGTTACAGACCACGGCCGACGAGTTCGGCGTTCCGGTCGCTTACGAGGGCGGCGTGAAGCTCTTCGAGACCGATCAGGCGATCCTGTTGCTCGCGTGGCTCCGGATTCTCGCCGACGAGGACTCGCGACGTGGCTGGGCGGTCGTCCTCGAACGGGCGGGCTACACGCTCGCGGAGGTCGAGCAGATCCTCGACGAGCGAGCGTATCCCGACGCGATGGTTTCGTTTCGCGAGCGACTCGCGACGATGGAGTCGATCGGTGCGATCGCCCGGCAGGTCTTCGAGCGGTACGGATTTGCGGACGCCTCCGCGAGTTCGCTCGTCGCCCTCCTGCAGGACGTCTCGGACGGGACGACACGCAATCTCGGCGGGATGATCCGCTTCATCGAGCGGAGTCTGGACGCCGAGGCCACCCACGAGATCGACGACAATCCCGGTGGGGACTCGATCACCGTTCAGACGATCCACGCGGCCAAGGGACTCGAACATCCGATCGTGATCGTCGCGAATATCAATCGGTACAGCTTCCCGCCATCGGGCGGCGGCGACGATCGGATTCGCTTCGAGGATCCGATCGGCCTGCGCCAGACGAAACTGTCTTCGACGGCCCACGGTCGGCCCCACCGCTACGACAACTGGCGGTATCGCGTGCTGTCGGCGTGTCTGGGTCGTGAATACGACGAGGAGCGCCGTCTGCTCTACGTCGCGATGACGCGAGCACAGGATCACCTGCTCTTTTCGGCGGGCGCGGAGCCGAGTCCACTGTTCGAGAATCTGCCGCTGGAGCCAACGTCTGTCGAGCCAGAGCTCGAGGAGTCCGGGATCGACCGGATCGAACAGACGCGACTGCAGGTGTCGATCCCGGAGCCCGACGTGCCGGCTGGCCAGTCGCCCCATGCTTTGATGGACGACCGTGTCTTCGAGGAGCGTGACGACGGTCGTGGGATCGAGTTCGGAAATACAGTGCATGATTTCGCCGAGCGGTATGCTGCCGGCGAGGAGATCGAGCCTGCGAGTGATGACGAACGGCGAGTTCGAGACTTCATCGATGAGCTAGAGGGAGAGCTGCACGTCGAAGAGGACGCGTATCTTCCGGTGTCGGTCGGGGAACAACAGGTGACGATTTCTGGCGTGATCGACTTGCTGCACGTGACTGAGGATCGCGTCGAGATCGTGGATTACAAGACCGATCTCACGCGGGATGCCGAGGACGAATATCGCAAGCAACTCAGCGTCTACTACCACGTCGTCCAGCGACTCTACCCGGATCGACCGGTGTCGGCGAGTATCTTCTACACGGCGAGTAGAGAGCGCGTGGAAATAGATCCCCTATCCACGGAGCGGTTATCCGAACTCGTCGAGGCTGATAGCGGACATATCTCGGCACAAACTGATCAAGATTCAAGATCAAGATGAGCGTTCCCGTCTGAATTCCACATACATCATTCTCACCGTGGTATATATACCCAAAGGCGGCAGGACATTTTTATCAGTTCCATAATTTCCTTTGTATAATGAGCGACTCTCCGGACGATCCGATTACTCTAGAGGAGGCACGGGATGACATCGAAGTCCTTCGACGGGTGAGTGATGAGGCTGTAGCAGCCATCGAAGACGCCGAAAGCGAAGATGTGCTCGATTATCTCATCCGTGACGAGGAAATCGACACCATTCACGATGGAAAGAGGGGACTGGGGCAGGTCAGGAAGGCAGTTCTCAAATCGGATCGCGCTTCTGACGATCTCAAGCGACTCGTCAGCTATAGGGGTGACGAAACTCCGGAGGACGTACTCGTTCCTGACGACGTGTATCGCAACGCGAAGGTTGCCTTGGAGGCAGGCAAACCGGTTGTGCTCTATGGCCCGACGGGAACAGGGAAAACCACATTCGCAAAGCAACTCGCTCAGGAAACGTGTATCGGCTATACGCTGAATACGGCGACGCCGTCCTGGACGCCGTCCGATATCATCGGGGGAATCAGTCCGGATCACGACGGTGATTCGTTGAGCTATCGGACGAAGTTGGGCTGTGTCTCCGAAGCAGTCCAGCGTGCCAGACGCTTCGACGTCGAATACGGCGTCATTCTGGACGAAATCACTCGCGCAGACATCTCGAAAATATTCGGCCCGCTCTACACAGCTATCGAGAATCCCCATCAGACAATCTTCGAAACGGACGAGGGGGACACGATCGAACTCGACGAGCGCGTCAATATCCTCTGTACGATGAACATGTCGGACCGCACGGTCAACGAGCTCGACAACGCGATTACTCGTCGGTTCGCGATGATCGAGCTCGACGAATACGCCGAGAATGATCGGAGACAGCTGTTCAAGGACTGGATCGATCAGCACGTCGGGCCGAATTGCGACCTCGATGACGGCCTGATCCTCTCGCTTTTCGAGCGAGACTACGAAGGGATCAATGACGGGAATGAAGCGACTTCCCAGGGGGCAATCATGCGGTTCGGGCCGATGCACTATCGAGACGTGGCGATCTTCCTCGGAGTGGCCTGTCGAGACGGAGGAGATTTCGAACATGCTCAGGAAGAAGCCGTCGGACAGGCTTTCAGGACGTACATCGTCCCGCGGCTTCTCAACTCTGCAGCGTTTCCACAGATGGAGCGGATTGTCGATCACTACCGCACGCTGAACAACGAATTCGAAGATCTCGATCTCTCGCCTGCTGTGGAACTCGCGGAGCGCGAGTTGGAGGCTGAACGGCGACAGATGGGATCGTATGAGTAGTATCGACAAAACGTACACGTACGGGCAGGATACGTTCAACGTCCCGGAACGGGGCGAAATACTCATTCAAGAGTGTCCGGCGTCGATCACTGACGAATTAGAACGGGCCTCGTTCACGCGTGAGAGTCCACGGGTCTACACGAAGGAACAGGAGGCACTGGATTCCGACCAGGAGTATGAAGTCGTCACGGCGACTGTAGACGGCGACGAACTGATCGTGTCTGCGACGGATATCGTCGGCGTGGTGAGCTTGACACCCAGTTCGAAGATCCAGATCGACCCCAAGGTCGATTGGGACCACATTTTCGACATGCTGCTGGCAGTATACGACCAAAACCGCTCGATCGAATACCACGGTATCCCATTGCAGGACTTCCTCTCCGATTCGATCGATCTCGACGACGTATTCGTCATCTTGGCGATCAACTACCTCGACGGACTCGAAACCATTCAGCGAAACGGGTACATTCGAGACCTCATCATCAGACGTGTCGATAGCCTCGCTGGGCGTGGGGAGATCGACATCGAGCGAACGTTGCTCAATCACGCGGAGGGGACGCTCGAACCGCACTGGATCCGAAACGAAGTCGAGTATGACAATGCAGCGAACTCGCTACTCCACTTCGCGGGAACGACCTTACTACGGTTGTTCCGTCAGCATGCAGGTGACGACAAACATCCGGGATACGATCGGATATTCTCCGAAGTCCATCGGGAAGTCGAACGACTCGAACGGAAGGGGATAACCAGCAGTCTCGACCGGATGGACGAGTACCGAGTGCTCTCCCTGTCGGACCTTCCGAAGCAACGCCGGTACTATCGACAGGCGATCGACGTGTCGAAAGCGATCATGTCCTCCTCACTCGGTCAGCAATTGCGGGAGGGCAGGCGGGAACTCGTCGTCGATTACGTGTTGAACATGGACTCGCTGTTCGAACAGTATTCACAGGTCGTCATCGAACGTCAGCTCGACCGGATCAAAGGCTACGACCATCGGAACGATACACAAGACGTCACCCCTGTCCGATCACCATCTGTCCGACCGTTTTCGACCGAGAGCGACGTATATCACCAGCCGGACCATGCGATCCAGGAAGGAGAGGAGACGATCGCCGTCCTGGATTCGAAGTACTACGCCGAGGGAAAAGACCCGGTGAAGCAGTCCCCGTCCCGATCGCGACTGTTCAGCTACGCATATCTCCTCGATGCTGGGTACCTCGGATTCCTGTGCCCGCTATTGGAACCGAAACGCCGTCGAGTCAGCCAAACTGAGGCTGAACTGCAGGTCGTTTCTTCGCCGGAAGACTTCTCGCTGGATCAGTACGACGAAGCTGTGCATCAGTATCTCCATGAGGTCCTCGTGGACCGGTATCCGACGTTAGAAGTCCTCCGTGCAGTTGATGAACACGAGCTCTGTCTTGACGGGGCTAAAGCCTCTGATCTCGCTTCGATGACGGAGCTGAGTGGAGCGTTTTCGATCAGAGATCCCAGAGACTTCTCTCTGCGCGTCCTCAAAGCTGCCGCAGATACCCATTCCTGGAACGTCCGAAACCGATTCGACCTCGAACAGGAAGGGAAGTGGACCCGGGATCAGATCGAGGCACGCTGTGATCAGTACTACGAGCACTCGACGACCTGTGTGCCAGTGTTCGCGCGAAATGACAACACAGGTGAGGAGTGGATCGATCTTTACTTTCTCACGAACGGCGGGAACGAGGTGGAACAAGAGGGGCCGCTGAAGTTGTTGTAGCGGGCCGTATCGATGGGATCCTCTGAAAGAACTGTGTGAACCAGCCATCTGGACAGGCATCGACGCGGACGACTAACTCGTCGATTCGAGCCAATATTGTGGACCCCCGTCAGAACGGTGCGACGAGCCAGCCATCGTCTTCCCGTTCGAGCTGCGGTCCGAACACCCTGCGAAGCGGATACAACTCGTCGCCGTACGGAAGGTCGAAAGATTCCTCGTAACGATGTGGTTCGTTTTCGACGACGAACTGGATCGTGGGTCTCGGACGCGTGTTTTCGAGGTCGTCGCCGGAACGGTCGATCTCCATGGCGAGTGCCTTGACGAGGTCCCTATCGTCGAACGCATCTCCAAGCCCGACGACGGACACCTCCCGTGGGACATCTCCCTCCTGAAGCATCTCGATGAAATCTTCAACGGGGACTTGTCGTTCGAAGGTCTCGAACTCACCTGCGACGACGACGTTATATCGACCCGGGATCGCGCCTTCGCTCATTACCCGAATATTTGCGGCGGGTTTTGATAGTAGTTCTGACTAAAGGAGAACTGACCGCAAGGGTCCCGTCGCTCGCTCGTCGGTGACGAGATCACGGAGTTTCCGTTCCTCGTCCGAGTCGTCATCGGCCTCATCGAGATCGATTGCGGTTTCCAGATCATGATGAAATGCGATGACGTCGAAGTCACCGAGACATTCATCGTCGGGTTTCGAATACAACTCGGCCCGATGTGCCAGCAGCGCCTGACTTTGATCGACCTGTTCCACCTCGCGTACTCCCAACCGTCTTCCCTGATATGTATCTTCGATTCGGGTATCGAGTTCGTCGATCAGTCTATCTAGAGAGCCACCATCGAGATCAATCAAAAGGATGACTGTGGCGTCAGTTTTCGTGAGAAACCGCGCAAGTTTTGAAAATATGCGTTTGAGATCCGACTTCCCGTTCTCGGACTTGGCAAGCACGTCGTAGGGATTCCGGCGTTCGAGAAAATTTCGAATGGCGTTCGATTCATGATTTTTGAGTCGATTATAGGAGACATCCTCACCGTAAAACGTCTCGACTTGCGTGTCCGTCGCGGCCGTCTCACAGAAAAGTTCGATCAGGCGGACATCTCGACGACCCTCACTCAGGACGAGTCGCTTCATATCCCACGCAGATCGAGGTGGAGATCTTTTAGGTGCTCTTCAGCGTCCCGGTAAGACATCACGTCTGCAGCGTCCGATTGCATCTGGACGAGAGTGAACTCATTTTCCAGGAAGGACTGTTCGTCGTCCGTGAAATTCTCTCCGAAGAAATCGGCGACGAAGTCGTTGTTGTGGGTCGTGATGAACAGTTGCATGTTCCGCTCACGAGCGATATCGACGAGGAAGTAGACGAGTTCGCGCACGTATCCAGGGTGCATATGGATCGCCGGCTCTTCCAGGAGAATGACGTCACTCGATCGCTCCTTGTCGAGCAACTCCCAGAGGATCCCGACGATCGCCTTGAAGCCATCGCCCATGAATTCGTAGGGCACGGAGTATTTCTCGCCATCATCGTCCGTGAAGACGAGATAGTCACGGTCAAAGCTTCTGAGGTCTTCGACGATCTCGTGTTCAATGAGGGTGTCCTCAATGTCGTCGATTTTTACAGCAACTGATTCACTGTTATCTGCTTCCGGTGGTTGCGTCAAGTCCCTCCCATCGATTTTGGTAACGGCATTTGAATCAGGAGAACCATCACCGATGAAACCAAAATCGGGCCCACCGATCGTCTGTAATGGGATATGATTGGAAAATCCGGAGAGGGACATTTGTCCACCGATCTCTTCTTCGTCTGGCTGATCGGAGATTCGCTTCTGGATATTCTCGATAATCTCCCGATACATCTGCTGAGCAGTTCCCCTCGAACTTAGATATGGGTATTCTGTCCCGTTAATGGATAGTATCACGGCTTCCGTCGATATCTCTTCGACAATTTCGGGTGTGATAGTGTCTTCAACGATAGTATGTATGTCATCGTTGATTGACTCCACTTCTTCTTCGTTCATTATGCCACGCTTCCTCGCCCAGTCTATTACTTTCGTTATCGTTTCGAGCAGAGCTTGGACCAGCAATTCCCGAGTTCGTTGTTCTGCTGGCTCTACTATTCCGATAGACCTTGCATCCCCTTTTGTCTCCATCGAAATAGAAGTCGTCTCCGACTCGACGTTCACGAGCGTATCGAGATTTGATTCAAATTGAATGATCGCATTCGGATCAAAGACTAATTCGATTGCTTCCAAAAGGGAGGTTTTTCCCGTGTTATTACGACCCGTGATGACATTGATTGCCGTGGGCTCGACGTGGAGCGATTGGATTCCTTTGAAGCCCTCAATCTCAATCTCGGTAGTACGGGTCATCGAAGCTTCCTAGCTTGTTCTTCTCCCGCCGTGGGGATAAATAGACTGGTGAAACCTTGCTATTGTCCTTGCGCCCGATGGCTTTGTATCGGTATTGCGTTTCAATATCTCGTCGCTTGCGATTGGGTCTCGCTGTTCGATTAGCCTATCCAGAACAATCTTAGCGGTCACCATGTCAATTGGAAATCAAGATGGATCCCATCTAAGGGTAACTCAGAAAATTCGCTGTAATCGAATATCCGCAAGTGATCTGGACGCACCTCAGGGAGATCTTCAGGCGGTAGTTGCAAGAAATGTCCGAAGACATATTGGTATGTGCTCAGTGGTGAAGACTCAGAAGTACGATTGCCTTGAGTGGCAAGCACGCGTTCGTCTTGGAACGGATTCTGGGCAAGAAAACCGACAGTCTCATCGTTCCCAATTGATTCTCGATTCCAGACCCGTTCTATTGGTTCGAACGGGAGCCTATCGGGATATGAGAGCGATGTGGATTCAGCTTCAACCGATTCCGCAGTCCCAAATGCAATTTCTGCTGTATCACTGAGTTCTGTGAGTGGTTCTGTGTCTACAGGGAATCCATCCGTGAGGAGGACAATCTCGAAGTTCCGAGTAGTGTCCTCGGAGACCCATGGCTCAGCGTAGACGATGAGAAGCGATTCCGGATACGGGACTGATGTATTTGCTACGTAGACGGCCTCTTCGCACTTGTACAACTCGTCCGTCTCCAAGCCCTCGTTCGCATACCTCTGGTGTTGGGACTTAATCGTCTCAAGAAACGTCGATAGGCCACTTCCGATCCAAGCAGCCTTGTTCTGGTTGACCGTGAAATGGCTCCGAGAGTTTGCTAAGTTGAATGTCTCGGATAGACAGGCGAAGATGTGCTCGATCGTCTCCAGTGACGGCCGATGGGCCGTCGCTGCCATTCGAATCGGATTCGACGGGAGATACAGTTCGCCAAACGTACAGAGGCCAGCAATTGTCCCGTTGGTCTTAGGAATATAGTGAGGACCGTGATCTAAGAAATAGTGGGTGGACTCGAGTGTTTGTGGCTCCTGTTCCTCATTTTCGTGAGTGTTCATCGATTCGTTTTCGGCAGACGTAGCCGAGGAACGAGAACCATACCGATAGCGCAACTCCTCTCCGTTGAGGTAGGTGGTTGTTGACCCTTGACGAAATGGAAAATGGTGTTTCTCATGCCCATAACTGTGTACTACGCTGCCGCCACTCACTTCGAAAATCAATACAGCCTGCTCTTCGATTGTTTCGATCTCAATTGAGGGATCGAGTCGAGGAGACACACGCTGGTCAATCAATTGACTGACTGTCTCCTCACGGCTCTGAGGGGTTCCGACACCAGTCACTTCAAATTCTTCATCGTATTCAGTAACGCCGATGATGACCGTTCCGCCCCCGCTGTTTGCGAGCGCAGTGAGTTCTTTTACGATGTCTTCGTCATCCTCAGCCTCATGTTTGAATTCAATATCAGTGTTTTCAATAGTTCCTTGAGCAAGTAACTGTTCTAGATCCATCTTGCACTCTCTTCTTCGCCGTAATAGGAATCTCTTATGTTAGTTTCTACACACATCATGACGTTCATTCGTCGATCAAGTCGCACTGATTAGCATGTAAGTTATATAATATTCAAGCTCTCTCATTCTCGAACCTCAACAAAATCCTAGATCAGATTATGCCTTGGTTTTCAAGATGTCGTCGCTGAAACGGAGGCAGTTTGGACTTTTTGTCATTGATATACGCAACTGGATCCTCCACCTCTTCTGGAATATACAAGCGCACGGCAATCGAGCGATCGACACCCCGCGACATGAGTTGAAGTCGGCTGAACTCCATGGATCCCATCTCCAACATTTGATCAAACTTTAGCATCCAATCGGAGACTTCGTGATCAACTTGCTCAAGTATAGACGTCAGTATGCCATAATATTTCACGAGAACGAAGCGGATGTCATTATTCACCAAATTCATCACTTTTCTGATTGATTTATCAATAGAACCATCATCAATAGTCTCGTGATCCAGGCGACTCTCAATCATAGCGTTGTAAGATTCCCCTCTTAGCCAGTGATTTGCTGTAACAACAATAGGCTCCAAAGCACCGTAGTCAACCTCCTCAACTGCAGGTTCGACATTATGCTCTTCGTCCCGAGAAAACTTGAAAACCTGATTCAGCTTTCTAGTTAATTCCAAGAAATTCTGATAGTGGTACTGGTGATAGGAATTTGCCAATATCCATGATTCTGGATTACTTTGAACATTATTGTAGAGAATATCCTGTTTCACTGGGTCCACAGTAGGGTTTTCCTTTAGCAATTCGTCTGGAATAGAAATATCAGACACAGTGTCTTCAAGAGCGGATTTGGCCCGTTCAATATCCTCCGTGCTCATCTCTTTGCTATCGAGGTAGGCGTCAACGCTCTTGTCTTTCAGATATCTTCCTCGAAGTAACACAGAAGTATATTTTATCGAAGCATCATCTATTTGACCGAGATCGCGCTGCTGTAATGCATCTATCAACTTATCGGCTTCAGACACTGCTTGATCGGTGGCCGGTTCGATTTCCTTCTCACCGGAGTTTTCCAACTTCTCATCTGCCCATTCGTCACCCTCAGTTTCGATGCAGTATATGGCTCCGTAGAGCTTCTCGTCAATTCTACCGACACGTCCAATTAGGTTGTTGAATTCGAAATCACTGAGTTCGTCCTGACCTCTATTGGCACCTACTAAGAATATTTTCTCCGCAGGAAGGTTCACGCCTTGCATCAAAGTAGGCGTCGTGACGATCGTACTGATCTCAGAGGATTCACTGTATATGTTTTCTATCTCCTCTCTAGCTATCTTTGGGACCATTCCGTGGTGGAAAGCGATTCCGCGTCTCAAGCATTTGATGAGAGAGTACTCTTCGTGGATAGTCTCTTTGAGAAAGGTGATGAGGTCATCAATACGTTCGGATTGGGACTGGCGATCACTAGAATTAGCCAGTGCAATCGCTCGATCCTCTGCATAGTCTTTTCGACCGCTGTATATCAAATTCTGGCTTTCAGAAGCGAACTCTTCAATTATAATCGGGAGACTCTGCTTGTAACTTTGCTTTACATCGGTATACGTGATTTCCTCAGGTTCCTTGATCGTAATCGGCCTCTTGTTGTCTGAGGGGCTGTGGATTGTCAGTTCCAGTTTTCGACCGTTAGATCTCCTCTGGCTGATGAATTTGAGTGTGGACTTGAGCTGTAGAACAGGGGTGAATTTGGTTGTTACCTGCTTTACTTCGTTATTCGTCAGGTTTTCGAGGGTGTCTTTTGGTTCCTCAAGATAGGGGCCAGCAGCAACGATTTGTGCATCCGGATAGTTCTCTTGAAGAGTTCGGATAATGCTCTCAAAAAGGACTCCGCGCTCGTTATCTTCGAGATTCTGAAACTCATCGAAGAAAACGAGATCAGGTGAGATCTCACTACTGACTTCAGGGTCAATTAATTTAAGACATCTCTCAGGAGTAACTACCAGAAAACGATTATTTGGGGTAGTATCTTCCTTGCTTTCGTCATCTACATCCTGATTTGAAAAGTGAGCGCCGGTAAGCACCTCGAATTCTTTTTCTGGGTCTTCCAGATCCTCATTGAGGTCGGCTAATTTTTGACTGACTTCAGCTATCAACGCCCGTGTCGGTACTACATATATTGCTTCAAACTCAGGCTCCGTCTCGACTTTATGCTCAATATATCGACGTAGAATGAATGACTTTCCTGCAGATGTAGGGCCCGAGATAGCGACATCCTTCCCATCAAGAAGGTAATTGTAAATCTGACGCTGAAATCCTGAGAGAACTCCTCCATCCTCCAGACTGTATCGATCCAGATTCACTGCAATCTCAGTACTCAGGACGGAGTCAAATGACTCCAAGAGCTCATATTCGAACTGAATCCTGTTTTCCTTACCCTTGACGTTCTGGAAAGCGGGTAGATTTCCAACCCGGGAAAGAATGACGTATAGATATCGCTCATACATCCTCTCGAACTCTTCTTCACGATGGTACTTGAGGTACGACAAGATCCCAAAGGCCAGGGCCTTCCGTTTGTGTGTATCGTTATCGCTTGAAGCGAGTATAGAGGCAACTAACGCACTTTTTTCGACTTCTTCGTGGTCAAGTGTCCCTGGAAGTTCTTCATCAGCACTGTCCCATTCTCCCCAGCTTCCATCATTGCTTTCTTCCAGCTCTTCAACGCCGAGGTCGTTTTTGATGAGATCAACTGCCAACTCATCCAAACACCGATTGAATACATCGAGCTCATTGAGATGGTCGTAGTTACTCATCAATGTCTCACCGCATGTGGGAAGATTTCCTCCTGCAGCATCTCTCGAAAGCGATCGACATCTTCCAATGGTAGCATCAAGAAGACCAAATCGTATTTCTCAAGCTCATCATAATCGGATTCGAGCGTCTCTTTGACTTCATCTTGGATCCCACAGCTTTCGATTTCCTCGATAATTTCTTCCTCTAGTTCTTCTGGACCATCGCACGTCTTTTGTTTTTCCTCCAGCCATCCGGCTTCGTAACCCAAGAAAATCGGATGTAAATGCTTGTACTTGGTTCTTCGACTGGAGAAGACATCAAGAAGACGTTCCTGTTGCTCTTCCTCTAAATTTTCAGTCAGATTGTTTCGGGCAACGACAAGCTCATGACGGGTCTTTGCTGCTCCCTCTGCACCGTGGAATCGTTCCGTGCTTTCGAGAGCTGAATCAATTCCTTGGTCCGGGTTCGCGTATATTTTTGCTTCTCCAACACCCAATGACTCAGTGCCCTCATGAATACCATAGAACAGTGCGTCTGCTCCCTTCTGGTCCTGAACCGGTTCTTGCATCTGGCCTAACTTATGGCAGACAAGCGGCAGTTCGAGAAGTGCGTCTACCAGGACAAACAACACCAGTTCTCCGAGCTTTCCGTCATATCTGGAATCTTCATCAAAGTCAGCGCGGCGTTGAGCCTCTCTGTATGGGAATTTTTGCTCGTCTACTTCGTCTTCCGGCATCACGAAATAGGGATACTTCTCTCCTAAAAATTCGATAAACGCTTCTTCGTCTAGTGAATCGGGGGCTGGCTTGATGCAGTAAATTGAGATATCTAATCCAGTCTCATACTCCCAGGAACCGCCTTCAATAATGTATTCAAGGAGATCGTCCTGGTCAATCAGAGTAGCATTCGACCAAGGTTTGATACTTGATTTAGACATTGCTGTGATTCTATGCTATCTCGTGTAAAGCCCAGGACTATAATGCTTTGTCCAGGGTGATTTCGGTGCGTTGAGACAAGAGTATAAAATGTAATCTCAATTTAATTATGGCTGTATCGTGGTAGAAGAGGAGAGCGAGACTGTTTTCGAGTCCAATTTACAAACTTCGGTAGAGCATCCAACGCTTGGGGCCTCATGGTAAAGGAGAGAAGCCGGCAAGGTGAAACGGAATCTCTAATTTCATCCGATTCTATTGCCCGAGATCCAAAACTTTCTACGACGATCTCGATCAGTAGCTCGTGATATCTCGATCGCCGAGCACGCGTCGGTAGGCCTCGTCGTCGGTCACGTCCGCGAGTCGGCCGGCGAGCTCCCGCAGGTCGTCGTCCACGCCCCACTTCTCGACGTAGTTCTGGATCGCCTGTCCGCGCTCGTAGCGATACCGGAGGAACTGGAGTTTGTCGAGGTTGGTCAGGTGCTCGTCGCCGTCGCCGTTGACCCGCTCCTGGATGTAGGCCTGCCGCGATTCGTTGTCCCAGGTCCCGAGTGCGAAGCCGTCCTCCTGGATGTACAGCCGCATCTCGGTGAGGTCCTCCGGCGTGGCGTTGGTCCCACGGCAGAGTTTGTTCACGTCGTCGTAGCTCGGATCGTCGCTGTCGAGCAGGTCGATGAACACGTCCTCGACGCCGATGTCGCTTGCCTCCTGGATGATCCCGTAAATCTCCTCGACGACCTCTTTGGCTTCCATGATGTCCTCGCCGCGGCGGACCTTCCCGTGGTGTTTGGAGTACTCGCGGAAGCACTCACCCATCTCCATGACGCCGATGTCGCCACGCGAGAGGTCGCGGTTCTCTTCGAGTTGGCGGCGGGTCCGGCGGGCCGTGCGATAGATCTCCCGGCGGAGGGAATCCCAGGAGATGGGCTCGGTGTCGTCGATCGGGCGAGCGACGACGATAATGTCGAACGTCACGGCCTCACCCTCAATGAACTTACTAATATCCGCCGTTACTGGATAAGTCGCTGTCACCTCGAAGCCAACGTTGCACAACGATTCGAGCAGTTCGCCCCATGACTCAGAATCGCTATGATGGTAGGTGAACGTGAGTATCCCGTCGTCTTTGAGCGCCCGCTTGATGACCGCGAACGCTTTTTCGAGTTCGGATTCGAAGTCTTTTGCTGTCTTCTCCAGATATGGATTAGTGACGATCGATTCTGCTCGTGGCGTCTTGTCTTGGTCGAATCCAGGGTACTCGTCTTCGAGCAGTATCTTCTGCCAGACGTAGAAATAATCGGCAACCTCCGAGTAAATGATATTGTCGTAGTACGGGGGATCAGTGATGACGGCGTCGAACTCATTCTCGTAGTCTAGTTGACGCATGTCCCCCTGATGAAGTTCAAAATCGCCACCGACGGGATGTGCGAATGGTTCTGATTCTGTATTTTGACCGTCCTGGACTGTTCTTTCAGTCGGACTATTTGCATATTCCACGCCCTTCAGAACCATGTCCCATGAAGATCGGAAGCTTCCTCGACCAAATTTGGTTCCCCACACATTGTTTTCTGCAGGATACATTGCGGGTGCAAAGGAGTTATTCCGGAACAGATCACCCATCCCGTTTCGGGTTGGATCATAAGAACAAAAGGTACTGTTAGTCCGGAGAGCGTCTGTCACTGCAGTCAAGAGATATTCTTTTGCGTTTTGATCATCGATCTCGTCGATAGCTGAGAGTAACTTTCCAAGAGAGAGAAGTTGACGCTCGTTCTGGAACTCGCTCCACTTCGTATACCCATGTTGGAATAGATCGTTTCCACTGACCGATGAAGCAGCTGTGATCGCCCCCTCTGGAATCTCTTCGTCAGGGACGTATTCGTGGAGATGTTCGCTGTCTTCCCACTCCCGCTTCGCTTCTTCGAAAAGTTCCGTATCGGCTTCTTCCGACTGCTTGTATCCCTTGAAGACACTCTTTTCTTCCCCTGCGTCCTCACAATGCTCGCAATAATACTCGACTGCGTAGAGCCTGAGATCCGGTTTTCCCTGTTCCTCAATGGCGTCCACGATCGCATACTTCTGGCCACAGTCGGGACATGTGTATTTCCCCCCTCGTGAGACGTTCCCCTCTTTCGGGACGAAGTTGTGCCCACAGTCGTTGCAGGTGCTCTCTGACTGCCAATCATCCACGACCGTCACGGAGCCACAATCTGGGCAAAGGACGTTGTAGCCAGGTTCCTCGTCATCGTCCACATATCGCTCCTTCGCAACACGGTAATCCTTGAACAGCGGAACCGTTTCACCACAGGAGACGCAGTCCAACTCCTTCACCCAGAAGTTGTACATCACGTCCGCTTCGTGGTCGCCATTGGGACAGGGCGTCTTGTAGTACTGCGTGATCTCGTCGGCGACATCGTCTTTGACCTGCTCGAAGGCTTTTTCGAGGTCTTCGACATCGGTCTTACCCGCTTCGAGTTCCTTCTTCGTGACGAACCACGCGACGGGATTGAGATCGTTCCCGACGACTTCGGCCCCGAACCGGGACGCTTCAACCAGCGACGTGCCGCCACCCATGAACGGATCGAGGATCTTCTTGTCCTCGACGCGAACGTCCTTCGGGTACAACTCCCAGAGGCTCTCGGGATCGCTCATCTCGACCCGGTCGAGCAGATCCTGGATATCCGTCTCGTTGTCCCCGAAATCCGCCAGCGATTCGTTCTGCTGGCCGGGCTCGTAGACCTCGACCTTCTCCGGATCTTCCAGCAGCGTATACAGCGAGATCGCACGGAAAACACACCCCAGGCGACGTGCCCACCACTTGTGCATCGTGTAGATTGGGCGGTAGTACATCTTCGCCCGTCCCTCCTTCTCCGCGATCTCGTTCACTCGCTCGATCGGGAAGCCCCGCTCGATGGGGAGTTCCGTCCGCTCTTCCGCCGTTTGCTCTGATTCCTGAGACATGAATTCACTCGAAACTGATCTCGACCGTGAAGTTCGACGCGTCTTCGGGGATGTTCTCGAAGAGATCCTGTACTCGCGTGTATGTCTGGCCGCCATCCAGCGTGAGACTCACGTCCGTCCGCTTCACGTCGGCCGTCCCCTGGAGTGCTCCGGGCACTCCCTCACGACCGGGGAGGCGGAAGGACACGTCGCCGTAGCTGACCTCGCCCGTGCTCTCGGCGCGATCGCGCCACTGCCGGCGCAACTCCGCGACGTCGTCACCGTGGAACTCGAAGCGCCATCCTTCCTCGCCGGGCACCTTGAACGGATACCCCGGCACCCAGTCGGCGGGATCCTCCGAGTCCGTCGGCCCGACCACGAACTCGGGGTCCTCGCCGCGACCGAGGTTCGCGAGCAGGAACGTCTGGACCATGTTCTCGGTGACGCTCGAATCGAAGCGATCGCGCACCTGGCTGATCGTGAACTGCTCGTCCTCGTCTTTGTCCTCGATGTACTCCAGGATCTCCTCACCGACGTGCTCGGGCACCGTCGGGACGATGGTGACCGTCGTCGGATCCCGATAGTCCAGTTCGTCGAGATACCGCCCACCGGCTTCCAGCAGGTACTCGTCCACGAGGAAGTCGTTGACCGCCTCGCGGGCGGCGCTCGTGGTCCGCTCGGCCGGCAGATACACCGACGAGTCGCTCCTCACGTCGCCGATGATCGACTCCACGTCCGCCCGGCCCGACTCATCGATCGCGTCTCGGATCCGCTCTTTCAGGTCGTCGGCGTCGAGATGTCGTGCGTCGCTGACGTCCCGGAGCGTCGCATCCGGTTCGGGCTTCTCCAGGAGCTCCGTGCCTTTCACGACGACGTAGGCGTCCTGGTTCGCCAGGCGACCGACCGCCATCATGATCGTGTCGAGGGCTTCCCCCTCCAGGCGGATGTCCGCCCGATCGGCGAGCTCCAGCTGGTAGTTCCCGATGTCGATCTCCTCGGTCCCGCCCCCGAAGCGCTGTCGGAGGTCCGCCTCGACGTCGTCCACGGTCCAGGTCTCCACCTCGTCCTCGGGAACGAGCATCGCGTCGATGGAACTCCCCTCCAGATCGTCTCGGAAGCCCGAGGAGTCACGCGCCAGGATGGGTTTGTCGTCGAGCGCGTCCACCGTGGCCTGCACGACATCGCCCGGGCCCCCCGGGATCGGATACGTGGGTTCGCGCAGGAACTGCTCGTAGACGTCCTCGATGGCCACTTCGTCGCGCCGATCGAGGAGATCCTCGACGACCGACCAGACGTGTCCCTGGAGGTCGAACGGATCGGCGGCGGCCGCATCGGCGATGTTGTTCGCATCGAGTTCGTCACCCGCCGTCACGTAGACGTCCAGTTCCATCGTCGCGGCGCGATCGAACTCGTTGAGGGGATCGTCGATGTCGATGACCTCACCGTAGAGTAACTCGAGTTCCTCCTCGAGCTCGCTGGCCTCGCGCTCTTTCATCTCCCTGATCGACGCCTTGATCTCATCGTCTAGGGAGTCGTCCGCAAGCTGCAGACGGGCGGCTTCGACGTACCGTGCTTTGTCGATGTATCGCGTGCCCGATTCGATCCGCTCCCCGCCGGAGGGTTGAACGAACACTAGCGTGTTCCGCCACTCGCGCCCGCGTCCGCCTCGCTTGATCGCGTTTTCGACTTCTTCCCGGGTCCACTGGCTGTCCTTGACGAGGACCTTGACGTCCCGATCGTCCGGAACCTTCCGGATGTCGTCGGAGCGGAACCCGACCGTGTAGGCGGTGCTGCCGAAGATGTCCTCGACGAGGTCCCCGATCTCACCCTTCGCGGCCCGCTCGGAAACGTCCGCTTTCGCGTTCTGGATGAGCGCGTTCGGGTTCTGCCCCTCCCGGATGGCGTATTTCCCGTTGAGCTTGTGGAGGTGCCAGGCCTTGCCGTGGAGACGGTCGAGGTCGATATAGACGTCGGAAATCAGATCGCCCGTCTGGTAGGCCCCCATGACGATCTCGGAGACTTCGGCACCCTCACCCTCGCTCGGCTTGAGCGAGTACAGCAGGATCGTGTTGAGGATCGCCCGCCCGTGTTCGATGTCCTCACGATCGATCCGATCACGCACGTCGTTGGCACACTTGTCAGTGCGCTCGCGGTTGATCTTGGTCAGTTCGTCACTGAACACCAGTACGTCGATGTCGCCGTGCGTGATGAGATCGCGATCGAAGCGGAACCCGTCGAGATCGTCGTCATCACCCCAGTATTCCCAGTCGGCGTCGCCGTGGAACGCCTTGAGAAGTTCCGCGAAGAGATAGATCATGCCCCGCGTGTTCTGGTTGCCCTCGTCCGCGAAGTACCGACTTTCGAGGGCGTCGATGAGAACTGGATGGAACGGATAGTCAGCCCGCATTCTGGACCGGAGATCGCCGGAGACGTCCACGTGATCTGAGTCCTCGTAGGCGTCCACGTACGAGTTGACGATCTCCCGGATCGCCCCATCGTCATAGTCGTCGATGAGACGGTGTTGAAGCACCTCCCGCTTGTCGATCTGTTCGCTCATGTTGGTCTGGACCGCGAGCTCCCGATCCAGAATGTTGTGAACCTCGGACCCTTCCCGGAGAACGGATGCGATCGTATACAGCTCCAGATCATCCATGTCGGTCGCTTCCAGCAACGACTGGAGGAACGCCCTGTTGCCCGCTTCCTTCTCGTCGTCGAGCGTTTCGTACCAGTCCTCCAGCTCGTCCAGCATGACCGCGACCGTCTGATCGCCGACCGCTGCTTCGATGTCCTGAATGTCGGGATAGCCACCGGACTCGTCCACGCCAGGATCGTAGTCGAGTTCGTCGAAAAATGGCTCCCAGAGATAGTCGAACTCGTTGTTACGGTACTGCATCGCCACGGAGATCACTCTCGCCGATTCGGGCAGCGCATCCGCGAAACCCTCGATCTTGCCGTCCCCCCAGCGGCCAGCGACAGAGGGCGCGTTGAAACAGTGATAGAGCGCGACCATCTGGTGAGACTTCCCACTCCCATAGGGACCGTAGAGGACGTGTGTACTCCGCGGATCGTCACCGTTGAGCGAGTCCCGAAGGATCGTCAACGCCTCGCGGAGACCGTTGGTCATCAGAGTCCGATCGAAGAAGAGCTCGGGATCGGATTCGAATTCGGAGTCGTCCTCGACGTTGTAGAGTTTCACCTGGCCGTCGATTCGACCTTCTTCGCGCAGCTCCTGGCTGAGTTCGATCGTATCAGATAACGTCCGCTGGAGAGTGTCTTGTCCTGCCATCGTTCGTTGACTCGAACCATCGGTCAGCACTCATAAGTAGCTTTGTGACTTTGGGAGCGAGCGATCCGCATAGTGCATCGATATCGGTTTGTTGTTCCCTAATTCAGTCAACTGTAGATATTCGGGAACCGAGAGTAGAGAGTTATAGGAATCCAGGAGGAAATTTGAGGCCAGTACGGACTTCACTTTCACCTTGGTACGCGAACATTTTAGTCATTCAAATGTGGATGGTAAAATACGATAGATCATGACTGGATACGCCCAAGATTTCTACGAGATAGCTGACACCGTTGCCCAGGACGACGACCTTCGAGAGAACGTTCTCGAATTGATTGATGAAGAACCCATCACAGGAAAGGCGCTTGAAGGCGGTGACCGGAAAACAAAATTCCGTGACGTCCTCCGGGAGTTTTTCGAGGGTGAGAGCGCCCTCGATGAGACAATAGCCGAGATATCAACAAGGCTACCTCGTCATGAATCGCCACACAGCCACGATAATCGAACTTTCGCGGACGGATGGGATGAACGCCTAGCCCGGACGCAAATCAGCCGCTTCTACAATCAGGCAGTTCTGCAACGACTCGATGAAGCCGGCGATGAGGAGTGTTTCGTCCCGCATTCCGATCACGAAGATCCGGGCTCGAACTGTACACTTCAGTTAGCCGGCGGAACGGTAGATATCGAGACCCTCAGAGTGCGTTTACAACGCGCGTACCAAGATGGGGAGTATCACGATGAGCCGATGATTCCTGACCACCCACACTGCACGCATACGGTAATACCCGTAGCAGACGATTGATTCACTCGCTGTATTCAACAGTGGCTTAATCCTCGCAATGTGAGCTCCTGGATGAGTTCGTGAAGGATGGACCGATGGGTCCACGATTTTGAAGGAATGGGGCGCGAATCACAGAACGTATATTCCATCTGCAACCGTTCGATGGTATATGGTCGGTGAGGAACGTGTCGAAATCGAATATAGCCACGAAGATCCTGACTGGCTCACTTCTGCTCTCGAATATACCGACGATTTGGCCGGCCACGAGTTGACGATTCAAGCGAACCGGCTCAACGCAGGGCAGCCAGACACGGAGCTCCGATCACTCGCCCAGATCGACGACGAATCCGTCAAGTTGCTTGAACATCAGGTTGACGCCGCGTATCGAGCCCTTTTCGAGATGAACGGGAAAGCCCTCCTCGCGGACGAGGTGGGGCTCGGAAAGACGATCGAAGTGGGGATGATCCTCAAGGAAATGCACTACCGGGAGACGCAGGACTCGGTCCTCATCCTCACTCCTGCCCAACTGGCCAAGCAATGGCAGGGGGAGATGGTGGAGAAATTCGGCCTTGAATTCGTCTGCAACTACGACGATGAGTTCGAGGGGTTCGACGCGCACGACCACATCATCGCCAGCATCGACACGGCGAAAAGTGACAGGTACCGCGACACGGTTCTCAACCGAGAGTGGGACGTGCTCGTTCTCGACGAGGCTCATTACGTCAAAAACGAGGAGACGGACCGCTACGACCTCATTGACCGCATCTCCTATGATTACGCCTTCTTTCTCACGGCCACGCCCATCCAGAACGAACTCACTGACCTCTACAATATCGTCTCACTGTTGCGCCCCGGATTGTTCGGCACGCGTGAGGCGTTTCACCACTATTTCACCGACCAGGATTCGCTGGTGAACCGCGACGAGCTCCAGGAACGGCTCCACGAAGTGATGATCCGGAACCGTCGGGCAGACACGGATATCGACTTTACTGACCGCAATATCTACACGCGGACGTTCGACCCCTCTCCTGCTGAACGAGAACTATATGATGCTGTCTCGGAGTACGTCAAAGCGGCCTACAGCGAAAGCCAGGGACAGAAGCTGGTGTTGATGCTTCTTCAAAAAGAAGTCGTCAGCAGTCCGGCAGCACTTCGGGGAACGATCGAGCGTCGGCTTGAGGACCAGTCCGAACTCGCCCGGCACAACGATCTGGAACACATTCTTGAACTCATCGATGCGGTTGACCCGGTCACCAAGCAGGAGCGCCTCCTCGATATCGTCGAAGAAGCCCGGGAACATGTCGAAATGGGCCGGGTGATCGTCTTCACCCAGTTCCGAGCTACCCAACAGGACGTGATGAACCGGCTTGCAGAGGAAGGGTACTCAGTCCATGCGTTCCACGGCGGGCATTCGAGTGAGGAGAAAGAGGAGATCGTCGATAACTTCCGGGAAAACGGAGGTATTCTGGTCTCAACGGACGCGATGAATGAGGGGCGGAACCTCCAGTTCTGTAACCTCATGGTCAACTACGATCTGCCGTGGAACCCGATGAAAGTCGAGCAGCGAATCGGCCGGATTCATCGGATCGGACAGAAACGCGAGGTCTTCGTGTTCAACATGGCGCTCACGGATACAGTCGAGGAGTATGTCCTCGATCGACTATATCACAAGATCGATCTCTTCCAGCAGACCGTCGGCGAGTTGAGCTCGATCCTGACGCGTCTGGAAGAGTCGGGGCGGACGTTCGAGGACGAGATATTCGAACGCCTGGTGAACGCGGACAGCGAGGTCGAACTGGAGAACGACTTCGAAGCGATGGCCGTGGATTTGCAGGAACAACAGGATCTGGCCGACAAGATCGAGGAGTTCAACAGCGGTGTCTTTGACGGGTTCGACCTCGGGGTGAGCGATGACTGACGCGACTCGTTCCGTCACCTGGTCTGCCGTCGAACAGTTTGCGGAGCAGTATCTCACGCATCTCGGAGCGACTGTCGAGATGACCAACGACTGCTGGCACGTTTCAATTCCAGAAGATGCGAATTCGGACCTGCACGCTGGCGACTACACGCTCGTCCTTGCAGAGGATCCAGAGACCGTCGAAGGGGAGGACACGAGACTGGCACCGGATAGCCAGTTCTTTCAGCGGTTGATCGACGACGCCCGAACGCGACAACGCGTTGGCGTCGCTCGTGTCGAATATGTGGAAGACGATCCATTGATCCCGGACTGGATGACAGCAGGAAACGCCGAGATCGAGGCGTGCCGTTTCACGCCATACTATGACCGGACTGCCGTCGTCGTACTCTTTCACGTCGGTATTGAGACCGTGAGCGAATACCAGACCGAGCGACTTCATGCGGTTGCCGTGGATATGCGATCGGGAACGCCGCTCCCCGGACTCGAAACCAACGTACTTAACGGGAATTTGGTCGCTTCAGAGAGGCAGAAAGAACCAGATGATCCGACTACAGTGACTGACACCGTGGCCAGGGCACGAGAAATCGTCACGGACCGAATCCGACCGGAGGCCGAAGAAATTCGGGAAAACGCTGCCCGTACTGCTGCTGTCGAAATCGAGGAGTTCCGACGGCTGAAAGAGCAGCGGCTTCAGGAGCTAGAGGAAGCAACCGAACGACTGTCCGAGCGGATCGAGGAGCTGAGCGAGATGGCACAGACTGCTTCCTCCCGAGATGACCGGACCGATGCGCTCCGGGACCGCAAAGAGCTCCGATCCGAACTTGACGAGAAAGAAACGAAACTCGAGGAATTACGTACTGCTAAAGCGTCTGGCTTTCCAGAGAAGCGTCGGGAGATTCGGAATCGACACGACGTGATGGTTCGCATGTCACCGGTGACGCTGACACTCGTCCGCTACGAGAAAGGTGAGATGGACGTAACGTTGCGATCAGATCGATACGAGTCTACGTTCCGAGTCCCCTATGGTGGCGGGGTTGGGCCTACTGAACCACAGACGTGTAGTAGGTGTGACGCGGAGTTCGCTGCTTCGAATCCATTGTTCTTGGATCACAATCAGCTCGTCTGTGGCAACTGCACAGCAACAGAATAACTTCAACGGTGGTCGATCGCCCTGAGAACGGCAATATGAGAATCCCCGGCCACTCACTCGTTCGTGAGTCTCGAATTGAATAGTCCTGACCAAGGGACGGGGCCCCGATCCTCAGACAAGATCATCGATCGCCTTCTCCAGTGTTGACTCTAATTCCCGCTTGAATTCAGTCGCATCTGTTGCCACCATATCTGTCGGAAGTTCGATGAGCTCCAGCTGATTGCCGCCCTTGATAGAATAGCCCGTTTCAAGATTCCCACGCTGGCCTGGATAGATCAGGATTCCCGGAACGTCGTAGGCGGACTGATATGCGAGTACTTGATACAGATCGCCATTTTGCCTACTTGTTTTCCACTTTGCATCCCCGACGACCAACGGCTTTCCATCCTCTCTGACGACGATATCCGGATACATCTCGACGGATGGGTCTCCTTGTAGCAATGAGTCGGTCCCTGCCTGTGCTTCAACGCCCCATTCCGATCGGTCACGGGCGACCTCAGTGGCTGCTCGCTCGACAAGTTTCTCGAAGACGGTGTTCATATTCACCAGCAGGCTAAATGACGACTGTTCACCATGGGAGAGATCCGACACGAACGACCGTTGGATTACCTGCTTGGCGATCTCCAGAACACCTTCGTAGTACTTGTTCAAGCGATCTAATTCCACCTGATCGGCCACAGTGGGCGTGACCGGCTCGTCAGAGACTCGCCCTTCCATTCGCTGTGAGCGCTCGTAGAGATCAGCTGCCAGCTGATCGTCGGCGACGAGCCAGGCAAGCTGCTTCGTCGCGGTCAGGATAACCCGGTTCAATGGTGTATCGTGAGTGAGGTCTTCGTATGAACATTCGAAAGTCGTCGGAGCGATGGGGGACCGTTGGAGCTGTCGATGAGCGTCGAGTTGCCCACGAAGAAATCGTTCCGTGTCTTCCGTTTTTACGTAGGCCTTCTCTAACCCTTTCGTGAGGACGGTATCGAGTTCGTGGAGATATACTGCGGCAATCGCATCGACGAACCAGCCATCGCCATGAAAGTGTTCTCGGCTTTCCAGCATCGAGAAATCGCTACCGTAGGCGTATCTGAGGATTCGAAGCAGATTGTCCACGCTCGTTTTCGGCTCGACTCGGACTGTCGGCCCGTCCGGAAGCGAGACAACGCCCACGAATGCCGAGGTATGTAAGTAGGCATCGCCGTTTCGTGTGTGCCGAACACGCAGTCGCTGCGCGTCGGTTTTGTCTTCATTAACCACTGTATCGAGCATCCGATAGTCGGCATCGGTGAGGACCAACGGACCGATCTCGGAGTGTTCATTGACGACGACTGTGTCCGGATGCGAGGCCGAGACAGGGATCGAAGACATCGCTACTGGTCCACGTCTAAGAGTCTCTGCAGCTCCGATTGGAGACTCTCCGCATCGAAGTCCCGGATCTGCTGTGTGTTCCAATCGAACAGTTCGTCACCATCGCCGTCGAAAATCTGCGTCCGTAACCGTTCCGACTGACCGAAATAGTACTCTTCAAGCAGGGGCAGGATTTCGTATTTCCAGGCATCGACAAGAGCCTTCTGCCCATCCTTGTCCAGAAGATACGTGTGTCCGATCTGTTTCCCTCGTCCTAACGAACTCGCATCCAGGATTCGTTGGTTGATCTTTTGAAGCGCCAGAATGGAAAGTGCCTGCAACGAAGTGGCTCCGTCCCGTTGCAAAGCAGCATCTTCGGCGTCGTCAGTATCCTCGAAACCGTATTCGTCCAAGAGGAGATCGTAATCGGGAGGGAATGCAGTGAATCGGAACCGCCGACGAAGCGCCGCATCGACGAGTGCGATCGATCGGTCGGCTGTATTCATCGTTCCGACGATATAGAGATTCGGTGGGACACTGAACCCCTCTCCCGAATGGGCAAGCGTCGTCGTCATCTCCCCCGGTTCTCCAGCTCGCTTGTCCGCTTCAAGCAGAGTGATCGTTTCCCCAAAGATGCTGGCTAGGTTGCCCCGATTGATCTCGTCGATGATCAACACATACCGTGGCGGTGACCCTTCACTTTTCTCAAAGGCTGTCTGTGCCTTCCGGCAGAATTCTGTAAAGATTCCCGTCTCGATTTCAAAAGTGAGGGAGCCCTCTGTCGCTGTCGCTGTAAGGCCCTCAAGAAAGTCCTCATATGTGAAAGAGGGATGGAACGTCACCGTTTCAATCTGCTCAGGTGGATCTCCGTCCTGCTCGTCGATCCACCACCGTGCGAAATTGACCGCAGCATACGTCTTTCCGGTGCCAGGAGGTCCATAGAAGACCATTTGTTTCGATTTCTTCAACTGGCGGGCCAATTCCGGGAACCGTTCCAGCTCGTCGTACCCGTATTCGGCCGGTTTCGGGGATGTCCGCAAGTCACGGTTTCGTCGTTCGAACTCCGAGAGCAATGAGAGATATTTCTCGATGATTGGTTGGACCCTGATTTCAGCGAAACTGTCTATCGTATCCGTATCGACACCCCATTCGTCTTCCCGGATCTCGCTCCCCCGAACGAGTCCAAACTCTATTCCGTCGGGTGAGATATCCAGATAGAGCTGATAGGAGGACTGAAAATCTTGGTCTGCCGGGTGAAGCGCTACCCAGGATCGAGTCTGCGGGAAGCTCGCCGGTCCTTGGAAGGTGACAGAATGGGCCTCAAGCTGTTCCTCCTGGAGTTCGTTGCGAATGTAATCTACTAAGTCCGAAAGATACCGGTCGACCCGGTCCTTGTAGAAATTGAGATACAGTTGAGCGAGGATTGTGAAATCAGTCCATGAGTTGAATATATTTTTGTCATGCTTCTCGTTTTCCTCTCGTTTGAATTGCTCTAAGGTGACTGGCTCGTCGTCGAGTATCGCACTCGCGACACGGTGCCTGATTTCCCGTACCTTCCCGGAATTTTCGAACGCTTCGGCCTGCGAGCGGAGATAGGGGCGAGGAAAATCATGCAGTTCGTCGATCAGTCGGCCCGGATCGTTCTCGAAATCCTGGAGAGCCTGAGCGAATTCGAAAAGATATTTGAGTCGATATTCGTTTGCAGGCTCATCGTATTCGATGATCGTGTATATGAAGTCCTGTGCATCGAGAGCGGTTACGTCCCGCAAATAGCTTTCATTCTCGAATAGCTCGGCGATGATAGAGAGGTATTCAACGAACAGAGAGTACTTGTCGCCGAGCGAATCGTACGATGGCTGTTGATAGCCAGTAAAATAGGCTTGAAAAGTCTGGAATACTTCATCTTTAAATGGCGCATACTGTTCTTTGTTATATGCTGCTAAGAGATATCCGATCCCATCCGATCCAATAGGGATAGCCTCACGAAATTCATCAATCCGATCGGCTAATTCTTGGTCCTCATCGTAGAGGACTTTGAGTAGTCTACTGAGTCGCTGTGGATTCTCCTGAGCGGCAGATGCGAGATCATCAAGATGCGTCCAGTGAACAAGCGGGTGATCTGGATTTTCTTCTTCGAGTTTTTCAACGAACTCTTCGACCGTGTCTGGTGAGATTTCGTTCTGGTCAATCCAATCCTCCAACCGACCGAACAATTCCCACTTGTGATCTTCTTTCCCGTTCTCTTCGCGGTGTTCGAAATACACCTCCGCTGCTAATTTAATCGCTTCAGTATCCAATGAACCGTCGCGTACGGAGTGAAACGCGGGCATAGTCCTACTTCCAAGACGAATAACTTAAATCAAGGACCTGAACGATGACTCTCCGATTAGAGTGGCACAAGTCATTATCAGTCCGTCTTTCAAATAAAGGTACAAACAGTTGAAACCAATATATCCATATGTTGTCGTATACTGATGGCAGGCGTTATGACTAGTCCGACGCCGCCTGGAACCGTTCTCGGAGTGCTTCTTCACGTTCCTCGAACTGTTCAACGTTGTTCTGCAGGTCTTCACTGACGTGTTCGATACTCGCGAGTGCGCGCTCACCGTCGAGTGACGTCTGTGACTCTCCGTCACTCTCGGCTTCCAACTGATCCTCGTACTCCTGGTGTACACGCTCGATCGTCCGCTCAGGATTGAACAGAATGTCGTTCGAAATGCGGACGTACTGATCGAGAGATCCGCCTTCTTTCCCCTTGAAGAAATGAGTGAGTGCGTACGTCGCCCCGGAATGGAGCGTCCACATGTCGATCTCGAACGGATTCGGAGCATTGGCTTCGGCATCGCCCGCTGCCCGTTCCGCGAGATACTCCGGGAAGCCGAGGAGCGTGTAGAACTCCGTCGTGGTGAACGGGAGATCGGAGAAATCGAGATCGATCTCCTGGGCGTCCCGGATGAACTCGAAGAGGTCGTTCGCGACGAGTTCGACCTGTTCGAGAATGCCCTCCCACCAGGTCCGGAAGTTTCCGACGTCGCCGACGTGCTTGACAACCTCCTTGTCGGTAAGCGAGCGCATCGTGTTCGAACAGTAGCCGTCCTGAGCAAATCCCTCCACGTACACCGCATGTTCGCCGAAGAAGTCGTATCCTGACGTCATGCCCATCGTGATCGGATCGGAGCGATCCGGGAGCGTCACTTCGAGGCCATCGAACATGACGTCCATGTGGACCTCGCCACCGCCGCGGTATCGACGAATTTCGCCGAACATCACGTCGCCGAGCGCCTGCCCGTCGATTGTCTCCTCGCGCAGCACCTCCTCCAGGGGGCCGTACACGTCGACGGGATTGATGATCGCGTAACTGTCCGTCGGAATGTGGAACAGGGGCTCGACATCGTACTCACCACGCCCCTGATCTCGAAGCCGCGACGGCTCGACGACCGCGTTGAAGCGGTCGGTTTCGACCCACTCGTCACTATAGGGATTCTGGTAGGCCACCGTCGTCTCGATCGCCTGGGGCAGTTCACGAATCGCTTCGGTGAACGTCACCGGCTCGTCCACGGGTTTCTGTTCCGCGTACCAGTTTGGAAGCTGTGCATCCGATCGGCCGTCGAGACCCGCGAACACGGTACGGGTTTCTGGGTCTTTCATCTCGTAGTCACCTCGCGAAGGATGCTCGTCGTCGGCCAGCTCATCTCGCGCGCCCTGCACCCTTCTCGAGGGCACAACAAACGCCACCGTGCGGAAGATCCGAGTTCGAAACGAGTCTGATGGAGGCTATGGCGTCAGTAGAGACGCAACTCAAAACACCAATCACACAAAAGTGATTCTGGATTTAGGTTGACGACCTGGCTTCCCAGAAGCAAAGTCCGGCCCGATCCGCGTGGAAACGCAAAACCTACTCCCGACTCGGACTGGGCAGACTCATCTCTCTGAGCGTGTCACTCTGCTCGATATCTCGGAGGTATTCAGCTGAATCCACGGCAGCAGCAACGTTCTTCAGCTGAATACCTTTCAGCCGCGTCCAGATCGTCCCCAGTGCCTCGCGTTCGGTTTCTGTCGAGGGCACCCACTGACAGTCACCGGTCGCGTCGCGAGTGCTTGCCGGAGCGAACGCGAACGCTGTCGTGTCGTCCGGAATCGATTCGAGCGCCGATCCGGTTGCGTGCAGATAATCCTCCCCGAGAACCACGAAAGCGATGTCTGGGTGTGTCTCGAGTGCGCGTTCGATCGCATCCGGGATTCCCAACGCCGTTCCCAAGTGCTGAATTTTCTCGGGGTTCGTGAGCTGGTCCGGATCGAGTCCCCGCCCTTCGAGGCGTCGCCGAACGGAATCCATGTCCCGGAAGGTACACTCGTACGCAGGCAACGCTGTCTCGGGGCGAACGAGGCCGAACCCGGCGGAAACGATCCGCCAGTCGACGTCGGCGATCCTCGCAAATCGGTCGACGGCCTCGGTCACGTACTCGTGTTCGTCGCCAACGTACAGTTCTCGGGCTGGCAACGTCCTGTCGGGATACTTTGCAGTGAGATCGTCGCGGGACCACCGGTCGATATTGGAACAGTCCACGATCGGATCGATTGCTTTGTCTCCAGAACACGCGGATAGAATGAGGATCGAAGGGGGCATACGATGTTCCTCAGCGTGTGCCACGAAAACTTTGGTGCTTGGTTTTGAACTCCCCTACAATGTCCAGACGCGACGATCTCGATCGATTCTACGAGCTAATGGATCGCCTCGAAGACCGCGTGGACGGAATGCAGCGCTTGCAAGACTGTACCGGTTACATGGACTGGCCCGAGCGCGGCGTCTACTTCTTTTTCGCCGACGATGAGCGGCGCGACGAGACCGATCACCGACGACTCATCAGAGTTGGAACGCATGCCGTGTCGGTCGGATCGGGTACGTCCCTCTGGAACCGTCTCCGGACCCACCGTGGAGCGAACAGTGGAACGTACGAAGGGGGTGGCAATCATCGCGGGTCGGTGTTTCGGGAACGCGTCGGCGAGGCACTGATCGAACGCGAAGGCCTCTCCGAAGAGTACCCCTGCTGGGGCGACGGATCGACTGCGGGGCGTGAGCGCCGCCTCGGCGAACTCGATCACGAGCGAAGCGTGAGTGAGTACATCCGGAATCTCCCCTTCCTCTGGATCAAGGTGAACGATGAGCCCGGGCGCGACAGTGATCGAGCCACCATCGAACGCAACGCGATCGCGCTCGTGAGCAATTTCGATCGACAGCCGATCGATCCACGAGACGAAGACTGGTTGGGACACTCGTGTCCGAGTCCAGAAATTCGACGATCAGGCCTCTGGAACGTCAACCACGTCGAGGAAGACTACGAACCGTCGTTCCTCGATCGACTGGAAGCGGCGATCGACGAAACCGACCCACCCTAACTCATCGATTCAAACTCACAAAACCGAACGAACGGCGCAGAGATCTCGTGGACAAACGACTCTCATAGTTTCATCCCGGATAGTTTGCCGAGAGGGCCGCTCAGCACCCTTTGATCTCACGCCAGCGTTGCCGCAGGGTGGCCGGTGAAACGCCAGCCACCTCGGCGATCTCCTGCTGAGTTATATCAGCTCCGGACTTCTGTACAGCGTGGTAGAGACAGCCGGCGGCCACGCCGGCCGGATTCGGACCGTTCGCGATCCCACGCTCCTCTGCCTGTTTGGCCAATCGCTCTGCCACGCGACGAATGTCCTCAGGGAAACCAAGCTCGGAAGCCAGCCGCGGCACGTACTGCTGCGGTGACGGCGGCACCGTGGGAAGCCCCAGCTCTCGATTCAACGCCCGATAGGCGTTCTCGACTCGCTCCTCGTTCACTCGGGAAACCGCGCTCACCTCGTCGAGCGTCCACGGAAGCCGATTGCATCGACAGGCCGCGTAGACACTCCCCGCTGCCATCGCCTCGATCGACCGCCCGTGAAACAGGTCCTCGCTTTGTGCGCTCCGGAAGAGGTCACACGCCTGGTCGTCGATCACGTCCGAAACGTCGAGTGCACTTACGATGCGACTGACTTCGGAGAGGCCGTGGGCCAGATTCCGCTCGCTCTTCGAACGGAAACGCGCTCGACTGTGCTCGCGTCGGAACCGGCCGAGTTGCCTGCGCTTCGAACCCGAGAGATCGTTGCCTTTCCCGTCGGTCTTCCGGCCGATCTCCGTCGAAATGCCACGATCGTGTCTCGTCGGCGTGAGTGGAGCGCCAGTCCGTTCTGGATTCGTTCGATCGTCCTCGAACGACCGCCATTCCGGTCCGTGATCGATCGGTTGTTCCTGGAGAACCAGACCACAGTCCTCACAGACCGTCTCGATCGAATTCGTTCGAACCCGCCCACCACAGTTCGGGCAGCCGGTGGTTGATCCGCTCGGTACGTCTTCGTCGAATCGATGGTCGTAGCTATCGCTGGTCGCCATTCGAATCACCGGAGGTACGAGGGACTCAGTGTGTCTCGAGCCCCTCGCCCATCTCAGGGGCAGAAAAACTCCACCAGGGATATCACGGCGTCAAACGCGTTCTACCGCCAATTAGGGTCTCCACTACGTGGATCTACGAGAATCTATTCCAACTGGAGGGCGACCGCTCGCCGAACCCGTGGGCGAGGTTCTGTTCGGCCTTCGATTGCCACCGGCACGGGCTGTTCGCGCCGCATCCGAGCGAGTCGCCGGCGCGTCTGTGCGGAGAGTTCGTTCCCGTTTGCGTTAGTGCCACGCCCGATCTCGGTCGAGAGCCCTCGGTCGTGACGGGCTGCTATTAGCGGAGCTCCCCTCCGTTCCCGCTCGTCCTCATTGTACGCTCGCCACTCCGGCCCGTGATCCAGACATTGCTCTTCGATGACGGTACCGTACTCCTTGCTGACAGTTTCCCTGACGTTAGTGGTGATGTGCTCGTCGCATTCAGGACACTGGTTGGTGCTCGAGTCCGTCTGGATGTCCTCGTCGAATCCAGCCTCATAGATGTCTCTGATTGCCATCGTTCTCACCGTGTTTCAGGAACTCGCCCGTACAGCGAGCCCCTCACCCATTGGGGGTTCAAAAACGCTATCGAGTACGAAATCCGGTTTTCTAAGGACCATTATTAAATCACTCACCTGTGTATCGCTGACTATGGTTGACCCGGTCTCCATCGGTGCGAGTATTCTGGTCTCGTCTACGGCGAAGCATCTCTACGGCAAAGGAAAGCGTATGCATTTCTTGAATGAAGCCGTCGAAAACGCGGCCTCTCAAGTAGCGGAAAGATACGGTAGATTGGACTCTAATGTCTTCATCGCTATATTCGATGACGACGAAGTAGTTGAACTTGTAGAAGAGTTCGATGCTGGAGGTAACTTGATCACCCCTGAAGAAATCGCTGACACGTTCGATGAAGATTTACTCGACCAAGAAGTCGAAGCCTCGCCGGAAGAACTGGTGGTAGAGTTTTTGAACCAGTTAGAGGTGGAGATCAGCCAGAACCAGGAGATCGGCCACAAGCTGCTTATGGAGTACACTCAGCGAATCCACCGATATACAGAAGATCTAGAAGAAGGCCAGGAAGAAATCCTGCTTGAACTACATGAGATAGAGGGACGGCTTCCAACCAGCAAGGGATACGAGGTCTTCCAACCGATTTCTGAACGGTTCCACCAAAGGCTGAACGGGGAACACAGGTACGACAGATACGACCTCCCGTTCTTCGGCCGGGAAGACGAGCTCGATATAATAACCGGGTTCCCGGACGCCGAAGAAGACGTACTCATACTCACTGGACGTGCCGGTATCGGGAAGACACGGCTGGTAGTCGAAGGCAGCTTACTCCTCGAAGCAGAACACCCGGACTGGCAAGTATACTGGACAGATATAGATGCCGGAAACATCGACGAAGACCTCGAAGAACTCGGCTTGGATGAGGAGAGGAACACAATTCTCTTCGTTGACGATGCACGAAACACTGGTCAAATCAGGCGTTTATTCGACCTCGTGGATCAGCACCAGCCACATCTCAAACTAATCTTCGCGGAGAGACCTCATTTCATCTCAACACTGCAAAGCCACGGAAACCGACTCAGGGACATCGACATAGACACGGTGGAACTCCCACGGCTGGATACCGACGACGTACACAGGATTCTACGCGAATACTACGGAATCACCGATCCGTCAATGCTTGACCGGATCGCAGCGATCAGCGAAGGAATCCCGCTCTTCGCGCACCTTCTCGCAGAACAAATCTCCAGCGGTGAACAAACCGATACTGATCCTGTTGCCCAAGAAGACGTGCTCGAAGAAGTATTCGAAGACGTCCTCGACGATATCCAAAGACTGGCGGAACAGGAAGGAATCGGGAATCCACAAGACCTGGAGACCTACGTTAAATACCTTGCTGCTGTTGGAGAACTCGATAGCGACAACGAGGAACAAGTACAGCGGTTCCGAGACGTCCTAAACATCAATAGAACCACTGAGATAAACCTCCGGGAAACACTTACAGAAAACATCGGACTGGTCGCTAAACACGCGGGCCGCCTAACCATCCAACCCGACGCCCTGCAAGAATACATAGTCTACAACAATTTCTTCTCGGACTCACCACGCAACTACCAAGACGAAATCTACAGCAATTTCAGCGAGTTCACAGGGAAGAACCAAATCAATCAGTTGGCAGTTATCCATCGACGATACGACTGTAGAGAAGCCCGGAAAACAATTCGAAACGCCCTTGATTCAGAATTAGACCAGCTTAGTGAATTCGGCTTCGCAGAAAGGGTCAAACTCCTCCGCAGATTCAAGATTCTAGGATCAACCCATCCACACCATTCGATAGAACTCGTCAAAAAAGCGTTGCGTGAAGAGCTGCCTGAAAACCAGGAAGATGAACAGCTACTACGTAGCTCGATCTACACGGCATCCCCCGCCGGGGACCTCATAATTGAATCCATAGATCTGCTGTCCAACGCTCTACAGGGAGAACCAGAAGAAGCGACGGTATGGTTGCTCCGAATCGCGGTGGACTATCCATCACAGTCACAGCTTCAAACCGAGAGTGTAGAACAGAAGCTAAAGCAAGCGATGCGGCCCGGCCTCCGGAAGTCACCTGCCGCACAGCAAAAGATACTGGAAGTAATCGGAGAAAACTTCCTCTCCGAAGAAATCGAGAAGGAACTCCGGCTTGACCTACTCGACATCATCGAAGAAACCTCAAAAATACAGATACACGATTTCTCAATCGATCCCCTCGACCGCTCCCAGATGCGGTCCTGGCAAGGAGACGTCCGAATGACGGAGCCACAGATAGAACTACGGAAACAAGCCGTCAAGCTTCTTACCAACATCATCCAAGAAGACCCCCATCCAGAGGCGCGGAAGAAAGCGGCTGGGAAACTGGTGAACTTCGAGAATTCACAGGCCAGATACCATGGCAAACATCAAGAAGTAATCAGCGAGGACGAACTTGTCCGGATTCTCGAATTCGCCTCTGAATACGTCTCACAGGACGAAGACTTGCAGTGTATCGATACCTTGAGCAAGTTAGCTGACCGTGAAAACGCAGAAGAATTCGGTATCGAAGAAGAAGTGAGGGATCTCGAGGAGGCGTTAGCGGGGAACGAGAGATACCAGCTTCTCCAAAATATGAGGTACAAGCCTCCCAAGAAGATGGAGGAACGGGAAGCCGAGATCCGCAGCTTCGCGGAAGACCTAGACAATGAGGAACTCGACCCCTCCGATTTCTCAGACATCCTCTCAGAACTCACGGATACATCCTTCAACCAGTTCTTCAGAGTCCTAGCAGACGAGCGGCCGGAGTACGGAGAAAAACTTCTCGAAGCAGATGATCCTGACCTCAACTCGTGTAAACCGCAGGTCCTCGTAGGGATCTGCTCTACCGACCCTGAGAGAGGAAAAGAACTTGTAGACCAGTACACCGAAGAAGAGCGATACGACCTGATCTCTGCAGGACTCAGTGCTTTAGCCACCCAAGACCTGGACTTCACCAAAGAGAACGTCAACGAACTACTGGAAGATCAATCCGAGATACCTCGGGAACTCGTGTCCGGTCTTAGCCAGGTAGTACACGGATACTGGGAAGATCACCAAGAATGGACAGAAAACGTCCTCCTCACTCTTCTACAAGATGCAGAATCACTTGAACCCGGGTTAATTGAGGCAGTACTCCGACCTCTCCCGCTACACAAAGATAGTTCACGAGAAGTAGATGAAGAGATTCTGAATGCAGTCTTGGACTATGCAGAAGACAGCGAAAGCTTCACTGAGGAACCTCACGGTCTTCAACTCGTGATCTCAGAAGTCGCTGAGCGGAACCCCGAACAGTTCGTCGACTTCTGTCTCCAACGGTTGGAAAACGAACATGTAGGGACTTCGCTTCTCCCAACCCACCTTGATATAGACTCTGAGAGAATGAAACAAGCTGACGGTTACAGTACTGCGGCAGATGTAGTCGCCAATCGCATTCTCGATGCCGACTACTATAACCCGATAGGGTTCTCTGCCTTAACCCGTTGCTTCCCCACCTCAGAATTCGCAGAAAGACTCATATCAGAAATACCGAACTGTTCCGAAGACGAGCTAATGCATATCATCTGGTACTGTAGACAATACCCGATTACTGAAGACATCGAAGATATCTACCTCACAATCATCACGGAAGGGGTGGACAATATAAACAGTACTGAAACAGTTAAAAATGAAATCCTCACGGCGCTCTCTTCAGACCCTCTGACGACACCAAGTATGGGTATAGATCTGAAAGAGGATGAGTTGGAGATGCTGAGAGGATGGCAACAAGACGCCTCACTACCTTCTCCCGCCATCGTCTTTGCCGAAGAGGCTGAGGATTACCTGCTTGATGATGTAGAACGACGTGAAAAAACACTCGAAGATTTCTAATCTCACCTCGATTGAAATCAAGGCTCACTAACTTCACCTCATTCATACCCTCCTGATTCGCCCGTCTTCCGACCCTCAAGAGCTGTTCTTCCCCGCTGTTCGCGGCCACCTGTTTTTTGCGATATCTTCGATGATGTCGTCGGGGACTGTATCGGATTTGGAGGCTTCTACCGCTCCGACCCACACCTCTGTTGCTGGATTCGTTCTGGTGTGCCTTCCGCCCTTGAAGGGCGGAAAATAAACAGACACCGTCGGGACAGCGATATTGCTCTCCGGAATGCCAGTCCTGAAAGCTGTGACCCCGGTTGTGGCTGCCGGCCGACCGCAGGGAGGCCAGGAGCGGTGGGTGGGGCGGTGGGGCCTGGGCCGGTCCGGAACGCACCAAAAAAGGGGCATCGGCCCCTATGCTTCTCACCTACGGTCGTCGCGGTCCGGGAAGACGATCATACTGTCGTAGGTGACTGCGAGGGAACACCGTCCGTCGTACCAGTTCTTCTTGAGTGCACGCATCCGCACCCGTTCACTCTCTCGGACGAATTTTGGCTCTGAAGCCGTCCAGGACGTGAACTTGATTTTCCCGGTGTCGTCTGCGATGAGACCGACTTGAGCTATGGCTGTATCTGAGGGTTCCCAAAGTTCGATCACCTCACCTTCGATGTCCACCTCGTTCGACTGCACGTCCGGTACTTCCGCAATCGGGCAGATCACACCCGGTTCGGCCTTCCAGATGTCGATCGTCTCGAAGACGGCCTCCGTGAGATCCTGTCCACGGACCACCCGCTCGGCCAGCACCCGGGCGATGGCCGCTCGAAGTGGCCCACCGTCGAACCGCTTCGCGATCCGATCAGCCTCGCGATTCACCGACGCCAGTTCGCCCTGGGAAAGTCGCTCTCGTGGGTCCGACCGCCGTCGCTCGCGCCGTAACTCCCGCCGATCTTCGACGACGACCTCACGCGTCCGTCGTGCTCGCCCGTCCTGAGACGTGAGTTCCGCCTGCGCGCTAATGTGCTCGAGTTCAGCCTCCTTGGCCCTGATCCGCTCTTCCTGTTCCAGCGTAAGGTGCGAAACGTCCTGCACCATCCCGTCCGGGTGATTCGAATCCACCTTGGCCTGCGTCTCCTGTTGGACCGACGGCCTGAACTCCGGCGTGTCCTCGACGACTTCACCACTCTCGCTCCGCTCGCGCGTTGGTTCGAGTGCCTGTGCATCGACCGAAACTTCATTAGTCGATAGCTGTTTACCTGACATTGGAATCTACCCTGATTCCGAAGGCGCTCACGCGCCACCACCGCGATGCCCTTACATCGCGGTTTTCCACGATGACGACCGACAGAACCATCTTTTGCGCTCTCGCTCGCGCCTTCGCGAGCGCCCCTTGGGGCGCGAGCGAGAGCGCCCGAGGGACGTGCACAACCAGCCACGCGCGCCGACCCGCCCGGAGCGATCGGCCAGCGGAGTAAGCGTGGCGGGATGAGCACCGACCGGAGCGCAATCCCTCTCGCTTACCCGCTGGCGGCAAACCGGACGCCCGGCAGGACCCGCACCCACTGGAGCGGAAGCCCGCCCGGAACGGTCGGTGCCGAGTGATGCGGAGGGTGGCAGCGGCGAGCGTGGCGAGCCATATTCAGTCCGCTCTATCCACCAACCGATGACACAGAAAATCACCACTCACCGGGTTCTATCGTGGACAGTGTCCGCGAGGAGATCGCTACCCAATTCGGAAAAACAAATCTTCGATCGGATCGTCACTCGCTCGACCGTTCCGCAGACAGATCGGAGTCACGCCCGAGTCGCTGAAGTTTGACCTCCAATTGTTCGATCCGCTCGTTTTTCTCCGACAGTCGTGTCTCCAGGTTAGCGATCCGCTCCTTCAACAGGCGATTCTGTTCGATGAGATGAGTCCGGCGGCGCTGGCCCTCGAGGTCAGTCGGAGACGCGCCAGCGTGCCCTCCGCCAGTCGAATCGTAGAACTCGTCGACGGTCCCGACCGCTCGTTCGATGGTCTTCTCGCCGTAGGTGCTGCCGTCGGCGTAGTGGACTGCGTCCCACTTCTCGCGCATCAACCCTGACTGGCGGAAGAGACGGTCGATCTGCGAGCGATCGCCACCCGTCCAGAACGCCAGCAGACAGCACAGCGCCATGTCGGCCTCGGAGTGACTCTCGTAGCCCGCCGTCCGTCCGTTCCAGAGGTCCTCGAACTTCCTGCTGTTCTCGGCGCTGCGGGCCTTCTCCAGGACCTCCGCGTCGTCTAACTGTTCCTCGCTCCCCGACGTTCCTTGCTGTGATGGCGATACAGAGTCCGGAGCGTCTGCCCTCTCCGAATTCGAGTCGTCCTCTCGCACGTACTCGCGATGAACCGCTTCGAGTGCGTCCTGTCGATGGGCTACTCGAGTCGGCGTCTCGTCGATGTGCTCGCCAGTGACGGTGAAGAATCGGGCCGTATCGTAGAGTTCGACGTTTCCACGCCGGTTTCGACCGTCCGGCAACTCCCCTTCGACGATGACGTGCACTCCGGTCCCCGATGGAGAGACCTCCGTGTAGGAGTCGAGGCGCTCGACGATATCCCGCGCCGTTTCATCGAGTTGCCCGTCCGGATCGCGACAGTCGTCGAGATCGACGCCGACGAACGGTCCCGCTTCGCTGAAGACGAACCCGACTCCATCGACGTCTTCCTGACCGTCCTCTTGCCGCGCCGTCTCGAAGTCCGTCCACGTCTCCGCGTCAGTCGTCGAGGCGAACTCGTCCGACCCCGGCTCGATCGGCACCTTTGTCGGTTTTCCGTCTCGCGTCTCTTCCCGCCAGCAGATCCACTGTTCTCGATCCCGCAGTCTCTCGGGGATCGCCGCCGGTTCGATCGCCGGTTCACTGCGCTCACTCATGGCAGCCACCCCTCGCCTGCCGAGATAGACACTCGCCTCCGCGCTCGATCGATCGCTCTTCTCCCTCCTCGATAGTTCCCTCCGTTCCGACGCTCTTGCCCCACCTTTTACTGGTCGGTTTCTGCCGTAACTGGCGAAGCGAGACAGCGACAATCGCACGACGTGACGGCATTACGGGATGAGACGACACTCGTGGTTGTGGTTCGACATTCGAGGGAGTACTGTAACCCCTCGCTATCGAGCGATTCAGGGCGTAGAGCCGCCGATTGACGCTCCACACCTCGTTTCGATACCGTAACCTCGGAAGAACCGACGCCTCAGGCACTGGCATTGCCTGATCCCTCCTGCAGGTCGATCCCCACGTAACACCGGACAGTCGTGCCGTCGCGATTCTCTGCAGTCCGCTCGAAAGAGACGTGATTGCTCAATCGCCGGGCGAACCAGTTCTTCGACTCGACGGGCAAGCCGCGGTCTTCGGCCCACTCGCAGTAGGCGTCGTAGACGGCGGCCGTCGTGACCGTGGCGTCGCCGTCCTCCCGGAGACGTTCGGCCGCGAACACGCCGATCGCCGCGTCCGGATCGTCCGCGAGGTCGGCCCATCGATCACCCTCCTCGGCGGAGTCCGCCGTTCCAGTCTCGAACTCGGTCAAGGTGTCGAGCGATCGGATCGCCCCGTCCTCATAGACGACTGGTTCGTCCAAGTCCCCGCCGTCGCCCGGAACGATCACGGTCGCGTACGTCTCGGGCCCGAACGCCGAGTCGCCCAACTCGATTGCGGGAACGAATGGGCGACGCACGCGAACCCAGTCCGCCTTGAAGGCGTCCCGGGAGTCGTAGACGTGTGTCTCGCCGTGCTCGCGAACGGTGAACTCGCCCGATCCGGGGTCGTAGCTGTAGAGCGCGGGGAATCGGTCCTTCGACGGGTCGGACGGATCGTCAACACGAGCGTGGTCGGTCCCGTCGCCGTCGCGGAGCACGAACTCACTGCCGTCCTCGACCCAGACGGTCCGCCGGGAGCCATCGGTCACTGGGCGGACGGCAGTGGCGCCACCCTCCGCTCGGGCCCCGCCGCCGAACGTGATCGACTCGTCGGTGATGTAGAAGTGGGTCTCGCCGCCCGTCCGTCGCTTGACGGGCGGATTCAGAATGCCGTCGAGGCGCTCGGCCCAGTGGGTCACCGACTCGACGCCAGTCTCGACGACGAACAGTGGAACGTACCCGTCGTCCTGCGCTCGGCGGAAGTTCCGGAGCACCTTCGCCGGCTTGTCGGGCGTGGTCGTCTCGGCCTCGACGTAAAATTCGATGTCCAGATCCGGGTGGAAGGCCTTCGCGTCGGGGCGATCGGCGCCGTCCTGCTCCTCGATCGTGACGGTGAATCCAAGCGGCGTCAGCGCCTGTTCGATCTCGGCGAGCATGGCGTCGTGGCGATCCCCGCCGGCCGCTCGAACGTCGCCGGTGTCGATGGCGACGGCGTCCTCGCCCGCGTCGGTTAACTGGGCGACGACCGTCTCGCCCGAATCGTCGAGATCCACGTCGATGAGTCGCGAGCGTTCGCGTACGTCGGCGAGCGTCTCGTACTCCGGCGGTGGCTCCTCGACCTCGGCGGCGTCGTAACACGCCCGGAGTTCATCATCCACGTCGGCGACCGGCACCCAGCCGTTGGTCTCGTGCTCGCCGGTCCGGATCTGGACGATCCGGATCGCACTCGCCAGTGCCCGATCCAGCCCGCCATCGTCCGCGCCCAGGATCTCCCGGACGGCGTCGGGCGTTCGATCGACCGGCAGATCGCCGTCTTCGGGCACGCCGTATTCGGCCGCCGTTCGCTTGTGAACCTGTTCGAGAGCGTCCGCGAACTGTCGCTCCTGGTGACGGTCGAGCGGGTCGTCACTCTCGGGATGACCGTCCGGAATCGGCAGCGGTTCGAGACTGAATGGCTCGGGCCCCGTCTCGCCGAAGGTCGGACTCGGGAGTTGCGCGATCCACTCGCCTCGCGGTAGCGACCGGATCCGGTTGGCGAACGCCGCGGGATCCATCTCCTCGTGGGCCATCGCCCGCGCGATCTCGCGATCGACGGCGATCTTGCCGACGAGCGTCGTCGCCACGTCGTTGAGTACGTTGAGATACACCTGGTGGTCGCCCTCGGCCTCGATCTGCTCGGGGAACTGCAGCGAGAGGCCGACCGAAAGCCCGAAACTCCGCCCTTTCTCCAGCAGATCGTTCATCACGTCCGAGACGACGACCGACGCCGCTTCGTCCACGAGCAGGTTCACCACGTAGTCGTCGGGCAACTCGTCGACGGTCCGATCGCGGGTCTCCAGGGCGTCCTCGAGGTTCGTCAGGATCACGCCCGTCATCAATCGGGCGGCCTCGTCGCGGAGGTCGCCGAGGTCGAAGAGGACGACCGTGTTCTCGTCGAGGACGTCCCGGAAGTCGAACCGGGGCTCGGTGTTGTCGAAGATCCGCCGGAGATGAGCGTCCTGCGTGACGTAATCGAGGCGGTTGCTCACCCCGCCCATGACCGTCGCGAAGGTGTTCGAATCGAGTTCGAGTTGACGATTGATCTTCCGCTGGACCTCGTTCTGGCTGGCCTGTGGGGCCTCGCTGACGTCGCCGTCCGGCGGGCCCGCGGCCCACAGTTGATCGAGGACGTGTTCGAGTTGCGTGTGGGCGAAGTAATCGACGGACTCGCGGTAGAGGCCGTTCTCGCGACCGTACTCCTCGTCGAACAGCGCCTTGACGAGGTACTTGATCAGGTTCGGCGCGACGATGGCTTGCTCGTAGCGATCCTCGCCCATCGCGAGTTTCAGGATCTCCTCGTAGTGATCGGCGACGTTCTGGACGGCGTCCACCCGCGCTCGTCCGGCAGCGAGGTCGCGCTCGATGTTGAAGAACGAAAAGCCGGGCAGCACCTCGGGCACGGGGAAGTGCAGGACGTTCGCCGCGAGGTCGTCGGCGCCGAAGCGAGCGGCGTGGGCGCGCATGAAGTTCTCGCTCATGCCGTCGCCCTTCGGGTCGATCAGCACGATCGGGCCGTCCGTCTCCTCGTACAGCGAGAGCGCGTCGTTGACCAGGGCCTTGGACTTGCCGGCGCCGGTCGTCGCCGCTCTGAGGTAGTGCGTCGTGAGCAAGTCCGGCGGGACGCGCGTCGGGTCGTCCTCTGGTTCGCCGTTCTCGTCGAGCGCGTATCCGATCGCCATCCCCTCGCGGAACTGGTCCATGTGGTCGGCCGTCGGCCGGGGCAGCGGCGACCGACTCTCGGGGTTCGCCTCGGCGCCGCGACCGCCCTCGGTCGTGAGTTGCGTCGCGGGCGGGACAACCGTCACGTTCGCGAGTTCGTCGGCGTTGAGTACGAGGTCGGGCCGAATCGAGCCCCATCGACTGGTGGTGATCTCGCGCTCGCGAAAGCGAGCGAATGCGCGGGTGGCGCGACGGTCCTCCAGCCAGCTATCGCGGAGTCGCCGCCCCGAAACACCGTAGTGCGTTCCCGAAAGGTGATCGAAGGTGGGCACGAGGTCGTCGAGCAATCGATCGATTGCTGCGTCGTCCTCCTCGTCTTCATCCCTCTCCTCGGGAACGAGGGCGAGCGCTCGCAAGTTCGTGGTGAACGTTCGTCCGGGCCGTTTGGTCTCGATCGAGGCCACGCGCTCGCGACCGCCGGGGTCCTGGAACTCGTCCGCATCGACTGCACCGCCGTCGGTCTCGGCCCCGACGAAGAGTTCGCTCAGGAAGCGATCGAAGAGACGATCTTCACCGTCGCGCAGGCGTCGTTCGCGGGCCCGGGCGTCCGCCGTCCAGTCGGGCTTGCGCTCGAAGAGCACCTGAAACGCGATCGGATGATCGGCAGCAGTGAGCCGATCGATCAACGGCGCCAGCGGAGCACGGGAGTGATCGTCGCCCTGTCCGACCGTGTCCGTGAACGCCGGAATCGTGGTCATCCAGTCGCGCGTGCGTATCGCGTCGCCGACCCACCGGACGCCCCGTGGCTCGAACTCGTCGAGCACGTCGCTCTCGCAGTCCTCGATCCTCTCCTCTGGAACGAGACGGGCCACCGGATCGACCTGCGCGCGCTCGACGACGAACGTCGAGGGATACAGCGTCCGCAGTCGCTCCTCGAACGCGTCGAGACGGCGGTCGGAACCGTAGTAGAACTCGACCGGCTCGTCGCTGCCGGCGCTAATCGCGAGAAATTCGAAGGTCGGCGGCCCGCCCTCTCCGAGCGAGTCGAGACCGGCAAGAAACCCGCCACCATTCGAATCGAGCGCATGCAGCGCGCCGAGTTGTTCGACGACCGTCCCGGGCGCGAGGTCGCTCCGGGAGGGCGTGACCTGGACGTACTCCCGCGTCATGTCCCCGACTCGCCACCTCCGTCGAAATCCCCGCCGCCGTCGATCACGCTCGCCTCGTAGTCGCTCGCGCGGATCCGCAGCGGGAACCAGCCTTCTTGATCGATCCCGATCAGCGCCTCCGAAAAGCCGTCCTCGTCCTCGCCGGCCTTCGCCGACGTGACCCAACTCACCTGCCGATCGTTCAGGTCGAACCACTGTGCGATCTTGTCGTCCTCCTCGTTGACGCGGTGGAGCAGCGTGATCGAACAGAGGTTCGCGATGGTGCGAGCCTCCGGCGTGAGCGCGAACTCGCCGCCGGTCTGCGTGACGAACTCGAGGCTCAGATCGAAGTGCCGGCTGTGCCGGACGGCCGTCTCCAGGAAGTCTAGCGACGAGGCGTCGTTCATCAGGTAGTGGGCTTCGTCGATGGCGAAGACGACTCGCTTGTCGGTGCCCTTCGCTCGCTCATACACCGCGTTGAACAGCACCTGCATCATGAGACTCGTCTCCGAGCGGCCCGTCGCGCCCTCTTCTTGATGGAGGTCCAAGTACAGCACCGACGAGTCCAGATCGAACTCCGTCCGCTGAGCGAGATTTGCGAGGTCGCCACCCTCGCGGAAGGATGGCCGAAGGTCGGTCAGTAGCGTCTGGGCGTCACGTTCGACTTGCTCCTGTTCGCCATCGGTCGCGTAACCGAACTCGGCCGGGTCTCCGAGCAGGTCTTCGAGTACCGCAATCACGTCGCGAACGGTCGGCGATTCCCGATCGTGCGTCGCTGGGTCTCGCGAGATTCCCTGGCGTTCGTAGGCTTCCTGAATCGCCCGCCGGAGCGTCTGCTTGCGGTCGGCCAGCGGGTTCGACGCGACGTGTTCGAAGAAGGTCTCGAAGAAGGTGAGCACCCACGAGATCTGCTCGGACCACGGGTCCAGATCGGGCACGTCCTGCAACACGTCCGCCGGCGTCGCCCGGATTTCGAGCGGGTTGAACCCGCGCGTCCCGCCGACCGTGATCCGCTCGCCACCCAGCGCTTCGTTCACCCCGGCGAAGCCCTCCAAGGGATCGAGCATGATGACGACCGTGTCTTTGTCGTACATCGCCCGCCGAAGGAGCTGAAGTTTCGTCGAGAAGGACTTCCCGGCGCCGAGTTGCCCGATGACCATCGTACAGTAGCCGGTCTCGCGCTCGAACCGGTCGAGAATGAGCGGACTCTCGTTCAACGCGTAGGTCCCGTATTCGATGCCCGGCTCGGCGAAGGCACCGGCGACGAACGGGAACATGGCACCGACAGCACCGGCGAGCATCGGCGTCGTCGTATCCATCGACTCGTCGAGTTTGTCGACGCCGACGGGACTCCCCGAGATGAACGAATCGAGCTGTGTCCACCGTGGCATCACGGGCGTGAGATTCGTCGGTGACTCACGGGCCGCGCCCGTCACGCCGTCGACGTTCAGCTCCTCCGGTGATTCGCCCTGGACGGCGAGATACATCGAGACGTCGAAGGCCGACATCGACGTGTTCCGGAGTGCGTCGTACAGCGCCTGATAATCCTGCAGATCCTTCTCGACGCCGCGGGCACCGGCCCGTCGTTTCTCTTCGAGATACTCCCGGTCGGCCTCCAGATCCTCGATGGTGTTTTCGAGCGTATCCAGCGTCGCGGCCGTATCCCGCGGCGAGATATGGAGGCTGATGTCCGTTTGGCGAGTTTCCGCCGTCGAGTAGAGCGTCTCGAAGAGTCCGTCCCTCGGGGAGTCAGGATATTCCCCGACCAGCAGCGTCTGGGTCCACTGGGCGTCCGTCCGGACGGCAGTGGGGCCACGCTCGATACTCGACGGCGTCACGACCGTCTGGTGGGTGTCCGCGACATCGGAGATGGTTCCACCGCCAGTGGCCGCGGCCGGGTCGTACGTGACGCTGACGCCGTCTATCGGGCCGTCCTGTTGCTGTTCATCGTCGGCTGTCTGATCCGTCGTCTCGTCGTCTGCGGACACCTCGTTTCGAGTCGGGAGGGCCGACAGCAGCGAGTCGATCATCGGTCCGGCCCTCCGACGATGCCACGGGTGCGAAGCACTGTGTCCAGATCGCCGTAGGCCTGTGAGCCGTCGCTCCAGTACTCGCCGACCACTTCCGTCGCGTCCGTCGCGTCGATACGGTGGGCGGTACAGCCCTCGATACTCCGGAGGCCGGCCCGAACCTGATCGAGGCGGGCGTCGAGTTCCGAGAGTAGTGCCTCCCGTTCGACCGCTTCACGCGGAGCGTAGAGTTCACGGACGATCGCACCGAGGACGGGCAGGCCGGCGAGTTGCTGTGCGAGACTCGTCTCGTCGAATTGCACTTCCACGGGCGCGACGGGGACAACGACGTAGTGGTCGCGGATCGTCATCCGCCGATCGTGGAGTTCGGTCTCGTACCAGTCGAGATAGTTCTCGATGAGCGCTTCCAACTGCGGATTGGCTTCCACGTCGGGATCGTCGAGCCGAGATTCGTACCGCCCGAGATGCTCGTCGACGGGAAACGGCTGGGTCGTCGAGTAGATCTGGATGGGGAATTCGACGGTCGTGTTCAGGAAGTCCTGGAAGCTTTCGGCCTTCTGTGCCCACTCTTCCTGCGTTGCCAGCGCCATCGTCGGTGGGATCACTTGCACGAGACCGATCATCGCGCCGTCCGTGCGCTCGATGGCGTCGCGGTCGGGATACACCCGCTCGACCTGCGTGTATTCCTTGGCTGCCTCGTGGTCGATCTGTTCCGAGCGACTGTGGAAGGTAACCATCGAGGTAACCCAGTCGGCGCTGGTCGTGTACGCCGGCGTCAGGTAGACAAAGAGTGCGCCGAGGCCGATCATCACGCCCGCGAGTGGGAGCGCCAGTGTCTGGATCTGATAGCCCCCGATGGTCATTCCCGCGGGGAGGAGCACCTGGACACAGAGGACGACGACCACCCCAGGGAACAGTGCGACGGCCAGGTCGGTCATCGTGTAGCTGCCGAATAGTTTCGTGTCGGTGCCGAGCGATTTCGGAATGCGTTTTGCGGGATTGCGGTTGTCCATATTAGCGAATGTAGCGGGGTTCGTCGTCGATCGCGTCGCTGTCTCGGTCGGTGCTCGTGTCGTTGGTTCGGCCCGGATCACGGAGTGCGCCGAAATCCTGGGCGTGGTCTTCGGACGACTGGCTTGAGGAGTCTCCGTCAGAGGCACCGTCAGTCGAGGTGTCTGTAGGGCTGCTCGACTGTGTTGAGACGCTGTCCGACGAGCCGGAGTCTGCGCTGGCAGTTGTACTGGACGAGCGTGCCAGCGCACCACGGAGTCGCGAGCCCGCGTCGTTGAGCCGTGACCCTGCGGCGTGGGCTCGGGAATCGCCGGAGCCCAACACCGCCTGCCCGTTTGGTTTGAGTGCGGACTTACCCTGTGCTCCACGGGAGAAGTTCTGGCCGCCAAGGGCAGCGTCTCCGGCACGGCTTTTCGTCCCGTCCAGTCGTGACTTGGCGCGCCGCCCCGATGCATGGTGGGAGGCACTCTGGGCCATGAAGAAGATCGACCCGGCCTGCCAGAACAGGATGAATGGCGAGACAATCGCGACGATAGGAATGACGAGGGCGGTAAGCCAAGCACCAATCCCTGACAAGGAGATCGCGAAATTCGAGTCCAGAATTTCGGCCAAGCGGAAGAGCAGTACGACTGGAATGGTCATGAAGAGAAATGGGACGTAGAATCCCGCCAGTCGTTTCATGAACTTCGAGACGAGACTGAAGGGGCCCACACCAGGGATCCACAACGCGATCAGAATGGGCATCATGAGAGTAAAGAGATACAGCATCACCTCTCGGATGAAGTAGATCAGGATAACAAGGGCAAACAGGAAAAAGTCAACTGAGAGCGTGAGCGCTGTCATCAACGCCCCGAGTGAGCCAAAGGAGAGTGTTTGGAATAATTCGATGTCAGAGAGATCTGGTGCGAGAAAGAGCGCTAAATCTTGGGTAAATTGACGCGCGAATGCGTCCATCCACCACCAAGCGAGGATCCCAAGTAAGCCAGCGAATGCCCGTCGTTTGAGCTTCGTTCTATGATAGCTACTGAAGAGGTAACTCGTTGATTCGAGGAAGACTACCAAGCCAACTGCTAAGGCCCACAGAAGAAGCGAGAGTGGGACTATAGCATCCCAGAAGTATCCATAGATGTCTGGCCATGAATTATTCGTTGGTTGAGTGAAAACCCGATTCGGGTGTGGGGTACCGACGATGATCTCGACTACGTCGTTTGCGTGTTGTTCAATGATGCCTTCGAGTGGCTCGAAGAGCCTCTCAAGACCTTCCTTGATGGCCCAGACGATGACATCACCGAGAGCACCACCCCCGTCAGAATCGCCACCACTCTGGGCCCGAGCAGGGCTGGTAAACATGGCTACAGCAGCGGCAACGATGAACGAGATTTGAAACCGAAATCGGCTACCCATCTGTCCCTCTCTCATCGATCATCTCGATCGAGATCTCGCTGCAGGTCTCTCTGTACAGTTCTTGGATCTTCTCGCCGGAGAGAGTCGCTCGGAGTTGACGAGTGAGATTTTCACCGATACCAGAGTAGACTGTCAGATCGAACTCTATCTTCATCTCTCGGCAATGTTCTTCACCCGAGAATTGGAACGGTGGCCACCGTCCGAGGAACGACTGCGTCTCCGATGGTGCTAAGATCGTCTCTTGCTTCGAATTTGGCATTTCGAGTGCCTTTAACGGTGAGTCCTTCGGGTGTCCTTCTTGAGGAGTGTGAGTAGCATTTGGAGTCCCACTGTATCCAAGGTAGTATACCCAGGTCGGGGCCGTGCCGACATTCTCCACTGTGGCGAGGAGGTTCGCTCGATTCTGCGGTGAATTCGTGCCACCAGAGTATTGTTCCACGCTGGCAAGGCGGAGATCTGGCTGCAGATTGAACGATGTAGAAGAGAGTTCTTCGCCGTCACTAACCGCGACTAGCTCGTGCTCACCGGGAGTATAGTGCTGACCGGGGTAGAAGTCAAAGAGGTCGAATTTAACCGTAGTCACGCCAGTTTCTACGTTCGTTGAGCGGAATTCGCTCCCATCGGGTGCGATCAGATTGACCGTCGATATTTCGTGATCCTCACGGAGAGTGATCCTGAGCGAACTCCCAGAGACCGAGGTGTCCCGGAAGATGGAGTCCGGGGTAGCAGTCCCGGTTGAACCGCTACTCGAACACCCGGCCAGTCCCGCTGCGGTAAGCGCAAGCCCGCCCTGCAGGAACCGTCGACGAGAGTGCTTCTCACCAGTCATAGTCCCCTCCATGGGGGCCAGATGGGCAACCCCGTGATCCGGTCGATGAGAAACACCGCCAGGAGAAAGAGTCCGACCGGCACGCCAGCCCGGTAGATCGAAGTAACGACCGATAGCACCGTCCCCTGGACAGAGACCGTGTCCGAATCACCGACGTAGCCGGTCTGTCGCAACCACCACTCCGTCGGCTCGAAGCGGGCGTCGATCGCACCGGCTGGCCGATCGATAGTCGTCGTGACTGTCCCATCTCTGCCAGTCTGGACGCGTTCGCCAGCGAGGCGGACGTAACCCTCGCTCGCGGCCGTCTCGATCGGATCGCCCGTCTCCACGTCTCGCAACGAGACACGGACGGTCGCCGTCCGGTCGGTCGTGTTCACTACGTCGAGCGTGAGGTTACTCCGGTGGATCGGCACTTCCTCGAACATGCGCGGGTCGACATCGGTCTTGACACCGCGGACTAGCCCGTGGGCAGTCACGTCAGAGACGCTCCAGTTGGGCGTCTCGAAGCGGGTCATCAGGCTGAAGCTCGTCCGGTAGGACGCTTCGAGCACGTCCAGATTGACTGTCGAAGGCAGCGTTGGTGGGTCGCGCTGCTTTCCGTTGACCTCCAGAATCGAGACCGTCTCGGCTGGCGACGCAGTCGGCCCCGTCTTGATCGGATAGGCCGACACTTCCAATGGGTGCATCGGGGAGTGCTCGGTCGTCGTATTGGTCGCCGCCGAGGTCACCAGCCGATCCCAGCTGGGGTCCCGTGCGGAGTAGAACCGCCAGACGCCGTTGACGTGTCCCTCGGGGAGCGTATACCCCAGCCAGGGCTCGCTCTTGAGCATGGCCAGCCCGAGATCGCCGTCGGGATACCGGGCGTAGAAGCCGAAGACGCTGAGTCGGTATTCCGAAACGGTCCGCGAATCGCGGACGGTGACGGCTTCGGTCACGTTCGTCGTCCGGGAGGCCCACGCCGTGCAGTTGCCCGCGCTAGTGAGGTTCGTGCAGTGGTCGTGCTGGCGCTTGAGTTCGACCGAGATATTCGCACTGACCGTGAGCGTGTGGTTCGTCCCCGGATTGTCTGTAAGGTCGTAGTCGAACTGCGGCGTCCGCGTTCGCTCCTGCTTGGCTTCGCGTCGGCCGTCGACGAGGAGTTCTAACTCGGAGATCTTCTGCGACTGCAGCGACCACGTGACCTGATCCGTCGTAGTCATCGAATCTCGCGGGACAGTGACCCGATAATCCAGCGTCGCGAACAGTTCGCCCTGCGAGGCGACGTACTGCGGCTGGTCGTCCGGTGTGAGCCGAGCTCTGGTCGAGGGCTGGAACGTGAATATCTCGGTATAGGCGTCGCGGATGAATCGTCCGTCGACGAGCGTTGCGCCCGATGGATGGACCGATGAACTGTCGTCGGTAGTCGGGAACTTGGAGAGTTGCTCGCGATTGTGCTGCTCGATAGCTTCCGGTGGCCGGTTGAACGGGATATCCGTCGTGGCCGCCAGCGAGTTCGTTGGCGACCCCGTCTGATTCCGGAGCGCGGAGCGATTGATCGTGTCCCGGTCCCGAGACCAGAGACTCCGATTGTCGCCGTGGTGATGGTCGTCGTCTGGGCTGAACGCGCTGGTATCGAGCGGGCGGGCGACCGACTGGGTCGCGACGAAAGCGCTCGTCGCCAGCAGGAGCACTACTGCGACGCCGGCGCCGAGCGACCGACTCAGAAGCTGCAACTGGCGCCCCCTGCCACGACGGACGTGAGCAGGAACTGCAGGATGGTCGTCCCCAGCGGCGCGACGATGACGCCCCAGACGACTGCCTGCACCCGCATCGATTTGAGCTCCTTTTTCGTGTCTGCCCGCCGGATCACCGGGATCGCGACGGTCGTCCCGAGCGCGACGAGTCCGCCGATGAGCGGGCCGCCGAACTGGATGAGCGTGAAGAGATTCCGGACCGTCGTCGCCATGTCCGTCTGGCAGAAACTACTCCCGACACCGGTTCCGTTCGCTGTTGCCGTCTGTGCGGCCGCCGGCTCGACCAGCACGACGGCGAGCCCGCCGACAGCGAGTCCGAACCACGCGAGTGTTGGCGCGAGCCCGGCAACGGCACTGGAAAGTATATTTGACTGCTTCTCCTGGGCTAGATCTTCCTGCGACGTATCGTCTGTCATGGATATAGCTGGCGCTCAACGTGTCGAATCACACCCTATTCGGGGGCGAACGACGCGAACCGAGCGGCCTACTGCACATCGTCTCGTCCCCTTGTAAATATCTTCGCTATTGGGCATGAAAATAGTAGTATTAGACACTAATTCTCGATAACTGTGGATAGTCGTCGATTACATACCGGCTGCTCAGGGATGCACGTAGATAGTAGCCAAGTGCTAACGGAATGCTGGACAGGTCGAATTCGCCGAATGATTCGGGCAGCCTCCCCGTTCCAGGCAGGGGTACCTGACTGCGCATCTGCCGACAGGTCTTCATCAGCAGGACCGGTTGCTAGAGGCGAATCAGCCACTTTCAGGCACTGTCGCCACTGGGCAGCGAAACATGTACTCCCCTCGAATACAACATGAGCTCGTCCATCCGGATTTCTGACGAAACGGAAACTCGAACGAGTCAGTGACCCACGACTTCAGTCGTGGGTTGCTGACACAAGTAGTGTTTCCACAGGGGCGAGTTCGAGCACACGACACCACCCGGCACGTCGCCACCGTGGTCAGTAGGTCTGCGGTGGCTGCTCGAGAATCTCGAAAATTTCGCGAGCACGATATTCCTTGTTCCGTCCCTTCCCGGTTACCTCCTCGAGGACTCCCTCGTCGACGAGGTCGTTGATTACTCGCGACGCCGTCGGTTGCTTGACGTCGAAGAGCCGTTGCACTGTCTTGCTCGTGACGTAGGGCTGTTCGAAGAGTTTCATTGCGAGTTGGTTCTTCGTGTACGACTTTCCCCCGTACTTGGTGTCGTACTGACGCCTGAGGTGGGCTAACGAGAGTGTTCGGTCGACGGATTCGTGCGCCTGCCGAGCGACGCCCTCGACAAAGAACGATAGCCACGCGTTCCACTCACCATCGTATCGAACGGCTGCCAACCGGTCGACGTACGTCGGCTTGTTTCGATTGAAGTATTCACTGAGGTAGAGATTCGGGCGTTCGAGATAGCCGGCGTCGTACA
>ENA-ORCR01000164-ORCR01000164.1-marine-metagenome-genome-assembly--contig:-NODE-164-length-65296-cov-11.928349_pt1 | contig 65296 bp, 62 predicted proteins | sample MGYA00237782_ERZ508514 | MGnify/ENA primary metagenome ERZ508514 (study PRJEB26185, sample SAMN06268960) | marine metagenome | isolation source: Eden Landing Ponds, San Francisco, CA, USA | place...
GTGAGCTGCACTGTCGAAGAGCGCAAGCGGGTTCGGCGGGCAGCGCGGGCGATTCGTGAGGAAGTGGCTACTGAGTCGGTTGATGTGCTCGCACCGAGTGCGAGTCAGTATGGTGCATGGACGCTCGACGCCGGGCTTCGGAACGCGGAGGGTGTGCCGCCGGAAGTGCTCAGGGAGTTAGCGTTGGCCGGGTTGACGTTACAGCCGACGCCGTCGCAGGCGAGGTATGAGCACGTGGCGGCGACAGTGTAGAACAGCGGAGCACTAACCAACAAGTGAGGAATACTGGCCATGGCTGTTGGTTAGCCAACTCTCAATCCGCATTCTGACCATCGTTTGTTTCTCGGGAACTCTCCTGAAATTACAGTTCAGTAAGCATGCAGATCTATAGTTTCGGATGACTGAATTCAGGTTGTATTTTTGAGTTCTGCGATCCCATACACGACTCCTTTCTGAATACTGGATAGATCCGCTTCATCCGTAGGCTTTTCAGTTAAGTGATGAACAGGATTTCTTATGGATTGGTCCTCTGTCACGCGATACCGCGGTGAGGTCACAATCGTCGTCGGCTTCATCTTGCTTCTGAACCCGCTAGTCGTGGGCGCGTTTGACATCGGTGACCCAGACAGGTATCGATACGAGGCCAGTGAAGTCTCGTTCTCCGCGAACGGCACCTACACGTTCTCAACCCATCCCGTTCCCCTCGACTCCGATGTGGCGTGTTTTGGTGATGAACCGAGTCGTTCCTGTGTTCTTGAGCGAGCTATCCATACCAACGGGGGTATCACGTACGATGGACCAACGAAACATTTCATTAACAACGAATACAGTTATGTCCATATCTGGGAAGAAGGGTTCTTCCAGCCCGTTAGCGAGGAGCGTCCAAACGGGACTGTCTGGTACGGACTTGAGGCCGTCTCACAAGAGGAAGCACTCAGATATATCGCAATCCCTCTGGAAAGTACTAACAAAGGCGTCCGAACCGCGATCGAAACAGGCTCCTACGAAACATCCGACGAACTCTCAGGTGCTCACGAACTCGTTCAGGCCGACAACAGCTACTACGTCGTCTATCCGACCGTGGTTCAAGAACATCGGGGGACAGAGAGAAGCCTCACAGTCATCGTACTCCAGTGGCTGCTGGGAATTACTGGTGCAATACTGATTCTCCGCGGACAACATCACCGCATCAAATGACAAACCGTCGGATAACTCACTATCCATCGACTGGAATCCCGATAGACTACTACATACCTGTGCTATACTGACCGTACCGCACGCGAACTACTCACCCAGGGCCGCACACTCTTTCTCGGCTTCTCGACGGTCTTGACGATGGCGTGGATGTTGCGGTGATATGACGGGTGTCAGTTGGGTAGCTAACCAAAACACCCCGGCGTCACCGAGACCGTTATACGACGACTCAGCCAGCAGCAGTATGGTTATTCATAGCCGTCCCCAGAAAACCGCTACAAGCCACGTGACCCCAGTCGCTACCAGAGGTCGAACGTCGGTGCGATAGTATCGAGAGGCCGTTATCCGCTCGTGTTGTTCACCACTGTTACGGTCGACTCGTCGAGGTCGATAGCGACGCTATCAGTCTGTTCGGATGTGTTTTCGGCTTCGGCCTGACCGTCTCCGTCGGCCATTTCGATGTTCTCTTCAGCTATCTGGAGTTCGACCCAGGTGTGGGTAACGGTCTCCGCGTCGAGATCGACCGTCAGCATGACCGAACTCCCGTTTCCGTCGGGCCGCTGGAGTTCGATATCGACGGCGCCATCGGCGGTCGCTTCCGTGACTGTCGCTTCCAGCGTCGTTGCGTCCAGATGTGTCCGAACGTTGTAGCTTGTCTGTCCGTCGGCCACGACAAGATGCTCTATCAGTTCTCGGTCATCTTGTTCGAGCACGCCGACCTCGTCGACGAAGTTCAGATTTACCTCGTCGACGTCTGGCCGGACAGTTCGCACGTCGACCGTCTCGTTGGTTCGGTTGACCGTCCCCCGAACCGACGGGAGGCAGTCGTCGACAGGTCGGACGTGAATCCCGGCAACGTCCAGCGGTTCCACTCGCTCTGTGGACTCGTAGTACTGATTGACCTGTACTTCGAGGTGGCTGTATTCACCGAGCCCTGCGCGGTCGCTCGTCTCGTCGACGGCGAGTTCGGCAAGCCGCTGGCGACCGATTGCGTCGACTGTCGCACCATCGTGGTGGGTGACAAGTGTGACGGTCACGTCTCTGACCTGATGGCGGGTGCTGTTGCGCTCGGGACTGTCGAGGCGAAGGGCACCGCTGCATGTGCGTTGCGCTTGCTGGAAGGTGTACTCACTGTCGGCGGTCCGGGTCGCCGTTACGTTGATCTGCTGGTCCGTGTCCAGTCGCATGTCGACCGTCTCATTGGCCGGGGCGTCGGCCGTCTCGTTGATCGGGCCGTCGATCCCACCGGATTGGCTCGCGCCTGCGATGACGGTCGCGCCACTGGCGATTAACAACACGGTCGAGATGCCGAGGGCGTACATCGCGAGTCTGTAGTCACGTTGCATGATTTTCGCTCCATGTGGATTGATTCGGGTGCATTGGTTACTCTGACACCAGTCGGGCGGGGACCCGCAGGGCGACCCCGGCCAGCGTCGAGCTAGAGCCGCGGTCGACTGCATACGGTCGTCCGACTGCTGTGGTCGTGGCTTACAAGAAAGTCCTTGTAAAGTACCGTTGGAAACAGCTGTGGAACACGAATGAAACGCGTTTCACCGGCGTTTCACACGCTGAAACTGATGAAAACCATCAGGTTCATATCACCGATGTTTCGAGAATCAACCATGTCCCCAGTCCCTCCCTCCAGACTGGTGCTGGTCCTCTCGCTGATCGTCCTCGGGAGCAGCCTCGCAGTATTTGGCAGTGTCAGTGGCATCGTCCCCGACGACACCCACGAGTTCGCCGTCGAGGACGACACACTCATCGCCACGACTGATAGCGGACAGCGGCACGAACTGGTCGAAGACGTGCACACGGTGTCCCGAATCGAGATCAGCCACAGTGACAGTCAGTACGTCGTCCGAACGGTCGACCGTGAGCCGCCAGCAGTCGGTACGCAAATGCGTGTCCGAGCACAGCAGATCGTCACATCCGTCGAGACAGTCGGCGGCGACATCCCGGCGGCAGACAGCGCTGCGTACACCGTCCGTCGGATTCCGACACCGCTCTCCAGCGACCGCGCAGCAGTGCTCGGAGCCACTCCGAACGCGTCCCTGCAGGCGGTGGTCGCCCCCAACGCGTCTGCGTTCACCGTCCGACAGCACGACGACACCGTGGTCTTCGAGCGACGCGAGCCGCAATGGAGCAGCGACCGCGTGCTCGTCGTCGTGACACCACCCGACTCCGGGACCGAGTACAGTGTCGTCGTCAACCTTCGCACCGAGACCGTCGACTCGCTCGTGCGACTCGACAGGGGTGCCCGATGAGACAGCTTCGCTCCCGCCCACGATCCGAGGTACTCGCAGCTGGGATTCTCGTCATCGCTACCGCTATCCTCGTCACACAGTTCCTGCAGGCGACCCCAACCGTCGTGGCTGGTGGTGAGCGTATTGGAATCAGTAGCTGGCAGTTCTCCCTCGGTGACGCGGTCATCATCGCGGTCGGGGCGTGTGCTGCGGGAGCGAGCGCGACAGTGCTGCTCAGCGGCGCTGGTTCGTCAGCGGTGGCCACAGCGGACACCAAACGCTCAGATCCACCGGCCCAGCAGCCCGACGACGCTAGCAACGAGTTGCTGCAGGCTCGTCGACGGGAATGGGAGACCACCTCGGAACGACTCGCGAGCAACGAAAAACTAGTTTATCAGACGGTGCTTGACGCCGATGGCGTCCTGCCTCAGAGTGAGATTGTCGACCGAACGGACCTCTCGAAAGCGACGGTCAGCCGCACGCTCGACAGTCTGGAGGCCCGTGATCTCGTCGAACGCAAACGCCGTGGAATGGGGAATATAGTGTTACTCACGTAGGTAGTCTGGTGCATGTGGCAGTGGTGGAAACACTCACACTGGGAGTAAATCCGAGCGACAGGACATGAGCGCCATCGCTGTCGCTCGTGAGCGTCGATCCAGTGTACGCCACCACTGGACCACGGACGACGGTCCACACCGATCGCATCGCCCGCTCGACCCGCCGTCGACGCCACGAAGGCCCATGAACAGCGACCAGTACGAACTCCTCGCGAAGACCACGCTCATCGTCGCGAGACTGCTCGGTGCTGTCGTCGTCCTGACCCAGCTGTACGACCTGACGAAAGCCTCTCTTCTCGGGGTGCTGGTCGTCGCGACAATGGGCTTCTCGACGGTCTTGACGATGGCGTGGATGTCGCGATGATCGTTCCGTCCGAAGTACCATGTTCTGTCGATGACGCGCTGGCAGGCGCTGGATACGCTCCAACAGGCCGGTGTGTCGGTGTTCGTCTCGATGTCGCCCACCTACCCCACGATGGACGAGGACGACTTTCACGAGCTACTCAGCTACTTCAGAGCGCTCGGTGAGGTCGTTGTCTTCCATGAACCGATCAATCCCCGTGGCACGAACTTCCAGCAGTATCTCACCGCCGCCAAAGAAGCCGGCTACGACGACGTTGTCACCGAACTCCAGCAGATGCAAGACAGTCACCAGTACTGGGTCGAATACGCCCTCAAACAACTGAACACGGTCCAGCAGGTAGCCACCCGTTTCGACGGGCTCGAAGTCCACTCCTGGCCTGATGAGGGACTGCTTCGCTCAACGAGCGGCCAACTTCGGTCGAAACTCAAGGCAATGCAACAGGCCGTCTCGCCGGAGTCGTTCTCCGAGCGTGAGACAGATACTTCGCCTCAGCAGTCCGAGTTAGCCCGAGACGGCGAATCCATAGATCATCTCATCTGATGACAAGGACGTCGTCAGAAGCCATCACAGAGCGTAAAGGAGAACTGGCTTGTATCCCAGATACAGTCAGCTAACCAACTACCGGAGCAATTGCAGCACTATGTTGGTTAGCTACAGACCAGCAGATCACGTCCACAACTGCGTCTTCAACGATCTTAGTTTCCTCTTTGGTCCACTCGTGAACGATTAGATAAATCAATTCATCAGCCGCTCAATTGCCGTTTCCTACCCGTCTCACCCGACCGTATGTAACTCACTATAACACCCTACACACTCTCACCGGCCTCCTCAGTGCGACCAGCTAATTACTGCTGGGACTCACCGCCGTCTACCGGTATCGCTTGTCCGGTGATGAACGACGCCTCGTCCGAGCAGAGCCAGAGGATAGCGTTTGCCACTTCTTCTGGCTGTGCAGGGCGTTTCATCGGGACCTTCGATATGATTTGGTCTTGCTCTGCTTCAGACAGCGACCGTAAGGCTGGTGTGTCGACGATCGTTGGGCAGACTGCGTTCACGCGGACGTTCTGATCTGCAAATTCAAGTGCAGCCGATTTCGTTAGCCCAACGATACCGTGCTTACTTGCACCGTACGGTGTTCGGCCAGGGCTGCCACGTATCCCAGCCAGTGAGGCGACATTGACTATTGCACCGCCACCAGAGTCCTGCAGCGCTGGAATCTGGTGTTTCATCCCTCCCCAGACACCCTTCTGATTGACCGTATTGATGCGATCCCACTCCTCCTCCTCAATGTCCGTTATCGGGGCAGGCTCGTTCCCTGTCGCTGCGTTGTTTACGACGTAATCGAGCCGTTCATACCGGTCGATAGTTGTCTCAATCGTCGACTGGATTGACTCTACTCGGCCAACATTAGTTTCGACGAACGTTGCGGTCCCGCCACGGTCCTCGATCTGTGTGACTGTTTCAGTACCGCCGTCCGTATCGATGTCAGCGACAACAACAGATGCTCCTTCTTCAGCGAAGCGCGTTGCCGTTTCTCGACCGATGCCAGATGCAGCGCCGGTAACTAGTGCGACAGTCTCCTCCATCTCGTACATACCTTTATATATTGAATATTTTGTCAAATACTTTCTGGTCGATCTCAGCAACAGATCATCTGGCCGCTTAGAGCGTAGACCAGTGATTTTGAGGGAGATACAGATCCTGCGCGCCGGTATAGCAATTGAGCTCAGTTGCTGGCGGTGGTATCAAGAAGAATGTACCCTGGTCAGGCGAAGAACAACATATTCCGAGTTAGTTCGCGTCTGTCGTGATTCGCTCAATCTGCGTATTGATTGCAGCTCGCAGTTCAGCGATGGATTGCTCGGGCCTGTATACGGTCAGCCGGCGGGTGCGAGTGCCGGTCAAGATCGACAAGAACAGCTCTGCTTCAAGAGCGGGGTCAATGTCAGTAAACTCGCCGGAGTCGATACCACGTTGGAAAATCGTCTCAAGTGTCTCCTTGATCTCTCTGTCGACCTGCAGATACTGCTCACGCGCCGCTTCGTTGTGCGGTCCGTTTACGCGAAGTTCAAACATGGCGAGTTGGACTTGATACACCTCTTCATCCAGCGTTGTCGGGAGAAGCGTCTCAACAAGTGTTTCAAGTTCTTTCCGTGCTGATCCTTCACCATCCGGTAGTTGCTCAAGGAAGTCATGTAGGACGTACTCAAGAAAGTCGACCAGTAGGTCATCACGGCCATCGTAATGATAATACAGTAGTGTCCGACTCCGTTCAAACTCGTCGGCGATATCCTGAATGGTGAGGTTGTCGTACCCGTGCTTACTCAGCGCTTTATACGTCGCCTGCATGATTGCTGTCTTGGTCGACCCAAGCTCATCAGGACCAGTGTACTGAGTCACTACCCGAGTAATACTCTCACTATGAAGTGGTCTTTTCGGAGTCTCAATCAATCACACTGGGTTAGAGAAGTGCTCGGTTTGAGAGCGTGTGCAGCCTGCCGAATTGACCCCTGTTGTTGTAACGAGGCCAGAAACACTATACTCGTCACAAGCACAACACAGAACAACAGTACTGGGTCGAGTACGCCCTCGAACAGTTGAATACGGTCCAGCAGGTCGCAACGCGCTTCGACGGGCTCGAAGTGCATTACTGGCCAGACGATGAGCTGGTCCGCTCGACGAGCGGTCAACTGCGGTCGAAGCTCACGGCAATGCAACAGGCCGTCTCTCCAGAGTCGTTCTCTACACGTGATATGGACGCCTCGCCCGAACAGTCCAAGTTAGCCCAGGACGGCGAGTCCATCAGCCATCTCATCTGACGATCAGTATGTTGTCGGGACGCGCTATTTCACCCATTTCAACGAATCAGTTTGCATCTCAGATACAGTAGACAGACTAGTATTGGTTGCGCACCAATGACAAACCAATTAATTACGAGTGGCACACCCGTATCTAGCAGATAACCAACAGATATATCAGATTACAGTAAAACACGGATATGTGCCTCCAGAAAGCGTCGAAACTGAAACCGACAACCCCGTTGAAAAGCACATCCGGCACGCTCACCAGCAGACGGATGATGACGAAGTGCTTTATCACCTTCGTGAAGCGCTGCAGCTCGTCTACGCCAACGAAGAATAGATCCGAGACAGCTTACTCGTAGGAACTACCCCGTGCAACAACCTCGGCGAAGGCGACGTTTTCTCTAACATCAGTAATCTCTACAGTAACGCGCTTTCCAGCCTCAGTTGATCACATCAGGTTAGAGTAAGCGTCTGCTTGGAGAGGATGTGCAGTCATGGCGGCGCCCCGCCGCCTCTTGCAGTGGTCGTTCACGGAGTTTTGCGAAATGACGCTTCGCGCAGCTTGGACAGCACTTGGTGTCCGCAGGTCTGTTCCAGCGAATCAACCACTTAACGACCGGTTCTTCCGGTAGCTGTCCATTGGGCCGGACAGCGGTCGTCAGTGGTGACACTGTCGCGTCGACGGCAGTCTGCCGCCGACAGCGACGGTCCATCCCGAAAATCATGCTCACTAGCGGTTCGAAGATGCTCCACAGCTAGTTCGGTTTGGTTCACCGTCATCAAACGGGGTTACGGGGTTGTCGATGTAATCGGCTGACACCGTGACTCTGCCAAGAGACTGGGCTGAGCAGCACGGCATCGACGACAATACCGAATTGGGGATGGATACTGACGCTGACGGCAATCTCGTCTACGAAGCTCCTGACTGAGCTAACCAACACCCGGGCGGTGTTGGCAATTATTTGAACTTTCAACAGTCACAGAAAGACCAAACAGCCGGCAGAGCGGTGCAGCATGCCGGCCCTGACTGCTCTGATGTAACGCTTGTCAGAGTCCAGAATAAACCGCAGTCACTTGATTTTCCATCGTGAATAGATTATCTTCAGCCGGTGCTTAATGAAGCAATAATAATTTTTAATTTTTGTTATGAGCGACTGTGCGTGCTTGGTTTCCTCGACTATTTCGTCGGCACGGTCGTCGATGTGCTCGTTTGTCCGCCTCCTGCTACTCGCGAGTCTGTTCCGTGTCTCTCTGTTTTCCTTTTTGATCGTCTGGTCTAGATCGTGTTCCATCTCCGCCAGTTGGTCTTCGATAATCTGCTCATCTGGTGATTCGTTAACCGCCTCCCTGAGCTCCTCGTTCGCAGCCTCAAGCTGCTCTATTCGCTCCCGATACGTTTGCTCGACAGCCTGGATCGAGCGGTCGACAGTGTCTCTTATCGTTGACTCTACCGCATCGGCCTTCTCAGCCTTTGTTCTTAGCTGATCGCGTTCCTCTTTGAGTTGTTGAATACGCCGCTCGAACTGCTGCTTATCTTCCTGAGTGAGTACCTGCTCTTCCAGTTGTTCTTCGATGTGACGGGAGCGAATGAGGGACCGAATGTACGCGCTGCGGGATTTCCCCTCGTCGCTTGCTTCTCGGTCTAACTCGTCCACTTCGTCTTCCGGCATCTTGAACGAGACAGTTTTCTCGCACAACGTCGCTAAAACTGGCAATATATAAGTATGTTTCCAGTGTTTAGTTGAGTATATATTGGTATACTAATGTCTTTGGGGAGAGAACGTCTTTGAAGGGGCTCAACCTCCAGAAGTCACTAGATGCGGTGGTAATATACTGAGATAATACAGCGTGCCATCGTTATTATCCGTATATCTGCCGTATTGAGACTGTATACTCTCGAATACGGTGGTAATATCTGTCCAAAGAAAAAGGGGGCTATACAGGTAATCACAACTCGTAATATTTGTGTTAGTATTCTGATGAAGTAGCCGTCGGCGAGAGTATTCCAGGGCTCTCGCCCGAGCGGAGTATGGCAAGCAATCAAGAGCGAACAGAGAGCAAAGAACTCGCGCTGACCGACCGTGAGTTCGAGTTGTTCGTGCGAGGAGCACAGTCCATCGAGTGCGACCTTCGGAGCCAGGAGATGGAGTTCATCGCGTTCGTGCTCGGTTGCTTGGGACTCCGGCCAGGAGAACTGTGTCACATTCACGAGGACTGGATCAACTGGCGTCGACAAATGATCGAGATTCCGAAGCACGACCCAGCGGACAAGGCCGCCGAGCTTTCGTGTAGTTTGATACAGCCCTCCCAGCGCTTGCTCATGCTGATAGCTCCGTAGTATCGAACTCGTGACTGCAGTCGTTGCACGTCGACGCGATGATAGCCCCGAGATCCACGTCGACGGACCCACACTCAGGGCAGGTCGTCGGCTCTGGCAGCTCCCCGTCCTCGGTTGCCTCGAACCAGTCGCCGATACAGCGCCAGCGCTGTTCGCAACCGGGACAGTACGGCGAGCCCGTGCCCCAGCGTTGTGTCGGGAGGTCGAGACTCTGGCTAACACTTATTTCCGAAGACAGGCAATTTTTGCGTGGAAGGAACACTGTCACACGCTCCTTCCATCCCCTTTCCATGCCTGATGACACGCGAAGTCTCGGTCGCTGCCCAAACTGTAACGAGCGTATCACGACTGTGTGGCTGCTGGTTGAATACGAGAAAGACGATGGCACGGATGGTATCTGGGCGGAGTGTCCGACGTGTGAGGATGTCGTTGCGCCAGAGTAGTCCCGTTTTGAATACCTCTGCTGTAAGTTGCTCTGTAGTTCGGTGAGCATGTACTGAGCCACGTTCCCTATCGTTTTCTCCGGTCATCACATACTCCTAGACATGACATTCGGACCAACGTGGAACAATCTCCGTGACAACATTGACGCACTCCAGTCTAATGCAACCCTTGTTACCCCACTGTCACGCAAAGCCTTCGGCATCGAGGATGTGCAGGAACACCGAGTGCTGATTCAGTACCGAGACGACAACGAGACGATTCCGCTTCAAAAAGACCAATTTGAGACGCTATACGAACGCGTGAGCGAATCCCGGGGAAAGTTCGATATTGACCGCCTGCCGCCGGATGCTGAGCCCTATGCAACTGTATTATCCCTTCATCCACGCTTCGAGGTGGACGATCGGGCAGGGACACTGACCGAAAGCGAACAGTCTACCGGGTCGCCGCTGGTGGAAGCTCGAAGTGGTAGTGAGGAACCTGATACGACAGAGCGTGAGGAACCAGATTTAGACGTATACGCAGATGCATTACTGCTGATCGACGCGCTTGAGCGCCATGACATAGCTTCGCTGGAAGCTGTCGAAACGCCTGCGCTGGTGAATATTTACACCCTGCTCTCGGACGTCCAGCGCAATGCAAATGACCTCAGGAAAGACGTTCGCAGCATCTTGCTTGACCGACTCCATCACGACCAGCCGGTTTCTGGGCAGTTTGGGTCCGTTCAGCGGACCACACGTCGGAACCGGTCACTGAAAGATGACGAACTGGTGTTGAACGCCTTCGAGTCCGCCGGCATCGAACGCGAACGGTTGACGACGGTTGATTCCAGCAAGGTTGATGAAGCACTTGAGGTGACAGAACTGTCCGAGTCCGACGTGTACGACATCGAACCAAGCGAATACGTTCGTAAGGCCGACGTCGACGAACAAGAGAAAGAAACGCGCCTGCAAGGGCTGAAAGATCAGTTGGAAGCGACTGAGGGTGAGGAAGCTGACGAACTCCGCACCGAAATTGAAGAACTGGAAGACCGGATCGCCGAACTGACCGAATTTCGGTCCGGGCGGTCATTCCACGAATCGTCGGCCGGCGAGTAGTGTGACCAGCGCTCACGACGGCTTTTGAGTCAATCGTCGTCTTCGAGTGTCTCCGACGCGTCCTGTAGCGCTCCCAAAGCGCGTTCAAGCTCCTCGGAAACACTGGTGTCGTCCACTTCCTGCTTGGCAAGTCGGGCCTGTTTAATCGCTTCTTTCACCCCATTTGTCACTTCCATGCATTATGGCACTGTCTAGTTGAGGGATTGAGAAGTGAGCAGGCCGTAGCGAGAGGTGTTCATGACACTCGCAGACCTGCTCAGCGAAACGTTGGAAACGGACAGTCAAGACGTTTGGGAGAACGAGCGCACCCCGACACCCGTCCGGCGATTTGGGGTGTGTCTCCATACGGCGGGGCTGTCGATTAGGGAGACGGTCGCTATCTTAGAGTTGTTGGGTGTCGATCGCTCTCACGGCGCGGTCTGGAGCTGGGTTCATACATTGTCTGAAGCCCAGAGCGACCCGCCGACGGCGCAGCCGTCGCGGGTCGCGGTCGATGAGAAACAAATCGAGATCGATGGGGAAAAGAAGTGGTTGTACGCCGCTGTCGACACTGAATCAAAACTACTTCTCGAAGTTGACGTGTTCAGCCGCCGCGGGACTGACCCCGCGGCGGCTTTTCTGCATCGACTCACTCAGAAGCACGATGTTACCGATACAGTGTTTCTTGTTGATGCTGGCGGCTATCTGACTGCCCTCTCACGTCACGATTTGAGCGGTCGGCTCGACTACCGAATCCGGAACCACATCGAAAAGTGGTTCCAGACTGTGACCATGCGAATCGACCGCTTTCACTCCTTCTGGAGGGGCAGTCAATCCAGCGCGAAACAGTGGCTACGACGCTTCAGACACCACTACAACCACGAACGACCGAACCAAGCACTCGACGGACGAACGCCAGCTGAGGTCATCCGGAACTAGACAGTGCCATGCATTATTGATTAGCCAACAATCAAAAATATATGAGGGTCTCTTGCGGTTCGAGTTCACTTTGTGAGGCATACCCGTAGATGAGAATCGGCCCATTCAGTGCAATCTACGCAAGGATTCCATCAATCGCACTAATCGCTATCGAACGCCGTACTTAATTTCTCCCGCATGAACTCCCGCCGGAGTTCGCGCTTTCGCTCGTCGGTCAGATAGTCTTCGAACACCACCTTCGCGCTCGCACTCCCCTGTTCGTCCGCAATATCCTGGACATGTTCCAGCAGGTCCTGCGTCGTCTGTGAGTAGGCGTCGTACCAGAAGCGTCGCCCCATGTGTGGCTTCCGTGCGACGCCGTCAATCTCCTCGGGAACCCCAGCCGTGTCGGCGAGGTCGTGGAACCAGCCCGCGATGGTCGTGCCGTCGACGTGGCCCGTCTTCGAACGCTCCGAGGGGAACAGATAGCCATCGACGCGGGAGAGATGCCGACGGGCGATGTCCTCGCCGAACACGATGGCGACGGTCCCGGGGCCATTCTTTCGCTCGTCGAACTGGATGTAGGGGTCGTCGCCGTCGAGATGGAGTTGGTCCTGGTGCAGCGCCGCGACCTCGCCCGCCCGCAGACCCCAGCCCGCCAGTGCGACGACGAGCATCCGGTCGCGGCTCGTGATGGCGGCGTCGAACATCTCCCGGACGTGGGCGGCCTCAAGAGCGACCGGGTCCGTGTCCGAGGAGCGAGACCACGAGAACCAGTCCTCCGCGCCGTTGGTGGGGTTGACTGTCGCCACACGGCGCTCAACAAGCCAGCCGTACCACGTTCGGATTGCATCGTGGACGCGCGCGATGGTCGACTCAGCGAACTCTCCGGACATGTAGGCGAAGGTCTCCCGGCAGCGGTCGACGGCTTCGGTCTCGGTGATGTCGCTGTCAGCGTCGACCGGCGAGAGGAGATCGTCGGTCCCGTGGCGCTCTCGGTAGGACCGAGCGTAGCGAGCGAGTCGATATCGGATGGTCTCCCGGGTGCTGTCCGTCCAGTCATCCGCCGCCGCTTGCTTGGCGTCGAGATACTCCTGAAAGGACTCACGTGTCTCGTCGTGTTCGATATTCCAGTCGTAGCCGCTGGACTTGGTGTCGTACTCGAGTGTGTTCTCCCAGAACGTGGCGAACGTCGTGTCGTGGTACTCTTTCAGCGCGTACGTGAGCCCGCGAAAGCCGTTGTTCGAGAGCCACTCGTAGGATGGCCGGTCGGTCTCGGGGTCGTACCCGTCCCGCCGCAGCGCCGGAACAACGACGGCCTCGTACGCGTCGGCGAGCTGGGCCTCAGTCAGCAGCGTCCAGGGCACGTCGTCGGCGGAGTGCCACGGCTTCGTCCGCTCAATCCCGGGGGAACCCTCGTGCTTTCCGGGTTCTGAATCTGAATCAGCCGATTTCGGCATACTGAGGTAAACACACTAAAACCTGATAATTCTGTTGCCACAGCAGACCGTAGCAAGACTTATGGCTCTACGGTGGTTTAGCAAATATTGCTTTAAAGTGCATATCGCTGTATGGAATGTCCATAGATTCTTTCTGACAGGAATAGCCTCTAGAGATGGTCAGACAATCGAAAACAGCCGTTTGGTGATTTAGTCGTTCACTCGGCACACGGTGTGTCGGCATTGTCTGACGGTAGTACTAAGTCGAAATAACTTGTTAAACAAGATTAGAGGGTTTAGCTAATTATGTCGAATAAACCGTATCGGTTGGCGGTCTCGAACCAGAAGGGCGGCGTCGGGAAGAGTACAGTCGCATTGAACATTGCCGGAGCGCTCGGCGAGCGAGGGCAGAACGTGCTGCTCGTTGACTTGGATCCACAGGGATACCTGACCAGCGGCGTCGGGCTCGACGACGAGTACACGGCGCCATCGCCGAATCTCAACGACGCACTGAAAGCGCCCGGAGAACACGCCGTCGGCGATCTCGTGGTCGCCCACGAGGAGTTCGACGTCCTCCCGGCGAACATCGACATGTTCTCCCTGGAGCAGGAGCTCGTCAGTGGGATGCGCGGCCGAGAGCGATTGTCGATGCTGCTAGAAGATGTGACCGGCTACGACTTCCTTGTGGTGGACTGTCCGCCATCGCTGGGCCTGTTGACCGACAACGCACTGCTCGCCTGTGAGAACGTGCTCATTCCGGCAGAGGCGGAGGATACGAGCATCCGCGCCGTCGAGTTGCTGTTCAAGCAGATCGACTCGCTGGAAGACAACTTCGGCGCGTCAATTCAGGAAGAGGCGCTGGTCGTCAGTAACGTCGACTACCCACTGGATGGCGAACAGCAGGGGATGCTGGAGTGGTTCGAAGATACATTCAGTGATCGAATACCAGTTTTCGAGATCCGGAGTCGTGCTGTCATCAAGCGAGCGTTCAACGCGGGCCACAGTATCTTCGGCCACGACGAGGAATGCGACCAGGCTGACGAACTGCTGCGTATTGCGGATTACTTCATCGAGGAGCAATCATGAAAGACAGAGACGAAGCCAAAGACGAGATGTCCGAACGGCTCGGCCAGCGGTTCGGCGACGAAGAGGCGGATAAATCTGATGAAGGCGATAAACTCGATAAATCAGATAATAGAGATAAGAGTGTTAAACAAGATAAACAGACTATGAAAGCTAAATCAGATAAACCCACTAAAGACTATAAGGAAGCTTGGGGGAGTAAACTGATTCATCTGCCAGACGAGCTCATGGACCCAGTCGACAACGAGTTCGACCGGATGAAATACGAATGTGACTGGGACGTGAAGAAAGAGCGCCACTACTACCCAGTCGTCGTCGCGCGCGGGATTGAGGCAGTGCAAGAAATGTCCGGTTCGGAGTTCACTGACGCTGTCGAATCGCTCGAATTGCGGTAGCTGAGTCGTTCTTTTCGGCTGTTACACATGAAACAGTGGGGTGTGAGAACACATCGATGACGAGGTACTTCGAGCTAACCAACACAAACCCTATTTGACCCGCTATTGTTGGTTAGCGTATGAACGACGAAGAATACGCGCATCAAGCCCTGTCGGCGCTAGAACAGATCGACGCCGAGGCGCTCGACCCGGGCGCTCTCGATGCCCACGAACAAGCGGTCGCCGCCGTCGACGAGCTGGCCACAGCGCTCGGGGAGACCGAGACCGACGACGCGGTCGCCGTCGACGCGCCCGAGGAGTGGGAAGACGACGAGGACGACTGGGAGGAGAAGATAGGCGACGCGTACGAGCAGGCAGAGATCGCACGCTCGAAGGGGACGCTGACGGTGAAGGCAATCGACGATCGGGAGTACTACTACCTCCAGTGGCGCGACGGAGAGAAAGTTAAGAGCCAGTACGTGGCGCCGGTCAGCCCAGCGTAGGCATGTTACTCCGGAAACAGTGGTGTATGTGAACACTCAAACTAGGGTGAGCAAACTAACCAACGCAACACCTGAAACCAATCCAGGTGTTGATTATCGCCAGAAAGGCAAGCTTTCCAAGAGCGGTATTGTCGAGAGACGAGAGAAAACGCACTGAACCGAGGCCTTGGTGCTGCCGCTGGGCAGCAGCTGCCGCGGCGCCGGCACAGCTCCCGGCAGGGGACAGGGCGTGAGCCCTATTCGTATAGATAGCTTCAATCCCAGATGGGTTCGTCTGAAACTTCACCTCGTCCTCGTCATCAGTGTCCACCTTGAGCTTCAATCCCACATGGGCTCGCTGAGAATAGAGTCGGCATCGCCAACGACGCGATCGCCGTCGACGCGGCCGAACAATGGGCTGACGACGCAGACGGGTAGGATAGGAAGATCGATGAACCCTACGAGCAGGCCAAGATTTCACGGTCGAAGAGAACGCTGACAGTGACAATTATCGACGATTGAGAGAATAACCACCGCAACTCGAACCCAGCCACCGCCCAGATCTGCACTAACCGAGACCGCGTTCACGCACGAACAGAAGTGTTCGTTGCGCTCTGTCTACGACTCGTTGTTGCCATCACCAACTACGAGCGAGGAAACGATCCGGGCTGTGAGATATTATGAGATGGATTCTTTGACACGCTCAAATGGAATTAATCCAAGTGGGGTGTTTTGAGGTGCTGGAAGCAAATGAGTGGATACAGTCGAAGGACCTTCGTCACGTTCGGTCGTTTCCGACGACAACGACCGGCCTCACCGAAATTATTTTGTGCGAACTTCACACAAGCAAGATGCCGAAGCTGCCGTCTTTCTATTTGATGTCGCTTAGCACCTCCAAATAGCACTCCAACGAGTTGGTCTCTGATTTCAGATATGTCGCCACGGAAATCAGAACGCTATAGGACGAATCTTTCGAGGGGTAAAACAACGAACCTCGTCATTCTCGAACTGCTTCAGACACGTCGAACCGGATCCAGCCGAAATTTGGTTGTAGAGTCTCTCTAGCTGATATTATACTTCAAACCAAGCACTACCGTAAATACTGTGTGAATAGTTAACGTGTATTGAGATACTAGTGGTAGTATGGGTCCCGAATACACCGGTGGGACTCATGTAGCACCAGATGGTAATCCGTATCTGAAATCCAAGTGACATCCGCTTCACCGTCTAGTTCGTCCTCTAGGCTCTTGATCGTCCCCGCTCCAGCATATCTAGTTCCTAATATAATTATGCTCTCTGTCTTAGACGGTTCTCCGACGGCACCTCATACAAATCCTTTGAAATCGAGTTGCGATCTTGCTGTGATGTCGTCACGTTGAATTGACTCACGACACCATGATCCGCTACGTGCTGATCAGGCGTTTGAGGAAGAGACAATATCGATCTCATACCGTACTTAACTGACAGGGATGCGTATTCGATTGTATCTGTTTCCCATTCAAAGGTCCTCAAAGCCGATATTACAGGATTTCAGGCGGTTGACGCAGGCGAGACACTTCAATACGAGCAGGTTCTGAAGACGAGCATAACAATTATTGCGGTCGTAGCTCAATGTTGGGTATGTCGCAATCGTTAGATAACGTCCTGCTTGCGGTTGGGGAGAACGACAGAGACCACGTTGAGCGACTCCTTGACGCAGTTATCGCAGTCGCCAAGCCTGCAGACGCGACTGTGTACCTGTTGCACGTGTTCACGAACGATGAGTACGATCAACTGATGGACGACTTGGACTTGGACCCGACGTCTGGAGCGCTACAACCGGACGAACTGGCTTCCCGGCACGACAGTGTCAAAACACCGGCCGAGAAGTTCGATAAGCTCGGAATCAATTACCAGATACGCGGTGTCATCGGAAACCCAGACACAGAAGTTGTCCGTATTGCGGATGAACTCAACATCGATCAGTTGTTCATCGGCGGTGCAGGGCGGACGCCGACCGGTAAAGCCGTGTTTGGCGACCATGCACAACAGATCCTCCTGAATGCGAACTGCCCCGTGACGTACATTCAGCGGGAGTAGAGCGACGGACCCAGTCTATTATTTTTCGCTTGATTGCGAGCTGTTAGTTCGACTTGAATATTCCGAGCGCGCATTGGATGCAGTATCTTCTGAAGAATCCCAGCGTTCGTATCTCCCGAACACACTGTCATCCCAGATACGACATAATGTCAGTCGATCACATCGAGTTAGAGTAAGCGTCTGCTTGGAGAGGATGTGCAACCTGGCGGCGCCCCGCCGTGGGGGGCGCCGCCTCTTGCAGTGGTCGTTCACGGAGTTCTGCGAAATGACGCTTCGCGCAGCTTGGACAGCACTTGGTGTGCGTAGGTCTGTTCCAGCGAATCAGCCACTTGACAACCGGTTCTTCCGGTAGCTGTCCCCGCCGAGACAGCGGCTGTGAGTGGCGACACTGTCGTGTCGGCGGCAGTCTGCCGCCGACACGACTCCTCACCGCCGAAACTCACCGTCCGTCTCACTTCGAATACTGGCCACGCATCGAAGTCATGGATTCAAGCTCTACTAGAGGGGGTTGTGGGCTTTCGATGTGATCGACTGAATGTATGTTTGAGACCAAAAAAATAACAAATGTACTACTGTTATTTCTAAGGACAAATTTCGTTCGGGCACTACGAACGGAATAGTTCAATATCGGAGCCATGCTATACAAGAGCAGGATTGAGTCCGTTGGCAAGGCGTATGTTGTTAGAAGGCGGGTTTCTGGTTCGTGTAGGCCGAACAGTGGGGATCGAAGGCGTAGTAGTGACCAGAGATCGACTATGTCGAAGGCCGCATGATTATCGCCGTAGATGGTAGCCAATATCGGACGGTCCCCAATTTATATGTCTGTCTAGGGAGTGGTGACTGGTATGGGAGTCGGATACACGACTATCATGTACGGCGAGGAATCGCTACTGGATGGAATTGCCGACATCGGAGCCTGCCGCTACGATGGCGTCGAGACGAGTCTGGCGGAGATCGACGCCGTCGGCGCGGACGCGTTCGAGGAACAGTTGGACGCCTACGACCTCGACCTCTACTGTGCGATGGGCGAATGGCTCGAAACACAAGGTGCGGCCGACCGTATTGCAGCCGGGGCGGAAACGGCCGCCGACCTCGGCGCACCGTATTTGGGTATCCTCCCACCGCACCGGGGGACAACTGACGACGACGACTTCGAGCGGTGGCTGGGCGAGATCTGTGACGCTGCGGCTGGCGCCGATATCACACCGGTCCTGCACCACCACGGCGGGACTCGCGTCGAGCAACTCGACGAAATAGAAGAGTGGCTCGACCGCGCCCCGGATTCCCTGGGACTGCTCTGGGATACGGCCCACCACTATCCGTACGACAAAGGTGATCCAGAGGGTGACCTGTCCGACGGTATCCGCCGGTTCGCTGATGACATCGAATACGTCCATCTGAAAGACGTCGCGCCGGGTGCGGGTTTCGATGACCACGTCGCCGCCCTCTCAGAGGGAAAGTTCCGACTCGACACCGTGTTCCTCTACTACAACGCCTTCACCGACCTCGGCGAGGGTGTTATCGACTTCACCGCTACCCATGAGGCACTTGAGGAAATTGGCTACGACGGACACATCACGATCGAAATCGAGAACCAGACGAAAGACCCGATTGTCCACGCCAAAGAGAATCTCGACTACTGGTGGGAGATTACCGGCCAGTAGTCGACTGGACTGGATCGCATCGGTAACTCCAGCGTACCGGAATCGGCGCAACTGTGTACAAAACGTTTTGTTCCTGGCTGTGTGAGATGTACCCGTATGGGAATCGGATACGCAACCATCATGTACGACTCGGAGGCTGTCGTCTCCGAGGGGATAGGCGATTTCGCAGCGTGTCGGTACGATGGTATCGAAATCGGACTGGGAAAGGCCGAAGCCATCGGTGAGACGAAGCTGCGGGAACTTCTAGACAAGTACGACCTCGACCTCTACTGTGTTATGGCCGGGTGGCTCAATACGGAAGAAGATCTGCAGGCCGCCGTCGACGGCGCGGAACTGGCCGGCTCGCTGGGGGCGGACTTCCTCGGGATCTTGCCTCCGCCTCGAGGTGTCGTCGATGACGATACGTTCGCTGACTGGCTCAACCAAATCGGAGCCGCCGCGAAGGATGCCGGCGTCACACCAATCGTGCACCATCACTTCGGCGCACACATCGAACAGCCCGAGGAAATCCGCCGCTGGCTGGATGAGGGACCGGACAACGTGGAACTGCTGTTCGACACGGCCCACTACTACGCCTACGGCGATATCACCGAGGGGATCGAACGGTTCGCAGACGATATCGCCTACGTCCATCTCAAGGATATCGACCCCCCAGCGGAGTTCGAGACCCACGTCGAGAACCTCACCGCTGGCAAGAAAGACTACGACAGCATTGTCAACTACATCTGGGCGTTTACCGACCTCGGCAAGGGCGTTATCGATTTCGGTGCGGTGTTCGAAACCCTGGACGAAGTCGGGTACGACGGCCATCGGACCATCGAAATCGAGAACCAGAAGGACCATCCGCTGGTCCACGCCAAAGAAAACATAGACCACTTACGGTCGGTTACTGACCGCTGAACGGCGTCAGAGCCCTTCCAAATCCGACCACTTGTACTGAAGAAGACGACCGTCCCAGTCGGTGAACCGCTACGTCCGTGGGTCGCCGACCAGTTCATGCCCTTGGAACTCACGGAACAGGTCGGCGATGAGTTCCACGTCACGCTGTGCGTCGGTCGGTGTGGTCCGCGGAGTAGCGTTCCCCTCGACACACTCCTTGAAGTACTCGAGTTCGCGCTTGAACGCCTCGTCGGCCGAGGGCGTGTGAATTGTCTCCTCGGTTTCCTCGGTCCCCTGTTTGACACGAACATCGGCCGGGGTGTTCTTGATGAACGCGTTCGAAAATCCGATGGAGACGGACCGGTCCGGGGCGTCGACCTGAATCCGCTCGTCATACCACATCCGGTCGGTGGCACCCGATTCCAGCATGCAGCGGAGGTCGCCCTCGTACCGGAGCTGTGCCGTCAGATACTTCCAGTCGCTGAATACGTCGACATGATCGATACCTGTGACGGAACCGAATACGCCGCGGAGCGCGTTCACGTCGTGGCAGATGCTCTCCAGGTGGTAGCCGTAGGCGCGAGTGAGGGTCTCGTCAGCGGTCCCGATAGCCGCCTCGCACTGACGCTGTCGGGCCGCCATGCTTTCCTCGATGAACGCATCGTCGAGGTCAGCCTGGACGAGGTCGTAGGTGTCCTCGAGGACCGAACCGACATCTGGGGGAATGACGACGCTGGTGGCGAGATCGATCTGATCGATGTCCTCGACCAGCTCAGCGAACCGCTGGAAACCGGGGTCGTATCGCTTCATATACCCGACCATGCAGTCGACGTCAGCCGCGTCAGCAGCTTCGACAACGCGCTCTGCGTCCTCGGGCGTAACGGCGATGGGCTTCTCGACAAACGTGTGGAGCCCCGCTTCAAGCGCCGAGATGGCGAGGTCTGCGTGGGTCTGCATCGGTGTTGCGATGACCACGCCATCCAGATGGTTCCGTTCCTCCTGAATGAGCGTCTCGCTGTCCTGGTAGCGGTTGGGGACGTTGTATCGGTCGCCCAGTGTTTCGGTAGTGTTCGCGCCTGGGTCGGCTAACGCCTCGATTTCGATGTCCGGAATCTCGGCCAGATACGGCAGATGCATAATCTGGGCGATACTCCCGGCTCCGATCATTCCGACTTTCATGACATACGAGAATGGGAGAGACATTCACAAATAGGTTTCCCTCGGCAAGGGCTATCTCGCCGCCAAGAACTCCTGTTCTGGGACGGTGCGAACACGGGAGAGAAGGTCGAAAACCAGGTGTTCAACTGTCGACAACGGCGCTACTGAATCGCGCCAGTCATTCGACCGACGAGGTCCTCGCGGTCGATAGTGCCGTCGTTCTCCAGCTCTGCGACGAGACTTCCGGAGCGGAGCACGGCAACGCGGTCCGCCACGTCAAAGACCTCTTGTAGGTTGTGGGTGATGAAGATGACTGTCTTCCCGGAGGCCTGGAGCTCTTCGATCAGGTCCAGAATCTTCTGTGATCCCTCGACGGACACCTCCGCGGTGGGCTCGTCGAGGATAACGACTCTCGGGTCCGAAATGAGTGCCCGAGCGACGGCAACGGCCTGCTGCTGTCCGCCGGAGAGCTCCTCCGTCACCGCGTTGGGGTCGATCTCGAAACCGATCTCGTCCAGCGCTTCGATCGACCGCGCTTCCATATACTCCCTGTCGATACGGCGGAGAAGCCTCCCTCGAATCCCGCCTTTCGTCGGTTCGCGGCCCATGAACACGTTCGAGGCCACGTCGTGTTGCATCGACAGCGACATGTCCTGGAACACCGTCTCGATACCGGCCCGCTTGGCCATCGACGGCGAATCGAGAACGATGTGTTCGAGCTCGCCAGTCTCCTCGTTACGCATTTTAAACGTCCCGGACGTCGCCGGGATAACCCCGGAGAGGAGCTTTATAAAGGTCGATTTCCCGGCTCCGTTGTCACCGACGATAGACAGGACCTCGTTGTCTTTTATCGAGAGGGAGACGTCTTCGAGCGCAACAACGCCGCCGTAGTGTTTCGAAACGTTCTCTACGGAGAGAATAGTGTCCTCGTCCGCTTCCGTGCCAGTAGGCGTGTCCACATCCCCGTCTACTGTCTGTTCGTCTGCCTTTGACATGGTGGAAAAGTCGACATCCACTATTATAAATGTGGTGGGTTATCCCGGATTCAATGCCCCGTTGGGACGGTCGGTTCTGAGACCAAGAAGTTCCGAGAACAGAATGAAACGCGCCGTCAGTCAGTTAACGGCCGATATCTGTGTGAGAGTGAAGGCCACGACCAGCGCCCAGAGGATGACAGTCATCACGACTGACAGCGCGGCGTTCTGACGACTGACCTCGTGGAGTATCTGCGTCGAACTGTACAGGAAATAGAGGGACGGGAGGAATATGAGTGCCGCTGCCACCGCGACGACTGGCATAATGAAGTCCCAGCCAGCAAGCAGGATCGGCAGGAACAGCAACACGGCCGGGGCGAAGCTGTAGATGACTCCCTGGAGCGTGGTGTCGAAGTCGCGCCGCGTCCCGACGGCTTTCACGGACGCGTGCAGGAAGACAGCGGTCAGTAGGAGCAGCCCAGCTATCGACATGAACGTCACGAGCGGGAGCGTCCCAAGCGCGGCGACACCGGGTCTCACGATAGCAAAGGAAAAGCCCCAGCCGACGGCGAAATCAACGACCGTCATCGCAACGAGCGTGACAAACGTAACGATAAGCGTCCCGATTGTCGCAAACATGAGCGGCTCGTCGATGCCCTGCACGTCGCTTCGGACGTACTCAAAGAAGCCGGTCGTATCGCTGATGATCTCCTTGAGCGGGGCGATGTACTCGTCGGTCAGGTACTCAATGCGAACGTCCCGGCTCAGCACCTCGATTAACACGGCGGAGATGATGAAGATACCAGTGAAAACCTGGAACAGCCGGACGCCCAGCCCCGCGAGCACGAGGATGTTCTGCGTGAGTGCGAACACGAGCGCACCCAGGAACGTGCCAGGCATCGACCCTTCGCCGCCAAAGAGGTTGGTCCCGCCGATGACGACGCTGGCGATGACGATCAGTTCAGTTCCCTGTCCGGTCGACGGCGACACAGCCTGTGTAAAGGCAAGCTGACCGATACCGGCGAAGGCCGCGAGGACCGCGACCAGCATGAAGTTGATAATCTTCACGTGGTCGGTCTTGATACCGGTTCGCTGTGCGCTCTCCTGGTTCCCGCCGGTGAACATCGAGCGGTAGCCGAAGGCGGTCCTGTTGAGGACGTAGTAGCCAAGGACGAGGAACGCGATGGTCCAGACGATTTGTATCGGGAACTGCTGGAGCAAAGCAGGTCCAGAGGCCAGTTCCGCAACGCCCCCGATGTAGAACAACAGATTGGGATAGTTGTCGCTGCCTATCGTCGCAGTTTGCCCCTGGAGAATAACGAGATTCGCGCCCCGAAGCAATGTCAGCGTCCCGATGGTGACGATGAGTGACGGGAGCCCGAGTTTGGTTATCATCAGTCCCTGGAACAGCCCGTACAGGGCCGCAAACAGGAGCACCAACAACACCACGAACAGAATGGGGTAGCCGGTCCCATACATGGTCGCTACCAGCGCGCCACAGACAGCCATCAACGACCCGACCGACAGATCGAATTCGCCGGAGACCATCAGCATGGTCATCCCGTATCCGATGATGGCTGTCACCGCGGTGTTCCGAACGATGCCGACCAGATTGTCTGTGCTGAGGAACACGTCCGCCCGGACGATTGTCCCAAGCGCCAAAAGGACACTCACTGCGAGTATCGCCCCGACCTCCCGACTCTGTAACAGTCGTGATACGCTGCCTAATCCACTGTCTCTTGATACTGAGGCATCAACCTCTGCCATACCTGGTCGAACGCATTCACCAATTATAAAACATTGGTTTTACGGCATATATCGAGTGGCTATACGAGCGGCTGACAGCCTCCCAAAGGGAAAAATTACAGCGATAAACCAACGGTAGACAACCGTCAATAGTGTCTGCAGGGGTACGGGGAACAGTTGGGTCAGTAGTTGTTGTCCTGCCAGCTCTGCAAGTCGCCCCACGATCCGGAACGACGCCGGGCGAAGTCGAGGTTCGATTCGTCGATGACGGAGATCCCGGTGTTGAAGTCCTTCATTGGAACACCACGCTCCATGTAGTTCCACATCATGTTGACCGGCATGCTGCCCTGGCTGTACGGGTCCTGTCCTGCGGTGAAGTCGATAGTTCCCTTTTCGATCCCGTCTAACGTCGGTCCGGGGAGGTCGAAGCCACCGACCGTCATCTCGTCTTGCAGGCTGTTGTTCTCGACGAGGCGTCCGCCGGCGATGGCGCCCTGGAGGGCAGTCCCCAGGATGAGATTGATATCTGGGGTGGAGCTGTACTTCGTGTCGACGCGGTTGATTGCCTGCGACAGGTCCCCGCTAACGTTCAGCGTGTCTAAGACGGTTACGTTGTCCTGTGCTTCGAGTGCCATCCGAATCCCTTCTGCACGTGCGGAAAGCGCCGGGTGGTCCGGCGCGGAGGTCGTCGGCAGTGCGACGATTTCCCCGTCGACCTTTTCCGTTGCTCGCTCGTACCCAGTTTGGCCGACTGCCACGCCGGCTTCGACGAACTTCTGGCCGACGTACGGGATGACGGTTCCGAACGTATCCATCATCTCGCTGTATTGGCCCGAGTAGACGCTCGTATTGAACGAGGCGACCGGAATGTCGTTGTCAATGGCGTTCTGGATCGGGCCGGTGTACTGGTCCTTGTTCAGAATGCTCGTCGCGATAGCATCTTCGCCGTTATTGAGCCGCGATATCGTCGTGTTGAGTGTCTCTATCTGCTGGGCCGGGTCGTGGCTCGACGGACCGATGAACTCGCCCGTCCATCCGACGTTGTTCAGCGCGTCGTTCATTCCGACGATGATGCCGGTCATGAACTCGTCGACGACGTGCGTGACAAACACCATCTCGCGTTCCTCGTGTGTCGGGTTCGCGAGGTCCATGCTGTCGGCGGTGGGCGGGGGGACGAGCGGGACTCGGAGTGCTGTTGGAAGCGAGTCTGAGCCGCCTCCACCGTCGCTCTGGCCACCGGAACCGTCGCCACTTTCGCCATCTGCAGATTCCGTTGGTGTCTGGCTGTCAGACCGGAGCCCACCACAGCCGGCCAGCGCGGAAAGGCCACCTGCGATGCCGACGGCGCTCATCTGTTTCATCAGATTTCGCCGTGAGACGCCGAGATCGATCGATACTATCTCGTCACCGTGTTCGGATGCGTTACCGTCAGGCATACACTTCACCATTGGTGAACAGGTAAATAAGTATTTCTATTAATCATCTATGTTACTGGTTGCACAGCTTGCGCACTGTCGAGAGAAGCTTCTCGGAATCCTCTCGCTGTCGTCCGCACTGTCAGACGTATACTCGCTCACCACGCTCGTCGCTCTCCCGTATGCCCTCAACCACGCGCTGAACGTCGACGCCGTCCTCGAAACTCGGTCGGTACTGTTCACCATCCCGAATGGCGGTGAGAAACTCGTAGTTCTCATGGACGAACGTGTGCTCCCAGCCGATAATATGGCCTGCTGGCCACCAGCGGTCCATGTAGGGGTCATCGTCGTCGGTCACCAGAATCTGTTGGTAGCCGCGGTCGTCCGACCCCTTGACCTGGAGTTCGTTGAGTCGCCGGAGCGAGAACTTCAGCGCCCCCTCGGACCCGTATATCTCGATAGCGTTGTCGGCCTTTCGCCCGGTTGCGATCCGAGACCCCTCCAGAACTCCCTCCACACCGTTCTCGAACTCCACGAGGGCCGAGTACTCGTCGTCGGTCGTCACCGGTCGGGTCCCGTCGCCGTCGGGGTCGGGTCGCTCCGTGACCTGCGTCACCAGTGAGCCACTGAGGCTCTCGATATCGCCGATAATCCAGCGAACCAAATCGATTGTGTGCGAGCCCACGTCACCCACGACACCAGTCCCGGACACGTCCGCGTCACAGCGCCAGTTCCAGGGTAGGTTCGGGTCGGCCAGCCAGTCCTGCAGACAGCGTCCCTTCACGCGGTGGATCTCGCCCAATTCACCTTCGTTGACCAGTCGCTTGGCCAGTTGGATCGCCGGCACGTAGCGGTAGTTGAACCCCGTCGCGGCGACAGCATTGCTCTCGCGGGCGGTGTCGCGCATCTCCGTCGCCGTCTCGATGTCCGGCGCGAGCGGCTTTTCACACATGACGTGGACGTCCGACTCCAAGGCCGCGATGGTCGGCTCGGCGTGGACGTGATTCGGTCCGAGGTTGTAGAACACGTCCACCTCGTCGACCACGTCGCGCCAGTCGCTCGCTGTTCGGTCGAAGCCGAAACGGTCCGCCGCGTCGCTGACCGCTGCCTCGCTCCGACCGATGAGTACATCACGGTTCGTCGCCGGCGCGTCAGGGAAAAACATCGGCAAGCGCGCGAGCGCGTTCGCGTGTGCCTTCCCCATAAATCGGTAGCCGAGGAAGCCGATGTCGAGGGTCATGCGGTCACCTCCGTTTCACCGCGAGCGAACGCCATTGGTTGTCTGACACATGTGTGGTACGTCTCTGACCAATTCAATTGCCAGCGAGTCCCGTCAGTGTGGGGCGCTATGTGCATCGAGTGAAATCTCAACAGCGTACAAAATAAAGATTTGGAGAAGCCAAACGTGAGTCTACCGAAGCCGATACCACTATACGACTCGCATCTATATCGGCGGATATGCTCGAAGGCGAAACACGCCTCGGACTCGGGACGTACACACTCACCGACGCGGACGGCGTCGAGACGATCAAAACGGCCATCGAACACGGCTACCGCCACATCGACACCGCCCGGCTCTACGGGAACGAAGCGGAGGTCGGCGAGGCCATCGCCGCCGCCGATGTCGACCGTGACGACCTCTTCGTCGCAACGAAGGTCGCACATTTCGAGGAGCCAGAGAAGACGACCGGGTACGTCGAGCGGGCCATCGACGAGAGCTTCGAGAAACTCGGCCTCGACCGCATCGACCTGCTGTATCATCACTGGCCGCGCGGGCAGGACGACATCGAGACGGTTCTGCCGGTCCTTGCGGACCGCGTCGCCGACGGTCAGGTCGACAACCTCGGCGTGAGCAACTACACCGTCGACGACCTCGAATTCGCCGACGAACTGATCGACCGCCCCATCGACGCGCTCCAGGTCGAGATGCATCCGCTACTCCAGCAGGATGACCTCCGGGCGTGCCTCGCCGACACCGATACCGATCTCGTCGCCTACTCGCCGCTGGCCCAGGGCGAGGTATTCGACGTGGACGTCATCTCCGAGGTTGCGGCGAAGCACAGCGTCTCGGAGCCGGTCGTCTCGCTCGCGTGGCTACTCTCGAAAGAGGGCGTGACGGCGATCCCGCGGACGAGTTCCGTCGACCACCTCCGCGACAATTTCGGCGCGCTAGACGTCGAACTCGACGCCGAAGACGTAGAGCGGATCGACGCTATCGAGCGAACCCACCGCTGTGAGGACCCCGACTGGATGACCTGGTAATCGCCGGCAGTTCGGTCCCGGTGGTTTTTCTCCCCGCTACAGGCGTTGAGACGGGCTTTATACGTTTGTTTCGCCTGTTAATTCGGCCGACTACGCGAGGCTCTCGACCGCGGTCATGGTTCGACGAGGATCTTGACGTGGCCGGTGTCCGGCGAGCGTAGTTCCTCGATGCCGTCCTCGACGAGCGCGTCCAGTCCGACCCGCCTCGTGACGAAGGTATCCGCTTCGATGCCGCCGTCGCCCAGCGACTCGATGACAGCATCGAACTCCGTCCGGAACGACCGCGGCGGGAAGCCATAGCAGTACGTGCCACGGAGGGTCCGCTCGCCCGTGACGATCCCCTGGAGGTCTACACTCGTCGTTCCACTGGTCATACTGCCGACGGTGACACAACCGCCCCGGCGCGTGCTCTCGATAGCGGCGTTGACTGCCGGGGCGACGCCGGCGAACTCGAACGAGGCGTCGACGCCGCCGTCAGTCGCGGTCGTGATTTGCTCCACTGCGTTGGACTCAGTCGGGTCCACAGTTGCATCAGCGCCAAGTTCGAGCGCGACCTCACGCCGTGCCGGGTTCGGCTCGGAGGCGAAGATCCGCTTCGCGCCTGCTTCGTCGAGCGCCCGGATGACCGTCAGCCCGATGGGGCCACAGCCGAAAACCGCAGCGGTGTCGCCAGCGCGCAGTTCCGACCGGCGGACCGCGTGGAGGCCGACGGCGAGCGGTTCGACGAGTGCGCCTTTCCAGACAGACACGTCCATGGGGAGCCGGTGGACCTGCCCAGCCGGGACGACGGCTTCCTCGGCGAAGCCACCGGCCCCGGTCTGGAGGCCGACCGCCAGCACGTCCGCACAGCGGTTGTAGGCTCCGTCCTCGCAGTAGCGGCACTCGTCACAGGGAATGTTCGGATGGACGGCGACAGGGGCCCCGACCTCAATGCCGGTCACATCGTCGCCGACCTCGCTGACGGTCCCGCTGAACTCGTGTCCGATGGTGATCGGCCGACTCGCCCCCGACCGGGGATGTGGGGCTTCCGGCGTGTACTCGGCGTGTTCGTACTCGTGGATGTCCGTGCCACAGATACCACAGGCCGCCACGTCGATCCGTACGTCGGTCGGGCCGACCGGGGACGGCTCCAAGTCGTCGACCCGCACGTCGCCCGCGCCGTAGAAGCGCGCGGCTCTCATGGGTGTCGCTCCGCAATGGTACTCGGTTGCATGCCTGTTGAATGTCTCTCTCGGGAGCGTGCTAACCCTTTCGGTCAAAAACGCATCGGCATCCGCACGAACCGCGTCACTACTCCTTGCGGTGGCGCTCGACGACGTCCCAGTCTAGTTCGATACCAAGGCCCCGCGAGTCGGGAACCTGGATGCGACCGTCCTGAATGAAATCCTCGTCGCGAGCGAGGAGGTCTTCCCACCATGGGACCTCACGGGCGTGGTACTCCAGCGCGACGAAGTTCGGAACGGTCGCGCCGACGTGCGCCGTCGCGGCCGTGGCGACCGGGCTGCCGATGTTGTGCGGGACGAGCGCCTGGTAGTACGCTTCGGCCATGTCGGCGATCTTTTTGGTTTCGGCGATGCCACCGGTCTTCGGTATGTCGGGCGCGAGGAAATCGACGGCCTGGTCCTCGATGAGGTCGCGGAAGCCGTGGCGGCCGTAGCGGTTCTCCCCGGTGAGGATAGTGGCCTCGACACGCCGTTTGAGTTCCCGCATCGCATCCGTATTTTCGGGCGGGAGCGGGTCCTCGATCCAGGCAAGGTCGTAAGGTTCGAGCGCGCGACAGAGCCGCTCGGCCGTCTCCGGGCTGAAGTTCCAGTGCAGGTCCACTGCGATTTCGGCATCGTCGCCGATCTCCTTCATGACAGCCGCGACGACGCGCTGCTTGTGTTCGATCTCTGGCGGGTCGAAATGGCGCGACAGCGTGTCGATTTCGCGGCCCGACGGCACGTCGAGGTCGAACTTGACGATGTCGAAGCCGTCCTCGACAGCGGCACGGGCGGCCTGAGCGTAGGCTTCCGGTTCGTAGGTATCCTCCTCCTGGCCTTCCTCGGCGGATTCAACCATCGCCTCGCCGGCGTGGCAATCGGCGTAGACGGCCACCTCTTCACGGACCTTCCCGCCGAGGAGCTGATACACCGGCTGGTCGAGGAGCTTGCCCGTCGCGTCCCACAGAGCGAGTTCGACGCCGCTGATGGCGATAGTGCCCACACCTTCCTGGGAGCCACGCCCCGAGAGGCTCTCGCGCATGAGGTTGTAAAGCCGCTCGACATCTGTCGGGTTCTCACCGACCAGTACGGGTCGGAGGTAGTCTGTGATGATCTCGTGGACTCCCGGGGACGGATAGGCCTCGCCGATGCCGGTAACGCCCTCGTCGGTCTCGACGGTGACGATAGTCCACGGGAAGTTCCCGTCGATGACCAGCGTGTTCAGGTCGGTAATCTCTGCCGGTGGGCCGTCCGCGCGGCGCGGCGTCTCGTCGAAGTCGGCCCACATCGTCGCTGCGAGCTTGGATGCGAAGTCTTCGTACATTGTTTGTCAGTTTTTGTGGTTCCACACCGTCTGCCGGCGTGGACTGGAACGGTCGTAGTGACTGCGTGTTCCGCCTCGGCAACCCGATACCATCCGGCACGACTGGACCGCGACGGAACTGGCACACCGGATGATACCGAGTCCCATCGTTTCTGGTATCTACGTTTGTCCTGTTATAAGTTCCGATGCATGGAGATAGTGTCTGTACACACGTGCCGCGTTTCGTCGATGACCGGAAGTACACAGGTGGCAACGTATGCATCGTGTACCCGTATATTTTTATACCTCCAATCGAATATTTATGATAGATTCCCAAGTAACGCCAGCCGCTGATCAGTGGCGAGACGTCCCCCATCAGTCACTGGCGGCCATCAATTAGACATGACTCATCTCAAAGACACAATCGAATCGGCCGACAACCCATTCGGGACCTGGATATCGGTCGGTCACCCAACAATAGCGGAGGCAACGGCGCAGTTAGATCTTGACTTTGTCCTCGTCGACATGGAACACACGACGATGGACCTCGAAACGGTAGAGAGCATGGCGCGTGGCGTCGACGCCGCATCCGGTGACACGGACATGATCGTCCGTGTCCCGTGGAACGACCCGGTCCGGCTCAAGCGTGTCATCGATATCGGCGTCGCTGGGGTGATGGTACCGATGATAAGCTCCGCCGAGGAGGCAGAGGAACTCGTCCGATCACTACGGTATCCGCCGGACGGGATTCGTGGCATCGCTGGGAGCCGAGCGACGCGATACGGGAAGAACTTCGAAGAGTACGTCACGAACGCGAACGGGTCCATCCTCACCATCGCCCAGATCGAGACAGAACAGGGGATGGAGAACGCCCGGGATATCGCCGCTGTCGAGGGCATCGATTCGCTGTTCGTCGGCCCGGCCGACCTCTCCGGGTCGCTCGGGATGTTCGCGGAGTGGGATTCGTCGGAGTTTGACGATGCTGTCCAGTCCATTATCGACGACAGTCACGCGGCCGACGTGCCCGTCGGAACGCTGACGACCGATATCGGTGCCGAGGCGATCGAGTCACGGGTCGACCAGGGCTTTGACTTCCTCATCGCCGGCAAGGACGTGACCCTGCTGATGGACAGCGTCGAAGTGGCTATCGACAACTACGCCGAAGCGCTGGACAAACCGGTCTCCGCCTCCGACGACTGACCGCGACCCAGGTCCGACCGCGAGAACGAGCCGTATCTCATTCTGTGACTGCCGGCTGGAGAGCCGATACTGATCGATTTCCAGAGCGAGCGCGCACACGCGAAAGAGACGAAGTATTGGAGCTGGGGCCGAAAGCCGTGGATTTCAGTGGCTGTAGTAGCGCTCGATGGTGATGGTCTTGTCCGTGTAGAAGTTGATCGCGTCCTCGCCCTGTGCGTGGAGGTCCCCGAAGAAGGATTCCTTGCGCCCACCGAAGTGGAAGAAGCCCATCGGCGCACAGACGCCGACGTTGATGCCGATGTTGCCGGCGTCGACCTCGTAACGGTATTTCCGGGCTTCCGCGCCGTTTTCGGTGTACAGCGAAGAGGCGTTACCGTACTGAGTGCTGTTGACCATCTCGATGGCCTCGTCGATGTCGTCGGCCTTCGTCAGGGCCATCACCGGGCCGAAGATCTCGGTCTGGGTGATGTCCATGTCGGTCGTGACGCCTTCCAGTAGCGTCGGCCCGAGGAAGTTTCCATCGGGGTAGTCCGGGTGTTCGAAGTCGCGCCCGTCGACCACCAGGTCCGCGCCCTCGTCAACGGCGTCCTCGACCATCTCTTTGACGCGTTCGGCGGATTCGCCCGTGATGAGCGGGCCAACATCGGTGTCCTCGTCGAGGCCGCTACCGACTGTCAGGTCGTCGACGGCGTCGAGAACCTGTTCGCGGAGCGGCTCGTAGCTGTCGCCAATACCCACGACCACATCGTTGGCGAGACAGCGCTGGCCGGCGTTGCCATACACCGAACCGATGACGTTCGGGATCGCCTCCTCCAGTTCAGCGTCCTCGGAGACGACGGCGTAGTTCTTCGCGCCGCCCTGGGCCTGCACACGCTTGCCGTGTTTGGCGCTGGTCTCGTAAATGTGTCGCGCGACCGGGGTCGATCCGACGAAGGAGACGCCCTCGATATCCTCGTGTTCGAGGAGCGCATTGACCGTGTCGACGCCGCCGTTGACGAGATTGACGACGCCGTCCGGGAAGTCGACTGCGTCGATGGCCTCGAAGATGATCTGCGAGCTCAGCGGGACTTTCTCGCTGGGCTTGAGAACGAACGTGTTGCCCGTCGCGACGGCGTAGGGTAGGAACCACAGCGGGATCATCGCCGGGAAATTAAACGGCGTGATAGCCGTGAACACGCCAAGGGGCTGTCGGATGGCGTGTTCGTCCATTCCCTGGGCGACATCCTGGACGTTGCCGCTGCCCTCGCGCAGCATGTTCGGAATACCCGCCGCGACCTCGACGTTCTCGATGCCGCGACGGATTTCGCCGCGAGCCTCGTCCAACGTCTTCCCGTGTTCGCGCGTCAGTGCCTGTGCGATGTCCTCCTGCCGATCCTCGAGTTCCGATTTCAGGTCAAAGAGGTACTGAACGCGTTCGACGGGCGGTGTTCGGGACCACTCGTCGAACGTTTCGTTCGCTGTCTGGACGGCCGCATCGACTGTCTCCTCGTCGGAGAACGGCACCTCCGCCAGTGTCTCGTTCGTTGCCGGATTGACGAGTGGTTGTCCGTCGTCGCTGTCGACGGACACCCACTCGCCACCGACGTAATTTTCCACAGTATCGGGTACTGCAGTCGCCGCTGGCGACTGCTCTTGCTTGCTCGTCATACAAAAAATACCTCTCGGTCCACCCATAAATGTGTTACGCCACTGTGTGGGTTCGTTGCCATCAGTGGAAACTGTCCGCAAGCCGTACCACTCTTACTGTTCCAATCACAAAGGATGGTATGGGGTCTGTTACGTACGAGTACGACGACGAGACTGTGATAGTTACCGGCGGAAGCTCTGGAATCGGGCGCGCGATTGCCCTGGCGTTCGGTGCCGCGGGTGCGACGGTCATCAACGCGGACATCATGCCGGAACCAAAGGACACGGATGCGGCGGAGCCAACCCACGAGGCTATCGAGACCGATGGTGGAACGGCCCGCTACGTCGAGACTGACGTCTCATCACGAGCGGACATCGAATCAGTTGTCGAAGCGGCCCGCGAGTTCGGCGGTGTCGACGTGATGGTAAATAACGCCGGCTGGTTCACCCGTGGCGACCTGTTTTCGGTCGACGAGGAGACCTTCGACCGGATCCACAGTATCAACACCGGCGGCGTCTTCTTCGGCTGTCAGGCGGCTGCGGCGGACATGCGAGACAGGGATGCAGGCGGAACCATCGTCAACACGGCGTCAATCAGTTCGACACACGCCCAGGCCAATCAGATCCCCTACGATTCCACGAAAGGAGCGATCAAAATGATAACCCGGGGTGCAGCGATCGAACTCGCCGACGAGGACATTCGCGTCAACGCAGTCGCGCCGGGACACATCGCGACCGAGTTCGGGTCCGGAGCGGAGCAAAAGGAGGAATCCGTCGCGGCCGGCGATCTGGTGAAGCCGATTCCGCTTGAACGCCCGGGCTACCCGACGGATATCGCCCCGGTAGTCCTGTTCCTGGCCAGCGACCAGGCAGGCTACGTGACAGGCGAAACCGTCTACGTCGACGGCGGGTGGCAGACGTTCTAAGTCGGTCACAGTGTACCGGTGACGGGTGTCGCTTAATCGACAACCCAGTACAATTATGACCCGGTAGTCACATTGCTATACTATGCGTGCCTTAGTGCTCGATGCGGAGTGGAACCCACAGTCCGATTACGACCTGTCCGAGGACGAACGAGAGCGTCATCGCGCGATGAACAGCGCCAGCGTCTGGCAGAACCCCGAACTGCGCGTCGAGGAGCGAGAAAGACCCGAACCGGACGACGACGAGGTACTCGTCCGAGTCAAGTACGCCGGCATCTGCGGCAGCGACGTTGCCATGACCGAGACAGACGACGACGGCTACATGCACTACTCGGCGTACACGCAGCTCCCGAACGTCATCGGCCACGAGTTCTCCGGCGAGGTCGTCGAGACCGGCGACGACGCGGACTTATTCGAGACCGGCGACCCTGTAACGGCGGAGGTCACGGACTACTGCGGCCGCTGTCAGATGTGCCGCCAGGGCTTTCACGGCCACTGCGAGAACTTCGAGCAACTCGGCTTCACGCTCGACGGCGCGTTCGCAGAGTACGTCACCGTTCCCGAGAAGATTCTCTGGGGCGTCTCGGAGCTTTCCGAACAGTACGAGGACGAAGACGAACTGTACCGGGCCGCCGCGACAATCGAGCCCAGCACCATTTCGTTCTACGGGCTGTTCGGGCGGGCCGAGGGCATCTGGCCCGGTGACTACCACGTCTACCACGGTGTCGGGCCCATCGGGCTGACCGGCATGAACGTCTCGCGCGCGGCGGGCGCGGGCAAGGTCATCGCGTTCGAGCCCTCTGACGAGCGACGCGCCATCGCAAACGAACTCGGATTCGACCACGTCTACAACCCCATAGAGACCGATCCCGTGAAGAAAGTCAACGAGGTGACTGGCGGCGAGGGTGCGGACGTACACGTCGAGACCAGCGGCGCGGTCGGCGCGACCTATCCGGTTATCGAGGACACACTGGCCGAACAGGCCAACGTTGTCCACATCAGCAACGCCGGCAGCGACCCCGATATCGCACTGCGAAAGTACCAGGGCAACAGCGCCCAGATCTACGGCTCCGAGGGACACACTGGGCAACAGGTATACCCGCGCACTATCCGATTGATGGCGAGCGGCCAACTCGACAATCTCCCGATGATTACGTCGACTTACGACCTCGAAAACGCCGACGAAGCTGTCGCGCAGGCCCGTAAGCGCGTAGACGGCAAGGTCCTTATCGAAGTCTAACGGCGTCCTCTCCGTTTTCCTAGTCAACAGGCTTCCAAGAGCGCCAGTTGTGTCTTAGAGTCACTCGGTCGTTAGAAAAGAGCCGGTCGCGGTTACTCTTCGAGGTCCGCCAGGTCCCATTTGCCGGTGATGATCGCACCGGAGTCGGGGTTGTCCGGCTCGACGACGGCTTCCACGAACGAGGGACCGTCGTGGGCAAACGCCTCTTCGAGGACCCCGTTGAGGTTCTCGGGCTTGACAACGCGCTCGGCGAAACCGACGTTGAACGACTTGGCCATATCCATGAAGTCGACCATCGTTTCGTCGTCGAACTCCGTGTCGATGACCCGGTCCCAGCCGTATTTATTCACCTGGAGGTTCCGAATGGATTTCCAGCCGTTGTTGTTGACGACGACGTAGTTGACGTCGATATCGTGTTGAACGGCGCAGGCGACCTCCTGGTTACACATCAGGAAGCTACCGTCGCCCTCGAAGTCGACGACCGTCCGTTCGGGGTTCGCAAGCTTCGCGCCGATGGCGGCCGAGACGCCCCAGCCCATCGTCGAGAAGCCGCCACAGGAGATGTTCGTTCGCGGTTCGTACACCGGGAACTCGGGATTGATTGTCTCCTGGGGCTGACCGGCGCTGGTGACGATGCTGCCGTCCCGCGGGAGCACTTCGCGGACCGCACGGGCCACGCGTGAGATACTCATCGGGACCTCGTCGTTCTCCCAGCGTTCGTCGACCTGCGCCTGCCAGTCCGCCCACAACTCCTGAATCTCGTCGTAGTACTCGTTGTTCTCCGTCGAGACGGGATCGGTGCGGTCCTGCACCGCGTCCGTGATCTGGCGGGTGACGACCTTCGCGTCGCCCTGGATACCGACTTCGACCGGGTAGTTCTTCCCGATCTCCTGGGGATCGATGTCGACGTGAATGAGCTTGCTCGGCGGGATCTCGAAGCTCACACCTTCCTCGAAGGAAGAGGTATGCATGTCTGTGAACCGACACCCGACCGCGAGTATCACGTCGGCATTCGCCGCAAGTTCGTTGCCGGCCGAGGATCCGATCCAGCCCGCGTTTCCGACGAATAGCTCGTGATCCTCTGGGATGATGCCCCGCGACTGGAATGTCGGGATGACGGGAGCCTGGAGATGTTCGGCGAGTTCCTGCACCTCGTCCCAGGCTTCGGCGAGCATCGTGCCACCACCAGGAACGATGACGGGACGGTCGGCCTCGGCAAGCAGGTCCGCGGCATCCGAGACTGTATCGGGGTCGCCACCGGGCCGGCTGTGCGGTCGGTGCTCGGTCGGTTCGGGCAGTTCCACGTCCGCTGCAGCACCCTGCACGTCCATCGGCACGTCGATATGGACAGGGCCGGGGCGACCGGACAACGCTGTCTGGAACGCGCGACGGAGAATGCGCGGGAGTCGTTCCACGTCGTCGACGACGAAGCTCTGCTTGGTCACCGGTTCCATCACGCTTGGGAAATCCCCGGGCTTTTGACGCTCGATTTCTTGGAGGATCCCTTCTCCGTACTCGTGGGTCTGGGGCGCACCAGTAAAGATGACCATCGGGATTGAATCGACATAGGCCGTCGCTGCCCCGGTGACGGTGTTCGTTGCGCCCGGACCGATGGAAGTGAAGACAGCGAGTGGGTTGCCACTCGCGCGTGCGTATCCATCAGCGAGGTGTGTCGCACCCTGTTCGTGTCGTGGCTGGATTACCTCTACTTCTGAGTCGTTGAAGGCGTCAAGCAGGTTCGTGCTCCCGTGGCCTGGAATGCCCACGAGGTACTCAACGCCCTCCTTTTCGAGATATCTGGCGATAATTTCGCCACCGTTCAGTCTTGGCATCTCATCAGGAAAGTGCACGCGGGATTTATTAAACGTTCCCCCACACGTGTCACGGTCCACCGGTCTTACTCCGCCGCTACTCCTGCTTACAACGTTGGAATGACCTCGTCGCCCATTACTTCGAAGAACCGCGCCGGATTAGGGCTCGTGTTACCGAGCGCAATGCGGTCGAACCCCATCTCGGCGTACTCCTCCAGTTGGGCGGCGATAGTGGACGGATCGTCAGCGATGAGGAACTTCGCCTCGATTTCTTCTTCCGTGGCTTTCTCTCCCTCTTGTTCGATCTCTTGTGGATTCGCCATCGCCCGGTCGAAGACATTCTGGGTTGTTGCCCACCATGGTCGTGTGGCAGCCCGGGCTTGCTCGTAGTCATCGTCGTAGGATGCAATCACCAGCAGCGTCGTCTCGATACTGTCCGGATCTCGGCCCTCCTCTTCGGTGTAGCGGCGGATAGCCGGATAGAGACGCTCCGTGTATTCCTCGCCTTTCTTGACAGTGATGAACCCGTCGCCGTATTCGCTCGTCAGTGATGCCGTGGTCGGGCCGTTAGCGGCCAGATGAATCTCCGGTCGCTCCTCGGGCATCGTGTACAGTTTCGCGTCGTCAACCATATAATGATCTCCCTCATAGCTGAAGAAGCCTTCTGCGTCGTAGAGCCCGTGAATGATCTCCAGGGTTTCTTCGAGGCGGTCACGCCGAACAGGATAGTCGGGCCACTCGTGACCCAGCGGTTTCTCGTTCATCGCCTCCCCAGTAGAAAGCCCGAGAACGACCCGCTCGTCGTGCATTTCTTGTATCGTGGCGAACGCCTGTGCCATCATCGCCGGATGGTAGTGCTCGCCCGCGGGCGTGACACACGTTCCAATAGGGATGTCGACCCGCTCAGTAACGGCTCCGAGCCACGACCACGCGAAGCCCGCTTCCGCATCGGTGTGGAACCACGGATGGAAGTGATCCGATGTCCAAATGAAGTCAAAGTCGTTGTCCGACGCCAGTACGGAGTACTCTAGAAGCTCCGACGGGCTGTACTGCTCCTGATGGGCCATGTAATCAATCTCTACCATGGTATCATCCGCTTGTGCATTCTGGGTAATATCAGTTTCCCCATATCATATGAGAAACAGCCGAATTGAAGTTACAAGCCTAGTTCGTTTCTCTCAAACAGCCGTCCGTAGGATGGTGGTTTGAAATGTTGGTACACCAACTGACGCCCGTTTCGGGGTGGATATGGACCCCAAAGTAGGAAATCAACAAAAAGACGTTCGTTTTTCCCGAACGGCCTCATATGTTCGTGGCTTACGAACAGTTTTAATACGGTGGCTTGGAATGCATTGATATGGCAACCCATGATGGTTCAAGAACGGTTGAAGCGGTCCAAACGACACTCGATATTATAGAACTTCTCTTGGAACGGGATGGTGCCGGAATCACTGAAATCGCTGACGAACTGGGCCGGTCCAAGGGAACGATACACGGGCATATGTCGACGCTCTACAAAAACGAGTACGTGGTCAAAGAGGACGAGACGTATCGGTTGAGTCTCCGCCATCTCGATCTCGGTGAGACAGTACGAGATCGGCTTCAGATATACGATGTCGTCACCGAGGAACTCGACGACCTCTCGGAGTCTTGTGGTGAACTCGCCCAGTTCGCGATGCCCGAACACGGACAGGCGGTGTATATCTACAAAAGCGCCGGCGAAAACGCAGTTCAGTCCGCATCGTCGCCGGGGAAACGAGAATACATGCACTGTCTCTCTCTGGGGAAAGCGATGATGGCACACATGTCTGAGTCACGGGTCAACGAGATCATTGACCGACACGGTCTTCCGAAGTATACGGAGAACACAGTCACAACGAAGGACGAACTGTTTGCGGAACTCGAAGATATTCGTGAACGCGGGTACGCCTTCGACCGGGAGGAGAAAATCCAGGGCCTTCGCTGTGTTGCTGCACCAGTAACAACAGCAGATGAGTTAATCGGTGCTATCAGCATCTCTGGACCCGCAAGTCGATTCGAAGGCGAAGTCTACGAGGAGGAGTTGCCCAGTATGGTTACGCGGTCAGCGAACGTCATCGAAATCAACTCACAGTTTTCCTGACATCGCCCTGTTTGAGTGCCGCGAACGTACGATTTATTGGTGGTAGCTAGTTCTGATTTGGCAGCGATACCCCTGATTTAGAATAACATCTGTACGTGTGTTATTACTCAATTTTCCAAGTATCGGACCGAGACAGTTGCATTCCACTCGGGTGCAGGCAATGACACAATGCAGGTTGCCAATGTGACTGATGCAGCGCTGTTGTTCGCCCCATCTACGGGGGCTATTCACACTCGCCCAAAGAGCGGGCTGAATGGTCAGACTGTGCTGTGGCAACACAAATTCTCGCTGGAAGTCTCGCACTGCTATAGTAGCAGTTAGAAATAGTTGCTCACTTTTGGGATTGAGAGTTGGTCGAGAGCGGTATCGATCGCTGTGGTCAGCTCGTCGAATGAGTCAAAGAGGCAGTTGCTAAGAGACGCTTGAAGCTGTCTCCAGCACTCTTCGACAGGATTCAGTTCCGGCGAGTACGACGTCATCAAGGCGAGGTCGCCAAGGGCCGCTAGGTCCGTGACGGCCGACGCTTGGAAATACGGCGCTCCATCTATGATGCCAATCAAATTATCTTCGAACTCTTTGCATAATGCGAGAATGAAATGTTTCGCATGTTCGGCGGTGACATATTCTTCGAATTGTGAGAAAAAGCGATCACCGTTCTCGGTGATCGCGCCCAGAAGACATGTCCAGTCGCGTTGGCCAGAGAGTTCGACGGGGGGCCGCGTGCCGCGCGGAAACCACGCGGCACGCGGCTCGACTTGCACGGATTTCTTGGTTTGATCGATACAGACTACGGTGGCGTCCATCTCCCGCCGCTTTTTTTGAGAGTGTCGTGGAACTCCTCTTGCTCATCTTCGTCGGCTTCAGCGGCTGAACGGCGCGGTTTTTGATATCTCACTCCCGCTTCTTTCAGCAACCGCCGACAACTCGGGATTGAATACGTGACATCGTACGTTTCTTCGAGATGGTCTTGGGCAAGCGCCGGCGTCCACGCCGGCGCGTCGATCCCGACCTCGCTGGGTGGGTGGTGAACCGTTTCTTCAAATTCTTCTTGATGAGTTTCTGAGAGTTTTCGTTTTCTCCCAGTTCGCTTATCATCAGACACAGCCTGCTCAAGCGACTCGTCGGTGTCGAGTCGCTTGAGCCAGCTATAGATTGTCCGCCGCTGAACGTCGTACCACTCGGCTAACTCAGTTTGCGAAACACCGTTTTTGTACGCAATTGCCGCTAAAAGCCGTTGTGTTGGCTTCTTACCGTCCACGTTGTCGAGAGCATCTTGCAATTCCTTGACGGAGATCTCGTCGAGATGATTCACTATCTTCTACATCACATTATGGGCAAAAAGTTCTAACGGTTACTATAGCCACCATCGCCCCGCCCGTTCCCCGCTTGGGGCTGGAGCCCACCGAGTGCCCTCAGACATGCCCTCCTCACGCGCTCCATTCCCACACTCCCCTCTTTCGCTTCACTAAGCCTCCAGAACCTGCCGCGCTCTCGCTGTGAGTTGTGCTCGAACCAGTACCATGCATACGTAGATAGAAGCCTGGCGGACTTCCTGCGGCGTCGGCTCACTTATAAATTGACAACCTTTTCGCGGAGCCGTAGAAAGCACTTCCTTTCTGTACTACTGCGTCTTTCCGCAGCTTAGCATAAGAGCGAGCCCTCAGAAGCCCGTGAGCGAGGACTGAGTTGGTGAGGTGTTGCTGGTCGTGTCCGATTTGCGGATACGCGTTTGGGGTGAGTTTCCGTCGCTACTCAGGACTCTCCTTTTCATTTCAGAGACACCAGTCGATTTCATAGACATTGATCATGGTACCGGCCTCTCCCTTGAGTGCACGCCGCTTACTGAGCACTTTTTCACCCAAAATACTGCCCAGAGTGTCCTCCCAACTGGCGTTCTGGGCTATCTCTGTCGGAGATTCACCGCTTACCTTGGAGAGCAGTTTCCAGATCCTTGCTTCATCGTACAGGTCAACATCCCGTGGTATGAACCCAAGAATCGACCTCGGAACCAGCATAATGAGCTTCTCTTTATGTCGAGAGAGGGAGACATTGATTCGGTTTTCTGAGAGGAGAAACTCGGACTCATCACTGATGTATTGTGGATCAGAAACCGTCCCACTCAACAACATCACATCGGCCTCCCCACCCTGAAACCGGTTAACTGTTTCAACAGTTTCATCGTCGGAGTCGACGTCACTGCCAGAACTGTCCGAAAGCTGAGACTGTATACGGCTCCGCTGTGCATTGTGTGGCGTTACCACCCCTCTCGAGACACCGGCTGGGAGGGCGTTCACCAACGCCACTGTTAGCAGTTCTTCTATGGGATTCCATTGCTGGTAAGACTTGGCGCTGTCGTAAGTGATCAGGATGATGGGCGCCGTATTCTCATAAACGGCCGCTAAGAAGTCAGGTAACTGGACATCTGGAGAGATATGCGGGTCTGGATCGACCGCAGACGTATACTTGATGCCGTCCTGCCGGTAAACCGCTTTCTGAAGAATGTCTGCTGTTGTTGTTCCGAACCGATAGGTTTTGGATAATCGGGGTAACGGAATCTCAGTAACATCGGGATTTCGGTCATGGTGCCAGTCAGCGAGACGGTCTTCGTCCAGCACATCTTCCTCTCCACGCAGTAATCGGAAGTAGTCAAGCACGGAAAGATACGGCACAGTTGAACGAATCCCTCGCCGTGGCTCTTCTGTCCAGTTATGCTTCTGGACTGGGGGAAGCTGGCGGTGGTCTCCACCGACAAGGACTTGCCCTGTCTCACGCAGCCCGCTTCCTGCTAACAAAAACTTTGGAAGCGTCATCATCGACGCCTCGTCGACAATTACAGCGTCCCAACATTCACAACTGGCTACATCCGCGTCCTCCTTGCCAGAGATTATTTCTTTAATCAGCCGCCATGCTCGCGATGGCGTTGCAAAGATAACCGTCTGTTGTGCCTCCTCTCCGTCGTCGGATTCCTCACCGGAAGAGGATTCATCATACTGTCCAAGCGTTGCTTGTGAATCGCCGGCGGCCGTCTTTGCGTTCTCTTGACTGGGGCTATCGGCTGTCGCGTTCTCTTCTCCAGGCGGGGATGTGCTCAGCATCTGTTGGCCGAGCTTACGGATAGCAGCATCATCGTCGCTATTGTTGTAACTGAGGTAGCGGACATTATCCGGTGCATCGTCAGTCCGGTCGTCAGCAATCCGTACCAACTCTATGCTCGACATTGATGCTTCCAGATTCGAGGAGTCTTGACTTTTTTGCGTTAATTCTGCGATATTTTCGAGCAGCTCTCTGATGGCTGTATTCGAGGTTGCAGTAACGAGGATGTTCGTGTCTTCCCCTCTCGACGCTGCAGAATATGCACGAGCACAGACTGCTGGTGCCATCGCCCCCGCGGTCTTTCCAGTCCCCGGCGGCCCTTGCAGCCCGACAAACTGATGGGTGCCCTCGGTGATGAACCCTGACTGTTCTTTACTCGGAAGGGTGGGTGGGCCGACGTTCTCACTCATCCACTCCGCGAATTTTTCTAACTTGGATAGGTCCCAGTTTGCTGTTTTGGGCACAGGTGTCTGTCCAAACCGGACTTCCTCAAGCCGTTCATGCAACTGGTTTGCCTCTGCATGATCTAACGCTGCCTTTGTTCGGCCTGCAACGATGTCATCCGTCTGTGGATCGAGAATTATCTGCTCGTTTGGCCGGAAGAGCAGATACCGAGAATTATCTGTATCACGGTCTTCGTCCAGCGTCCAATAATCATGGCTACGACCGTATATCCCGCTATCCCCATAGAAATTCGTGGCTTCAAAAACGATGCGGCTGTCTTCTAGGTCTAACTCCTCTATGGTGACCTGAACCCCGCTCTCAATCTCATAGGGTTGGTCGACTTCAACCTGTATCTGTCCGTATGAATATGCGTTTGCAACCATCCACGACCCTCCGGTTGTTCCGTCAGCTCCCTTTTTGCGGCAGGAGCGCTGGATTTGTTTGGCATTGTTTGAGAACGCTTGGTCGAACCGGAGCTGTGCTTCCACTCTGAGCGTCCGGCTATTTTTCTCTTCAACGTCCGTAATGTGTACTGGTAGCGTATTCCCCGACAACATCCGTTGCGGCGGGTACTTCCGATAATGCTCGTATTCTTCTTCGCGTTGTGCCGTATGCTCAATCCAGAGATATCGATTCGCACTAGCTGCGAGTGATGGCTGCGAGAACCGGTCTGTCGGGAGCTTCGTAAGTGGGTACGGCTCTTTGCTTAATTGCGAATCACGGGAATTGAGCGATCGCTCAACGTGCTCCATCGCGTCGCACAGATGCCGTCCAAGCGCCTCAACATCCTCCTCTGTAATCGGAGTCTGTTGCCGGCTGCCGTCATGGTACCGGTACCGGGCAATATCGAAGTGTTCAATATCGAAATCGTCATCGAGCTTTTCAATCCACTGCTCGTTGATACGGCCCGCTGCAACCCATTGGTACCCGAGCGGGATTTCGGCTCCGTACCGCATTCTCGTATTCAGTCCTGTAATCTGGTCGGGCTGTTCTGGGTCGACACTGACACCATCAGCAGATCGCTCACAGGCCACTCCGGTATCGAAAAGCCGGTGACTAAACACCCGCCGGAGATGCACTGACTCGCTTGCCTCAGTGGGGGTATACGACCAACTTTCTTTGCCACGCGGCTTCCTGTATTCCCCCTCTGGTGGGTAGAGTTCAGCATACGAGTGGAGGAGCCCCGCTGACGGCGTCTGGAGGCCTATATGCTTGGAGATAACCGGTCGCAGTGCCGACATCATCGGACTGTTCCGTCCGGCCTGTCCTTCGAGAAGGGACTGGAACGAGTCGATCTGTGTCGTTTCGTGCCGGTCGAACGCCTCGTCCAGTGCTGTCCGTTCATGAGACGCATAGACGTAGAAGTGCATCGGCGGCATCTGTTGCTCGTCTTCATTGTAATCGATGCCATCGTTCACCTGGTGGATTGCGTCATAGAGGTCGGCGATGAATCGCTCTAACAGGACCTGTTCTGCGGCCGTGCTGTCCGCATCGTTGTCCGGAACTGAATCGGTGAGATGCGAGAGGCGCCGTGCCTCTGTGTCACTGGCGGTAGCTGTAACCCGGCCGCTTAATTGGATGAGTCTGTCACGAAGGTGGTCAACCTGAACGTTCAGATACACACGGATCATCGACCCGTGCATCCAATCGTGTTCAATCTCTGTCTCCTCTGGCGGACTGTCTTCTGGAAGGTTACATCGGCCCGTTCCCGGGATCCATGACCGGGGATAGTCCGCAACCCCGTTCTCATCGGGTTTGAAACTGTTTAGCAGCGCCTGTGCTCGATAGACTAATGTGGGAAAGAGTTCTCCGACCCCGGATGTAGCCTCTAGCTCTCGGTATGTCGGATTAGTTCGGACGGCTTCCCGGTAGTTTGTTGGATACCACCCCGTATCGTCAGGGGCGCTACAGAGGCCTGCCAGCTCTTTGACTGTTGTAACGCCATGATCTGCTAAGATTTCCTGCTGTGCTATCGAGAGCCCAAGCAGGCGTAAATGGCCGTCCTCAAATGCATCCGTTACGCACCCCTCGTTGTATGCACAGCGTGCACATTTTTTGTCAAGCTGGTAGCTGACATCCTCAAACTCTTCATCAGCTAGTTTTGTGAGGCGTCCTTCCGGGCCAAGCAGCCTGTGGACATCCATAATCCGTGGCTCTGTGTCGAAAAATGGCACTGTCTCTGCGGTGGGTACAATAAAGTCACTCTCGCGGGAGACGATTCCGCCGTCCACTGTTATCTCTGCGTTACGTATCTCTTCCAGTCCGGCGAGATGTTTCTTGATCAAATCCGCGTACGTCGCGGCCTGAATCTGGTGGTACGGTTTTTGCTCTCGTGTGCTTTTCGCATCGATAACCCTGATGTGAACACCTTTGTCGGTCGGCCAGAGGAGGACGACGTCTGCATCACCGCCGATGTGCCATTCACCGATTTGGCCGGTAAGACTCAGCTGGCAGAGAACGATTGGTTGTTCAGGTGCCGCTGGTTCGTCGAGGGCTTGCTGAACGTACTTTTGTAAGGCAGCATGATCTGGTTCAAACTCATCGACGTCCCGTTCAAAATCATGCGCTTCTCGGCTTGGCGGTGTCAGGTCTTGGACAACCCTTTCCTCGAACTCTTTGCCGGCCTTCGATAACAGCAGATTCAGTGCTTCAAAGGCCTCTGCAAAGTCGTTTCCGTCAAAGTACCAGCTTTCATCTATATCTTGGCCTTTGTGTTTGAAATATCGCGGGCACTGGTCGAAGCTGATGTACTCGCCGATGACGGCCGGTGAAATCACCCGTTCGGCCTCAGAGATACTGTCTTCGTCTTCTTTCTGACTTAGGTGACTTGCATCGTCTGCCGGGGTTTCTGAGCGGGGAGGTTCTGGTTCTCGGCCAAGCATCAGATGAAAGCAGGGCCTCGAATTACTTCCCCTGGTGATGCGAATCCGCGGCTAACATAGTCCGCAGCTTGGTCTGCAAACTTGACAGGCACGGGCAGTCGTGTGCTCCGTGCTGGACTCCCTACGTGCATTTCCGACAGCCAATAGCATTGCTCTGCAAGGGTTCCAATATCTGTTGGGCCACTGTGTTTCACTAGTTTGATTGTACGGGGGGTGCCAGAGCTGTTGTCATCTCGTATCTCTGGTTTCCCCCAGGAGTGGAGAATTGCTTCGTCGCGGCCCTCACTAACGAACGCATGACCTTTTTCAGCGATCTTGAATGAGGTTCCGTCGAACGCCCCGATGCGGGGCTGTCCACTCTTTCGAATGCCGAGAACGTCGAGTTCTGCGTCCAGCTCTTCGAGTCCTGCTCTGACGATGTCGATGTCCTCGTGTACTTTTCCGTCCCGAAGCAGTCCGATCCGAGAGGGTTCAATGTCTGTGCTGTCCGAGAAATCGGAGACAAGGTCTCGAAGGAATTCTTTGATGTGTTTTGCTTCGAACTTTTCACCGCCCTGTTGTGTTGTCGACTCAGCTGCGAACGTTGTTCCGTCTGCAAGTGTCATGCTGGCACTTGCTCCGGTGAACTGTCCAGTGTCGGAGTCATAGCTTACGTCGAGTCCCATGAATACGTCTGTTTCACCGGGCATGTCGGCAACTTTCCATGGCGTTCCACCGGCTTTTGCAACAAGTGCGCTGAGCGTGTTCAGGAGGGACTGGTTGCTGGCAAGGCCCATACTCTGTTTTTGAAGTATGGTTTCCACGGTCGATTTTTGCAGCATTTGTGTCGGGATGCCCTTCCGCATCAGAGTCCGTTTCAGTTCATCATGCGGGTCTTCGATTGAGAAGTCCGAAATTTTGTCTTTGTCTGGTACTACAACTAGGGCTACGCTCGTCTCCGCTGGCAACTGTTGCCAGACTGAACTGTAGTCGACTTCTGATCCGAGAGAGTACGTCCGTGTTTGTACGGCACCTGAGCACATTAGATTCCGAAGTTCTTTGGTGATGAGCGGTGGCAGCTCCGACTTGAGGGTCTCAAATCGTTCAGGGGCCAGCAGACTGACTCGTAGGTCTGTTACCGGTTCCGTTACACCGTGGTTTGCCAGTCCTTCGGATGGGGTATTGGCACGGTGACCACCATTGAATAGGAGTGGTGAGCGGCGACCTCGATAAGACGCGTGCTCATATCCTTCGTTTGTTGGCGTCCATCTGAAACTCGTTTCGAACGTCGGCAGCTGAGAGAGGTCGTCGACAAATCCGGATGCAAGATGTGCTCGTTCATCGGGCATCATCGCTTTCTTGCTCTGGAACAGCTGGTTAAAATCTCGATCTTCCTGTGCGATTGCGTCTTGACGGGGGCTCAAGTAGAGGATATGTGGGAGCTGGTAGCGGGTGTTTTCACCGTCGTACGTTATTTTGACCAAACGGGGGTCTGCTTCGACGAACTCCTCATATAACACTTCATCTAATTTTCCTTTGTGGTACTCTTTGATCGATCCGCCCATCCCAGGGATGTCGTCTGAGTACCGGTACTTGCTCCATCCTTGGAGCCAGCCGTCGCCTGGTTCGTCGTAGACATCTGTGTCGTGTGCTACTTTCTTATTTGGTAGCGGCTCACCGGGGTTGTACATCTCCCGGATGCTGTCGGAGCTTCGGATTGTATGGCCTGCCTCAACGTGGAGTAGTATCTTTCCGTCCGTGGTGAGAGAGGTGGATAGTTCGAATTCGTGGTGACCGGCGAATGAGTGGTTCGCCTGGTTGAAGGCCGGTGTAGTTGCGACGACTGAATTCAGAAATCTGAACTCGTAGTCTGTTTCAGGAATTGCGCGGCGGAGGTCTGAGTGTACCAGTTGGTTGATTATCCCGGCATCTGCTTTTCTTTCTGCTTTAAGAACGCGTGTCCCTTCTTTCGTTGCCGTCACTTGCTGGTTATCTACTTTGACGCTCCGTGAGAGTGAGCCACGGGCAGCTATCTCTAGTTGGCCAGCTGAGGCGACTGGAATTCCGTGGTATCTATCGAAGGCATATTTCGCACGAGAGGTGAATGCCTCTCGGTCAACGTTGTATCCTAACCCGCCGCTGACTTCTAATGAATATATGTTGACTTTTATATCGTTAACCGACTGGTCGCTTACGGCATTGAATAGGTATATACCTGGCTCGTTTTCGGATTGTGCCTCAATAGAAAATGAATTCCCCTTAGATGACATAGGTACATAATGGCTCCTGGCTGGTATAAATGTCCCGTCTGTCATTTCCTTCCAGAGTACTCTGTATAGGTAGCAGCGTTTCCATAGGTGAATACACAACGCGTATTCAGCAGCCATCTTAGCCTGGTGGGGTCTCGTTATTGGTCGTTAGGAGCGACTCGTCAAGGGCCCTGAGCGCCTCACAGTCACTCGGTTGATTGGTCCACGAGTACCGATACGTCTTAAGATCAAGGCCGAATATCGCACCTACTATCAAGGAGGGCGCTGGATCGGCTTCATATCCTTGATTGTTGAACTGGTCACTGATGGCATCGATTCGGACCCAAGCGGTCCACGTTTCGTGAGCTAGTCCAGATATGTGCAGTTCACAACATCAAGCAATCTCTGAAACAGTGAAATCAAGCTACGTCTGGCGATTCATCACAACCGATCGTGATTATCTCGCCAGCCAGGACCACAACTCGATAATAGACGCACTTTTCAGCGGCGATGATTTACCAGACGGTGTTGGCAATGACGGAATGTTACTCCCGCTGAGACCCGGTTTCTATTAATAGATTGGTAAAAATCTAATACCTTAGTCGGCTAATACCGACGTGCAGTAACTGTCTCTCCGGTTTGATGGACAGTATGAATGGCAGGAAACGATGGAATACGAGTGGCGTGATGGAGCCAAGAAGAGTCGTGGCGTGAAGCGAGTGGAGTTACACGGCTGGGAAGGTTTATGCCTCGCAGCGGACAAGACGGGGTTATGACAGGGGCCGAGACACCGTCGGGCGGTTGCCCGCCGGGTCATAAGGGGGTCTACTGCCGGGTTTACACGTCAGGTGACTGCTGTATGGGGTGGGGCTGCAGTGCTTGATGTCGTTATCTGCCCCGCTGATGCCGTCTCCCGATCGAATATGACACAGTTGCAGGATATGCTCATCTACTTCAACGCTGACGTTGCCGTGACGGAGCGTCGACGCCACCAGACGGAGCTGACCCGTGCAACGGGCGGTGACATCGAGATCGTTCCAGCCCGGCCTGCACGCGGGCAGCCGATTCCGGTCGCACAGTCGGGCGACGTTCGCCTGCTCACGGTGCCGGACAAGTCCGAGCTGGCCCAGGTTGCGTCGGTTGAGCAGGCGGCGTTCCCGGAGCGGCCACAGCATACGTACCTCCTCTCGCCGTTGCTCTCGGTTGAGGTCAGTCTGACCCGGCTCAAGGCTGAACTAGCCGGGAAAGAGGGGTATGAGGATGCTTTGGAGCGGGCTGGGTCAGCGGATACGTACACGCATCTGACGACGAAGGCGGACCCTGGGTATCGGTCGGAGTGGGGCGAGCTCACGGTCCATGGCTGTCTCCCGGCAGCTGACGAACAGCTGGGGAGTAGCGAGCCGTCGTTTGCCCATCTAGAGCTTCGGGACGAGGGGGTCGTCAGTACGGCAACCCGGGAGCCGCGCCACTTCGGCCTTCAGGCTCTCTCACAGGTGGGCCGAAGTCGGGCCGAGACATTGCGGGAGGCCGGCTACGAACGTCGACGGGATGTCGCGAACGCTGAGGTGTTTGACCTTCGCAAACTCGATGACTTCGGACGCAAGACTTCTGAGACGGTCATCAAGGCGGCACGTGCGTTCGCCGATGGTGAGGTCATCCACGACGGGAGTGCCTCGCTCCCGAACCGGGAGCCGGTGTTCATCGACATCGAGACGGACGGGTTGAACCCGACGATGATCTGGCTGATTGGTGTCCTCGACCGCGAGGGGGGCGACCAGTATATGTCGTTCATATCGACGGACCCGGATGAGCGGGGCGCGGCGGTGGAGGCGTTTATGCAGTGGTTCGCTGCGAACGCCGTTGACCGTCCGGTTGTCGCGTACAACGGGGAGAACTTCGATTTCCCGCACCTCCATCGCCACATCAAGCAGTACTGCCCGCAGTATCTCGATGACTGGGAGCAGGCGTGGACTATCGACCCGCTCCTATGGGCTGTCACGAAGGACAACGCCACCCTGCCCGGGCGGACGAACAAACTCGAGGACGTCGCACCGGCGCTGGACTGGGAGGTTGATGACACTGGCCTCTCCGGGGCTGCTGTCGGCCGCCTATTCCAGCAGTATATGGATAACCCATGCCCTGCGACCGAGCTCGACTGGGAGCGGCACAAGCGGTACTGTGAGGATGACGTTCGCTCGATGGCATTCGTCTACGACGCGATCAAGGAGGCGTCCCCGCTTGCGGGGAGTGGCGCGGACTCCCCCAACGCTGACGATGAGAACAGCGCCAGCGCCGATGGAACTGCACAGGGCCAACTGACTGACTTCTGATTCACCGATGACTTCTGACGCTTCCGACCACGACGGCACTGACTACGGCGATTATGAGGGCGAGGACCTGCTTGACCCTGAGCTTCTAGCACGCACGTTTCCGGGGTACGATGGGCAGTTGGGCTACCGGACCCGGCAAGAGCCTCGCGAAGGCGACCACGTCGCTGCTGGTGAGGTGCTCCCGGAGCCGCTCGCCGAGAACCTTAGCAACGACCTCTACTCCCACCAAGCGGAGGCAATCTCTCGACTCGCGGATGGGGAGAATGTCACGGTCGCGACCTCGACGTCTTCGGGCAAGACGTGGATTTACTCGCTGTACTATGCGTTGCTGAAACAGCAGAACGACGACGCCCGCGCACTGTTCCTGTACCCGACGAAGGCGCTGGCGGCCGACCAGGAGAATGAGGTTAACTCCCTGTTCGAAGAGCTTGGCGTCGACGCTGTCGCTGAGCCATATGATGGGGATACGGATACCGACCGGCGGCCGATAATCCGCGACCAGCGAGATGTTGTCATCTCTAACTTCGCGGCTATGAATATCTACCTCAACGACGATATGCTGTGGGCGGACCTCCTCGCGAACTGTGAACTCCTCGTCATCGACGAGTGCCACACCTATACCGGTATCCACGGGATGCACGTCAGCTGGGTCATCCGTCGGCTGCGACGGCTCTTGGCAGAACACGGGGCCGACCCGCAAATCGTCTGCTCGACGGCGACCATTGGCAACCCGAAAGAGCACTCGGAGGCGCTCGTCGGGACAGACTTCTCCGTCGTCGATGAGGATGGCAGCCCGCGCGGCGCTCGCGAGATCGCCTTCTGGACGCCGCCTGCGACGAGCGACAATGGGGCCGTCGCGGAGGTTGACGATGCCGAACTGGTGCCAGAAATCCGGCGGGGGGCGAACAAAGAGGCGGCAGAGGTGGCCGCCCACCTCGGACTGAACGGCGTACAGTCGCTCCAGTTCACCCGGAGTCGTCAGGAGACTGAGCTCGGCGCACAGTTTGCTGGCCGTGCCGCCGGCGACCACCCCTCCGGTGGGTATCTCAACGTCGCCCAGTACCATGCTGGTCTGAGCAAACCCAAGCGCAAGGAGACGGAGACGAAGTTCAAACGTGGCGACGTCGACACCGTCATCTCGACCAGCGCGCTCGAGCTTGGTATCGACATCGGCGGGATCGACGCGACTGTCCTGGCTGGCTACCCAGGCACACGCCAGTCCTATTGGCAGCGGGTCGGCCGTGCTGGCCGGGGTGGGTCAGACGCGCTCTCCCTGTTCGTCCCACGGGGCGAGGCAATGGACCAGTACATCCTCGATAACCCGGGCTTCCTGCTCGAAGACGACGTTGAGGACGCGGTCGTCGACCTGAGTAACCACGCTGTCTACGCCAAGCACGTCCTCTGTGCCGCCGACGAGCGGCCGCTCACTCGTGAGGATGCCGATTGGTTTGGCCCGGAAGAGCGACTGGAGCGCGCCGTCCAGATGTGGAGCGACGCCGGCCAGATGGAAGGCGACCTCGACCGGGGCGCACAGTACAACGGGCCACCGCGACCCCAGCAGGGTATCTCGATGTACGCCACCGGAGACGAGCAGTTCCGCGTCCAGCGCGTCGACGGTGACATTGACATGGAACCGCTGGACAAAGAGCGAGCCTACCGCGACTACCACCCCGGCGCACTCGTCCTGTATGACGGTAAGAAATATGAGGTAGTTGAGTTCGACGAAGATCGGCCGACGCCGGTGGTGAAACTCCAGCGCGCTAACACCCCGAACTACACGCAGACTCAGAGCGACAAGACCGTCTCCGACGTGTCGGTCGAACGGAGCCGAGACCTGGGGAACGGCTATCGCATCTGTGCCGGGATGGGGACTGTCAGCGTCCACTACAACAGTTACACGATCGTCGACCCGAACACCGGAGAGATAGTCGGAATGCCCCAGCAGACCGGCCTCTCGCCGATCTCTTACCACACCCAGCTGATGTGGATAGAGTTCCCCCACAATATCATCAAGAAGGTCGCTCGCGAGGTCCCGGCGAAGTACCACCTCTCGCCGCCAGAGGATAAAGAGGATATGATGAACGTCGAGGAATGGCTCCTCGGGGGCGGTCTCCACGGCGGCGAGCACGGGATGATAAAGATGGCTCCGCTGGAGCTCCGGCTGGATAACGGCGATATGGGCGGGCTGAGTACACTGAACCACGGCGAAATCGGCGGGCCCGGCTGGTTCATCCACGACGCCGTCGAAGGTGGCGTCGGCTTCTCGCACAGCATCTACGACCATTTCGAGGCCGTTGCCCGGCGGACGGTCGAGCGAGTCGACTACTGCGATTGTGGCAACACCACGGGCTGTCCCGCGTGTCTGATGAGTTCACAGTGTGGCAACGACAACGCACCCCTCCACCGCTACGCGACGGTGTCGGTGCTCACTGGGGCACTCGACCAACTCGGCTACTCCCACGAAGGCGGCGGGATAACCGACGAGCTTCGGTTGTAGCCGCTCGCCATGTCGGGCCGTCGACGGCGACTCACCGGCAGAGAGTCAGCACTACGCCCAGAACGTATTGAGGTCGTCGCCGAGGTCGTCGGCCTCGACCCACTGGTAGTCGCGCCGCTGGTACTCAGTATCTGCATATTCGATTTTCGCTCATGCCTCTGACGCTAATTAGAGATGGTATCTCTATGGGAAACTGGTCGTGATTATCGCCACAATCGGGGACGACCGCCGACCTGCATCTGTCCACGAAGTCATTAATATGCTCTCTGAGAATTGTCCGATAGCAAGATGGGGCACGTCTACTACCATCACCCTGTAGACAAGCAGTTCTCTCTCGATTTCGTCAATCCAGACGCCGAGAATATCGTGTCACAAATCGTCGACTACGACGAGGATGTAGCTGTGAAAGTCGTGGAATACGAACTTGAAACAGAGTTCTACGGTGTATACACATCTCGGGTTGGCGGCGGTGCAGTGGGCGAGATCGAACTTGACCTCAGTGACCTCGCGGACATGACTGAGGACAATGGGACGATTGTCGCACGTCTCCTAGAGATATATCGTGCGCTCCTCTCACAGAACGAGGAAGAAGAGGGTACGCCTGTGGAGGCTTACAAGAACATCGACATTGAGGAACTCCCCGATGCGTTTGACGAGACGTCGTGGGAAGGGACGGCAACAGATGTCGCTGGTCGCCTCGCGTCGAACCTGATTCTCAAGCACGCTCTTCCTAACGCCAATCATCGGACCGCTGTGGCGCTGATACAGCTCTACCTGCGTCGCATCAACAGCGACTTTTCGATGCCCGAAACAAAAACCGAGATTGAGCCCGATACCTACGACTGGCGAGAGTGGGTCAACGAGTATATTAACGAATCAAAGCGTCTCCTGACTGTTCGGCGGAAGAACGTCCTGTTCAAACATTTGCGTGAGTTCGGAGCCACAACGCTTGAGCGGAAACACGAAGTCATGATCGATTTGTCAGAGTATGAGCTTGATATGTATCCGCATGAAGCGAAGGTATTCTACGCCGAAAAGCACCAAGACCTCTGGATAGAATTTGTGGAGAAAGCAGTCGAGCGAGCCGGTTTTCCAGAATTGACCGACACTACGGGGATATCTAAAGCAGAGTTCGCAGAGAAAATCCGGCGGCTTGACTAGCGGACCGCGTTAGTCTTGGAGAGTAGCGACTAATCGGCCAGTTTCCTTGGCCTCTTCGCTACGCGACATCCCATATGTCGCAAGCGCCTCGTCCACCGCTTCATCAAGACTCATAGTTCACTTCAATATTAGCTGTGTGATTGTATAAACTCTTGCATCACCCTGCGTGCGCGCCATACAGACGTGAGAGATGTTCCAGATTATCGCGGTATGCTTGACCAAATTCTCTAACATCAGTACTGGGCGCCTATCTCTCACAGAGGCACATCTTCCTTTCAGCCGGACGCAGTGCTCGGTAGAGGTGGCATAGGTGTAAACGAAAAAATATACCACCATCTCGATTCATCGTTCGATTGTCCTGAAAAGGACCTATCCGAGCCCCATTCTCTGGTTGCTCGGTATAGTGCCGGGCTTGCATCCCGATATCACTGCTTTCCCCAGAAGCGCCATGTCGCGTTATTCAGAGACCCAACGGTGTTCGATACAGCTAACCGAGCGCTCAGAGCCCATCGGTATCTCGCAGTAGTCGAAGTAGCAGACCGAGGGTCAACGTCATCGCAACAACGACGGTAAGTGCAATAACGAGCGTCCCTATTCCAACCATATGTGGTGTCAGGGAATCCTTCACAAGAAATCCTCGGTGTGAGACTCTCCTTCCCGGTCCAATCCAGTCCGTCCATTAGCAACTGTACTCACCGGTTGATAGACTTACTCTTCTCCAGAAAGAATCGCTGTGTGACGGACCGTTTTGTAAACAGAAAAGCAGCCACGCCAATTGTAGGCGGATCAGGCACCAAGTGGGTGTCCCACTCAGGACTCACAGTCGTACGAACGATTACCTTTCTCAACGGAAACTGCCCGAGTCGCAGTAGCCACGACGCTATCCGATTCACGCAGACGGATATGGATATTGGCTGTATCGCCAACTGAGAGTGATTCATCGTCACGGACCACCCAGAAGACGTCGGATCGTTCCCGACCCGTCTGCTGAACGGATTCGGTAGTGGTTCTCGAATCGTTGCCGATGCTCACTTCGATGTCGTACGGGGTGCCGTCACCGCCTTCCATCGGGGTTTCGACGAGGATATCGGCACGGACCGTGAGATGGTTACCCGGAGTTCCACTCGCCACACACGTTGCGACGGTCCCGTTATCGATATCCGGCACCGTGATCTCGTCATTCAGGTGGACGGAGACGTTGGAAGCCTCGACGGTAGCCTCATCGGGATTAATCTGGTCTGTGACCGGAGCGAACAGTACCAGAGTCCCAACGCTGAACGCCGTCACAAAGAGAAACGCAACGACAGCGGCGGGGCGGGGTGGCCAGTTGAGCAGCCACGGTAGCAGGTTCACAACCATATTACCGAAAGGGAGGTGGATAAATTGGGGGATATGACTCAGGTGTCTGAATTTTCATGGAGGAGAAGAGCAGTGACGAGGCCCCTGTCGGGAGCATCACCAGACCAATCGTGAAATTCCAGAAGCCGAGAAGGAATTGCCCAAGTGAACCGATCAGCAAGAGACAGAATCGATAGAATACCGAACCAGCTGTTCCAATCCACCCAAGTCAGATAGTGATAATGAACAGTACGAGACGGGATGTTCGATAGCCAGGGGTGGGGAGAAGAGCAAGAAGAATGATCGTAAGGAGCGCAACTGCGACAACAGATGCTCCCCGGAGGACATCGAGTATAGCGTATTCCTTTCGCATGGATTTCGACAGTTAACGCAGTGACCCCTTATAGAGGAGGCAGTCACCAGTTCTGCATACCTGCTTCAAAAACGAACACAACGGTTCTGTTGGCCAGCAGAAGACTCGTATACGCCAGAGCCGGTACGAAGAGCGACTCCGTTTCGTTGTACGTGTAGGCCGCGACACCGAGGACAGCGAGTTGCGTGGCCGCGTACAGCCCGCCTGCTATCGTCTCAATCTCAGCAATCCCCGAGAGGATAATGATTGCAGTCACCAATAGAACGGGAGCGAATCCGAGATATCGGAGCCAGCTACGATCAACTCGTTCGTTCGCATATACTGCCACGCCGAGTGAGAGCGTGAATACGACGACACCGATGAGTTTCCCTAACTCGGGGACGGTCGCTAATCCTCCAGTATTGCTCACCATCACGAATCCCGTCATTGCAGTTGTCAGAACGATCGCTGGGCTGGCACTGACGACCTGTTCAAAACTCCCCTGTATTAGTACCTGACAGATCACCACCAGCGCTGGCACACCAATAATCAATCCGAGTCCGGCGATGAGCAGGACTGGCAACACAGGCGCGTCAGCGGCGACCGATGTCATGGTTAGTGAGTTATACGGGACACCGGTCACAGTACCAACGAGTTTTGTGACCGCCACACAAACAACAGGGACGAGAACTGCTATTCCAGCCAGAGAAACATCGTTTCGTGACGGGATTCGGAGCCCGATATCGATATTTCGGAACGTAGCGTACGCTCCAGTGAATACGATCAGTCCTAGTATGAGGACTCCGCCACTCACGAGCGTGCTGAGAAATATCCCACCAACTACCGGCGGCGTACCAAACACTGTGGTCAGGGATTCGCGGACGAGTTCCTGCCACAGGTACACTCCGATCAACAGTGCGGTAATAATTCCGAGTTCTACTGCGAACGGATAATCGGAAGGGAGGGAGGAACCGGTACCATTCTGGAGGGACATAGGCCGAATACAAGGAAGACGTATTTAGTCGTTCCCCGACGAATGTCGTGGAATTTCGTTACTTCTCGAACGAGAGTCAGATAGCTAATGTGTTTAACGAACGGACGTACACACTCTTGGGCGTGATTAGAGACGAAGAACCCGAAAGCATTCGCGAGACAGCACGACTGGTCGGCCGTGACAAGTGGAAAAGAATATGCCAAGGGATTCTGGTCGTGCTTCTCCCTGTAATCAGTACTCTGTTCCTTTTGTACATCAGACAAATGTAGAACTCCAAGTCAGGGGGATTAGCGAATCCACGCTACATGCAGTGTCAGGTTAAATTGCTGAAACGGTGGGGGTATTGCGTAGATGAATACGGGTCAAAACTAAACTACCTGCCAGCAAGACTATTGCTTCGGTCGATCAGCACTAATTCGCTCGAAATCAATATCTGCGAAGCGAGCTGTATCTTTGAGAACTTCGACCGCGATTTCAGTATCGACCTGTAGTTGATATTCCCAAGCTGGCCCGCCAATTGAGCCTGCGGTCACCTTTTCACCATCAGCGATCCCCTGCATATCGAGTTCACGGAGATGGTCTTTGAATCGCCGCTGGCCAAGCTTGTCGGCATCAATCCGTGAAGCGATACTCTTGTACACGCCGTAGATCGGCTTGGCTCGGACGGGAGCATCACCAGAGAGTTCCAGCGCAGTAAGGGCAGCCAGGGCAAGATGTGCCTGGGTCGTCATGTCACGCATTGCCTCAACGACGGCCTCTCGTTCCACAAGTGCCTGCGCTTCACGAGCGTGATCCGCGCTGACACGATCATCACCGTGTTTATCCGCCAGTTCACCGGCCTTGCGAAGGTATTTGATTGCCTGGCGAGCATCCCCCGTATCCTGTGCTGAAAGCGCAGCGATGAGTGGGATTACATCGTCGGTCAGCACGCCACTCCGAAACAGATACTTTTGCCCAGATTGGTCGATTTCGACGACAGTTCCATCTGCGTCTCCATGGGCCTCAAGTTCATTAATTTGGACGAGTTCGGTATCACGAAACGCCTTCGCTGCACGTCGGCGGAGAATCTGTTGAAGCTGTTCTGCGTCATATGGTGAAAAGAGGACAGAATCATCGTAGAGCGAACTCTTCACTTTCGGACTAAGATTATCTCGCCACTGGAGGTCGTTACTGATTCCGATAATACTGGGAAAGACATGGCCCTCAACGTAATCCTGGGCTCGGGCCCGAGGGAGACTATAGAGAATCCGGTCGTCGTCACCAAGAGTATCGATTTCGTCAAGGACTATGATAATCGTGCCACCGATATCGTTCATCGCCTCAAACATCATATCCATCACGACATCGGTCGCATAGCCCGTCGGACGGCTGTTACCGGTGAGTTCTTGATAGATGCGGGAAGCGGTTTTATATGACGTCGAGAGATCGTGGGACTCACATGAGACATATGCAGTCGTTAGATCAAGATGATCGGATTCTTGCTCAGCATGTGCCTGAAGTTCTGAGAGTTTTGCTTTCGCGGCAGCTGTTTTCCCTTGTCCTGCTTTCCCGTGAAGAAATACGTTGTTAGCGCCAACCCCTCGGGCAGCGGGTGCCAACGACATATGGAGATCGTCCATTTCATCAGTTCGTTCGGGGAGATTATCGGGATGATATTCTTCACGGAGAACCTCTTCACGTTGGAAAATAGGCGAGGTATTCGAGAACTGGGTCATATGCGGAACCCTCTGGCCAAGACATAATAAAACCCCGGTTGCAGGAATGTCTTGAATGTCTTCAACAAATAGTTAGAGGAGGAACGAATGGGGCACACCCACACCACTATTTCAGGAATTCTTATCTGAGAAGGAAGGTCTGTCAGACTCAAGCTAATCCACTATACCTTGCGAAATAACGCTATACAGTTCTCGTAACGTGTTTTTCAAATAGAAAGTGATCGCAGTAGTTTGTATACTATATTATAACGTTTTCGTCTAGTAGTAGTAAGTATAGTAGTAGAAAACTCTTAAAAGAGATTTAACTGGTATATCTCACAACTATCTAGACCGTTTATATGTGAAACCTCTCTAAGTATTTTCCATAGATTTCGTGTCTGGTTCTAATTCGGCGGAATTGATGAAACAGTGGTGGGGGTCTCAGACTTTTCAAAGCTATCACTGATAAGAACGTGAATTAAATAATATATCTTGGATTGATCCACTCTGTCTTGGAATGTAGCTATCTCCCTAATACCGAATTGATGAAACGGTGGTGGGTGTCTCAGAGTATTGTTTGAGATTGTCCGACTAACGTGAGTGGTTTTCATGAAACGGTGGTGTGTCCCTGCCTTCCTCGACGTTTGAAATGACGTAGTCGACCCTCAAAATTGGTGAAACGGTGGTGGGTGTGGTCCCCTCGATATTGGTCTCACCCTTCCACCGACATCCATTTACGACGGAAACGTGGGATGGGTGTCCCCTCTCTTCGAGTTTTACTCGTCCGAATTGACCGGTCCCTTGTACTGAGAGAGCACTTTGTCCCCTTCTCGCCACTGCCAGTAGTAGTAGCGGTTGTCGTTGATTTCCTTGATCGTGATCGTTGCCTTCGACGGGACGTCGTCTGGAAGATCATCGGGTCGGTCGTCAATCTCGTCGTCCTCCGCCTCCTCCTTGAGGCGTGCCTCGCGAGCTTTGTGCTCTGCCAGCTCCTCGGCGTAGCGTGCGATATGCTGGAGTTGGTCCGGCGAGTAGCCGTTGAGTGTGTTGACGATCTCTGTCGGAAGTTCCGCCGGGGGCGTCGGTGACTCGTAGGACATCAGCGGTCGCCTCGTGTTAACCAACAGAGCGTGTATTGGCATAGACTTGTTGGTTAACCGGATATCGCGTCGTCACTGGCTAAAGAGTACGAATAGCAAACTATTTAGAAATAGACGTACCGTTAGACGCCGTCCGGACGAGTGGCGTTCTCGTACTTGACCATCTTCTCGGGCTTGTCGGAGATAGTGTCGTAGATCTGCTGGAGCGTCTCCTCTGCAGCGAGCAGGTTGTGCTCCTCTAGGAACTGCCGCCCCTCTTCGGTCAGGCCGTAGAACTTCCAGGGGTAGCCCTGCCGGCGCTGGTCGTCGTCTAAGGCGACCTCTTTGACGATGCCGGCGTCGATGAGCTTCTGGATGTGCTTGTAGACGGTGGCATCGCTCACGCTGGGGTTGAGCTCCTCGAGCTCGTACATCGAGGGCAGCTGCACGGGATGCTGGAGGATGTTGCTGATCAGGGCGAACCGCGTCTGTTGGGTGACGAAGTGGACGAGTTCGCGGGATTCCATCCCCTCAGCAGTTCCCAGGTCGGTGCTCATACGACACGATACACGGCCTGGCGGCAAGTAGTTTACCCTCGAGTAAATTACCCCTGAGTAAACCACATCTGACTAAGCTGGTGATTTACTCCATAAACCGTATCGCACGGCGCTGAGAGGAAGCGTGTATGTCCGAAGAGGAGCCGCCCGTGCCCGAGGAAGTCCTCACCAGTGCGAAGGACCAACTCGACGACGAGGAGATCTCGTTGGCGGACAACGAGGAGATCCTCCACGCCCTGAGCGAACTGACTCCCGTCTACGAAAACGAGCGCTCGTACTTCGTGTTGGGCAACTACGACCGGGAGCCGATTCGGCGGCTGAACCTCGTGGTCGACCGGCTCAACCGCCGGCAGGACGCCTACGCCTTCCGGATGGTCGACATCCGTGGCGAGTGGGACAACAGCATCCAGAAGTTCTGCCTGATTGCCAACATCGTGACCTACCTCGTTGGCGTTGCCGAGAAGGAACCGAGTGATTTCCTCGTCGAGCAGGGCCTCCTCGTCGGCACGACGGAGTTCTTCGCGAAGAGTCACGTCCTCAAGCGGGTGTACGAGGACGAAGAACACCCCTTCGGCTGGATGCAGGACGGCGTCTTCGAGCTGTTCAAACAGGAGGGTCGGCTGTATCGCTGGCAGACCGAGTAGGAGCTCGTCGACGTGACAGACGACCTTCCGTGACGGCGGATGGCGAAGGCGATCGCCCTATTAACCAACATACAGGAGTATATGAGGCAATTTGTTGGTTAACACGAGGCGTTCTTACGTAGAATTGCGGAAAGCCCCGATAACGAGGCAGTCAACGATTGACTCGGTGGATTCACCAACTAGATTGAGCGACCGAACGATGCCAAAGGTGTGAGCGGCCTGTTCCAAGCCCTGCTTGGACAAGCCGCGAAACTTCCGTAGCCACGGCTGGACAAGCGAAAACGGGCACTCAGCTTGGTTAATATGGACGCCTTCTGGCGATACGTACATCTCCTTATGTACGACCGTTCGGTGGTCAAAGTCCATTTCTCGGTATGCTTGGAGTCCGTCGGTCCAGACCTCTCCCAGCAGCTGGGAGAGGTCTTCAGCCTCCTGGATTACTGGTTCAAGATCGCCGCTGTAGTCGATACCGAGCTGGCCCTGAATCACGCGAAGCGAGTCGCGGCACGCCGCGACGAGCGTCAGCTGGTCACCGTGACGTCCTCGCCAGCGTGATCGGCCTGTCTGAGACGAGCCGCCGCGAGAACGGCTGTTCCGCGGCGGCTCTTGGCCTTTGTAGCCCGAACAGACTCTGCCAGATTCGTCAACTTGTGTCGGTCCATCGATAGTCTGGTCGAGGAGTCTCCAGACGGCGGGGAAGCCGCGCTGAACCGCGGCTTCCACCTCCCGAATCGCCGTGTGAACGGTTTTGTAGGCCCGATCGAGCAACGGTGCGATCTGGTTGATACTGAGCAACGTATCGGCGTAGAGCGTGAATGCGAGAAGTACCTCGCCGCAGGTGAGGTGCTTCTCGTGAAACGGCGTTCCGTAGGTGTAGACCGGCTTGAAATTGCAGTCACGGCACCAGATGCGGTCGAGATGCGGCCACGTTTGAACGGAGTTGTGCCCGCACCGTGGACAGGACGTATTCTCCCAGAATTCCTTGAGTCGCCGCTCGATGCCCTCATCGAGCGGCTCGGTGTCGATATCAACGACGCCCAGCTCGATCAGCTCTTGAAACATTGCGCCGAACGCCGGCTGAGCAGAAGACATACTCCCAGATTATGGCCGGCTCAGTGTAACTACAGGGTCTTTCCGTAGCTCTACACAAGAGCGATCTTCTCCTTTGAAACGAAGAATATCATAATCGTGGCCGACGGATCGTGTTACTCGGTTTTACGAAGTTGGCCATTGACCTCGTATAGCCAACCACGGTCAAGAAGTCGATCAACCACGTATACTGCATCAGCGTGCTCTTCAATATGCTTGGACTCAGCCAGAAGGAACTCATGCGCTTCAGTCCTAGCGAGTTCGTCAGTACCTGAGGTGTACGCTCTCTCGAGCGTCTGGTAGGCATTTTGAACCCAGTCTGGGAGCGGGGGTTGGCCTGTGTGTTTCATAGCTACAGTCCGTCAACTATCACTATAATTGAGAGCCTGCAACTTTACTTCCCCGGAGGGTTGGATATACAATTCTGATTTCGAGGCTGAGACACTCTGAAGTACGCCACCGCCTTCGGTGAAGCACGAAACGTGGAACTGCACGAAGAGTGCCACCGGCGAGCATGACGACGAGGACTGAACCGGGATCGTTCCCAATGACGACGACCGCAACCCGACCTTCGCCGTTCTCAACGAGCGACTCTCCTGTCAGTAGGCCCGCCACCTCTCCGCCGATGGGAGACTCCAGCAGAACACGGTCCAGACCTACTACGCGTATATCTCAGCGTGGTGTGGATGGTGTGTTAACGAGGGGTATTCTGAAGCACACTACGCCCAGCGGGCGATCGTGACCGCACCGCTTCCCGGGGATGACGGCCGCAAGCCCGGCGATCAGCAGACTTGGACATCAGAATAACGCCACACACTCACTCGTCATCTTGATGAGTAGGTACCTGAAGTCATCGAGTACTACCCCACCCCAACAACGTAGACCATTAGAAACAATTCATATCTGTAGCTCTTATATTCCTATTCTATCTAAGATATCTTCACACCACTCTTAGATACATGTCTTATATAAGTTCCTTGGATAAGTTTCTTAGATAGGTGTCTTAGACATCAAAGTTAGGTATGTTGTCTGACGAAGATTCTTATCCAACTCAGCTTTGCACGTTAGCGTCGGCGGTTGAGTGAACGAAGAGGTGGTCGATTTCTTGCATGAGATCTTCGACGCCACGCTCATCGTTGTCCCGAACCCACGAGAGAAGGTTGTAGACGGCTTCCTTCAGAGAATGCTCGAGGTTCGCTCGAAGCGATGACGCCTTCGAGCGAACCGTCCCCAAGGCGCTCGACTCAGGATCAAGACGAACGAGACTGTAGGCAGCCATGAGAAGGTGCCAGTGGCGACTGGCACCTTCGTCAGTCTGCATCTCGCAGTCTCCTAGGCCGAGATCCTGCTTCGAGTCCTCGAAGAACGTCTCGATGCGCCACCGCATCCCGTAGGAGCGAATCACGTGCTGGGTCGGTGCGTCAATTTTGTTGGTAGCGAGGTACTTGACCGAGTTCTCTTCGTCTTCATCTGTTTCTTTCTCGGCGATGACCAGCTTCACGTCTCCGAGTTGGGAGACGGGAAGCTTCTTCGTCCAGATGTGATAGGTGTCGTCCTCGATGTTGCGCTCAACCGTGTCGATGCGCTCTGCCAGCGCATCGACGCGGAGTTTTTCGCCCGCGTAGGTCACTTGTCGATTGCTGCGGAGCGGGCCGATCCAGTCCTTGCCGTAAGATTCGATTTGTTTAGGAAGGTCAGAATCGTGAGCGAACCACGAGTCGAAGAGGTAGGTGTCCGCAGGCACACCTACCTCTTCTTCGAGTTCCGTAACAATCTCTCTGGCCAGATCGTATTTCGTGTCGTGGCCGTCGTCCTCGTCATCTTGCTGTTCGTAGAGGCGGAAAGTGAGTGGATAGGCTGTTTTGTCGTCAGCGTAGAAGGCGTAGATGAGGTCTTGGCCCCAGACAGTGTCATTTTCGGCGTGATCGTAGAATCGGCCGACGCCGGGGACTTCGTCCCCGGCTTTCTCGGTGATCGTGTCGTCGAGGATGATGTAGCCGTCTGTTGACCAGCGCGTTTCACCGTGTTTCTGGAGTTCTTCGAGGCGTTCGTGGTTGAACTGCTGTTCGTCCCAGTCGTACTCGGTGAGGAACTTGTTGAGAGCTCGTTTTCCGCTGGCTGGAATAACTTCACGTGCGATACCCGCCACGGTCTTGTTGCTGGCCGCAACAAGACCGGTGGCGTAGGTTTTCGCATGACGGCGTTGTGCCGGTGACAGCGAGTCAAACTCATCGAACGCATGCGTGCACGACAAGAAATCTGTAATCGGCATCATCCGTCTTTGCTACCGCCTACGTCACGCTCCTACTTCAACGTGCAAAGCTGAGTTATCCAAGAAAGATACATGGATGAGTATGCTGAGTTACACCGTCTACTCAGAGGCCGGGGGCGTCGGAAAGACGTCGCTCACAGCGAATCTGGCAGTCGCACATGCTCGCGCGGGACTCAAACCGCTCGTAGTACCACTAGATCCGCAAGATGGCGACCTGTCTCGATTAATGGGTGTGGATACAGACCGTGCCGACAGTAGCGCCGATAGCCTCGTCCGACATATGGTAAATAGCCCACGAGGCCCATTTGAGGACCTCATTCGAACAGCGGAGGGGGTTGATATTGTTCCAGAACACAATATGCTATCCGATCTCTCGGACCACTTGGCCCGTGAGCAATCAAAGGCTGAGGATCTTGGTGATGCATACAACATCTATGCACAACTCCAACGAGTGCTCAGAGAGGGAGATGTCGGCGAAAACTATGATGTCCTCCTTTGTGACCCTCCCGCGACGGAATCGGACCATCTTTACAATGCGATTTATGCCACACGCAACCTCGTAATTCCAGTTGAGCCCTCTTGGAAAGGCCAAGCGTCGGTCGAGGGACTGGCTGACTTGGCGACGAACTTCGCGGATCAACTCAACATAGATGTCGGGGTGCTGGCGGCCATTCCAAATGGGGTCAAGAATACCTCTGACCAACGTGAAATGCTGGAGGATATCGAATTCCCGACTCCGGAAGTAATTGGTGACCGAACCTCACTCATGGAAGGTTGCTGGAAACAACAGTGTTCGGCATTCCGGTACGTCCAGGAACATCGTAGCCGGCGTCGGGATTACGAAATCGAAACGCTGGCCCAAATGGACCGTATTGCTCGCTTCTTAGAATCTGAAGTCGGACTTGAGGCTCCAAGCCCCCCTGAACCAGGAGCATTGGAGGAACCAGCATGACGGGATTCAAGAGTGGCGCGAGTGACGATGATCCGCTCGGAAGCGATGACACAGATGAGGACGTGGACAATGGGGTATCTGATATCACTGAGACACCGTCAGCCGCATTGGATACGAGTGAACCGGAGAGTAGTCCAACATCTGAGCCATCGACTACTACGGAAACCGAGCTTCCCTGGATTTTCGACCGTTCCAGTATCACAGATGGCCGGGAAAAGACGGTTCAACTCCATCTCCAACAATCTACGTTGGATGCCCAGCGCCAGACTAAGTCTGATGTTGAGTCGAAAATCGGTGAGACAGTCAAGAAAGCTGACCTTCGGGAAGCTGCTATCATCGTTGGTCTAGAGCAAGTTGATGACCTCACAGATATCCTTGAGGAGTGGGGATACGGTCGATAGATAGGTTTTGTGCATTTTCAGATATTCAGTACCCTGGTTGAGAAGTACATCTGATGGTCATACGGTGTAGCGTGGATCGCACTGTCGGTTCGGCGCTCCATCCCAGCAGGCCGACAACCTGATGACCGGTTCGAACGGCGATCACCGGTTGGGAGACTTCCAAACCGGTGACGACGCTGTCGTGTTGGTGGCAATTCGTCGACGCTGATGGTACCTTTGTGGTGCCACTCGCTCAAGGCTACCGTCAAACGCATCCGACAACTGTTCCGCCGGCGAACTTACCCGTTAGAAGTAGTGCGGCTTCAATCGTGATCTGTTGGATATAGCTGACGGAGTTTGATGCGAGCGTCGTCGGTCGTGAACTGCCAATCG
>ENA-ORCR01000167-ORCR01000167.1-marine-metagenome-genome-assembly--contig:-NODE-167-length-64816-cov-7.742628_pt1 | contig 64816 bp, 61 predicted proteins | sample MGYA00237782_ERZ508514 | MGnify/ENA primary metagenome ERZ508514 (study PRJEB26185, sample SAMN06268960) | marine metagenome | isolation source: Eden Landing Ponds, San Francisco, CA, USA | place...
CGCCCGCCGCGGCCTGCTCGACTTGACGTACTCAATTGATTCAACGGACGTGAGAGCGATGCCCGCCGATTCAGACGCGTCGAAATGCTACGATCCCACAGCTGAAGAGTACTACTACGGCTACGGCTGTACGATCGTTTCGACCGGACAAAAGATACCGATCGCAGCGGAGTTTACCGAAAGCAAACAAGCGCCAGAAGAGACGGCGATGCGCGTCACGCGTGACGCGCTCGCCGTCGCCAAGCCGGTGTGGATGCTTGGAGACAGCGCCTACGACACACTCGACTGGCACGACCACCTGCTGGCCGCAGGGGTCGTGCCAGTTGCCCCATACAACCCACGAAACACTGACGACCCGAAAGACATCGAGTACAGGGTCGAAGACCGCATCGAAGAACACAGCGAAGACGTTCACCTGAAGCTATCGACGATAGACGAGACGTACAACCGCCGCACAGGAGTTGAGCGAACCAATGAATCAGTGAAGGACTGCGGCCTCGGGCGAACGCACGCCCGAGGCCGCGTCCACGCACGAGCGCAGGTTTTCCTCGCTCTGTGCCTTCGCCTCGTCGTCGCTATCACCAACTATGAACGAGGAGACAATCCGGGAAGTGCCGTGATCACGGTGTGAGAACTCTTCTATGACACCCTCGATACAAATTATCCGTTTATCAATAGTTTTCTTGTGGGTAGGAACATATCCTCTGGCAGTGTATTTTCAGTGCAGAGGAGATAACTGGCCATCGGAAACATAGGGTAAGTGTTGGGGGATGCAGGGGGAGAGGGGCGTCACCATTTTACGAGCATTTATAATAGTCAATCCACCTCGATTATACAACCGTGGTTCACACGGTAGTCAAAAGTTATGAAGCGAGCACGAATCGACGCTAAACCGGCTGAAATGGATAATATACGGCTCAAAAATCGACACAGCAGACGGTACGTCACTGATGACGGAACACGACCACACCAACACAGAGGACTACCACACTCAACACGACAGTTCGGTTAATCACGAGAGACGGTCGACAGCAGGTCCGACAGACGCTGCGCCACTAAAGCCAGCGTTGGTAAGTAAATGTGTGGCCTGTGGTGAGCGCTCAGCACCACATGAACTACCGGACAGCATAGAGATCTGCAGGTGCCGCCTTAGCGTGCGACGAGGAAATGCCACACACCGGGAAGGGCACAGCAGACCCCTCTCTACCGAATTAGCGCGGCTGATTATCGAATCGATCGAAGAACACTGAAGCAACCAACCTACACAAACAATGAAGATAACACTGTACGCAATTGTACCAGGCGAAACACGAGAAGAGGCAATCGAAAATGCACACGGAGCGTTCCTTGAGTTATGTCCCACAAAAAGCGAGGCGCCTGGCGGAACAAATCCGATCTTTGACTGGTATCGCCTATATGCTGACCTCGCAGAAGATGAGGACAGCATATACCCCACACCGGATGATGACGGGATCTACCCTACATCAGAGAACGAGACAGAAGAGCTAATGGATGACGTTTGGGATAGTATGGTTGAGAAATTCCAGTCCTTTGAAGATAAGCAGGACACCATCTTTGAGCCATGCACTGTGGCGAGATATCGAGAATACCTCATCTATGACGCCAAAGCCCGTCCAGTAATATCACCAGCCCACTACAACAATCTGATCGAGCAGGACGATCACTGGGTCGTTGCTGCGTGGTTCAGTTGGTGACACCCTCACCGAGTGTTAGCCTGATTCCAACGATTGATTTGTGAGACGGTCAGAAGCTATTGCCGACGTCGGCATCGGTGCACTCATCGTCACCGCATAATCGACGTTGATGGATCAGTGGTGTGTCACACTTGGTAACACGCTTTCAGTGATCTACTCGCCGACGACATCAGCGTCCTTGGTGGCGGCACTGACAAGCGCCGCGCCACTGTGGGCGGGGAAGTTGACGTGTGGCCGCACCTGTATTGATGCGTCGGCAGTTTCGAGAGGCACACCAAACACTGTAATGCGCCGTCCCTCGTAGTGCCGGTAGATGCGACCAGCCCTGACGACCGTGCAAGTCTTCGCCCTACTCGCGGTAGTTCTCGGCACACTGGTTTTCGCTACGTCGTTTGCTGTCGATACAACCAGTGCCCGCCCGGAACCCGTACCGTTCGATAACACCGTGCAACGCGGGATTACGATGGCCGACGAGCAGATCGCTCGGAATCGGAGCATCAGCGTCCCGCACGCCGAAGTCTTTTACTCACAGTATCGCTACGTCATCGGCTACGTCGGTCTCGACCAGGCTGTGACAGCGCTCACGGAACCGGGGCACGAACAGCAGTTCGGCTATCCACTCGCGGTGTACGTTTCCGACTACAGTGACAGGCCGGTCAGGTGCGGTGACGACGGCTATCTCCGGACCGCCACACCGCCGGACTGGGTCGAAGCAAATCAGGCCCACTACGTCGTCGACGGGTCGACGAGAGTCCCGTCCGGGCCGGCGGTTGTGCCGTTCGCCGACCGGGACGACGCCGCGGCGTTCGCCGATACATGCGGCGGACGAATCATCGACTGGGAGACCCTCAAGACCCGCTCGTTCGATCTCGAACAGGCGGCAGCGGTCAGAAAACAGGTCGGCCCTCGGCGAAGCGATGCCGATGCCACCGTACAGGCGGCACGACAGCGTCGAAATAGACCTGTCTCGGTCGAAGTCGGAACCGATGCGCCGACGATCCAGGGTGCCGTCGATGCGGCACCGCCGAACACGACGGTCGTTGTCCCGGCCGGGACCTACGACGAACAGGTGACGATAGACAAGCCACTCACCCTCAGCGGTCCCGGAGCGACGCTCGACGGTGGCGGGAACGGAACTGTCGTGACAGTGACCGACGACCGGGTCGGCGTCACCGGGTTCGAAATCGTCGGCGTCGGAAACACGACGGTCGGTGATCCGACGAACGCCAGCGATAGCGCCTGGGACGCAACCGTGACGACCGCCTACGGCAACAGCGACGCCGCCGTTACCGGTCGGAACGCGTCCGGACTGTACGTCGCGAACCTCAGCGTTGAGACGCCCGCCAGTGGCGTCGTTCTGCGGCGGACACCCGGTGCGGTCGTCGAGAACGTCACGGTCAATGGGTCAGCATCCTGGCAAGACGGGTTCATGGGCGTCATCGGGATGCACGGGCCGATCGTCGTACAGGAGTCGGTCTTCAACGGCGGGCGCGACGGCGTGTACCTCCACCGGGCAGACGGGACCGCTATCCGGAACAATACGTTCAGGAACAACCGCTTCGGCGTCCACCTGATGTACACCTCCCGGTCGCTTGTTGCGGACAATATCGCTCGGGGACAGGAGTATGCCGGTGTCGTCGTCATGACGAACCCCGTGGCAAACGCCATCGTCGGGAACGACGTGCGCCACTCCGGCAGTGGCGTCATGTTAGCCGGGTCCCGGAGCTATATTGCGCACAACGTGGTAGTCGACACTACGCAAGCGATGTCGACAAATGCCGACCGGTCCCTGTACGAGCACAACGTACTCTACGGGAATGACATCGGTGTGCGAGCGTCGACAGTCGTCCCGTCGAACATCGTCACCGAGAACGATTTCATCGCGAACGACCGCCACGCTGTCTCGGGACCGGGGCCGCTACGCGTGTACACGCACGAAGGCAGGGGGAACTACTGGAGCGGTGCGTACGACCTCACAGGGGGAGGTGGCCCCGTGTTGGCCCAGCCATACTCGCCCACCGATTCCGTCGACCGCCGGCTCCACCAGACCGACGCTGCGGTCGTTCTCAGATCGGCACCGAGTGTCCGGGGTCTCCGGGCGCTCCGCGGAACCACGCCCGGCTTTCGCCGGGGAAGCATTGTCGACAGGGCCCCCCTAACCGACCCTGCTAATCCCGAGACTGTCGAGCGCCTTCGAAACGAGACATCTATTGAGGGGGCAGCATGACTGGTGAGACGTACCTCACGGCGGACGAGGTCACGAAGAAGTACGGCGATGTGACAGCCGTCTCGGAGGTGTCACTCGACGTGCCGTCTGACGCGGTGACCGGGTTCATCGGCCCGAACGGGTCCGGGAAAACGACGCTCCTGCGCGTGCTTCTTGGGGTCGAGCGGCCCACCAGCGGCACCGTCTCGTACGACGGGCCTGAGGCCGAACGCCAACTGGGCTACCTGCCACAGCGGCCGACTTTCCGGCCCGGGTTTAGCGTCCGGGAGACTGCCGCGTTCTACGCGGACCTCGTTGACGACGACCCGGACCGACTCCTGGAACGTGTCGGCCTCGAAGAAGTTGCAGACCGTCCCGTATCAGGGCTCTCCGGAGGGATGACACGCCTCCTGGGAATCGCACAGGCACTGGCCGGTGACCCGCCGATAGTGATGCTCGACGAACCGGCAAGCGGCCTCGATCCGGCAATGAGCCGACTGATATTCGACATCATTGAATCGATTGCCGACGCCGGTCGCGCCGTGGTTCTCTGCTCGCACGAACTACCGTTAGTCGAGGAAACGGCCGACCGACTGGCAGTGCTCGAATCCGGCCGCCTCGTGCGGACCGGGTCGGTCGAATCTCTTCGGGAACAGACCGGCGGGCCGCTCCACGAGACGTTCACAGCACTTCTGGAACAAGAAAAAGCCGCTATCGCCGCTCCGGGGGCCGAAAAGTCATGACCGACGTAAACCGGTTCTGGACGGTCTTCGTGCGAGAGGTCCGGAGCGCAGTCAGGACACGCACCTATCTCGCGCTCGGGTTGGTCACGGGGATTGTCCTGTTCGGCCTCGCCCATGCCGGGGGCGGTCCGGCTGGCGGCTACGTCCCCACCGTCGTCGATACGCTCGTCGCCGTCGAAGTACTCGTGCCGACGCTCGCCTTCGCAGTCGGCTACCGTGCGATTGCCGATCCCGCCGTCAGAGGTGAACTCGACATCCTTGACACCTACCCGCTTTCGACGTGGTCGTACGTCGGTGGGGTGTACGCGGGCCGCGCGCTACTGTTGCTCATCATCATCGCCGTCCCGCTGCTAGCTCTGGGTATCAACGTGGCGACGACCGTGGGACCGGAGACAACGGTGTTTGCGAGCCATCGCGGCGTCGACTCGCCGTTCCTGTTCATCCGGTTTATCGCGCTGACAGTCCTGTACGCGCTCTCGTCGCTGACTATCGCATTCCTGTTATCAGCGCTTGCCGGCAGCCGGGGCCGAGCGCTCGTGCTCGCACTCGCCGGGCTGCTTGTCCTCACCGTCGGAAGCGACCTTGCGGTGTTTGCAGCGCTGGACACCGGTATCACAACGAGAACACTCGGCGGCGCGCTCGCCCTGACTCCGGCGGGGGCGTACCGCGGTCTCGTGTTCGATCAGGTGTTGTACGTCGCTGTTCCGGGCCGGTCGGCGTTCGTCCCGACGTGGGTGGCCGCCCTTTCGCTCCTGTTCTGGTGGGTCCTGACGTTCGTGGGGGCGATGCTTGCGACAGATGCGGCCTGATACCGTCGGCTGTCCGTGTGTAACGAATTTCGCCACCGCGAATATCTTGCAATAGTTACAGCCAACAGTAAGGTTTCAGTCGCCGTCCGCTGCGGCCGCGAGCCCTTCGTCGATCAACCGCGTGAACCGGTCGACGAGGCGGTCGGTGAGCGATGGACGGACCGCCGCGAGCAGCCGCCGTGTCTCGTCCGGGTCGGTCAGAGCCACGATGACACGCCCCCGCTCGCCGTACGTTTTCTCGAGTATCTCTGCCTCGACCAGCGCTGAAACGTGCCAGGAGACGGTACTCCGGGCGACTCCCAGTCGGTCGGCCAGTTCGTCTGCCGACAGAGACTCCGCCTCCAGCAGATGGAGGAGTATCGTCCGTGCAGTCTCTCGCCGGGCAAACGCGAGCACACGCCGCTCCCAGGGGCTGTACTCCTGGCTGTAATAGTGCGTTTTGCCCTGGATTTCCTCGGCAACCACGTCGCCGGCACGACGCAGTTTCCGCAGGTGATACTGTGCCTGACCGGTTGCAATATCGAGATCCGCCGCAAGCGCGTTGAAATGGACCCCCGGTTTGGCCTCGACATGAGAACGCACTTGCTGGGTCACCGTGGACATAGTCTTCACTGCAGTTTTCGACCCACCGAGACAACAGGGTATCGGACGTTCTCACTGCGCGGGAACTCGCCTACATCCCGCCAACCAGTTCCCGCGATATATCCTCCGCGGGGAAGGTCTGCCCGCCGTACTCCTCGGCAAACGACTCGGCGTCCGCGCTGTCGCTGAACGGGACGATAGCGGTCCCCATTGCCCCCTCTACGTCCGAGTTCGCGACGACGGTGAGTTGCCCCGCCGAAGCGAACGCTTCGGCCTCTAGATGCCGAGAGATGATGGTCTTGCCCCCGTCGGTCCGAATCTCGTAGTCGGTTGCACTGTAGTCCGTAAGGAACGTCGCCGCAGGAGTCCACCCGGACTGTTCTTTGGCGAATCGGTGCCGGTACGTACAGACCGTACTGCAGAACCGTGCCGGCGGGTCGTGACCCTCGGGCGTGTTGTCCTGATAGTACGTTTGCCCAACTGGACCCGGGTGCTGGTCGATGACCATCCCGCACTGGTCACAGTTCTGTCCGCTCTCGATGGTGACCGGTTCCATCTCCTCACTGGTTCCCAGACAACCCGAGAGTGATACGACTGCCACAGTCCCAGTCCCGGCCAGGAAGCACCGTCGTGTGAGGCCTGTTGCAAGTTCAGACATACTAGATGCTACGCTGAACGACACCAAATGGTTCATGGTGCGACCGTCGAAACACGGGTCAGTCGGGGACACTCGGTGGCGCAACAGAGTAGATCGCACTCAGCACCAGCAGCGCGATGAGGAAGTCGAATCCGTGTTCGATGAGATGGTGCGCCACCATCGGGACGGCACCGAGTACGGTCCCAAGGCCGACCACGGACCGAAGAACTAACAGGCCGATAGCGACCGTCAATAGAACGTACGGACGTGACCGGCGTCGAGATGTACTGACTGCTGCGACGAAAAACAACGCCAGGGTTCCAAGCGTAGAGAGACCCAGCACGGCGATCAACATTACCGTTTGACCAGGTCCGATCCAATCAGCCGTGGGTTGGAACATCTCTCAGGTCACGTTTCGGGCGGTGGCACTGGAATCGGTTTCGGTAGCAGTCGCTTTCGCGCCTGAATTCGGATCGAGGTTCGAGGCCGGCACGGTTCTGTCGGTGACCAGCCGTCCGACCGGGTATCTGTGTACCCCGCTTAGGTAGCCACGAGAACCGGCCGTCCCGCGTTCTGCACGACCCGGTCGGTCACACTTCCGATCTGGTCGGTCTCGGTGTGGGAGTGGCCGTGGTACCCGAGCACGATCAGATCGGCGTCGACTTCGTCGGCGTAGCTGATGATCTCGACATACGGCTTCCCGTGACAGCATCGAGTGGTGACCTCGACGCCGAGTCCGTCACCTCTCTCAGCGATTTCCGTGAGTTCGTCGTTCCCCCATTCTTCGACTTCGATGGTTTCCAGTTCCATACTGCTCAAGGCAGGCTCGGCGTGTCGATCCGTATCGACAACAAAGACGGCGTGAAGCTCGGCATCGTGTTGCTCAGCCTGTTCAAGCGCGTGTGTCGCTGCGCGGTTTGCATCGGCACTACCGTCGGTCGCAACCACGATTGTGTCGTACATACTAGCGGAAAGGCTCGGTACCTATTTCAACCCGCCTACCATTCTCAAGCAGTAATAATCTATTGTCATATGCCGGACGAACGAGCAGCTACAGATCCGCAGCCAGATTCGGTAAGTGGCGTCTATCTGCTCTTCAAGGGCACGAGCGTCTTTTTCCGTCACAAGCCGGCGGCAGTCACGGCTCGATGTTCTCCCGAAAGTCGGGTGCCAATCCGGTTTGCCGGATCCCGGCCAGGTCCGTTATCTCGAACTCGTAGAGTGCGACCCCGCCGGAGGTGGTGGCCGTCTGGAGCGTGTTGGGTCGCCAGGCGTTCTGAGTCATCGCCGTGATATCCGACCATTCGTCCTCCGGCACACTGCTGATATCGCCAGCAAGCATCACGCTCTGCCACTCAAACGCAGTGTCTATCTCGTAAACGAGGAACCGGCCGCGGCCGGCCCGCTCAGTCAGCTCCGCTTTCTGACTCGATTCGCCGAGGAGATATGTGAAATAGAGGCAGGCTCCGTCATCAAAGCCGTACGATAGCGGCAGCAGATAGGGGACATCCGTCGTCGGAAGCCCCAGGACCCCGGTCGAGTGTGCGGAGAGGAATTCCCGAATCTCTTCGTCGTCCATCTGTTCAAGTCCATACTCTTCTAATTGGTCGATTGTCATAGGTCGCGTCTGATCATCCAGTTACGTATCACGAATGCACCCCCAAGCTAAAAAAAGTAGAGCGGGGTTTTCACGGGGAGTCCTGATACTGTCTCATCTCCGAAATCGCTCGTTACTCGTCGGCCAGTAGTAGGTCTGCCGGCTGATTTTCAGCAGATGAGAAGTCTCACAGGGCTCTATACTGTTACACTACCAACATAAGTACATGGACTTTGATGAGTTCACCGGCGAGATACAGCACAGGCTTGAACTACCAGGTACCGGTGAGGCCGTCCGTACGATTCGCGCGACACTGCTTCCCCTGGGACAGCGCATCCCGGAAGAGAACGCCGAGGACTTCGCTGCCTCTCTCCCGATGGAGATCAAGTGGTACATGACCGGTGCGGTCGACGACCACGGCCAGCGGTTCGACTGGACGGAGTTCGTCGACCGTGTCGCCGAAATAGACGGTACCGAGCCATCGGACGCAGCGTACCACGCACGCGTCGTTGTTGACCTGATGCGTACGGTGGTTCCAGACGCCGATTTCCAGGATCTCCGGGGCCAACTCCCCGAAAGCGAGGACGACGAAAACTGGCGTGAACTGTTCGGAATAGTTGACGCCGGCGGCTGGGGCGAGGCGGAAGAGGCTCAAACCGGCGGTGGGCCACAGTAGTCTGCTGAAGGCCCGAAGGGGTACCCAGTAGCGGTTCTCACGACTTGTTTTCAATTGGGTATCTTCCCAACATAGACTGGTAATGCCTGTACGATTGTTACGCTACCCCCTCATACTCGGGGTCGCAGACTGATGCGGACCGTTGGCGACGCAGTCGAGATGGTCGGTGCCGCCGTCGGAGTTCTAATATCGCGAGAATCGTGACTGTGGTTTATTTACTGACAGCAACGAGTCGAAAACACAACAATGTTCGATTCAATTCTGGTCCCGACCGACGGCAGCGAACACGCGACCCGGGCCGCTGAACACGGAGCGGCCCTGGCCCGCGCATTCGGCGCGAGCCTGCACGTCTTGGCTGTCATAGACACCCGGACAGCAGGCGGCCCGTTTAGCGGCGACGATCTCGAAGACGAGATACTCGACCGCATGACGGCGGACGCCGAAGAAACAATCACCGCCATCACGGACGCTATCGACGTCTCTGGAGAGATACAGACGACCATCCGCGAGGGAGCCCCCGCCGACGAGATACGCACATACCGCGACGACCACGATGTGGACCTGATTGCAATGGGAACGCACGGCCGCACAGGTGTCGGACGGTATCTCGCCGGGAGCGTGACAGAGAGCGTCGTCCGGCAGGCGGATGTCCCTGTTCTCACCGTCCGTGCAACCGACCGCAGTCGCGACACCGCTCCCTACGACGATATCCTCGTCCCGACGGACGGAAGCGCATCGGCAGCGGCCGCAGTCGAGCCCGCATGCGAGATTGCGGCGCAGTTCGATTCCCGTGTTCACGCGCTGAACGTCGTCAATCTCAGCAATATCGCGACCGGTTCCGAATACACGCTACCGAAAGACCTGATCGACACCCTGGAGTCACAGGGTGAGAAAGAGACCGAACGGATCGCAACCCGAGCACGCGAATCTGGAGTAGAGGCCGTCACACAGGTCGTCAGTGGGTTCCCAGCGTCGGATATTCTCGATTACGCCGCGGAGAACGATATCGATATGATCGCGATGGGGACGACCGGTCGGACCGGACTCAATCGGTTCCTCATGGGAAGCACGACAGAACGGATCATTAGACACGCTGATATGCCTGTCCTGGCAGTCAACGCCCGGGACCAGCGTATTGACGAATCTTGAAAGGCACGAAGGCTTTCAATACCTGTCAGCGTTTGAGTGTGTTCCAGTTCGCTGTGTCTCCAGCGAGGCAGCAATCAAGCGCGACCATGCACTTATTGCTATTCCTGTCGTGACAGTAACTATGACTGCGGACAACCCTGTCACGATGACGGACGAGGAACGGGACGCGTTTCTGGACAACGGCGGGACTGGCGTCCTCTCGCTCGCTGCTGGCGACGCTCCGCCGCACTCAGTTCCTGTTTCATACGGGTACGACGCGCCGACCAGTACCTTCTACTTCCGGTTGGCTGTCGGTGCAGAGCGGTCGAAGGGTGAACTCGATGACCGCCCGGCCACGTTCGTGACCTATGACGAGACGGATTCGGGATGGCAAAGCGCGGTCGCGAACGGTCGGCTCGAAGATGTCGAACAGAAGGGGATCGAGACGGACACGCTGGAAGGGCTCGAACACGTTGACATGCCTATTGTTGACATCTTCGAACACCCCTTCCGTGAAGTGAGTTTCGAGTTCTATCGCCTCGTACCGGATGAACTAACTGGGCGGACTGAAGCCTAGCTCGATACGGTTCCTCGCAGCATCCGGTCATCAGTGAGACCCGAACTAGACGAGTTGTTGTCTTCGAGGACGTTCTAAATAGCGGCGTGAGCCGCCTATCCTTGCGGACATAGTGCCCAACCACCAGATCGAAGGCTGGTGTGACATGCCCGCCGCCGACGCGTCAGGACCGAGTCCCACACGCCACTCTACCGGTAAAATCGGCGTCGCAAACAAGAACCATTTTGATGACGAGGCGAACTCATATCAACATAGCGGTAAATCACCACTCCATGTCCGAACCGGCCCACACACAACCGACTGCCGACGTTCTTTCGGCGCTTGACAGTGAGCCTGATGGGCTATCGGCAGCAGAAGCCCGAACTCGTCGCGACAGACATGGCGAGAACGAAATCACGCAGGGAAGCAAACGAACACCATTCGACATCGTTGTCGCCCAGTTCGATAGCGTCCTTATCTGGGTGCTCGTTGCGGCGGCGGCACTGTCCGTGTGGGCGGGACACGCTGTCGACGCAGTACTGATAGCCGTGATTGTCGTCGGGAACGGCCTGTTCGGCTTCGTTCAGGACTACCGTGCAGAAGGAACGCTCGAATCCTTGCGGGAACTGACCGCACCAACTGCGACAGTCCGACGCGACGGACAGCCCGTCGAGGTCGACGCGACCGAACTCGTCCCGGGTGACGTCATCGAACTGGAGAGCGGCGACGTCGTTCCAGCCGACGGTCGGCTGATTGACTGTCGGGCCCTGGAGATCGACGAAGCAGCGCTCACTGGGGAGAGTACGCCGGTCTCGAAGGGAACCGACCCAGTCGGCGCCGACGCGCCGCTTGCGGAGCGAGAACCGATGGTGTACAAGGGCACGAACGTCACGCGCGGATCGGGCGTTGCCGTTCTCACGGCGACCGGGATGGATACCGAGGTTGGGGCCATCGCCCGCCAGCTCGCAGGAACGGAGGAAACCGACACACCACTGCAGACGGAACTCGACACGTTAGGCCGGACGCTCGGCGTCGGCGTGGTGGTGCTCGCTGGACTCGTGGTTCCACTCTTAGTCATCCGGGGGACCGAACTGGTACAGGCGGCACTCACCGCTATTTCGCTCGCTGTGGCCGCGGTTCCCGAGGGACTCCCAGCGGTGGTGACGCTAACGCTGGCCCTCGGTGTCCGGAAAATGGCTGACGAGAACGCTCTCGTGCGGCGCTTGCCCGCAGTCGAGGCGCTGGGCTCCGTCGATGTCATCTGCACAGACAAGACCGGGACGCTGACCGAGGGACGAATGTCAGTCAGTCGGATCTGGGTCAACGACGCTGTTGTCGACAGTGACGAGATGGACGGGGAAGCCCTGTCTGATCGCGTTACTACGGTGCTCCGCGCAGGGACACTGTGTAGCGATGCGACCCTCGAAGAGGGCGACCCGACGGAGCAGGCTATCGTCATGGCGGCTGACGAGTGCGGAATCGATGTGGAACGCCTCCGCGAAGAGCATCCCAGAACGGACGAGATCCCGTTCTCGTCGGAGCGCAAGTGGATGGGTACTGTTCACGATGACGGGGTCTACGTAAAAGGCGCGCCTGAAGTAATCCTCTCGAAGTGCTCTCGCGTCCTCACCGATGCCGGACCAACGGACCTGACGCCAGACAGAGCCGAGCAGATCAGGGAGCAGGTCGGCGCGTTCGCTGACGACGCGCTCAGGGTGCTCGCAGTGGCATACACGGAAGATACCACTGTCGTAGAACGTGACGCCACCACTGGCGATGCCGACGATGTCAGTGACGACCTGGTCTTCGCCGGGCTGGTCGGCATGATCGACCCGGCCCGAGAGGAGGTCGCCGACGCGGTTGCGGCGACCGAGCGTGCAGGCGTTGGTGTGAAGATGGTGACCGGCGACAACGTCCGGACCGCCGCGGCCATCGCCGGAGAACTCGGCCTGGGGCAGCGCGTGATGGAAGGCCGCGACGTCGAGGAATGCTCCGAAAAAGCGCTCCGCGACCGCGTCGAGACAGTCGACGTGTTCGCACGCACGTCTCCGGAACACAAGGTCCGGATCTTGCAGGCGCTGCAGGCGAACGGTCACACCGTCGCCATGACAGGCGACGGAGTCAACGACGCACCAGCGCTGAAGAACGCCGACATCGGCGTCGCGATGGGCGTCCGCGGGACTGACGTGGCCAAACAGGCCAGCGACGTTATCTTGTTGGACGATAACTACGCGACAATCGAACGGGCAATCGAGCGCGGGCGGGCGATCTTTGACAACGTCTGGAAGTTCGTCGGCTACCTGCTGAGTGCCAACGTGGCCGAAGTTGCCATCGTCTTTATCGCCTCGCTCTTTGGCTACCTCGTCCTGCCGGCAGTCCAGTTGCTGTGGATTAATCTACTGACCGACGGTCTGCCGGCACTTGCGCTCGGGACCGACCCCAAAAGTGGTGACGTGATGCAGCGACCGCCCAGAGACCCGAATCGCGGTATCGTTGACCGCGATATGCTCGCACTCATCGGGGGTACAGGCATCATTTCGACGATCGTGATGCTCGGACTGCTCTTGTTCACGCTTGCCGGTGCACCCGCAGTCACTCCGTACGCGATGACGATGGTATTCACCGGGTTCGTGTTCCTCGAATTCGAGAAGCTGTACGTGATCCGCTGGCTCCGAGAGACACCGACACTGTCGAATCGGTGGCTCGCGTTCGCAGTGGGTGGGTCGATACTCCTGCAACTCGCTGTGCTGTACACCCCCCTCAACGGCTACTTCGGAACGGTCCCGCTCGGACTCACTGATTGGGGGTTGATCGGCATGGTTCTCTTACTCGCCTTGCCACTGTACCTCGCTGTTGCCAGTGGTGTGAAGCGACTGTGACGCTCCGAACTGTGTAATCCCGGCCGTTCAGTCCGCACTCCCCGATTCCTCGCTCCCGATTACGTCACCATGTGGCTCTGAAGAACCGGAACCGGGTGAGTGGAGGGTTACTAGCAATTTATCACACGCGTAGTGGTACCAATAGGCATGCCACGCTGTGAGAATTGTGACAGGTTTTTCGAAACCGTAGACGAGGTTGAGCACGAGGAAGTCCCCGAGATGGAGGTCGAAGAGACTGACGAGGGTCCGCCGCAGATTCGGATCGGAACGGGGCTCCGCGACGTCTGGCGGTGCAAGGGCTGCGGGGCAGTCCTCGGCGTTCGCTGAGGCCCCTCGCGAACAGAGCGGCCGAAGCCGAGGGAGACTGCACGGAGGAAGACAGCTACGACCGGCGTCCCGGAAGGCATAGCCGACGACCCTGTTCAGCGTCAGATGGGCGGGCATCATATCGGTACTGATGGCACGACCGCTACGTTTGGGACACAGTCACACCAGTCCGTATCAGTCAAGCTGTCCGTTGAGCACTTTGGCGGCGACCAGCACCGGGTCCCAGACGGGGCTGAACGGCGGTGCGTACGCCAGGTCCAGTCGTTCGAGTTCGTCGATGGTCATGTCTGCCTCAATGGCTGTCGCGAGCGTGTCGATACGTATCGCCGCCCGGTCTGCCCCGACGATTGCGCCGCCCAGCAGGCGACCGCTCTTTCGGTCGGCGACGAGCGTCACGTCGGTGTCGTCGCCGCCGGGGTAGTACCCCGACCGGGAGCCGGCCGTGACTGTCTTCGACACCGGGTCGAAGCCGGCGGTGCTGGCCTGCTCGTGGTCAAGGAGGCCGACGCGACCGCATTCGAGATCGAACGCTTTGACGACGGCTGTCCCGGCGATCTTTCCGACGAGCGAGGGATCGCCGGCGACGGTCTGGCCGATTGCGCGACCGGCCCGGTTCGCGGTCAGTCCCAGCGGTACCCAGTCAGGGTTGCCGGTCACGGTGTGGCTGTCCTCGGCGCAGTCCCCGGCGGCGTAGACGCTATCGACGCTCGTCGCCCCGTACTCGTCGACCGCTATCGCGCCGGAGGCCCCGAGTTCCACCGACGTATCCGTGACGAGGCTCGTGTTCGGACTGATTCCGATACCGACCAGCGCGAGGTCTACGTCGGTCCTCCCGCCGTCGTGGGCAACCGACGCGACGCGCCCGTTCTCGTCGCCGACGAGTTCCTCGACGGCGGTATCCAGATGCAGTGTCACGCCCTGACTCCGGAGGTGGTCGGCGACGCGCTCGCCGACCGCCTCGCCGAACGGCGGCAAGAGGTGGCCCGACCGCTGGAAGAGGTGCGTCTCGACGTCGTGGGCCCGGAACGCCTCGGCCATTTCCACGCCGACGTAGCCGCCGCCGATGATAGCGACTCGTTCCGGTGGCTCCCAGTCGGTGTACTTCTCGACGAGCGCCGTATCGACGTATTCGATACTCGTGTCGACGGCGGAGTCGCCCTCCTCGGACAAAGCAGCACGGACCGCGGCGGCCGAATCGAGCCCGTGCATCGTGAACGCGCCGTCGAGTTCCGCCTCCGGTATCGGCCCAGTCACCGCGTGTGCACCCGTCGCGATCAGCAGGTCGCCGTATGGCTGGCTGAACGTCTCGCCGTGATGAGCGACGGTGACCGTTTCTGCGTCGGTGTCCACGCCGACGACCTCGTGGTTCCGGCGGAGGTCGATCCCCCGCTCGGCCGCCTGCTCGGGCGACAGCGAGAGGAGGTCCGTCAACCGCTCGACAGTCCCCTTCACGTAGTAGGGCGTCCCGCAGTGGGCATATGACACCCACTCGCCTTTCTCGAAGACGATCACGTCGCGGTCCGGTGCCTCGCGGGCGAACTTGCTCGCGGCGCTCAGTCCGGCTGCGTCGCCGCCGATGACTACGAACGGGTCAGTCATACAGGCCTTCGTGTCGCTGCGGTACTAATGGTTGAGTGAGGTGCGGGTAACTGCGTGGGCTACTGGCTATCGATGATCTGCCGTTCCCAGTACTTCGCTCACGATTGAATGAGGTCGAGGATGCGCTCGTAGTAGTCTCCGAACGCGGCGTCGGACCGGGACCGCGGCCGGTCCATGTCGACGTTGACGACCTCTCGGATGTGGCCTGGCTCCGTCCCCATGACGATGACTCTGTCCGCGAGTTTGACCGCCTCCTCCACGTCGTGGGTGACAAAGAGGATCGTCTTCTCCGTCTCCGACCAGATTTCGAGCAGTTCGTCCTGTAGCATTCGCTTGGTCTGGGCGTCCACAGCCCCGAACGGTTCGTCCATCAGGAGGAGGTCGGGGTCCATAGCCAGTGCACGGGCGAGTGCGACCCGCTGTTTCATTCCGCCGGAGAGGTCGCGGGGATAGCTGTCCGCGAACCCGTCCAGACCGACCAGTTCGAGCAACTCACGGACCCGCCGCTGTCGCCGCTCGCTGTCGACGCCCTGTTTCTCCAGCCCGAACCCGACGTTGCCAGAGACGGTGCGCCAGGGGAACAGGTGGTACTCCTGAAACACGAGCCCGAGCTCCGGCCCGGGGCCCTCCACCGGATCGCCGGCGAGATACACTGTCCCTGCCGTTGCGGGTTCGAGCCCCGCGATGATGCGAAACAGCGTCGTCTTTCCGCTTCCGGAGGGGCCGACGATGCAGACGAACTCACCGGCAGCGACGTCGAACGTGACATCCTGTAGCGCCTGGACGCCGCCCTGTGGCGTGTCGTACCGCCGGCCGATACCGTCGACGCGGACCCGCGGTTGCGTCGTTTCGTCGGTCATCGCCACGCGAGCGCCCTCCGTTGGACAGCCCTAAAGGCGGTGTCGACGAGCAGGAACATCGCACTCAACACGAGGATGTAAGTGATGACGACATCGACCCGGAGGTTGTTCGAGGCCCGCAGGATCTCACGGCCGATGCCGGCGACGCCGAAGATCTCGGAGGCGACGACGAGCATCCAGCAGCGACCGATGCCCGTCCGGATGCCGGTCATGATCTCCGGGAGCGACGCAGGAATGACGACCGACCTGATGAGTTCCACGTCGCCCTGGACGCCGAGGCTCCGGGCGACGTCCAGCAGGTCGTCCGAGACGCCCTCGACACCGCCGTAGGCGCCGTAGAAGTTGATCCAGAACGCGCCGATGGCGATGATGAACGCGGCCCCGGCGTGGTTGATCCCCAGCCAGGCAATCGCGAAGCCAATAAGCGCAAGCGGCGGCACCGGTCGGAGGAGGCGCACGACGGGGGCGGAGATGTCGTCGAGATACGGGCTCCAGCCGAGCGCGATCCCCGCAGCGACACCGAGTCCGGTCCCGACGACCGCGCCGGGAAGCCAGTGGATGATACTGCTGAGGAGTGCAACCGCCATGTCGCCGGACGCAGCCTCGACCACGAACGTCTCCGCGACAGCCGCCGGCGTCGGGAGGATGTAGCTCGGCTGGGTCAGGGCTACGAGCCACCAGAGCACGAGGAACCCGAGGATACCGGCGCTCCCGCGGAGCGCCCGCTGTGTGTCGATATCGAACATCGTCGAATCGACCTCGCTGGCGTACTCGCCGTCCTCACCGAAGTCAACTGCCATCGTCTTGCCCTCCGTGTCGCCCGGTCATAGGTTGTCGTAGACGCTGTAGTCGAAGATCTGGTCGAGCGAGAGCCGTTCATCGATCTGGCCGTTCTCGTTGGCGAACTCTGAGAAGACCTCCGTCCCGTTCTCGATTTCGCGCGGGTCGGTGACGAAATTCGAGAGAGGGCCTTCGAGCGCCGACTGTGCCTGGTCGGCGGCCATCCCGATGCCGGATTCGACGATATCGGCCGTCGCTTCGGTGTTGTTCCGGATGAACTCCGTCGCACGGACGTGCTGTTCGAGGAACTGTGATGAAACGTCCGAGTCGCGGACTTCGTCGCTCATCAGTGTCACTGCGGCCGGTTGGCCGGGCATCACCTCGGCGGCAGTTCTGAACGTCCGAACGGGCACGTCTTCCTGTGCGGCGCGGGTCGGGACCGGTTCCATGATAGAGGAGCCGTCGACTTCGCCGTTGGCGATGGCCTGCCACACCGCGTTTGCGCCGCTGATTTCGATAATCTCAACGGTCGACTCGTCAACGCCCTCTTGCTGGAGCCAGTACCGAAGCAGCACATCCGGCACGGACCCCTGCGGGAAGGTTCCGAATCGGAACTTCTGGCCCCGCTCTTCTTCCCAGACTGCGAACGCATCGCTGCCGTGCTCGTCCCAGAGCGACTGGAGGTCGTCATGGACCATAATCGCCATCGGCTCCTTGATGTTTGCCGCCGTCACCTTCGCCGGGAGCCCCCTGTCGATGACGATCATCGACGGGACGATGCCGAACATCGCCACGTCCAGTTCGCCGCTGCCGTAGGCCTGGACGATGGCCGGTCCGTCAGTGAACTCCCGACCGTCGATGGTCGCGTCAATCTCGTCCAGATACCCCTGTTCTTCCATCACGAACCACTGGAGATCCGGGAAGATCGGCATATACGCGACGGTTATCTCATCGCTGCCACCGAGGCCGAGACAGCCACCGAGGCCGAGCGTCGCAACCGTCCCGGCTCCCGCCAAGTACTGCCGTCGAGAAAGCGTCGTAGACGTATTTTTCATTGGCCCGGTTACGTTCTTTAGCCTAATATAAGATGCAACCCTGGCAAATCCCCTGCGTTTCGGTGATACGCTACTTTCGACAAAGCATCCGATAGACGGCTGGATACTGCATAATATTGACTCTCACGCGTTCGGTATGTGTCAGAGATGGAGGCAACAATTTCTCACTCTTACGCGATACCAAGGCCACCGGCGATCAGTCTAAGACCGATAATCGATAGTAATGTCAAAACGGCGGCGCGACGAGCACGGTCACTGACAGCGGTCCTGAGTTGCTTCCCGACTGCGACACCGGCAACGGCCGGTACGGTTGCAAGGACGGACGCTCCGGCGACAACCGCGCTGGGGTACAGCCCGAAAACGCCGGCAAAGGCGACCCGCGTGATGCTGAGCCCCAGAAACACCAGCGCGACGACACCGACGAACAGGCTGTGCGAGAGGTCGAAGCTCCGGAGATACGCGACGAGCTGGACGCCGACGTTCGTTCCGCCGAACAGCGCCCCCGAAACGCCACCGATGCCGACCATCGCCAGTGGTGTCTTCCCGAAGTCACTGCTGCCCACCGACACCCATCCGGGAAGCGGCATCCGCTGCTGTGCAGTCGCCACAAACCCCAGGGTCAGCAGACCGAGTCCGACACGGAGTGGCGCTTCCGGGAGCCTGTCGAGTACAGCCATCCCGACAACAGTCCCGACCAGCGCCGCAACGATCAGGGGTCCGAACCGCTGGCTACAGGTGCGAAGCTCACGCCGTGAGAGGTCCCGAACCAGTGAAACGTTGACTGCGAGGATGGGGAGAATCATGAACACGACGGCAGTCGCTGGGTCGATAATTGTTGCAAGCGCCATCGTCCCGACAACAGCGAAGCCGAAGCCAGCAAGCCCGTTTGTCGCCCCGGCGACGATGACGATACCCGTCACTATCGCGACAATCGTCCACGAGACTGGCAAAATCATATGGTATCTGGTCCTGTGGGAAGCCCACAGCGGCCCGAGATCAAACCCGGGCTGGGCAGTGGTTCTTGTGAAGTACTTACACGGCCCTGGATAAAGCCGCGTCGTGTTTCGTCACAGTAGGGTCGAGCGTGACCGGCCTGCTGTCGGGGTTAGAACGTGATGACTTCGTAGTCGTCGTCGACGAGCGAGCGGATGCTCGGGTGGCCGTCGTGCTCGTCCAGAGTGACGAGTCCGGAGTCGGCGACGGCGTCTTCGACGCCGAACGCGCCGGAACAGTAGTCACAGACGGCCGTGTCGTCCTTGACGGTCTGGTACAGTTCGTGGTAGTCGCTGTCCTCGTCTTCGAGTTCCGGAATCCACTGCGTTCCGGCCCCGTCGAAGATGAGTTCGAGGTCGTCCTCGTCGTTCTCCGCGAACTCCTTTGCGGCTTCGAGGCCGTTTGCGAGTCGGCCGAGATTCTCGTGTCCCTCTGTCCCTGCGAGGATGATGATGGCTGCTTTCGTCATTACGTAGCGTAATAGTACCCCCGCTAATATATTATGATCGGGTGCGTGCGGCGGCGCTGAACTCGCACCAAGTGTTTATAAACCAGGTCGGGGCGGGCCGTGAGTGTGCTGGGCTGAGTACCCCCGTGTTCCATCTCTATCTAGGCTATCGACTACAGTTCGACGTCAGTCGTTGCGCTAACGTCAAATCGTGTGACCTCGGGCTCACCAGCGAGCAGGTCCGGCAGGGCAGCCTCGAATGTCCCGAAGTGGTCGGTTTCGGCGTGGGCACCGAACGCCGCCTCGTCCTCGTACTGTTCGGTGAACCGGAACAGGTTCGGGTCGTCGATGTCCGTCGCGACCTGATAGTCGACGACGCCGTCTTCCGCACGTGAGTGTTTAGCTAACTCTCGAACCAGTTCGAGTGCTTCCTCGCGCTTTGCCGGGTCGATGGGGAACTCCGCGTGAACGACGAGCATTACACCGTCTCACACGGACCTACCGGATAAATAGGCACCGTGGACGTGTACCGAGCGTGCGAAGGGGCACTCTCGGAAGCAGACCGGATTAGTGTGAGTGACCGCTGTCTCCCCGGCTGAACTGTCCCGAGAATCCCCGCTGCACGACTTCCGAGAGTGCGGGATGGATGTGGACGGACTCGCGGATGTCCTGTACCGTGCCCGACCCGGCTTTCATCGCCACGATGACTTCCTGGATGAGGTCCGACGCTTCCGGCCCCATGATGTGACAGCCCAGTATCTCCCCGTCGAGGTCGATAATCGCCTTCAGGAAGCCGTCGGCATTCATCGCATTCCCGCGGGCGGTCTTGTCGAACTGGTACGTTCGTGTCGCGTACTCCCGCCCGGCGGCACGGAGTTCCTCTTCGCGCGCGCCGACACCCGCCACCTCGGGGGAGGCGAAGACGGCAAACGGCATCGCGGTGTAATCCACGGGTTCGAGGCCGTCGCCGAAGAGGTTGCGGGCGACGGCCTGTGCCTCGTGGTTCGCGCTGTGTTTCAGCAGGTACTCCCCGACGATATCGCCCAGCGCCCAGACGCCGTCGGCGGTCGTCCGCAGGTACTCGTCAGTGTCGACGAAGCCGCGGTCGTCTGTCTCGACGCCCGTTGCATCGAGGTTCAGAAGATCCGTGTTGGGTCTGCGCCCCGCAGCGACGAGCAGTTCGTCCCCGGGGACGGTCACGCCACCCTCATTCTTTACCCCGCTATCGTCACCGTACTCGTAGTGCTTCGCTTCGACGGTGATCGTGCCGTCATCCTCTGAGACGGCGGTGGCTGCGTGGCCGGTGTGGACGGTGAAGCGGTCGGCGTACCGTTCGGTGAACGCCTGGGCTATCTCCTCGTCGGCTTCGGGCAAAAGGTTCGGTCGCCGCCCGATGATGGTCACGTCGCTGCCGAAGGTTCCGAAGAAGTGACCGAGCTCGGCCGCGATGTAGCCGCCGCCGACGATGACGAGGTGGTCCGGCGGCGTCTCAAGCTGGAGTGCCTCGGTGCTCGTCAGGAAATCCACGTCGTCGATGCCGTCGATGTCCGGAACCGAGGGGCGCGTGCCGGCGGCGATGAGTACCGTCTCGGCCCGGATCTGTTCGCCCTCGTCCGCGCCACTGACGACTTCGATGGTCCGGTCGTCGACGAACTGGCCTTCGCCTTCGTAGAGGTCGTGTCGCGACGAGGACCGAAGCCCGTCCCGGATCGATTCCGAATCCGATTCCACGTCCTCGTTGACCTTGCGGACGATATCGGCGAACTCGACGCCGTTGACCTCCACGTCGATGTCGAACTCGCCAGCGCGCTCCACGGTCTCCAGCACGTCGGCGTGATACAACAGCCGCTTCGAAGGGATGCAGCCACGGTTGAGACACGTCCCGCCGAGGGGGCCTTTCTCAACGACGGCGACTGATTGCCCCCGGTTCGCGGCGGCGTTTGCCACGTCTAACCCGGAGCCGGAGCCGATGACCAGAAAGTCGACTTCGTTCATACGCTCCCTGTCACTGCCCAGCAATATGAATGGTCCGCGGAAATGTACCCACTGAACCATCCACCGCAGGCCGTCACTGGTGGCTGTGGCGAGTGTCAGTCATGCCCGGAGCCCGTGGAGTTCGCTCCTATAAGTTGTAGTTGAACGCATTAGCAGTTACCTGAACGAAACCGACTGTTTGCACTGTTACAGCCCGTTTATTACTCACTATCGGAAATAAGGTTACTAGACATAACTTCAAAAGCAGTTTCGCAACAATCTCATGGTAAGCATACTCATTGGTTTGGTCGGCGGATTGCTCGCAACGATTGTCATGACGGTTTTCATGATGGGGCTCGGAGACGACTCGCCACCGCCAACGGCGGCGCTGTGGGCGAAGTACGTCGGCGACGAGGGGCCGGAGTCGTACATGAAGCAAGGGATGGCGTTACACATGCTGTACGGCATCGGCGCTGGCGGGGCCTTCGCCATCGGTGTAACGGCGCTGGGACTCGCTGCCGGGAGTGTCGGACTGGCCACCAGTCTGCTGTGGGCCGTCCTCTTCGGACTGGCGCTGACCGTCGTTGGCGCGATATTCTGGATGCGCATCGTCCTCGCGATGGAGCCCGAACCGAAGATGGTCGGACTGTTCGCGTTCTTCCATCTCGTCTACGGCGTCGTGCTGGGTACGAGTGTGGCGTCCGTCTCGCTGTAAGCGGCGGTATCCTTTCAGCAGATTGCAGTTGTGACTCAGCCAGCGATTAGTCGGAAACGCACGGGGTCATTTTCCACAGTGCGTTGCCCGCCCGTTTCAAACATATACTTCTGCCAAGCGTGTGTCGAGATCACCTAATTCGAGGCGGAGGCCCCACCCTCAAGGAGTGCCGGGCTTCCGGCCCCGGCGGAAGCACAAGCGAGTAGGGTGGGGAGGAAGCCGACCCGGTATCGAGCAACCGCCAGTCTGTTGCCTACCAACCCCAAATCATTAAGTGACCACAACCAGACATGTGAAAATATCGTGGAATACCGCCGTACCGTCGTTATCAAGCTCGACGCGCCCGAAGGCGCGGATGTACACCTGCGGGAGACTGTCGAGCAATTCAAATACTGCGCCAACACCGCGAGCGAGTGGTGCTGGCACGGTGACGACGGCTACCACGTTACATCGAAAGCGAAGGCCGAAGATGCGCTGTACGACCAGCTACGCGAGGACACGGAGTTGACCGCGAATCTCGTCCAAAAGGGGATTCGACAAGCGGTCGAATCCATCAAAAGCGGCGTCGAACGACTCAAAAACGACCAAGATACGTCTCGTCCGACGTTCACGGCTGATACCGCTATCTACGACAAGCGGAGTGCCACGTTCCACCGTGACCACGTTTCGCTATCGACACCGGACGGGCGTATCGAGTGTGATTACATTCTCCCTGAGAATCCCGATACACCGCCGATGAAGTACGTTGCCAGCGAGGACTACGAGTTTCGGCGGGCAACACTGCATCGGCGCGACGGCGACTGGTACCTTCATGCGTCGATGCTCAAAGAGGATGACACCGACACCACGACCGGGCACAGAACAGTCCTCGGTGTGGACCTCGGTGTAAATCAACTCGCGGTCGCTTCGACCGGACGGTTCTGGTCGGCAGACGAGTTTAACCACTGGAAGCGAGAGTACAAAAAGCGGCGTGGCGACCTGCAACAGTGCGGAACACGGGCGGCACACGACGCGATAGCAGGCGTCGAGCGCAAAGAAGACGGGCGCTTCGAGGTGTTCCTGCACCGAGTCGCCAATGAAATCGTAGCCGAAGCAGTTGAACACGACTGTTCGCATATCGTGTTCGAGGACCTGACAGGCATTCGTGAGCGGCTTCCAGAAGCATCGTGGCACCATCTGTGGGCGTTCCGTCGCCTCTACGAGTACGTCGAATACAAAGGCAAAGAGCAGGGTGTCGAAGCCGTCCAAGTAGACCCACGGAACACCTCGAAGCGGTGTTCCACTTGTGGATTTACCCACGACGATAATCGCTGTGGCGAGGAATTCGAGTGTCAGGATTGCGGCTACCAGAACCACGCCGATTACAACGCTTCCAAGAACATCGGCTTGCAGTATCTCCGGCGTCGGCAAAATGCAGATGCCGGAGGCGCACCCGTAGACGTGCGCTTGAATCGCGGGACGTTGAACGTGAGTGGAGAGTACGACCTTCCCGCCTCATCTGAGGCGTAGAACGGGAGTCCACGCGAAAGCCCTACCCTCAACGAGCGAGCGGGGCCATTGCCCCCGAGCGAAGTAGGGTAGGGTAGTTTACCCAGTACAGCCAGTAACTACCGCTCCTTCGAGGCGACGCGGAAGCTTGTTATCGGATCCCGGGCGTCTTTCACAAATGTGTGCTTGCCCGTGATCCGGGCGCTCCCAGCTATTGTCGGGGTTATGACTGTTATATTGTCCCGCTGTTTCGTCTCGGTGATTCGCCCCTCGAACTGGGTTCCAATGATACTCTCGTGAATGTAGGGTTCATCGATCGAGAGCTTGCCGGTGTCGTGTAAGAGCGCCATCTTCGCACACGTACCGGTCCCACACGGCGAGCGGTCTACCTGCCCGTCACCAAAGACGACAATACTGCGGTCAGCATCATTGGCGGATTCGTAGATTTCAGTGATAGACACCGTACCGGGGTCACCGGTAAATGGATGAACGATATCGAGTTTGTCGTTGACGGCGTCCCGAATCTCGAGGCCCCAGTTGATGAAATCGTCTGTTCGAGTGGTGTCGATCCCGATACCGAGTTGGTCGCTATCGACCAGTGCGAAGAAGTTCCCAGCGTAGACGACATCCACGCGAAGCGGCGAGTCCAGAAACGAGACAGGGACGGTCGTCGTTCCGTAGACGAACGACTCGACGTTCTGTATCGTGACTCGTTCGACACCGCCTTCGGAATACTCCGGTCTCGCTTTGACGATGCCCGCCGGCGTCTCCACTCGGATGAGGGGTTCGGGAGACAGGTATCCCAGGTCGAGGAACGCGGAGACGACGCCGATCGTCCCGTGCCCACACATATCCAGATACCCCTCGCTGTCCATGAAGAACACGCCGAGATCAGCGTCCTCTTCGTGCGGTTCGAACACGACTGCGCCGAACATGTCGTCATGACCCCGTGGCTCTCGCATCAGCAGTTCGCGGACCCAGTCGTACTCGTCGGCGAACGACTCGCGTTTCGCCCGGATGCTCTCGCCCGCAAGTGGCGACTCATCCAGCCAGTCAAGAAGGATGCGTGTCGGTTCGCCTTCGGTATGCGTATCGACTGTGGTAAATGAGGCGTCCGTCGGTAGATCGTCGAACTCTTCAACAGATCTCATTCTTCGATCGTCTCCAGTGTCTCGATTTGGTCGGCGGACCAGTCGTAGTACGGTTCGTCGCTCTCACGGAGTGTCTGGACGCACTCATTGTATCGCTCCCGTGCCTCGGAGGCGTACGGGTCATTCGGGTTCGCATGGATCCACTCACGGAGTTCTTCCAATGCTCGTGGGGAGTAGCTGTCGATGCTTCCCTGCTCTCTGATCAGGGTGAGTTTCCGCTCCTCGGTGCGGAGCGACCGAACGAGAACGACGGTCGCAACGCCGGGTAACACGACTATCGCGAAGAGCATCGTCGCCCAGGCGACGGCCGAGAGCGCCATCTCATTCACCCCCCTCCGACGTGGGAGTTCTCGCTGCGTTTTCGATGACACCCATCGCGACCGTGCTCCCGACGACGAGCGCTGCCATGAGTGCGACACCGAGTATCATCAGCGTCTGGTTTTCGGTGCCGATACTCGAGACGACCCCGTAACCGATGATAAACACCACAACGACGGGAATGACATACTTGACGACTGGGTTCCACCACTGACCGACATAGATGCCAGCACACCGATTGAGTTCGATGACGCGGGCGCGTTCAGGACCGAGCTTCCACGCGACGAGCGCGATGATCGAGAGCGTCGCCAGTGGGAGCCCGAAGGTTCCGAACATAAAGTCCATCTGACCGAGGAAGGACGAGGAGTAGGCGCTTGGGAGCCCGGACAGCCAGATAGCGCCACAGATCGCCAGCACTGAGCCCGTTCGTGAGAGGCGCGTCTCCTCGGAGACCGTGGTCACGCCGACTTCGGTGATGCCGAGCCCAGAGGTGAACGTGGCGAAGAAGAACGAGACGAAAAACACGATGGCCCACATCCATCCACCGGGTAGCTGCGGGAACACTTCGGCCAGGGAAATGAACAGCAAATTAGAGCCCGCGCTCGGTTCGAGGCCGAACGCGAAGACGACTGGGAAGGTCGCGAATACCGCCAGCAGACCGATGCTCGTGTTCCCGACCGCGGTGAACAGGCCGCCCCCGAGCGGGACGTCGTCGTATCGACCGAGATAGCTGCCATAGGTGAGTGCGATCCCCCATCCTAACCCCGTCGAAAATAGCGCTTGGCCGAGTGCGGCGACCCAGGTGCTTCCGCGAGTGAGATACGTCCAGTCGGGAGTGAAAATAAACGCCAGTCCGTCCATCCCACCTGGAAGGGTGATACCACGCACCCCGACCGCGATGAGCGCGACGACGAGCAGCGGTATCATCCACTTCACGACGCGCTCGATACCACGCCGGATGCCGAAGACGAGGACACCGGCGAGTCCGGCCATCGTCAGCGTGTGCATCCCGATAACGAGCATCGGGCTGGAAATAAATCCGTCCCAGAACGCTTGCGGTTGGAATCCGGCCTGTGTGAACGTCAGAAGCAGCGAGTGGCCGGCGTAATAGAGTGCCCACCCGATTATCGGAGCGTAGTACGACATCAGTGCGACGTTGACGATAAGCACAACGAGTCCAAGCCCGCGGCCCGTCCCGCCCCCGAGCAGTTCTCTGAACGTGCCGATAACGCCGTTGTTCGTGTATCGCCCGATCATCGTTTCGGCCATGAGACCGGGAATCGCGATGAGGTACAACAGGAGAACATATATGACAAGGAACGTCCCGCCGCCGTTTTGGCCCGTTGTAAACGGCATTCGCCAGATGTTTCCTGCGCCGACCATCGCCCCCAGCATCGCCATGAGGAAGCCGAACCGGCTTCCCCACTCTTCTCTCGCCGTTCTCGCTTCTGACTCCTCCATCCTAATTCTACTGAGTAATTGCGGAGATAATTGTTATAGTAGTCACCTACCATGTTTGGGCTGCTCACTATGCTGGATTCTTTGTCAGGATCGCTGCAATAATTGTGATTGGCCACCGCACCGATAAGTGTATAGCGCAACCTATCTCCCTACTCGGGCAATTCTGTTGTACGTCACCTTTTCTGCAGTCAAACAATGGACAGTTAGGTATTTCTGGGCAGTCATCATCCGAAATAGGGCTCTAGTACAGCTATATATTTCCCGATACCAATAAAATATCAAATACAGCTATATCTGATTAGATTGGGACACAAGCTACAGTTGAGCCTTCATTCTCGGACGGCACTCGGGATTTGATGCAGTCCATCGTCGCCTCGTAAAGACCGTTCCGCCGCCATTGCCACGTATGACTTGTACTCCTCGGTAACGATGTCGGTGATCCGCTGCCGGTCGAACAACTCGCTGACGTCCGTCACCTCATCGAATACGTCCGGAGACAGTTCAAGAATACCTGCTCCACCACCATGCCGACCGCAGACGTCGTCAGTTCACACCTGCTGATACCGCTCTGACCACTTCAGCAGCGACCGCCGGTAGAGGCCGACGCCGACGACGCCCAGGACGCCACCGAACCCACCGAGTGCGGTAAGCAGGGGCCCAGAAAGCGGGGAGATGGCGAACCCGGCGGTGAGTACCGGGACCAGCGGGAGGACCATTGCCGCGCCGAAAACAGCGAACAGAGGCGTATCGAAGAGGAACTCGTTCGGCGAGAGGCCGGTGAGGTAGACGGTTGTGCCGAAGATGTAGCAGGCGACGCCGACGAGCAGGACGGCTCCGACAAACGCCTCGGCGACCGGCCCGCCACGCCAGGCCAGCGCGGGTCCGTAGAACGCGAGTCCGACCAGCGGGCCGAGCAGGAGGAACGCCCGGAACTTCCCCGCGAAAACAGCTCTGACTGAGAGTGGATGGGAGAGATATAGATCAACGTCGTCGGATTGCGTGAGCCAGTTATAGGTCGTGAACCCCGAGAGACCGAGAATCGCACCGAACGAGATACCGGTCGACGGTGGCACTCCAGTGAGCTGGCCGGCGAAATCGACCAGCGCGGCGGTGACACCGAACAGCACCGCCGCCGAGAAGAGTACCTTTCCGAACCCGCCAGCGCTCCGGTGGATGTCGAGCAGGCTCTTCGTTGCGACTGGGTCACCGATCCGCCGCCACCAGCGGCGGAAGGTCGGTTTGACCGTCCGAGCGGGACGAGGCGCGGTCGCATCGAAGGTGACGGCCCCGAGCAGAAAGACGGCGAAGATACTGACAACCGTCGTTCCGGCTCGCAGAGGAGTCTGGGCCAGAAACAGACCGTAGGGAGTGTACGACACGACATCGATACTGCTGGCCAGCGCTGCACCCACTGCGACGAGCGGGACCGCGAGTAACGCTAGCCCGGGAACGCCTCGACCGGCGAGACCGAGGGCCGCAATCGTCGTTCCCATCCCGAGGACGAACAGCAGTGCCAGGGTCGTCCACAAAAGGAGGACTGTCTCGGCTACGGAGAACGGGCCACCGACTCCACGGACTGCCAGCACCGTTCCGAGAGACATCGGCAGCAGAAACAGCACTGCGTAGTAGACACTGTCCTTGATAACGAACAGACCCAGCAACGTATTCTGCGATAACGGGAGCGTGCGGGCAGAGAATACAAGCAGCGTCACGTCGCCGAGGAGGTTTCGGAGGGCATCCTGTCCGACAAAGCCGATAGATCCGGTGTGTAGGCCGAAGACGAACACCAGTGCGTGAAGGCCGGCAAACACGGTTTCTGGTTCGGTCCCAGTAACGACGAGAAGCTTGGCCGCGCCCCCGATGAGGAGACAGATGAACACCGGAAACAGGGAGAAGTGACTGCCGCGGAAGAGCCGACTGTGGAGTCGCCACTCCTCGCGGAGCATCTCGACGAACACCCTGCGCGCCCGTGCGTCACTCATGGGTCAGCGGTTCGTCGATCTGATTCACTGTTGCATCGACGTTGTCCAGAAACACGTCGAGGAGCGTCACATCGGTATCGAGTTCCGCCGGCCGGACATCGGCGACGAGGTCGCCTTCGTACATGATGCCGACCCGCGAACAGAGTTCGGCGGCCACGTCTACGTCGTGTGTGGTGACGACGATTGTATTGCCGGCGTCCCGATACGAACGCAGGAAGCGCTTGACTCGTTCCTGGACGATTGGGTCGAGGTTCGCCAGCGGTTCGTCGATGAACACGACGTCCGGCTCGTGGAAGAACGCGCCGGCGATCATCACCTTCTGCTGTTGGCCACGTGACAGGTCCGATGACAGCGTATCGAGTTTCGCAGTCAAGCCGAGGCGCTCGGCCCACACTCCCGTCCGCTCGGTCACCGTTTCCTCGGGCATCTCCCGGATTGCACCGACGAAGTCGAAGTACTCGCGCGGCGTCATGAAACTCGGCGGTGACTCCTTTTCGGGGAGAATCCCCGCCCGTTCGCGGACCACTGTTGGTTGCGTCGCCGGGTCGACACCGAGTACCGCTGCCTGCCCGCTATCCGGACTGAGCTGCCCGGTGAGTATCTCCATCGTCGTGGTCTTGCCAGCCCCGTTCGGCCCGAGCAATCCGAAGAACTCACCATCGTCGATACTGAGCGAGAGGTCCGCTATCGCGGTCACGTCGCCGTACGACTTCCGGAGCGACTCAATCTCGATTGCTGTCACGGCGTTCTGCCTATTTTCGTGGTTCTGTCGGTATAAGTTGTTATACTAGATAAGAACATCCCAGATAGTCCGACAGTGGTTTCGCGGATACGTACATCTAACGGATGGTACAATTGTCAGGGCCGTATCGGTCGAAGTGTCACCCGCCGTCCGTGTTGGTATAACTGTTGTTTGAGTAATCGAAGGCTCTTAACACATGACAGGATAGATATGTTATATGGCCCCGCATCGACTCCGCCATCTCGCCCTCCTCTGTCTGGTCTGTGCGCCGCTCCTCGGCACCGCCATGCCCGCTGGTGCAGCGCCGCCGCCGCGGCCGCTGTGTGACGCCTGCGGTGACTCGTTCGAATCGACGGCCCAGTCCCACGGCGTTTCGGTCACGGTCACCCACAGCAACGCAACTGTCGCCGTCCACAAGAACGGCAGCGCAACGTGGGTCGTCCACAACCGTCTGTCTGACTCAGCTGGGGCTGCACGGCTTCGGACGAACGAGAGCCTCCGGACTGCTATCGCCGACAGGGCGATGTGGGACACCGAACTGCTACGCGCGAACATTTCTGGCGACGGCGTCATAACGCTGCGCTACCGCGAGGCCGACTTCGCCCAGCAGTCAGTCGGCGGCACGGTCCGCACTGGCGAGTTTACCGAAGCCTATGGCTATCGAAACCTCGATGGCTTGGGGGCTGATCGGCTCGTCGTCGTCGCTCCCGAAGGGACGAGAGTCGGGTGGGCCATCGACGGCGCGACCGTCTCGGACGACGGACGGCGGATGACGCTGACCGAGCTCAACGACGGTCGTGTCGTGACGTTTGTTCCCCAGGATACAGCGTTCGGGCCGCTGTTGAGTCTCCTCGCGGTTGGAGCGCTTCTCGGCCCCGTGCTGGCGGTGAAGGCGCTTGCATACATTACGCTCCCGGCAACGGTGTTTACTCTCTTGATCGGCGCTGCTGCCGGCGGCGTTGCCTGGCTTGACTGGGATTTCCGACGGGTACAGGGCTCTGCCGGCAGTGTACTCGCCGGTTTCGGTGCACTGGCGACAGCCCTTTCGCTTCTCGCAGTTACGGGCGTTTTGCAGGTTGGCGGCGTAGCGGCGCCGCTGTTCGGTGGTGGCACTGCGCTGTTCTTGTGTGGAGTCGCCCTTTCACAGCAACGGATCCGCGAGCGCGCGAGCTATCGTACGGTCGTCGGCGGTGCGGTGATCGGAGCGGGCATCGCCCTCGGAGTGACGATAACGGCGACGCCGCTGTTCGCCCAGCACGGATTCACGCTCCCGGTGCTGTCCGCTCTGTTGGTTCTTGGACCCGCGTTCGTCCTGTTCCCGGTCGGCTACGCAGTCGGCCACGGGAACCGCCGGCTGGCAATGAAAACAGCCGCTATCGGGTTCGTGCTGTCGATGGTGCCGGTACTCCCAGTACTGCCTGCGCCCTTCGGCCTGGGCGTGCTTTTCATCCCTGTTGCCACAGCGGTAGCCGCCATCGTTGCTATCGCCGGCATGCCGATCTTCCTCGCCGGAGTCTCGCTCGGTGTTCCATCATCTGGCCGTTGACCGGTTCTCTAGCCGTGGCCGTAGTTCATATCCACGGTTTAAGTCCGAATAGACTGGCGTAGACGTATCAATTTGGGTATGCGACTGCGGCCACACCCGGATCTGATCGGCTGTATATGCCTTTGCCACACTATATCCTAGTCTTTGAAACTTAGCCAACGATAGCATCTGTGTCACCCGATTGTAGTTGTGTTACCAGTAGTACATAAGCACGCGTACCGAACAGCTGTACACAGTGTCACAAACGTATTCTAATCGTAGTCTCGATGACGAGATCACTGAGTACCGTGACCCCGTCCACAACGTCGACCCACTCTTTGTTAATCGCTGGTCACCGCGTGCGATGGCTGGTAATTCGCTTCCTGAGGATGACTTGCTGGCGCTGTTTGAGGCCGCGCGCTGGGCACCTTCCGCATTCAATAATCAGCACTGGCGATTCATCTACGCCACCCGTGAGGACGACGAATGGGAGTCGTTCCTCGGATTGCTGAACGAAGCCAACCGCTCTTGGGCACGCGATGCTGGCGCGCTCATCGCCGTTTTCTCGAAGGTTTCCCTCGAGCACAACGGCGAACCCGCTGCGACGCGCTCTTTCGATACCGGCGCTGCGTGGCAGAATCTCGCTCTCGAAGGCACTCGGCGCAACTTGGCTGTTCACCCAATGGCGGGCTTCGACTGGGACCGGATCCACGAATCCCTGGGCGTCCCGGAAGACGAGTTCGACGCCGAGGCGATGATCGCTGTCGGTGAACGCGCCGATCCCGAGACGCTGCCTGAAGACCTCAGAGAGCGCGAAGAGCCAAGCGGTCGGAAGCCACTTGAAGAAATAGTCTTCAGCGGTCGGTTTGAGTGAGCGACAGACTGTGGTCTGTATAACACCTCGGATTTTCACGCTGGCCGCAGCGAGACCAATTATCTCTCCGATACCACTGGCTGCGCTGGCGACCCCCAGCAGTGGCTCAGCGGGGCGAAACGCGATTTCGGACCGAATCTGGCGGTATCGTGCTCCGTTCGGATCTGCTCCATTGCGCTGCTGAACTCTGGTCCGACCGCTCCTGTCTGCAAGTAGCTACTCTTATAAGCGTGGCTGCCAAAAACACTGTATAGGCGGCCACAGCGGTGGGGTTGCCTCCCGTACCCATCCCGAACACGGAAGATAAGCCCACCAGCGTTCCGGGGAGTACTGGAGTGCGCGAGCCTCTGGGAAACGCGGTTCGCCGCCACCATTCATACCTGACTTGATTCCCGATGAGCTACGCGGCTTTGCCGTTGGGTATCGAAGTGTTCACAGCCACACCGTGGCCTGTCGGCGTCGATGCTGCGAAACAACGAACGGTCAGTCGTCCGCAGGGCAGTGTGGGCAGGTACAGTGGCCGTAGCGTTCACAGATTGAGGGGGGATCTGTGGTCCCCCGTAACACACAAGTTCTGTTTTGAGTCTTGGGCACTTACTTACTGGGGCTGTGATTTGACTGGGTATGGACCGTCGCTACGTCATTGGCCTCGTCGTGCTCGTAGCAGCCGGTATCGGACTGGTCGCTTTCACAGCCATCTGGTCTCCGCAAACAACCTCTCCCGGGTCTGACCAGACATATCCTGCAGGGGCAGGACCGGATCACATCAACTTCTCGGCGCTTGAGGAAGACGATATGAACGTTTCGCACACTCCGCGGGCACACTGGGACTCCTACGCCATCGTCTACACCGCACCGCCCGAACGCCGGCTCGTGGAGGGCGATTACTACATCAACTCCGTCACGGGCGAGATACTCGCCAAACGGTGGCACAACGCCTCTGTCTATCGGAACGGGACGACGTATGCGTTTGTTCAGCCTGCCGACGGTCTCTCGAGCGAGCACCAGCGAGAGCAACTGGAGTCCGACGGCGCGTACGTCTACGACAACGCTACCGACGCGTATTACCGGTACGACCCACACTACGGACAGATCGCACCCACGAACATCGGTCGACATCCCGATATCCTCGCCGGGTACACGTGGACGGCGACCAACAGGACGACCCACCATGGGGTCCCCGTCGTCACGTACCGTGTCTCGGACGTACGCGCCACCGCCGCCGATATCCCACCGCCTCTCAGCGGTACGCTACAGCTCGGGGTCGAGGACGGGATCGTCTACGCGTTCGATATCACGCTCGACGGAGACGAGCGTGATTATCGGTATACGTACGATGTGCGTCCCGCTCCCTTCCCGGAACACAGTTGGGTTGACACAGCCCGGGAAGTCGCTCATGAGAACGCTAGTGAAAGAGCCGACCGCCGACAACTGTTCCAGTTTCCGTAATTTCACGCCCCGTATGCACAATAACAGGTGCGCTCTCTGCGCTTCACCCGCCGAATACGTCATTTTCGACGTGAGAGCGCACAGAGCAACAGCGGTCTCAGCAGTGGGATCACTGGGGCAGGTGACATCCTCCGCGCGGTAAACGGCGCGGCTTCCCTCCACAGAGATAGCGCCGTTTATTACGTCACGGCGGACTCGGTGAAACCGCGCGAACACAGGTCGGACTACAACACGCCGAGTTCGAACACTGCGAGGTAAATCTGCCCGCCGCCGGCTAGTATCATCACGACGGCTGCGATCTGGTGCATTCGTTGCAGGTACTTGCCCAAAGTGCGCCAGAGACCGACGCCAACGCCCGCAAGGAGTGTCACGCCGACAAGCGGAAGGGCCACCCCGAGTGCGTACACCGTCAGGACGAGAACGCTCGCCTGGACTGGCAATGCGAGTGCCTGGGTGACCACGCCGAAGAACAGCGGCACGACACAGCCCGCTGCGGCGACCGCGTACACAGCACCGAACACACCGAATCCGGTTACCGACGCCGGTCGCTGTGGCAGCGGGACGCGGAGTTCGGGCTCCCTGTTCAGGAGCATCACGACGCCGAACACGATCAGGCCGAGTCCGACGACCGGTTCGAGCATTGGGAGTGCGTTTTTCAGTGGCTGCCCGAGTGCGAGAACGAGCAGGGCGACGAGGGTAAGCGCGACAAGCGCCCCGAAAGCAGCGGCGGTGGCAGGTGGCAGCATACCCACGTCCCCGTCACTCTCGTTCATGTAGTACCCGATGTAGCCCGGGAGAAGCGGGAACGCGCACGGAGCGAAGAACGTCGCGATGCCGGCGCTCGCGGCGAACGCGAGTGTCCCGAGTACGGCAGCCCCGGCCATCCTACACCAGTGCGTCGAGTTCGTCTCGGAGCGTCTCTTTCCCGGCGAGTCCGCTGTGGCCGAACTGGACGGTTCCGCTCTCGTCGGCAATCGCGATGTACGGGAGTCCGTCCGCCCCGAGCGCCGCCAACAAATCACTGCCGGGGTCCAGCCCGACAGGCCAGGCCCCGCCGTTCCGGTTCCACCACTCGCTGATGTCAGCTCTGGTTAGTGTCTCGCTTGGCCGCTCGTTCGTCACGGAGACGAACGAAACGTCGGTGTACTCGGGCTGCATCGCGTTTAATATCTCAAGCTGGTCGTCACAGGGCGCACACCACGTAGCGAAGAGGTCGATCACCGTGACAGTTCCCGGGGTCGGCACGCGCGTCTCGCCTGCCGACGAGCCGTGAGCATCCAGCGTCTCAACGCGAACCGGGAGCTGTTCTGTCTCCCGAGGCCGGATACCCGATAGTCCGTTTTTCGCAACCCACAGACTCCCCCCGGTGAGACCGAGCCCTGTCATCGCCGCAACGACCTGCCGGCGGTTCACGCGTTTCTCACCGTTTTCAGATCAGCAATGATGGTCTCTTCGTCCGGTGACTTCGAGCGATATGCACGCTCAACGAACCCATCAGCGTTGACGAGTAGCGTCAGTGCTGTGTGCGTGAACATGTACATGTCCATATCCTCTGGTTCGGTGCGCTGGAACACAACCCCGAACTGGTCCTGTATGACATCCTTGGCTCGCTGCTTCGATGCCGGCCGAAGGAACTGCCAGTTGTCGCTATCGGCGTCGACGTTCATTTCGTCGGCATACTCCCCAAGGCGTTCTGCAGTGTCACGAGCGGGATCGAAGGTCATCGGAAGGAACGTGACCGCATCAGCATAGCCGTTGTTCTGGGCGTGACTCTGAACGTTCCGTAGTGTTGCGATGAGCACGGGACACACGGTCTGGCAGTGGCTGTAAAAAAACGTGAGGAGAGTTGGGGTTTCGATATCGCCCAGCCGGACCTCCCGTGATTCGGTCGGCACAGAGAGACTCACGTCCGGAATCTGTTCGCCCCATGCGGGATACGGAACGTCGCTGCTCTCGAACTCCCGGTCGGGCTCTTCGAGGATAACGTTGGGATTCGAATCGCCGAAGCCACCACTCCCAAGACACCCGGCGACGCCAACAATTGCTCCAACTGCACCGGTCGATTTGAGAACCGTCCGTCGGCGCATACTCGGTACTTATGCCCTCGAATATTTGGGGAATCTGGTGTGACTCTCGTAAACTGTCTCTCGCCTGCTTTCACATGGTCTCGGGCTGTGAGTGTGTACCAACACTGCGGTGTTCCCAGTATGAGACGGCTTCGGCGAGCCGGCTGGGTTCCACTGGCCCTGCGTGCCGCACAACCTTGGACACCAGCCCTGTAGTGTGTGGTAGATTCTGACAGGGATGTCTATACTTACGGGCATACACTTTATCATAAATAAAAACTAATCGGCTCAAAGTACAGATATTTCAGAAAGCTCCGTGTACACTTATATTGGTAATCTATATTGATATGTGGTCTTCTCTCGAAGATACTCTTTTGAGTACTGTAGGCTCTTGGTTGAAACTGTAATTTCTAAACGTCAACTGACCGAACACTTAAGTGTAATCTATCCGATAATGTGGTCGTAATGCCAGAAACGAAGTTCGAGGTTGATGTCAATAGTGCGCCAGACGAACAGCCGGGAGCGAACCCGTTCAATCGGTGGCACCCGGACATTCCGGCGGTCGTCGAAGCGGACCCCGGCGAGAGCATGCGGCTGGAAGCTCTCGACTGGACCGGCGGACAGATAACCGATAACGACAACGCCAACGAGGTCCGCGACGTGGACCTCTCGCAAGTACACTATCTCGCGGGCCCAGTACACGTCAACGGTGCCGAACCGGGTGACCTACTGAAAGTCGAGTTCCACGACATGGGGCCACTCAACGACCGCTCTGAGTTCGGTTTCACCGGGACGTTCTCCCAGCAAAACGGCGGCGGCTTCCTGACCGACCACTTCCCCAAGGCGGCGAAATCCATCTGGGACATCGACGGCTACACAGTCTCGTCCCGCCATATCCCCGACGTGGAGTACGAGGGGAAGATTCATCCCGGCCTCGCGGGGTGTGCCCCCAGCGAAGAACTGCTGGAGGCGTGGAACGAACGCGAACAGGAACTTATCGATAAACACGCCGAGGACCCCGAGTCGATACCGAACCATCCGACCGGCGAGGAAGAGCCCGGCGTGGCGAACCCGCCGACCCCCGACGGGGCGCTCATGGGCGAGATGGACCCCGACGAAGCCGAAGCGGCTGCGGAGGTCGCGGCCCGAACCGTTCCGCCCCGGGAACACGGCGGGAACCACGACATCAAGGACCTCTCAATCGGCTCGACGGTGTATTTCCCGGTCTACGTCGAGGGAGCGAAGTTCGGTATCGGGGACTTCCACGCTTCGCAGGGCGACGGCGAGATCTCGTTCTGTGGCGCAATCGAGATGGCCGCCTACGTCGACCTCGAGTTCGATCTCGTGAAAGACGGGATGGAGAAGTTCGGCGTCGACCACCCCATCTTCGAACCGGGTCACCGCGGGCCGAACTTCGAGGACTACGTCACCTTCTGTGGCTACTCGGTGACCGAGGACGGTGAGCAGAAGTATATCGACTCTCACACCGCGTACCGACGGGCCTGTCTCCAGGCTATCGACTACCTCAAGCAGTTCGGCTACACCGGCCAGCAGGCACTGCACATTCTCGGGACCGTCCCGGTCGAGGGGCGACAGAGTGGCGTCGTGGACGTGCCAAACGCCTGTTCGACGCTGGCGCTCCCGACGGGCGCGTTCGACTTTGATGCATCCCCGTCTGGCATTGAGCACAACAGCGCTGACCGCGGTGACCTCTGTGTCACCGACGACCCGCTGTAATGAGGGCTAGAGACAACGCCGACTGCCACCACTAATGCTGGGAGAGACGACCGATGACGACGGCGATGACGAGCAGAAAGCCCCGCAGACCGCTGCAGGGGAACTCGCCGACGCAATCCGGATGACGCTCGGGCCCAACGGGCTGGACAAGATGGTCGTCGGCGAGAACGGAACCGTCATCGTCACGAACGACGGGTCGAGCATCGTCGAATGGATGGATATCACGCATCCGGTCGGCCGCCTGGTCGAACAGGCCGCGGCTGCACAGGACAGTGCCGTCGGAGACGGGACGACGACGGCGGTCGTGTTGGTCGGCGCGCTGCTCGAGGAAGCTGCGACGCTCCGTTCGGATGGGCTCCATCCGACGACAATCATTGATGGCTACGGCAGGGCTGTCGAGACCGCCGTTAACCGGCTTGAGCAGTGCGAGCGTGACCTGCGCAGTCGGCACGACGACCGGCTCACGGATATCGCGAAAACCGCCGTCACGGGGCGGTGGGACGACGCTTCGACGGACCGATTCGCCGAACTGACCCTCAGTGCACTGCAGGCTGTCGAGTTCGACACGTCGAAGCTCACACTCAAGTCATACCCCGGCGGTGAACTCCGCGAGTCGGCATGTCTCGACGGCGTGGTGGTCGATCTGGAAACCTCTTCGACATCTCTCGACGCTCTTTGTGCTCCAGATACCAGGACGCACGACGAGCCGGCTATCGCGATGGTCGACGCCGAAATCGGTATCGAGGAACCGGACCGGGTCCGGTCGGTAGAGCTCCAGGACGCCACACAGCGGAGCGCGTTTCAGGCCCACGAACAGGACCGCAGGACGGCCCTCGTTGAACAGGTGACGCAGTCGGGTGCGACCGTGCTACTCTGTCAGAAATCAATCGACGAGGCGGTCAGAACTGCCCTTGCCCAACGTGGCGTGCTCCCCGTCGAGCGGACCCGGCGGGACGAGTTCGACGTCATCGCCCGGGCGACAGGGAGTACGCCGGTCATGTCTGTCGACGAACTTACCGAAGACGACACCGGCTCCGTCGAGTCGGTCACGCAGCGTACGGTGGGGACGACTCAGACACTCGTGCTGCAGGGCTGCCCCGAGGAGCAACGGGCATCACTACTGCTCCGTGGCGGCACGCCACACGTCGCGGATGAAGTCCGCCGTATCATCGCTGACTGTATCGACGTTACCCGTGTCGCACTAGACGACGCAACGTACGTTCCGGGCGGCGGTGCGGTGCCGACCGCACTGGCAATGGATCTCTCCGCGCTGTCCCGTGGGATACCGGACCGGACGCAGCTTGTCTTCGATGGGTTTAGCGCCGCGCTGGAAGCGATTCCGCGCACACTGGCCACAAACGCGGGCACGGACCCGCTGGGTACGCTGACGAGCATAAAACAGCGACACGACAACGGGACGGAGACAGTCGGTGTCGGACCCGATGGTCATCCCTGTGACATGACTGACGCGGGTATCCTGGAACCAACGATCGTGTTCAAAACTGCACTGCAACGGACAGTCGCCGTTGTGACACAGATCCTTCGGATCGATGACGTCGTGCAGACCAGCGCTGACGACCGCACAACGGACGCCGGGCACGACCACGCCCATACGGCGGCCGGTGGGTATCCGTGGGCGGTGGGGCACTGAACCCAGGACTGCGGGGTCACGTCCGAGACTGCCAGTATCGGTATCAGCCATCCGTTGGCCGAGACCGATTCTATCGAGCGGTGCAACCGTAGCGGCGAGCAGCTATGTCATCGTCGCCACGTGTTGCTACCTGACTGCAGGACATCGGTGTAACCAACTCTGCTGAAGTGGATTCGCGAGCCAGCTGTGAGGTGACCGCGATTGGGTAGGACCCTTCCGGAACTGAAGATCGGCGAAGATCCACACAAACGTACAAATCGCTTCTCGAACTCAGTAGCTAGACTCCCAATGGAGAACCCTCCGCGTCTTTAGACGGGGACGGTGTCACTCGTCCGCATCGTCCGGGGCCGGTTCGCGCTGGACCACGAACACCGGCCCGAGGAACCGCTCGGCGACCTGGTCGGCCGGCATCCCGAAGACGAACGTCGTCAGAGAGGGGTCGGATTCACCCATGACGACCGTATCGAACGAGTCAGCCATATCCACAATCGCGCCAAGGGGACCCTGATCGCGGTCTATCCGTGTCTCGATAGTCGACGGGTCCATTCCCAACTCCACCAATCGGTCCGTCATCCCACCGAGGAGGGTCTGGATATCGTCGTCCGTTGTGTCTTCGTCTGCGACGTGATATAACGTCACGTCGGCATCCATCGGTCCGAAAACGCTGGCAACGACACGGGCGAGGCGGTCAACCCCGACGGCCCCACGGACTGGAACCAGTACGTCTTCGACCGGGCCTGTCGCGTTCGGAACGAGGACAGCCAGGCAGTCGTGCTCAGCAATCATGCGGTCGATCGTTTTCTGGCCGTTGTGAGTGAACACGAGCCGCCGCTCGACGGTCGCCCCGGCCTCTTCGAACATCTCCTCGTACTCGTCGAGCCGTTCCATGGCCCGGTCCTCGAACTGCATCCGTGCCTGTCCGGGAGCGGTCTGTTCCGGGATGACGTGATACCCCAGCAGGATGACGTGAGCGTCGGCGAGAAGTTCGGGGACACCTTCGGGGACCGATTCCCCTTCGAGCACGCGAAGCGGGACGAGTATCGATGGTCGGTCCGTCATGATCAGATGTCTCCTTTGAGTGTCACGTCCCCAGCGTAATAACGGTACCAGAGGTACGAGGCGAGCATGACCACGATGCCGATACCGATTGAGGCGGGCTGCATGAACACGATCAGTCCGAAGCTCGCGAGCCCACCCAGGGCCGGGACCACCGGATAGCCCGGCACCTGATAGCTGGGTGCGTACCACTCGGGATCCCGCCGGCGCAACACGATCAGGGCGACACACATCAGCCCGTACATGATCAGATGGAGAAAGGAGGCGACTTCGGCCAGGAGTTCGACCCGGCCAGTCGCGACGAGGACGAGGATCGGACCGCCAGCAGCGAGCAGCGCGACGTGTGGGGTGCCGTATCGAAGGTTGACCTCGCTCGCTTTTCTGGGGAGCAAGGCATCCCGGCTCAGTGCGTACACCGCCCGCGAGGCACTGAGAATCGACGCGTTCGCGCTCGAAAAGGTCGCCAGCAGCCCGGCGCCCAGAATAGCGACCGCGCCGGGCAACCCGAGGAAGTCACGGGCGACTTCGACCATCGCTGTCTCCCCGAACTCCCCCAGCCGTTCAGCGCCGAACGCGCTGGTCGCGACGAAAATCGTCACGACGTAAAAGACGGTCACAATCAGGACCGAGCCGACCATCGCCAGCGGGAGGTTCCGACCCGGCTGCTTGATTTCACCCGCGACAGTTGCGACCTGGGCGAATCCCAGATACGACGTGAACACGAGCGCCGCGGTCGTCAACACTGGGAAGTACCCTCTGGAGAAGAACTGCTCCGGAACGGTTCCGCCACCGAACACGCCCACGGCGTCGAGGACACCGTACGAGAGGAAGGCCGTGAGCACGACGAGGAGAATCCCGACCACCGCGTTCTGAATCTTCGCCGTGTTTTCCGTACCACCGATACTCAACGCCGTCAGTGCGACCCCGAACAGCAGCCCGACTCCGGTGACCGGACTGAACGGGAGCGCGACATTGAGTTCGGCGAACACGGCGCTCGCATAGTGACCAAGGCCGACCAGATAGAACGCTGAGGCAAACATCAGGCCCAGCCACAGCCCGAGGCCGACGATTGCGCCGTAGGCCGTCCCCATTCCCCGCGAGATGAAGTAGTACCCGCCACCGCTCCGGGGCATCGCCGTGGCGAGTTCGGAGGTCGGAAGCGCCACGAGCAACGCGATCAGGCCGCCGATTGCGAACGAGAGGGTGGCTGCGAGCCCAGCGTTGGCGGCCGCCAGCCCGGGAAACACGAAGATTCCGGCCCCGATCATCGTCCCGATCCCGATTGCCAGCCCGCCGACCAGCCCGATAGTCCGTTCGAGTTCCACGTCGTCGTCGTGGACGACCGCGTCGTCGGTGACGGCTTCCGGCTCCTCGGCGGGTGCCTCACCGGCGACGTTCTCGCCCCCGGATTCGACGTCGACAGGCTGGTCAGTCATATGACAGAGATAGTTTCACCTGTCGGATAAAACCGCCGACGAGATGTGTGGCGGACTCCACAGGCAGCGGTAGCCGGACCCCTCGGGGCAGAATAGACCTCAGACGCCAATGATAGATGAACAGTCCATTATGCCTGTATCCGAAATGGTACGTATAGGATTACCTTCATGGTCTCGCTGCTTCTCATCCTCGGCTTACTCGTCGCCGCGTTCGTGGGATTCAACATCGGCGGTTCGTCAACAGGCGTCGCGTTCGGGCCGGCTGTCGGGAGCAAGCTGGTCAGAAAGGTAACAGCGGCAGCATTGTTCAGCGTGTTCGCGTTCATCGGGGCGTGGACGGTCGGCCGCAACGTCATCGTCACGATGAGCGAGGGGATCGTACCGGCCGCACAGTTCACCCCAGTAGCCGGTGTCGGCGTCCTGTTTTTCACTGGCCTCTCGCTGCTGGTCTCGAACGTGTATGGCGTCCCCGCCTCGACCTCGATGACGGCTGTGGGGGCGATTGTGGGCCTCGGACTCGCGACGGGGTCGCTCAACGAGGCGTTGATGTTCACAATCGTCTCCGCGTGGATTGTTGCTCCGCTTATTGGACTCGTCATCGGTGCGGTCATCGGCCGGTACGTCTATCCGCAACTCGAGGTTCGTCTGTCCTTTACGCGCCTGGAACGGCAGTTGCTGCAGATCGACCGTTCGGGCCGGTTCCCCCGCATCCGACTCAACGGAAACGCCTCCCCCCGTGACCTCATCGGATCGGCGCTGGTGCTGGGCATCGCCTGTTACATGGGCTTCAGTGCGGGGGCCTCGAACGCCGCGAACGCAGTCGCCCCCCTGGTCGGCAACGGTGCCGTCAGTATCGATCAGGGCGTGCTCCTTGCAGTCGCAGCCATCAGCCTCGGCGGGTTCACGATCGCTCGACGCACTCTTGCGACGGTCGGCGACGGCATCACGGACCTCCCCATTCTGGCGGCCCTCATAGTTTCGTCCGTCGGAGCGACAATCATCACCATCCTCTCGTACTTCGGCATTCCGGCGAGCCTCGCAGTGAGCACGACCTGCTGTATCATCGGCCTGGGATGGGGCCGGGCAAGTCGCGCGGTCACGCTTACGGAACTCGCTACACCACCGTCCGAGTCCAAACCCGGGACGAATCTCAGTACTGGCGCTCTCGCCGCCCCATCGACCGAGGAAGAGAAATCGGCGGGTCCGACTGTGGGCGAACTCGCATCCGGAGAGCCGACAAATCCGGAACAGCAGTACGAGGAGTCACCATCAGTCCCGGCCATTGGCGAGGAGGACATCGAGGAGCTGACCGCCGAGACCCTGTTCGACCCGGCAGCGACGAGCCGAATCGTCATTCTCTGGGTCCTCACGCCGTCGCTATCTGTCGTCGGGTCGTACCTCCTCTTCGCGCTCCTGCTGTGAGCCGGACACCACTGGACGGCCAGTCGAAACAACTCTATGCCTACACCCTCTATATTCGGTACTGTGCGGCTCAGTCACCGGACCCGGGCGCTCACGATTCCCGACGACGTTCGGGACGCGATAGCGGCACATGTCGCGGCGAGTCATCCCCACGAGGCCGGAGGATATCTCGGGTGTGCGCGAGAAGGTAACCGGATATATGCGACCGACCACGTTCCGCTCGACAACGTTTCACCGAGGCCACGGCGCCGATTCGTCGCCACGGCAACCGATGGGGTCCCGCCGGAGCCACGCGTATTCTATCACTCCCACACGTCGGCGTCGACGCCGTCTGGCCTGACGGGCACCGACCGACGAAACATCCGTGACCGGTTCGCGCTCGTCGTGTTCGCCCCTCACGGGGAGCCCTACAGTTACCGGCTGTTCCGACTAGGGTTGTTTAATTGGCGAGAGGTCCCTGTGACGACAAGCGAGTCTTCCGAGGAAGCCACCAGACTGCCGCGGATCGTCTGAGACGGCGTCGAGCCCCGCTAGGTGGTCAAGAACGGAATCGCCAAATGGGTCCTGCGACGTTGACCGGTCAGTCTTCTTCGCCGCCGGCCACGATGTTTGGGTTGTTTTGCTTTTCGACGCTGTATATCGGGTAGTCGTCCTTGGTGACGTAGGCGATTGCGAGAAATGCCACGAGCCCCACTGCGGCGGCGATGAACGTCGGCAGGCCGTCGAAGGCCGACGTGAAGATGTCGTTGGGGATGTACAGGAGCGTGTTCTCGTAGGCGTAAGTCGTCGGGACCAGGACGAACAGCACGAGCCGGGTCCCGGAGCCGGCCAGCATCGAGCCAAGCGCCGCCGGCGTGGTGGCGATGTCGGACCAGTACAGCCCCATCACCAGCGGGACGAACGCGCCGGCGAGCATGATGTCGAACGCCAGCACGAGCAACATCCCGGTCGCGGACACCCGTATCGCGAGGAACACGCCCAGCAGCGTAATCGGCACCGACATCAGGCGCGTGACGGTGAGCAGTTTGTCGCTCTCCGAGCCGAAGAAGCCCTCGTCGACGCCGCCGTCCGCGGCCGTCGCCGGACTGCCGGCGGTCTCTTCGTCGACGCGGATGTTCCCGATGTTCCGGGCGATGACCGCCGACGTGCCAAGTATCGCCCCGTCGCTCGTCGAGAAGGAGGCGGCGACGATACCGGCGAGGACGAGCGCGGCCAGCCACGGCGGCACGGCGCTCTGGAGGAGCGTGTACAGGACGGCCTGGTTCCCGGCCTCGACGCCGAGCGAGGACAGAATCGGATTCGCCGACAGCGCGACGACGGAGAACGGGATGCCGATGACGAGCGTGCCGGCGGCCCCGATGAAGCAGGCCTTCTGTGCCGTCTCGGGGCTGTCGGCCGCGAACACCCGCTCCATGAAGTCGATGGCGACGATGTCGCCGAGGCCGAGAGCGACGATGGTGGCGAGGTTGATGTACGCCCCCTGGCTCGGGTCAGTAAGTTGGCCGAGGTTCGTCGGACCCATGCCGGTGGGAATCGTCAGACCGTAGTTAGTCGTGACGTAGACGATGAGCGCGACGGAGCCGACGAAGGCGACCCCAGCCTGTATCACGTCGGTGTAGGCCACCGAGAACAGCCCGCCGGCGACGGTGTACGCGAGCACGAGCCCGGCGATGATGAACACGCCCAGTTGGAAGCTCGTGCCGACGAAAATCTGGAAGAGGTAGCCGCCGGCGACGAGGTTCCCGGCGAGCAGGAACGCGTAGGCGACGGACATGATGATACTCGCGACTATTTCGGCGGTGCGGCCGTACTTTCGACGGTAGAAGTCCGGCAGCGTCGTGAGGTTGAGCCGGTTCATCGGTTTCGCGAAGAACAGCCCGGTGAGGAACAGGCAGGTCGCCAGCCCGACGGGCAGGGCCGCGCCGGCCCAGAAGCCGAAGCCAGCCGCCAGGTCGGTGTTCCCGAGCGTCGCGTTCGAGTCCAGCGACTGCGCCATCAGCGTCGCCGCGGCCAGCGGGAGGATGAGCCCCCGACCGGCGACGATGTAGTTGATGCTGTCGCCGTTTACCTTCTTGGCGACGTAGAACCCGATGGTCATCATCGTCACGATGGTGGCGGCGAGCCCGTAGAGGATGACACTCACGTCGCACCACCGCCGTTGACGATTGCACAGCTATTTTCGGTTTCACCGCTCGCTTCGACAGTTTTAGTCCCGGTGTGGTTTCGAGTCGGACGGTAAACAGTCACATGAGTTTCGTTTTGGGCACTACATAAAGCGGTTATGACAGTATTGTTTACACAGTAGAGTTATCCCGCAACGAGCATGGACTGTAGGCACAGATAGATGGACACATGGACAGTACCCACGGTATGAAATTCCTAGTACTGTTTTAACATTCGGCCGGGTGGCAGGTTGCGTATCGTCCAGTCACACGCGCGTGCGGAGAATTTGTTCCAACCGGAAGTGGAAAATACGTCCTATTCGGACAGTACGTAGAGTAATCAATGGACGTACCGAAAAATCACAGGGAGGCTAGAAAGTGACGCCCGATCCGATTCGAATGAAACGGAAGGTCCAGCAGTTGGGCTCCTCCACGCTGGCGGTGACGGTGCCCGTCGACTGGGCGCGCCAGCACGACATCTCGAAGGGCGACGAGGTCATCGTCCAGCGCGACGAGAACGGCGGATCGCTGCTCGTTGTCCCCGAACAGCCGACCATCGAGGACGTGGAGGCGACCATCGACGCGGACGCGCTGACGGCCGACGCCCTGGAGCGGGCCATCATCACGCAGTACGTCCTGGGCCGACAGCTCATCCGCGTCGAGGCGACAGCGCCGCTTGGTATCGAACACCGCGACGCCATCATGAACGCCGAACGGCGGCTGATGGGACTAGGCATCGTCGAACAGGCCGAACGGACGGTGACGGTGCGGTGCTCGGTCGCCCCGGAGGACTTCGACCTCCCGACGCTGCTCGGTCGGCTCAGCCGCACCGAGGCGGTGATACGCGGGGACGCGATTTCCGCGCTCATCGAGGGCGACACGACCCTCGTCGAAACCGTCGAGAGCCGCCAGGAGCAGGTCGAGAAGCTCTTTTATTTGTTCCTGCGCCTGGTGTTTACCATCTACCGGAACCCGCGGCTGAACCAGGCCGTCGGGCTGGAGACGGGCTTTCCCCTCATCGGCTACCGCTCGGTCGCACAGGACGTGGTGCTGATGGCCGACACGGCCATCGAAATCGCAGGCCTGGCGACCGATTCGGCGACGCCCGACCCGACGACCGCCTCGAAGCTCACCGAACTCGGGGACGCGCTCGACGACGCGGCCAGCGCCACCCGGTCGGCGGTGACGACGCCCAACTACGACGCGACAGAGGACGCCCGCGCCGCGTTCGACCTCGTCGACGACCGCATCGCCGACCTGAACGCCCACCTCGAAGCCGAGCGGCCCGAACCGCTGCTCGCGCTCCAGCGCGCCGTCGTCCTGCTGGAGCGAAGCGCCAGACACGCCCGCGACAGCCTCTCGGTTGCGACGCATCTGGCCTTCCGGAACGACCCCTCGCTGGTCACCGGGGAGTCGTCGTCTGGGGCGGGCGGGTGACCGGTGGCATTAAATTCCTTAAGGAAACTCCAACCGTACATGTCCACTCGTGGTCATAGGAGTGGGTTTTACACATCCGAAGGAACGCTTATCCGTAGTTCGCAATCATCTACTTCTGTCGATAAACGCTCCGGGTTCGACCAGTTCGAGTCCGGAAAACTACCACATCATGACCGACCGAAACGGCGACGACATCTACGGCGACAAGCACAAGGAAGCGAACGAACCCATCTTCAGCGGCATCCCGACGTTCCTCAAGCTCCCCGAGGTCGAGCGCGACGCCCTCGACGAGGAGGACGTCGATATCGGCATCCTCGGTGCGCCCCTCGACACGGCGACGACTATCCGTCCGGGCACCCGGTACGGCCCGCGTGCGGTCCGGGCCGCCTCGACGGTCCCCTCGCCACCCTACGAGCACTTCAACATCGAGACCGGCATCGACCCCTTCGATACGTTCAGCGTCGCCGACACCGGCGACGCGGCTGTCTCCCCCGGCGATACCCGTCAGAGCCAGCTCAACATCGAGGACGCCGTCTACGAGATCAGCGAGCAGGCCACGCCCATCGTCATCGGCGGCGATCACTCCATCTCCTACCCCGATATCAAGGGCTGGGCCGAAGCGAACGGCTACGAGGACATCGGCCTCATCCACTTCGACTGTCACGCCGATACCGGCGATGAGGGACTGACCGGTTTCGAGTACGACCACGGCGCGTGGGTCAAGCGCGTCTTCGACGACGACCTCATGGCCGGCGAGAACTACACCCTCATCGGCCCGCGCGGCTTCTGGCCCGGCCCGGACACCTACGAGGAGATGCGAGAGGCCGATATGAAGTGGTACACCTCGATGGAAGTCGGCAATATGGACCTCGACGACATCGTCGCCGACGCGGTCCAGCGGGCCACCGACGGCACCGACGCGGTGTGGGTCTCCTTCGACGTGGACGTGATGGAACCGGCCTACGCCCCCGGCACCGGCGAGCCCGAGCCCGGCGGTCTCATCCCGCGTGAGGCCATCTACATGGTCCGTGAGGTCGTCAAGGCACTCGACCCCGAAGACTTCGGCTTCGACGTGGTCGAGGTGTCGCCGGCCTACGACACCAGCGACAGTAGCTCTTACAACGGCGGTGTCACCAGCGGGCTGGCCAACCGACTCATCATCGAGGTCATGGGGAGTATGGCACTGGCCGAAAAAGGGCTCGAATCCGGTGACCCGATCAAGCCAAAGGAGCCGCTCGGTCCCACGGAAGAAGCCGAGACGCCCGCCGACGACTAACCTCGCATCGTTTTTGTACGGGTCATCGCCGTTCTCGGATACGTTATCCAGGACCCCTTGCTCAGGTGAATCCTGGTCACGGGGCCGTGTGTGCCTTTTTACTCAGTGAATCACCCCATTCCGCAGGATTCTCCCTCGTATTTTTGACGGTCCCAGCCATACATTGAGAGGTGGTAGCAATTCAACCGGAGCTGGACGGGCGTACTGTTCTTGTGACGGGGTCGGCAAAGCGGGTCGGTCGGGAAGTGCTTCTCGAGTTAGCGGCTGCCGGTGCCGATGTCGCTGTGCATTACCGGACGAGCGAGACAGCGGCGGCGGAGACAGCAGCCGACGCACGGGACCTCGGCGTCGAGGCAATAACCGTGGAAGGCGACGTAACGGAGCCCGAAGCCGTCAATTCGCTGTTCTCGGACTGTGAATCAGAACTGGGCGCGGTCGATATCCTGGTTAATGCCGTCGGCCCGCTTCCACAGGGACGGTGGGACGAACTGTCCCTCGAAGAGTGGAATACCGCCGTCGCGGGGTGTCTGTACTCGACGTATCTCTGCTCGCAGCGCGCGCTCCCGTCAATGCGGTCGGCCGGCTGGGGGCGGATTATCAACTTTGGCGTGGCGGACGCGCGGGATGACAGGGCAGTGCCGATGAATTTCCCGTACTTCGCAGCAAAGAAGGCGGTCCTGCAGTTCACGCGAACCCTGGCGTACGATACACAGGACGACGGGATTACAGTCAACGCTGTGTCGCCGTTCGCAGTCGAGAACACTGTCGTGGACGTCTCGGAGTACCCGCGCGGGCGGCCAGCCACGTTCGAGGACGTTGCGGCCCCGATCCTGTTTTTTTGCGGTGACGCGGCTGACTACATTTCCGGCCAGAACGTGGCCGTCGACGGTGGCCGACTACAGGAAGCGTGATCGAGTAGCCGACAGTCCATGCTAGCCGTGTCGGCCACATCGATAGCGCGAGACGGCCCGATAACTACTCTGCCCCGCCATAGCAGGTAAGCTGGTACGATTCTCGCTGTCAGACGCTATCCGCGGCTTCCGATCCGTCGCTGTCTCGCCGTGCAAGCAGTATACCGGCGAGGAAACACGCAGCCCCCAGTCCATATAGACCATAACTCAGGAGTTGTCCCGAAACGACGAACCCTGCGACGATCAGTACTCCGAACGCGGCGTGCAGAATCGCAGTCTGATTCACAGCCAATGTAGCGGGTTCAGAAGCAAAAATGGCGCGGTACCGGGCTCGCTGGTCGGGTCTAATCGAGGAAAATTTCCGTGGGGGTGTGGGACCGGAACGACCACATTCACCGTCGGTGTATCGCTCCAACACCAATTCAGATCACGGACACAGCCAGTCCACGCGGTTGTCACCGAATTACCCGATTCAGGCGGGACGGAGTCGCACGATGGGTGCGTCCGGCGAGTCGATGGCAACGAGGACGTATCCGCTATCGGGCTCGACGACGACGTCACGGATGCGCCACCCGCGGTCGTCGAGGAGCGGCGTCGCTTCTTTGACTGTTCGCCCATCGACAGTGAACCGGGCGAGATACTGCGAGGCCAGCCCCCCGACGAGCAAGTCGCCGGTCCACTCCGGGAAGGCATCACCGGTGTAGAAAGTCGTGCCGCTGGGCGGGAACCCGCCCGACCCGCAGTCCCACGAGTAGACCGGTGCCACCACGTCGTCGCGGTCCGCGTGGCTGACGCCGATGGGCTCGCCGCTCCCGTAGGTACAGCCCTCGTCAGCGACGGGCCAGCCGTAGTTAGCGCCCCGCTCGACGACGTTGATTTCGTCGCCGTCCTGCTCGCCGAACTCGGACTGCCAGATGGCTCCGGTATCGGGGTGGACGGTCATCCCCTGGGCGTTGCGGTGACCGTAGCTGAATATCGAGTCCATCGCGTCCGGGTCGTCGGTGAACGGGTTCGCATCGGGAATCTTACCTGAGGGCGTCAGTCGAAGCGTGGTTCCGAGCTCGTTCGTCCTGTCCTGAGCGACGTGGTCGGGTCCGAAGTCCTTGAACTGTCTGTCGCCGACGGTCATGTACACCAACCCGTCCGGACCGAACACGACGCGAGACCCGAAGTGCCCGTCGGAATCGACGAACGGCTCCGCGACGTGCAGTTGTTCAAACGTCTCGAACTGCGCGCCGGCCACGTCCAGGCGGCCACGGCCCAGGTGCGTGGCTGACTCGCCGCTGTCGTTAGCCTTCGAATACGTCAGATACACCCACGCGGGGTCCGGGAAGCCGGGGTGGAGCGCCACGTCGAGCATCCCACCCTGGCCCCTGGCGTACACCGACGGTGTGCCGCTGACGGGCGTGACGGTCCCGTCCGCGGGGTCGACCAGCACCACGCGACCGACGCGCTCTGTGGCCAGCAATTGTGAACTGTCAGGCAGCGGCGTGACGCTCCAGGGCGATTCGAGCCCACCGACGACGGTCTCGACAGCCACAGCCGTCTCTGACCCGCCGGTCTGTCCGGAATCCGCCGCTGTAGCACCATCCGCTTGCTGGTCGTCACTCGGGGCACTGCAGCCCGAGAGTGGTCCAGCGAGCGTGAGCCCGCCCACAGCGAGAAACGTCCGTCTGTCCATCGTAGCCTCGTCTACGGTCTCGGTGCTGTTAACTACGGCCCTGATTAGCTCAGACGGAGAGGTGATGCGGTTAACAGCCGGTACTCACGGGACGCATCCTGCCTTCCCTGGCCCGTTGTGGCGAAGTGTCTTTACTCGCTCGCTGCTAGTAACCGGCATTGATGGACCGTCACGATCCGCCGGCAGGAGAGAGGGAGCGGTTGCCTGCAGAGACGCTCTCGCCGCTGGCGACACGGGTCGACGAACTGCTGGCCCTGTATCGATACGAACTCACCCCCGCTATCGATGCAATCAATGCGGCCATTGCTGGATACGGTGGGCTGTTCGACCCGGAGACCACCGATGATGAGATACGGACTGCTATCGGTGAACTGCTCGAAGCCGGCCCACCCCAGTCACAACAGGGCGCGACTGATTCCGCCGTATCAAGGGTAGTTCTCTATGTGGACGGCAGCGCGCACAGTAACGGACCGGCCGGTGCCGGTGCTGTGATTCAGGCAGATGAGACACCGATTGCCCGACTCGGGCGCCCAGTCGGCTCCCGGACGAACAACAACGTCGCCGAATATGCCGCCCTCCATCTCGGACTGCAGGCACTGACGGCGCGGTGTGACCCTGCGTCTGTTGAGATCCGCATCGATTCGATGACCGTCATCAACCACATCTGGGGTGACAGTGAGAGCACTGTGCAAGCGACGCCGTACAGCACAGCTATCACTGACCACCTGTCGACACTGCCCGCCCACGAATGGACGCACCTGGCCGACAGTGATCCGAATCCGGCTGATGCGCGGGCGACAGTCGGAGCCGATATCGCAGCCCTTGGCCCTGGATGAGACAGCGCTGCCAGTTGGCGGGCTCTATTGAGTGTGCCAGTATTCGAATCAGAAGCTCCGCCGGTGACTGAATGCGCCGGTCTCTCATCCGGAAACGCCGTTCCTGCCGGTCGTGTACCTCAGTCGGGGATTGACTCAACAGTATCAGCTAGCTGTGTAGCTGTCCGCTGTTCTGCTGTTTTTATTCCTTGAACACGTACACTACGTTAATGTACACCGATGGGCGGTACGATTATGATGTGGCCGTGGTCGGCGGCGGGCCGGCCGGACTGACGAGTGCGCTGTACACCACCCGGCTCGGGATGGACACGATCGTCATCAACCGCGGCGGCGGCCGCGCTGCCATGATGACCGATACGCACAACGTCATCGGCGTCACCGAGGACGTTTCGGGTAACGAATTTCTAGAGACCGCGCGCGAACAGGTACAGGACTACGGCGGGACCTACGAGCGGGGCTTCGTCGAGTCGGTCGAGCCACTCGCTGAAGCAGACGAGGACGGATTCGCCGTAACGACGAGCGACGACGAACTGGCAGTCAAGCGAGTCGTCCTGGCAACCGGGTTCGCCGACGAGCGCCCGGACCCGCCGCTACCACGCACCGGCAAGGGGCTCCACTGGTGTCTCCACTGTGACGCGTTCATGTTCGTTGGCGAACCGGTCTTCGTCATGGGGACCGGCGAAGCCGCGGCCCACGTCGCGATGATCATGCTAAACTACACCGACGACGTGGATATCCTGACTCGCGGCGAAGAGCCGGAATGGAGCGACGAGACGCAGACGATGCTCGAGAATCACCCCGTCGAGATCGTCGATACGGAACTGTCTGGCAAGCGGACTGACGACGACGGCTGGCTATCAGCGTACGAGTTCGAGGACGGAAGCGTTCGGGAATACAAGGGCGGCTTCCCGATGCTCGGCTCGGACTACCACGCAGAACTCGCCGACGAACTGGGACTCGATAGAAACGGCGACGGGACAGTGGCCGTCGACGACCACGGCGAGACCAGTGTCTCCGGTGTCTACGCTGTGGGTGACCTCACCCCGGGCCACAACCAGATCCCGGTCGCGATGGGCGAGGGCGCGGACGCGGGCATCGCGATTCACAAGGACCTCAGGAAGTACCCGCGTTCAGTCGAAGACATCGAGTCCGACGGAGCGGTCGAGGACACAGAGGTGCCCGCTGTCTCGGAAGAACTGTTCGCGACAGCGCTGACGCACGAGGGACATGCCGCCGGGCCACGCTCGGCTGAGACGCCGGAAGCCCGCGCTGACGACGACTGACGCTCCGGGGGAGATTCCTACCAGATACGGGGAGGCAACCGAGTATCGGCCCCGAGAGGGGCCTATTCGTCGTCGGTTTCGCGCTGTCGATAGGGTTCAAGCAAGTCGTCGAGGAGCAGACACCGGGGATCGGTGACCGGATACGCAGTGTCGATATACTCTTCTGCCGTCTCGATGTCACCGCGAATAGCGAACTGTCGGACGCGCGCAGCGTTCTCGTAGAAATTCTCGTTGATCTCCGGCGACATTTCGGCCCCGTTTGTAGCGGGCTGGTGCTGAAACACCTCTTTCCGGAGCTCGTTGAAATCAACCATCTCGGGTTCGTAGTCCTCGATTTCGGAAAGGACGTACTCAACGGCGAAGCGCTGAAACTCTGACTTGTTCGAGAAGACACCCTCCTCTACCATCTCCTCGACGCAGTCCATCACCGCTTCGGGAAACCGGACCGTTGATTTGACCACGTGTTTATCATCAGACTGTCGACCTATATAAAATATTCTCACGAGGGGACCAACCACAGTGCGTCTCGACCGCCTGAATCGTTTCAGGAGCGGCAGACTGCCTCGCAGCGATGAAGTCGAGAGAGTGATTTGTAATGACAGTGAACAGTAGATGGTAAGATCAGAACCCGGATATCGCCGGTGACAAGGACAGAGACTCTCGTCCGGCACCGACCGCAAACAGGTGCAAATATCGATTACAGAACATACTTTTGCTGTGGACACCTTCCAAAGCCTGACAATGGGTCGGCCAAACGTGTTGCTCGTCGTTCTTGACTGTGTGCGTGCGGCGAACACCTCCCTGCTGGGACATCGGCGCACGACCACTCCCTTTCTCGAAGAGTTTAGCCGTGAGGCGACGGTGTACACACAGGCACGGACAACCGCGAGCTGGTCGCTGCCGGCCCATACGAGTTTGTTCACCGGTGTCCCGTCCGAAGGCCACAAGCTCCAGATCACCGAACGGCTGGTACCCGGCCAGACCATCTTTGATTTCCTCCACGACGAGGGATACGAGACCGGCGTATTCACCGAGAACCCGTATCTCACGGTTCACCCGTCCGGACTCAGTGATAGTTTTGAGACCGTCGTCACGGAACGACCCGATTCAACAGACGTCGATGATCCGTCCGAAACCCGCAACGGTGTCGACGGGTTCTGGTACGCTGACAAGCTGACTGAGTGGATCGACGAGCAAACGGAGTCATGGGCTGCGTGCCTCAATTTGATGGACGCACACATGCCGTACGCAACACGCGACCGCTACGACGAGTGGGGCGCGGACTTTTACTGGGCTATGCACGACGGGCTCCCCATCAAGTGGGAGTGGAGCGTCTACGGTGAACAACTGCCGCCGGGCGTCGGTCAGCTACTCGAACCGCTGTACGACGGAGCAATTCGACAGACTGACGCCATTCTGGAGGGGGTCATCGGTGACCTGGAAGCACGCGGCGTTTTAGACGATACGCTCGTTGTCATCACGTCGGACCACGGTGACGGGTTCGGAGAACCGCCCCAGGCCGCCACAGAGCCACCGGCCGTCATGCACGGCATGGGCACACAGGAAGAGCTGTTTCACGTCCCACTGGTCGTCCGAGCACCCGGGCAGTCTGATGGGCGCCGAATCACGTCCCTGGCGACGTTATCGCGGTTTCCCGACGCCGTCCTGGCTGCCTTTGACGGCGAAACGGGTGATTCTGGCTGGTTCGTCGCCCGCGACGGGCAGACGACTGCGTACCAGGCGCCGCCGACCGGGCAGACGGCGGAATACGCCGAACAGTACACTGACGAACCGGACCGATTCCGACAGCCTGCGTCGCTCGTGTACCAGGACGGCCCCGGCGACACTGTGTACAAGCGCGCAACGTGGGGGGACGATGAGTACGAAGCGGTCGTGCGGGGCCGGCGGTCCGAGCCCATCGATGGAACACCTATCGACCGCCCACCGTCAGAAATTGTCGCTGACTCCGCAGATCAAAGTGAGACGCTCGAAATCACGCAACTCGCTGCCGGGGAAGACGAAATGGCAGAATACGATATCGATGGGTTTGACGACGTAGATCTCAAGTCGCGGCTGGAGCGACTCGGCTATCTCTGAATCAGTCTCATCCGAGCCCCAGAAAAAGAGTTGTCGTGCCCAGTCGTAGGACTGTCGTCTTCGCCGCCGCGGGTCGCGAGTCACGACGGGCGATTCGCTGGAAACCGATCTTGATGGCGTCGAAATGCCCTGATGTGGTTGTTGGCTTAGTTGCTCAGTTCAGTCGCAAACACTGACCGGGAGTGTGACCGTGGCTGGACAGAATCGAAAGCGATGTTTGTCACAACTTGATTTATACGGACGATGTATAGCGATATTCTCGTTCCGACAGATGGGAGCGCGTCAATAAAGGAGGTACTGGAACACACGATCGATATTGCCGACGGGCGGGATGTCACAGTCCACGCACTGTATATCGTCGACGACCGGGCGTTCCTGTCGATGGATGATGAAATGCAAGATGACGTGCTGGAAAACTTACGGACCGAGGGCGAAGAGGCCACGTCAGTAGTCCAAGAGGCACTGGAACAGGAGGGAATCGAGGTCTCGACAGCCACCCTGCGAGGGAAACCAGCGGACCGCATTGTGTCGTACGTTGAAGACGCCGACATTGATCTGATTACGATGGGGACGCAGGCGGACAAATATGAACAGAACATGCTCGGGAGTACAGCACAGAAAGTCGTCACAAAATCGTCCGTGCCGGTGCTCACTGTGGACATTTCCGAGTCAGAGTAAGAGAGCGGTTAGTCAGTAGTCACGGGCGGTGTGGTAGTCGGTACAGGCGCAACCCAGAGATTCGAGTCCGTCTGAGCTATCTTGATTCAGCGAGAGAATCCCCGCCGTTCACGGCGGGCGTGAGTCGCGTAAGCCCGGTACGACAGTCCACGCGGTTCTGCCCGACCGAATACCCAACGGCACAAGAGTTATTGAAATTGGGTGTCTTGTATTTGGTGAGGCCAAATGGAGTATCACCTGCAATCCGGGTCGCACACGGTCTACGCGCTCCAATATCACTTCGTGACCGTCACGAAGTACCGCGCCGACATCCTCACCGATGAGCGGCTGGAGCGCGTGGCTGAAATTGCCTACGACATTGCAGACGACTTTGAGGCCGACATCAAGAACGTGGACGGCGGCACCGACCACGTTCACATCCTGTTCACGACCAAACCCACCACCGACCTCACCAAGTTCATCAACTCGCTCAAGGGCGTCACATCCCGCCGGATTCGGCAGGAGTACCCCGAGGTGAAACAGACGCTCGAAGATGCGTTCTGGCAACCGGGATACTTCCTCACCACGACCGGCCGAGTGAGCATCGACGTGCTGATGGACTTCGTGGAAAACCAGTAGTATGGCCGCGACAACCACGAAAACGCTGGAGGCGACACTCGCCCCGCCGACTACCCACAAAGAGCGCAAACTGTTTGACCTGCTCGACACCTACCTGGCAGGACTCCACGAAGCGTTCGAGGCCGGGTGCGAGACGATGACCGCCACCAGCGACGTGGTGACGCCCTACGACCTCCCGTATCAGGCGAAAGCGGCCCTGTGCAACTACGTCCCGCAACTGCACGGCACCTACGACGCACAGGAATTGGACGACGACCACCCGGTCCGACTCACCAACCAAGCCGCCGAGTTCGACCACTCATCGGAACGGGACTACGAGTTCACGTGGTGGGTGCCACAGCCCGGTCGCGGTACCAACTTCTGGATACCGCTTCGTATCAATCCCGCCCAAGAAGAACTGTGGCACGACCTCGTGGACGGTGAAGCGTCGGCAGGCCAACTCCGCCTGCAACGCCACCGCACGTCGTGGACGCTCCACGTCACCGTCGAGTTCCCGGTCGAAGAACCAGACTACGAACCGACAGACGACGATGTAACATCAGTCGGCTTCGACATTGGCGAAGCACACCTGCTCGCGGGCTGTGCCTGCGAGCAGGGGACTCCGACAGACCCACTGCTTATTGACGGTGGTCGCGCTCGTCACCTTCGCAAAGAGATGTTCACGACGCTCAAGCGACTCCAAGAGCGTGACGCCGCACAGTGGCGGATAGACGAGCGATTCGGCCACTACCAGAACGCACTCACGGATATCATCGAGAAGGCGTCTCGGCAGGCCGTCGAGTACGCCAGTTCCTTCGAGAACCCCGTTATCGTTCTTGAAGACCTGTCGTACATCCGCGAACATCTCGACTATGGAAAGTGGATGAACCGCCGTCTCCACAACTGGGCGTTTGCTCGTCTCACCGGACGCATCGAGGACAAAGCCCGCGACGCGGGGATTCCAGTCCGGTTCGTGAATCCCGCGTACACCAGTCAGACGTGCCACGCCTGCGGCCACCTCGGTTCTCGAAACTCGCAGGCGGCGTTCCGATGCACGAATGCAGAGTGTTGGGTGACGGAGTACCAAGCGGACATCAACGCGGCGGCCAATATCGCTGGTCGCCTCAATCCGTGGGGAGAGAGCCTGTTGCTGAAAACGACGGGCGATGACTCGCCACGGGACGGGAGCACCCTTGACAGTGCCACAGCCCACTCCGGGCCGAGTGCGAAACTCGCACAGACGACGCTCGGAGAGTGGGGCTGAAACCCCTCCGGTAGCAGACCCGGATTCCCCCTGTGCGGAGGATTCCCCTGCCTTCAGGCAGGTGGAGGATGTCAAGGCTCGGCCCACGGCTCTTCGGCGCCCTCGCCGAACAGCTCGCGCATCAGCGTCACGATGCTCTCGGGCGGGAACTGGCCGTGCTCGGTGACGATCGCGTCCATGTACCGCGGCGGCGTCACGTCGAACGCCGGGTTCTCGACCGCGATCTCGCCGATCTCCTCGCGGGCCTCGGGATCTATCACCTCGCTCTCGTCGCGCATCTCGATCTCGATCGTGTGCCCCGTCAGCGTCTCCGGGTGGAGCTTGATCGTCTGGGCGGCGGTCATGATCGGGACGCCGCGCTCGCGGGCGTTGACGGCGAGCCCGGAGGTGCCGATCTTGTTGATCACGCCGCCGTCGGCGGCGATCGAGTCGGCGCCGACGAGGACGTGGTCGACCTCGTCGAGGTAGCGCCGAGCCGCGGAGTCGACGATGAGGGTGACCGGCACGCCCGCGTCGCGGAGCTGTTCGGCGGTGATGTGTCCCTGCTGACGCGGGCGCGTCTCCTTGACGACCGCCGAGATCGACTTCCCCTGCTCGACGGCGGCCTCGATGCAGGCGAGCGCGTCCGTCGAGTGGCAGTGGGTCATCACCGTGTCGCCGTCGGTGAGCCGGTTCGCGCCGACCTGCCCGAGGTCCTCCTGCGCGCGGTCGAGTTGGCGGACGAACGCGTCGGTGGCGGCGACGACGCTTCGACGCAGTTCGTCGACCGTCTCTCCCTCCATCCGCTGGAGGACGTATCGGAGGGCGTTCGGCAGCGACACGGCGGTCGGGCGGGTCTCCCGGAGGGTTCGGCCCGCCGCGCGCATCGCCGCGCGGAAGGCGGTCGGGTCGCTCGCGGTTTCGCCGCCTCCGCCCCCGCCCCCGCCCGCGGCCGCCGCCTCCGCCTGCGCGGCGAGCGCCTCCGCGGCCGCGGCCGCGATGGTCGCCGCCCCGCGGATCTCCATCGTCGCGATCTCCTCGGCGGTCTCGCGCACCGGAGCCGCCGGCTCGTACTCGGTCATACCGATCCGGTAGCCGTCCGGCTATTTATAAGACCGGGCGACCGTCGAGCGGTTCGTCCTAGCGCTCGTCCGGCTGTTGGCCGTAGCTCTCGAACCGCTCCTCGACGGTCGCCATCTGCTCGTCGGAGAGGACGTGCGGCTCGCCCACCGCCGACGCCCGGAGGTAGAGCCGGCAGAGGTCCTCGACGTGGTGGGTGTTCTCGACCGCCGTCTCGACGTCGGGGCCGGTGACGACGAGCCCGTGGTTCGCTAAGATTGCGGCGTCGGAGTCGGCCTCGGCCATCGCCCCCACGGCGTTGGCAGCCAGTTCCTCGGTGCCGTACGGCGCGTAGTCGGCCAGCGGCACCTCCCGGCCGACGGCGGCGATCATGTAGTGAACCGGGGGGAGCTTCCGGCGGAGCGTCGCCATCGTCGTCGCCCACGGCGAGTGGGTGTGGACGATCGCCCCCGGCCGGTCGTGTTTATAAATGCCCGTGTGCATCGGCACCTCGCTCGACGGCGCCATCCGACCCGCCAGCCGCTCGCCGTCCAACGAGACGACCGGCACGTCGGTCGCGTCGAAGGAGTCGTACGGGACGCCGGTGGGCGTGACCGCGACTCGCTCGCCGTCGCGGACGCTCAGGTTCCCGGTCCGGCCGGGCGTCAGCGCCGCGAGCGCCGGCGCGTACTCCACGACCGCCTCGCGCGCCTCACGGAGGAGGTCCGGGTTCGCGTCCGGGTCGGACCCGCCCTCATCGCGGGTCACGTCGCCACCTCCGTCAGGTCGGCGAACGCGTCGAGCCGGTGGTCCGGACGCTGCCGCTCGGGGAGATCCGCGTCGGCGGGCGCGTCGCCGTCGGCGACGAACAGCGCCGTGTCGATCCCGAGGGCGTTCGCGCCGGCCAGGTCCGTCTCGACGTTGTCGCCGACCGCCAGCACCTCGCTCGGCCGGCGGTCGAGTTCGGCGAGCGCGCTCGTGAACGGGAGCGCGCTCGGCTTCTCGCGGCCCACCTCCTCGGAGGTGACGAGCAGGTCGATCCGGTCGTCGACCCCGAGGCGCGCGAGCTTCCGAAGCTGGACCCGCGTCGTGAGGTTCGTCACGATCGCGACGTCGGTCCCGGCCGCCGCGAACGCGTCGAAGACCGCCTCGACGCCGTCGCAGAGCGACATGGCGTCGACGTACCCGTCCCAGTAGGCGTCGCCGGCAGCCAGCGCGCTCGCGACGGCGGGGTCGCCGGCGTGGCGCCGCAGCGCGCGCTTGAAGTAGACGTGACGGTTGTGGGAGGCGGCGGTGGTGCGCGTCTCGCGCTTCGCCTCCCGCCGTCCGGCCGCGTACAGGTCGTCGAACGTCTCGCGGTCCAGTTCGTAGCCGCGCTCACGGAGGGCGTCGAACGCGGCCCGCTTGCCCGCTTCGTTGCAGGGGGCGTACGGGTACAGGGTGTTGTCGAGGTCGAAGAACACCGCCTCGTAGCTCATGCGACCCCTCGGTCGGGCTGTGACTTAAGCGTGGTTCGACGTCGCAGACGCGATCGCTCGCCGGCTACTGCTCGTTCATCGCCTCGCTGGCGATGTTGCGGCCGCGGGAGTTCAGCGCGACCTCGCGGCGCACCCGCACCTCCTCGACCACTTCGAGGTCGACGAGCCGCTCGAACGTCTCCTCGACGGCGTCGACGTCCATCCCGAGGAACGAGGGGATCTCGAACGGCGAGACGCCGGAGTACAGCGCCATCAACACCTCGCGGTCGCGGCTGGAGAGGTCGACGTTCGTCGACGAACGCTCCTCGCCCTTCCGGAGCCACGCCTCGACGAACCGCATCCGGTTGGGGTCGCCCGCGATGTGGGTCTCGATGCTGGTCCCCTCGTCGTCGGTGTGTGACACCTCGATGACCGGCTTCTTCTCGCCGTTGACGGTGCGTTTCGCGGCGTCGAGCCCGCTGATGTCGTCGAGGTCGAACTTCACGAACGCGCCGCTTTCGAGGGCCGCGTTGAGCCCGTTCTCGTCGATCTTCACCCGCGCCTGCTCCCACTCGGTCTCCTGGACGACGCCGCCCTCGATCGCGGGGTGTTTCGCGGTCACCGTCCGCTGGTCGAGCAGCGCCCGGTACACGTCGCGCTCGAACGACTCGTGGTCCGAGGCGGCGACGAGCAGCACCTGATCGCCGAGATCGAAGCTGACGTAGTTGGAGACGCGCGCGACCGACTGGTTGGCGTCGTGGCGCCCGCCGAGCCCTTCGAGCTTCGAGAGCGGGATCGTGCGCTTCCCGTCGTTGCCGGCCAATATCAGCCGGCGGTTCGAGAGGAGGACGCGCCCCGCCGTCCACGACACATCGCTCACCTTCCGCCCGTCGCGGACGGCGACCGCGAACCGCGCCTGGGTGTCGGCGACCTTGTACTCGCCGCTCCCGTCGGACATTTACGGCCCCCCAGCCCGGAGCTTCGAGACCGCCGAGAACACCCGCTTCCGGACCGCGGGGCTCTCGTCGTCGGTGAACTCTTCGAGCCGGTTGAGCGTCTCTTGACCGCCGATCTGTCCGAGCACGAACACCGCCTTCGCCCGGGCGTCCTCGGGGTGTTCGGTGCCGAGCCGGTCGAGGAGCCGATCCTCGACGATCGGGCCGCCGAGGCTCTTGAGGCTGGTGGCCGCGAACTGCGCGGTCTGGGGGTCGTCGTCCGCGAGCGCGTCCGCGAGCGCCTCGACCGCGGTCTCCGACTCCGGCTCCGCGACCCGGCCGAGGATCCACGACGCGTTCCGCCGCTGTCGGCTCTGCTGCCCGTCGGTGAGTATCTCGACCAGCGGCTCGACGACCGTCGCGTCGTCGGCCTGCTTCAGCTCGGAGACGACCTGATCGCGGACGGCGTGGCTCTGCTTGGTCGGCACGTTCGAGAGGAGCTCGATGACCGAGTACACCGCGGCGTTGCGGACCACCGCGCTCTCGTCGCCGAGCGCGCGCGCCAGCGGCTCGACCGGCTCGGGGTTGTTCGCCTTCCCGAGCGCGCCGGCGGCGATCCGCCGGAGCGACTCGTCACCGTCGTCGAGGAGGTCGAGCAGCGGCGCGAGCGCCTGATCCGTTCCGATGTTTCCGAGCGCGTTCGCGGCGGCGCGCCGGACCCGCGGGTCGTCGTCGAGCCGCTCCGTCAACCCGGGGACCGCACGCGGGTCGGCGAAGGTCCCGCAGGCCTGACACGCCCGGAGCCTGACGCGCGGGTCCTCGTCGTCGAGCGCGTCGACGAGGTGCTGGAGGCCGCTCGCGTCGTCGAGCCGACCGAGCGCGTTGGCGGCGGCCATCCGGAGCTCCGGGCGGTCGGCCTGCAGCGCGCGAGCGAACTTCCGGGCGGTGACCCATTCGGCCTCGGAGCCCTTGGTCCCGGTGAGCTCCGAGAGGAGCTGTTCGAGCGCCGCCTCGCCGATCTCGTCGAGCGCGTCGACCGCGGCCCCGCGGACCTGCGCGTCCTCGTCGCCGGTCGCGGCGCGCAGGAGCACGTCGATGGACGGCTGATCGCCTTCGTCGGCGACCTCGCCGAGGAACTCGGCCGCGCGCTTCCGAACCGCGGCGCTGTCGCTGCCCATGGCGTCCCTGAGGCGTTCGGCGTTCCCGTCCCGCGCGTGCTGGTACAGCGACATCAGACCCTCCGGAACACCCGTCGGCGCTTGTCGATCGACTCGTACCTGTCCGAGCGGTCCGGCGGGACGCTCTCGGTCATCCCGAGCACGAGCACGCCGTCGTCCGCGAGCGACGCCTCGAGCGTGTCGAACAGCGCCCCCTTGTGGTCGACGTCGATGTAGATCAGCAGGTTGCGACACAACACCACGTCGAAGGGGTCTCGCGCCCCGTCGCGGATCAGGTCGTGCGTCTCGAAGTCGACGAGCCGCTGGACCGCCGAGCGCACCTGGAACGCGTTCTCGTCGCGCTCGACGTAGCGATCGGGGTCCGAGAGCGGCTCCAGCTCCTCGGCGATGTCGGTCGTGCGGGTGGTGTGGTACACCCCCTCGCGGGCGTTTTCGAGCGCCTCCTCGCTGATGTCGGAGCCGAGCACCTCGACGCGCGACTCGTCGATCTCGGGATCGTCGCAGGCTAACATTGCGACCGAGTACGGCTCCCGACCGTCGGCCGAGGGGGCCGACCAGACGCGGACGCGACGCTGCTCGCTCGTCCGCTCGCGGAGCACCTCGCGGAGCACGTCCCACATCTCCGGGTTGCGGAAGAACTCCGTCACGTTGATCGTGAGCGCGTCCATCAGCGCCTCGCGCTCCCCGTCGTCCTCCCGGAGCAGCCGCTCGTACTCGGCGTGCGACTCGGTGTCGCGCCGGCGCATCCGGGCGGTGATCCGGCGGTCGAGGTACGACTCGTTGTAGTAGCCGGGCTCGAACGGCACCGTGTCGTCGATCTGTCTGAGGACGCCCTCGAACTCCGTCTCGGTCTCGCCGCTCATAGGCTCACCACGTCCAGGACAGCCACGACGTCGCCGTCGCCGAGGACCGCCGTGCCGCTGAGGCCCGGCGTTCCCGACAGCGGCCCGTCGAGCGGTTTCACGACCACTTCCTCCTGATCGAGCACGGCGTCGCAGTGGAGCGCGACCTGCCGCGTCTCCTCGCGGATCCGCACGAGCATCCCCTCGTCGGTCACGCCGCCGTCGGTCGTCGCGGAGGCGGTGTCGGCGCCGGGAGCAGTGTCGCCGCCAGGAGCGGTGTCGCCGTCTGCGGCCCCGCCGGCGCCGACTCCCGACCCGGCCGCCGCGGCGCCGTTGTCCGCGAGGCGCTCGTTCAGCCGGACCACGGGGTACAGGTCGTCCTCGTGGCGGACGATCTCGTCGCCGTGGACCTCCTCCACGTCGTCCGCGCGGGCGACCTCGGCGATCGACTTGATCGGGATCCCGTACTCCGTGCCGCCCACGTCGACGAACATCACCTTCACGATGGCGACGGTGACGGGGAGCCGGAACCGGACCGTGGTCCCCTCGCCCGGTTCGCTCTCCACCGAAACGGAGCCGTCGAGGTCGCGAGCGGTGGTTCGGACCACGTCCATCCCGACCCCGCGGCCGGAGACGTCGGTGACTTCCTCCGCGGTGGAGAAGCCGGGGTGGAAGACGAGGTCGTACGCCTCGTCGTCCTCCATCGCCTCGACCGCCTCGCGGCTCTTGACGCCCTCGTCGACCGCCTTCTCGCGGAGCTGGTCGGGGTCGAGCCCGCCGCCGTCGTCGGCGACCTCGATGATCACGTGGTCGCGCTCGCGCTCCGCCGTGAGCCTGACGTTCCCGGTCGGCTCTTTCCCGGCGGCCTCGCGCTCCTCTGGGGACTCGATCCCGTGGTCGACCGCGTTCCGCAGGACGTGGACGAGCGGGTCGCGCATCTCCGTGAGGATGGTGCGATCGAGTTCCACGTCGGAGCCCTCGATCTCGAAGTCGATCCGCTTGTCGAGGTCCCGCGAGATGTCGCGGACGAGCCGCGGGAACGAGTCCGACACCTGCGAGAACGGGATGAGTCGCATGTCCATCGCCGTATCCTGCAGGCTGGACGCGAGCTTGTCGAGCTCGTCTAACGCGTCCGACTGCGCGTTCAGCTCCTCCAACTCCCGGCGGAGCTTGATCCGGCTCGTCACCAGCTGCTCGACGAGCCCGTACAGCTCGTCGACCTGGTCGACGTCGACCCGGATCGACTTGATCTCGTCGCGGTCGCTCTTCCCGGACGACGAGTCCGACTGGTCGTCGGCGTCGTCGGACGAGTCAGCGTCGTCCTCCGAACCGGACAGGTCCTCCGAGTCGTCTCCCGGATCGGCCCCAGCCGGCTCTGCCGGCTCGTCCGACCGGTCCGCGGCGGCCGCCTCCGGATCGGCCGGCTCCCACTCGTCGTCGGTCGATTCGGCGGGATCCGCCTCGTCAGTGCTCGCCTCGGCGGCGGCTTCGTCGTCGTCACCGACGAGCGCTGTCGCGATCGACTCCACCTGCGTGAGCGCGCCGAGCCCCTCCGCGACCACGTCGGGGTCGGCGCCGGAGACGAAGGCGTCGAACCCCTCGTCGTACTCGCCGTCCTCCAGCGCGTCCGGATCCGGGTCGGTGACGTGGCCGTCGAACTGCCCCTCGAGCGCTTGGAGGACGAGCGCTGCGTCGACGCCGGCCATCGCCGTCTCGCCAATCGTCACGTCCGCGTACACGACCGGCGCCTCGAGCTCCGCAGCGGCCGGGGGGAGGTCGGGGACGGAGACGTCGGATGCGGGTTCGTCTGCCGTGTCGGCGACGTCAGCGTCGGCGGCGGCGTTCCGGTCGGCGGCGTCTGGCGCACCGTCTGCCCCGTCGCCGTCTCCCGTCTCCTCCTCGGTGTCCCCGGCCGAACCCTCGTCCGCCGAGTCGCCGCCGACGGTTCCGTGCTCCTCCATCTCGCGGAGGCGGCCCTCTAGGTCCGACGGGTCGGTGGACACCTCGCCGGTGTCGGAGATCTCCGCGACCATCGCCTCGACGGTGTCGACGCCCTCGAACAGCAGGTCCATCAGCTCCGGCGTCACCTCGCGGTCGCCCTGCCGGACCGCGTCGAGCAGGTCCTCTAACGCGTGCCCGAAGTCGGAGACGTCGTCGTACCCCATCGCCGCGGCGTTCCCCTTCAGCGTGTGCGCGACGCGGAACACGTCGTCCATCGCCTCGGCGTCCTCGGGGTCCGCCTCCAGGGCGAGCAGGGCGTTGTTGAGGTCCGTGATCCCGTCTTCGGCCTCGGCGACGAACGCGGCGCGGTGGGAGTCCATCAGGACCGCCCCCCCACGATCGCCCCGGCGACGTCGTCGAGGTCGCACACCTCGTCGACGCCGCCCGTCTCGACCGCGCGCTTCGGCATCCCGTAGATGACGCAGGTGTCCTCGCTCTGTGCGATCGTCCGCGCGCCGGCGTCGGCCATCGCTCGGATCCCCTCGGCGGCGTCGGAGCCCATCCCC